>Ga0207683_10000586_pt1 | contig 33521 bp, 29 predicted proteins | sample KBSM73metaG_FD_184333 | JGI IMG/M metagenome (GOLD analysis project Ga0207683, IMG submission 184333) | Miscanthus rhizosphere microbial communities from Kellogg Biological Station, Michigan, USA - KBS M7-3 metaG (SPAdes) (version 2) | ecosystem: Host-associated > Plants > Roots > Rhizosphere >... | reverse complement strand
CACGCCAAGCACTACCACCACCAGCATCCCTTCCATCGGCGAATGAACGACGGCGGATCGAGCCGCGACGAAATCCGGGGCTGGGTCGCCAACCGCTTCTACTACCAGGCGAACATCCCTCGGAAGGACGCGGCGATCCTCAGCAGCTGCCCGGACCGAGAGATACGCCGCCGATGGGTCCAGCGCATCATCGACCACGACGGCACGACCGAAGGATCCGGCGGGATCGAGTCGTGGCTGCGTCTCGGCGAGGCCGTCGGCCTGACCCGGGAGGAGATCGAGGACGAACGACACCTGCTCCCGGGCGTGCGATTCGCCGTGGACGCCTACGTCGCCTTCGCCCGGACCCGGCCGTGGGTGGAGGCGGTGGCTTCCTCCCTGACCGAGCTGTTCGCCCCCGACCTGATGGCTGACCGGCTCGCCGCATTCGAACGCCACTACACCTGGATCGACCCCCGAGAACTCGCCTACTTCCGGTCTCGACTCACCCAGGCACCCCGCGACTCCGAGCACGGTCTCGCGGTGGTGCGCAAGCACTGCATCACCCCGGAGACGCAGGCGGCGGCCCTCGCGGCGCTGTCCTTCAAGTGCGACGTGCTGTGGAGCATGCTCGACGCGATCGACCAGGCCTATGGCACCCATCGATGACTCCGCGCGGCCACGGCTGGCGCCGCACGTACGGATGAAGTTCGACGCCGCGCGCGGGCAACACGCGCTGCTGTCGCCCGAGACGGTGTGGGTCGTCAACGACACCGGCGCCGCGATCGTGGAGCTGTGCGACGGCCGGCGGACCGTCGCCGAGATCCAGTCCGAGCTGCTGAGTCGGTACGAGCAGGTCGCCGACGGCGACGTCCGCCGCTTCCTCGCCGATCTCGTCGCCAAGCATGGCATGGAGGTAAATCGTGGATAGGCCCTTCGCATTGCTCGCCGAGCTGACCTACGACTGTCCGCTGCACTGTCCCTACTGCTCAAACCCGCTCGCGCTCAACGAGTATCGCGATGAGTTGACGACCGAGGAGTGGCAACGGGTGCTTGCCGAGGCCGCCGAGCTCGGAGTGCTGCAGTTACACCTTTCGGGCGGCGAGCCGCTGCGGCGCCACGACATCGTCGAGCTGGTGCAGTGCGCGAATCAGCTTGGCATGTACACCAATCTGATCACCAGCGGGCTCGGCTTCTCCACGCGTCGCGCCGAGCAGCTGCGTGACGCGGGACTCGACCACGTACAGGTCAGCATTCAGGCCGACGAGCAGGCCCTGTCCGATCGGATCGCCGGCACTACGTCGTTCGAACGCAAGCTGGTGGTGGCGCGGCTGGTGAAGCAATTGGGCTGGCCGCTCACCCTGAACGTCGTCCTGCACCGGCTGAACATCGACCGAATTGGCGGCATCCTCGACATGGCAGATGATCTGGGTGCCGACCGTATCGAGCTCGCCAACACGCAGTACTACGGCTGGGCGGTGGCCAATCGCGCCGAGCTGCTACCGAGCAGGGACCAGCTGGAGCGTGCGCAGTCGGTCGTTCGGGCGACCCGGGAGCGGCTCGGGGGCCGGATGGAAATCATCTACGTCATCCCGGATTACTACAGCCGTTATCCGAAACCCTGCATGGACGGCTGGGCCCGCCGCCAGCTCACCGTGGCGCCCAACGGCGACGCGCTGCCGTGCCCGGTTGCCCAAGATCTGGTCCGTGGCCTCGAGCTGCCTCGCGCCAGCGTGCGCGAGCACGCCCTGGAGTGGATCTGGGCCGAGTCCCCATTGTTCACGCGGTTCCGCGGCGACGAGTGGATGCCGGATCCGTGCCGCAGTTGCGAACGTCGGGGCATCGACTTCGGCGGCTGTCGTTGTCAGGCCTTCGCGCTCACCGGCGACGCCGCTCGCACCGACCCGGTCTGCCACCTCTCCGCCGACCACGAGCTCGTCGCGGCGGCGGTGGCGGCGGCCAACGACCCGACGCGACCGCCTGGCGCACTGATCCCGCGGCCGCACCCACGGTCGCTGGCGACCGCGGTGGGGGTACAAGCGTGAACTCGCTCTTCGCCCTGATCCCGATCGCGTTCGTGCTCAGTCTGGACAACTTCCAGTCGTCCATCGGACTGGGCACGACGAAGCCGCCGTGGCGTCGGATCGTCCAGGCCGCCATCGTGTTCAGCGCGTGCGACGCCCTGGCTCCATTGATCGGTGTCTGGGTAGGCAACGTCCTGGGCCAATACATCGGGGACGTGGCGGAGTACATCGGGGCCGCAGCGCTGGGCGCATACGCGCTCTACCTGGTGGTGCATGCCCTGCGCACGGAGGAGGCCGGTGACCTGGACCATCCCTTGGCGATTCTGGGCTTGCCGCTGCCGTTGAGTCTGGACAATCTGTTCGCGGGCGCAAGCCTCGGTGTGGTAGGCGCCTCGCCGGTTACCGTGGCCGTGGTGTGCGGTTGTGCCACCTTGGTCATGTCGATGGTGGGGTTGACGTTGGGCAGACTCGCGGCCAGCAAGGTGCGGATCCGCACGGATCTCTTTGGTGGTCTGGTGCTCATGGGGATGGCCGTCCTGATGGTGGTCCGGGCGTGAGCACCGATGCGGCGGACACCGAGAAGGACGGCAACACTGCGCGTCCGCCGTGCTACCACTGCGGCGAGGTGTACGCATCGGTGGACGCCGTTCGACATACCGAACCAGTCAACTGCGATGTCTGCCCTCGCTGCAGGGCGATGCCTGCTTGCTACACGTGCCGGAACATGTACTGCGCCTGCGAGGTGCACCAATTCTGAAGGTGGCCATCATGATTCGCTTCAGGTTTCGGGTGGACTCGGTAGGCCGGTAAGGCGTCGCACGGCGTGGAGTCCTTCTGGGGTGCCGGGCCAGTGTTTGTCGAGGGCGTCGGGTCCGGCTCGCCGGGCGGCTGAGCGCAGGGCGACGACGACGACGATGGCGTCATCGGCGTAGCCGAGGACGGGGATGAAGTCCGGTACGAGGTCGATCGGCAGGATCAGGTAGAGCAGCATCAAGAGCAGACGGACCCGGACACCGCGCGGCAGTTGCGGATCGGCGGCGAGGCGCCTCAGCAGGACCACTATGTCGGGCAGCAGCCGTAGCGCGTCGGTGACGCTGATGTCCTTCGGCCGGGCCGCGGCCAGAGCGATCAGCAGCGCGACCCAGACGATGCCAAGGCCGACCGCGACCGCAATGAGCGTGCTCCAGGGTTGTGTCAACAGTGATCCGCTCGGTCAAGAATGGCGTCGGCTCAGCGGATGACGGGATTGCCGCCGTCGGCTTCGATGTCGGCGGGGGAGGGGCTGTGGACGTGCACGGCCATTTCTCGCGCGATTGCCTCGAGGTCCCCGCCTTCGATGATGGAGAGCAGACGCTCGTGGTCGGCAACCAGGTCGTGCAAGTCGGAGAATGCCCGCTGATCGGTGGAGAAGAACATCTGCAGTTGGGCTTCCCAGCTCCTCCACAAATCCAGCAACAGCTTGTGCTCGGAGAGTTCGTAGAATTCACGGTGGAACGTCATATGGTTGAGAACTGTGGCGCTGAGGTCGTTGTTATCGGCGCTGTTGCGCATTGCGTCGAGAGCATGTCGCACTCTGTTGCGCCCAGCTCCCTTCAGTCGGGGCATCGCCAACTCGATGGCGTAGGGCTCCAAACGTTTTCGCAGGCTGGCGATTTCAGACATGCCCCGCGCGCTCACCTCGGCGACAAACGCCCCGCGGTAAGGAATCCTCACGATGAGACCCTCATCGGCAAGCGCGCCGAGTGCTTCGCGTAGCGCCGCACGACTTACTCCAAGATCGCTGGCAAGGTGCGTCTCGCGCAACGGACTGCCTTGAGGCAGCGTGCCGTCCAGAATGGCATTGCGAAGGACCTGCGCCACCGACTCCGGTCGGGTCCGCTGTTCGATACGGCCCAGTGAGAAATCATTGGCGGCGCCGAGGCTCGGCATGGACACAAAGACCCCCGTCGGCGAATCCGGCGTAGACGCTGCTCACTCATGTAGTCGGTCGTGGGCGGCCCGGCCTCTTACATCGATTTAGCTAACTTGTCGACAATATTACATGAGCAGCACTCCGCCGTGGATTGGTGCGACGTCCGACTGCCGGGGGAGCTCGATGTTGGGTGCGCCATCTGCTCGATCCGAGTGAGCGATGTCGCTTTGGCGCGCGGCAGCGAAGCCCATCCCGCCTCGCGTCGCTGACGAAACGGCCGAATTGGTTGACATCAACGAAGCCATGTGTACTATTGTCGACAATCAGCAATCGCCAATGACATCTCATGATCCGTCCGTCCTTCTAAATCGATACTCCTAGCGAGGTAGCCATGGCCATATCTCCCGATGCCGAAGCCGTCCCAGGGACCGGCGGCGGGCAACAGCGCGCCGACGAAGCGCTCCTGGAGAAAATGGGCTACAAACAGGAGTTGAGCCGATCGTTGGGCTTCTTCTCCAGCTTTGGGATCCAGTTCTCGTCCATCGCGATCGCATCGTCGACCTTCACGACGTTGATCGTCGGCCTCGGCTTCTTTGGCCCGGCGTCATTCTGGTCGTACGTGATTGGCGGTGCATTTCAGGTCTTCACCGTGGGACTCGCCGTCGCACAACTGGTTTCGGCGTACCCACTCGCTGGCGGCGTCTACCAGATCACCGGTCGGATCACCGGAAAGCCGTGGCTGGCCTGGCAAACCGGCTGGCTTCTGGTCATCGCACACACCGTGTCCGTGACCGCCGTATCCACCAGCATGGTCCCGTTCCTGGCGGGCTGGTTCGGCGTCTCCGTCGACTCCAACATGGAAACCTTCGCGTGGGCTGCCGGGATCATGGTGTTCGTGACCCTGTTCAACATCGCTGGGGTCAAGGTGGCCGCGTTGCTCAACAATGTCGGCGTCATCGCCGAGATCGCCGTGGTGGTCTTGCTGATCGGTGGCTTGATCCTGGTCAAGCACCCCACCCAGCCGCTGAGCATTCTGACCGACACCGGTGGCACCACCAGTGGGGGCCACTGGTTGACGCCCGCGCTCTTCGCGATGATTCTTCCCGCCTATCTGATTTCCAGCTTCGACGCCACGGGGAATGCCTCGGAGGAAACGAAGAACGCCAACAAGATGGCGCCGATGGCCTCCGTCGTAGCCAACACCTCGGCCTACTTGGCCGGCGGAATCATCATCGCCTTGCTGCTGATGGCCATTCAAGACCTCCCCGCCATCATGGGCAGCTCCGTGCCCGTGAAGGACATCCTCGACAGCGCGATCGGACAGACTTTCGCCACGGTGGTCGAAGCGGTCGCCATCGTTGCGCTGCTGGCTACCATCGCCATGTTGCAGCTCACCGGAATACGTGTCCTGTGGTCGCAGGCGCGCGATGGTCAGATGCCGGCGGCAGCCTGGATGCGCAAGGTCAGCAAGCAGCGAATCCCGATCAACGCCACCCTGACGATCCTCGCCATGGCCCTACTGTTTGGTCTGTGGTCCTCGTTGCTGTCGGTGCTCGCGGCGATGACCGCGCTGGCCTGGGGGTTTGCCTACACGATCGTGGTCACGGTCGGTTTCTGGGCCGTGATCAAGAAGACACTGCCCGAACACCCGTGGCATTACGGCAAGTTCAACCCGGTGATCTTCGTGGCGGCGATCGTCTGGTCGTTCGTCCTGTGCATCGTTTTGGTGGTCTCCGACCCGATTCACGTCGGATTGGGCCTCGTTGGAGTCGTCGTGGCCGGCTGCGTCATCTATCTGTGCATCCCGAAGAGCCGTCGGGGTGCCTCCCGCGACGTCGCACCTGGGCATCTTTAAGTCCGGGGCCCAGTCGAAGCGACCGCAACGGCCCCCACAACTACTCCCAACTGAAGCTCGTTGAACACCGACAACACCACCCATCGTCGGACCGAGATGGAGTCTCGCAGTCATGGCAAGCATCACGCATACGCATTGGTCAAACTGGGCCGGCAATCAGCAGTGCGCTCCTCAGCGGGTCCTGCATCCGAGCACGGAGGCCGACGTTCAGGATGCCGTCATCGACGCCGTGAACCATGGACTCGGCGTGCGCGCCGTCGGGACGGGGCACTCCTTCTCGCCACTGTCGGTGACCGACGGAGTGATGCTGTGCCTGGACCGGATGACCGGGGTAACCGCGATCGACGCTGCCCGCCACCGTGTCACGGTATCCGCGGGAACCACGATCCGGCAGATGGGTGACCCATTGTGGGCGGCCCGGCTGTGTCTGAAGAATCAAGGGGATATCGACGCCCAACAGATCGCCGGTGCGATCGGCACCGCCACGCACGGCTCCGGTGCGGCACAACAGTGCTTCTCGGCAATGGCCACCAAGTTCCGCGTCGTCCTTGCCACTGGCGAGGTTCGCGAGGTCAGCACCGAGGATCCGCACACGCTCGCCGCAGCCCGGGTAGCGATGGGAATGCTCGGCGTCGTCACCGAGGTCGAACTCGACGTCCGCGAGGCGTTCGGTCTGGCCGAAAACCTCGAATACTGGCCGGTCGAACAGGTTCTCGAACGCTTCGACGACGAAATGACGCACCGGCGCCACTTCTCGTTCTTCTGGATGCCCTATGACGGCTCCCCAGGATCGCTGTTCATGGACTGGCCGGCATCGGTCGGCCCGGGTGACTGTGCCTTGGTCAAGCTCTACGACGAGGTGCCGCAGTTATCGCTCAGTTCCACCCCGGACCCCAGATACCGGCGGGTCGATCGGCCGTACCGGATCTATCCGGATCCTGATTTCGAGGGCGTCATCGTCAACAGGGAACTCGAGTACTTCGTCCCTTACGAGGACGGCAAGGACGCGTTCCTCGCGCTGCGGGAGCTGATCTTGACCAAGTACCCCGACCAGCTCTACCCCATCGAAGTGCGGTCGATCGCCGCCGACGACGCCTACCTCTCCCCGTTCTACCAACGCCCCTCCATCTCGATCTCCATCTGCGGACACGAGGACAAGGACTACATGGGCTTTCTGGCCGACGTCGCCGCGACCCTCGACGACTTCGACGCGCGCCCACACTGGGGAAAGCTCAACTTCATGACGCGCGAGCGAATCGCGCGCCTGTTCCCCAGGCTCGGCGACTTCGAGGCCGTCCGGCAGGAACTCGATCCACACGGGACCTTCCTATCCCCCTACCTATCAACGCTTTTCGCCTAGCCGCCCCTTCACCACAGAGAACGAGGCCATGAAGCTGCACAGCATTTCCTGCTTTTCCGTCGACATCCCGGCAGCCGGCGGCTCCTACGTCATGTCGCACGGGCGCAACCTGAGCGCCTTCCCCGCCACCATCGTCAAAGTGACCGCCGACGACGGCACCACCGGTTGGGGTGAAGCCGGCACCTTGGGGGGCAACTACCTCAACGGATTCCCCGGCAGTGCACGCGAAACCGTCAAGGAACTCGCACCGTTCGTGCTCACCTGCGATCCAATGGACGCCGGCGTGCTCGCCGACGGCATGGACGCCCTGCTGATCGGGCATCTACCCGGCAAGGCGGCCATCGACACCGCGATGTGGGACCTGCGCGGCAAGCTCCTCGGATTGCCGGTGGCCACGCTGCTAGGAGGCATCAAGCAACGTGAGCTCGGCGCCTTCCAAGCGGTCAGCCTGACCTCACCTCAGCGAATGGTCGAAGAAGCCCTGTCCTTCGTGGACTTGGGGTTTCGACGCTTTCAGCTCAAACTGGGTGACGACCCGATAGACGACGCCAAGCGGACGCGCGCCGTTGCCAGCGCGGTGGCGGAAGTGTCGGAGTTCATGACCAGCGACGCCAACCGCGGATGGACCGTAGGTCAAGCCAAGCGCTACCTACAGGCGATCCGCGACGTCGACACCTACGTCGAGCAACCCTGCGCCAGCATGGCCGAACTCGCCCTCGTCGCGCGGCACAGCCCCCTGCCCCTGATGATGGACGAAAGCGGCCAAACCTACGACGACGTCCTGACCGGGCACCATCTGGGCATCACCGATGCGCTCAACTTGAAGATCACCCGCGTCGGAGGGCTGACCAAGGCCGCCCGCATCCGCGACCTCGCCGAAGCGACCGGCATCATGATCATGGTCGACGAACCCCAAGGCGCCGACCTGGCCACCGGCGCGATGGCACAACTCGCCGCCAGCATCGACCCACAGCGATTCCTCGGCGTGTCCTACTTCATGGGCCATCACTTGACGATGTCCTATCAAAAGGACCCAGGCGCCACGGGACCCGCCCTCACCGCGGGGAAGGTCGTACTCGACGCCGCCCCGGGCCTCGGCGTGTGCGTCGACGAAGAACTCTTCGGCGACCCGAGCTTCGTATTGACCAGCACCGAGCTGTGAACCCAATCCCCAACAGCAAGTAAACAACCCCGAAAGGTAGACCCATGACACTGATGACGGTGCCGAACGTGATAGACGGCAAATCGGTGGCCGGCTCCTCGACCGATACGCTCGAGGTCCTCGATCCCAGCACCGGTGAAGTCATCGCCAGCTTCACCGAATCGACCCCAGGCGACGTCGATGACGCGGTCCAAGCGGCCAAGGCCGCCTTCCCCGCCTGGGCGGCCAAGTCTCCCGCCCAGCGCTCCGAGGCGCTACACGCCCTGGCCGATCTGTTCGCGCAGGACTTGGCCGAATTCGCCCGGATCGAATCCATCGACGCGGGCAAGCCGATCACCGCGGCGACCGAAGAAGAGCTGCCAGGAATTCTGGGAGCGCTGCGGCACTTCGCCGGAGCCGGTCGCGTGCTGGCCGCTCAGGCCGCCGGAGAGTTCGCCGCCGGCACCACAAGTTACGTGCGGCGCGAGCCTGTCGGCGTGGTCGCCGGCATCACGCCGTGGAATTTTCCGCTGTGGCAGGCAGTATGGAAAATCGCGCCCGCACTGATCGCGGGCAACACCATCGTGATCAAACCTGCGGAGAACACGCCGGTGTCCACGAGTCGTTTCATCGAGTTGGCTCAACAAGTGCTTCCCCCGGGCGTCGTCAATGTCGTCAACGGCCGCGGCCCAGTCGCCGGAGAGGCCCTGGTCAAGCATCCCGACGTCAACTTGGTCTCCTTCACCGGTTCGACCCGCGCCGGTGAGAGCATCGGCTCGGCCGCAGGAGCGCAAGCCAAACGTGTGGTGCTCGAACTCGGCGGCAACTCCCCGGTCCTGGTCTTCGATGACGTCGACCTGGCCAAAGCACTGCCCTCCTTGACCAACGGGATTCTGTTCAACGCCGGGCAGGAATGCATGTCGGCCACAAGAATTCTGGTGGCCGAGTCACTGCACGACGAATTCGTCGAACGGCTGGCCGCTAGCCTTGAGCAAGCAGTAATCGGCGACACCGCCGATCCCGCAACGACTTTGGGACCGCTGATTTCAGAAGTTCAACGCGACCGGGTGGCCAAGCTCGTCGCCAACAGACCGCCTTCAGCGACTGTGGTGACCGGCGGATCCGCGGTCGACCGTCCGGGATTCTTCTTCCAGCCCACCCTGATCTCAGGACTCAGCGACGGCGACGAACTTGTCACCGAGGAGATCTTCGGCCCCGTGGCCACCGTGCAAACCTTTACCGATGAGAGCGACGCGATCGCCAAGGCCAACTCGGTCTCCCAGGGCCTGGCGTCTTCGGTGTGGACCCGTGACCTGGCCCGGGGGCTGCGCTGCGTGAACGCGATCGATACCGGCATCGTCTGGGTCAACACGCACATGGTTGTCGGGCCCGAGGTTCCCCTTGGTGGATTCCGGGCGTCGGGGCTCGGCAAGGAAGGCGGCCTCGCCGGACTCGAAGAGTTCACCCGCACGAAGCTGGTCACCCTCAGCATTACCTAGCACTGGCGCGGCGACGTCGCTGGTCGGTCACCCGGTCAGCGACGTTTCGACGCGCAACACCACGTCGCGGAACCGGACACCGAGACCACGCTTGGCAGCACTCTCCGAAGGTCGCCACCGCCCGCCGTGACGGAACGCGAAGCCGTTCCCGCGCTACCCGGGTAGGGGATGAAGGGTCTTCGACGCAGATCTTTATGACGGGTTTGTGCCGGATACGTTGTGATGGCGTCCATTGTTGCGGCCTGGGCAGCCACGTCACACGAGGCTTCACCGCAACCGCAACCGCAACCGCGGACGTGGCGGACGGTGGCTAGGTCGACGTCGACGGGTGACCGTGGGATCTCGAAGGCGACGGCGAGGATCCCTGGTGCGGCGGAGTCGGCTCAACTGGGCATGGTCGGCCAGGTGTCCGAGAGTCGGTAACCGGTGGGGTAGGGGTCGGCGGGATCGAGTCCGACCTGGCTCAGTTCGGTGATGCAGGCCTGGGCATGTGAATCCGTATCTGTGCGGTAGCCCAACTAGGCGTAGTTCAGGCCTGTCTCGGCGATCAGCTTGGTCAGTTCGTCCTGCTTGTCGGCGGATAGCGGACCGTAGGGCGCGCGGGCATACCCGAGGTCGACACCGACAGCTTGTGCGGCGGCCTTGGTGGCGACGGCGTAGCCCTCCTTGCCCAGGAAGTCGAAGACGTTCCAGAGTCGCTTGAAGATTGCGAACGCCTCGGCGGTCTTGCCCTCCTTGGCCAGATCGAAGATCGCCACGCACTCCTTGGGCGCGAAGTTCGGTGCGCCCCATATGGATCCGGCCGCGCCCGCAGAGAAGGCGGGCAGCACGATGGTGTCCCAGCCGACGAACGTGTCGATGGCGTCCCCGAGGTTGAAGATGAGGTCGAAGGCCTGCTCGATGGAGCCGGAGGTGTCCTTGATGTACTTCACCGCATCGGTGCGCTCGAGCAGCTCGCGGTAAAACGGCCGGTCGAGATTCATGCCGGTCACGCCGGGCAGGTTGTAGGCGATGACCGGCACGCCGGCGGCCTCACCGACAGTCGCGAAATACTCGATGACCTGGTGGCGGGTCGGCGCCTCGTAGAACGGCTGGACCAGCAGCACGGCGTCGGCGCCGTCGTCGGCGGCCTGCTTGGATAGGTTGATCGCCTCGGCAGTGCTGGTGGACCCGGTCTGCGGGGCGACGGGTACCCGGCCGGCGGCCTGTTCAATGACCACCTTGTTGACGAGTTTGCGCTCCTGGGAGGTCAGGGCGGCGAATTCGCCGGTGCTTCCCCCGGGAACCAGGCCATGCAGACCGTTGCCGATCAGGAAGTCGACGTGCCCGCGCAGGGCGGCCTCGTCAACGGCGCCGTCCGCAGTGAACGGGGTCGAGACGGCAGCGAGGACGCCGCCCAGCTTCTTGCTCATGGTTGGGTTCCTTTGGTGTTGTGGTCCGCGGCGCCTTGCCGGCGATGGTCGAGCGAAGCGCTCTGGACTTCAGCTTACCGCTAATTGATGATTGTCGACAAGGCTACGATTCTGCCAGCCGCGAGAGGTTCGCGAATTGCAATGACGCACCAAAGTCTTGCCTTACTGTCGACAATCCACACCCCGGTAGAGTGAGGGCCATCACCGACCGCCGCTGCGGCGTCGAGGGCATCGTAGGGGGATCGCCCACCCAGGAAGTCGACGTATTCACGTATCCGCTGACGCGGTCGCTTCGGCCTCGACCTCGGCGGGTGACGGACTGTGGACGTGCACCGCGATCTCGCGGGTGATTTCATCGATGTCGCCGCGGTCGATGATGCTCAGCAGCCGTTCGTGGTCGGCCACCATGTCGTGCAAGTCGGCAAACGCCTGATGATCGGCGGAGAAGAACATCTGCAGCTGTGCTTCCCAGCTCTTCCACAAGTCCAGCAGCAGCTTGTGCTCGGACAGCTCATAGAAGGCGCGGTGAAAGGCCATGTGCGCGTCGACCGTGGCGGTCAGATCGTTGTTGTCGGCGCCGAAGGCCATGTCTTCCAACGCTCGGGTGACCTTGATCCGGCTGGTTCCGGTCAACCGTGGAATCGCCAGTTCGATGGCGTAGGGCTCCAGGCGTTTACGCAGGCTTGCGATCTCCGACATCCCGGTGGCGCTGACCTCGGCGACGAACGCCCCTCGGTACGGGTACTTCACGATGAGGCCCTCGTCGGCCAGAATCCCGAGGGCTTCTCGCAGCGGAGCCCTGCTGACACCAAGATCGGCGGCCAGAGGAATCTCGCGGAGCTGACTGCCGGGTGCCAAAGTGCCGTCGAGGATCGCCGTGCGCAGGACGTGGGCTACCGACCCCGGCGTGGTGCGTTGTTCGATCGGTCCAAAAGAAACGTTCTTGGAGGCGTTGCGGCCCAACGTGGCGGCGAATGCTCTGGTCGCAGCTTCAGACACTGGTAGTCCTCTCGCATCAAGCGCGCGCGGCGGTGACGGACCCGCGCCACACAGGGTATGACTAATTGTCGACAATAGCCGTTCGCGGTGTCCTGACGGGGACCTCGCCCGGTCCCTTGGGGTCGCGCCATCAGTGCCGGGGCACAGGGCGCGTCGGGCGGAGGATTGAGTGTCGTCGATGGGGATTGGCCAGGTTCCAGCCAGCCCGGTCGGTGGTGCTGTGCGCCAACGAGCTGGAAACCGGGATCCTCGAGCCCGTTCTGGAGCGGGTCCATCTACGTCTCCGCTGCAGGCGAGTGACCGAACATGTGGCGAGGACTACGGTTGCGGGGCCCATCTCATCGAGAAGCTGAACAGCGGTGGCCTCTGTCCGATCACCGATGCGGGATGGACCGCACGGTGCCCTCGTCGTCGGTGACCACTTTGCCTACGCCTGCCCCGGTGATGACCTGGGCGCCGGCCTGCTGCGCCTGGGGCATGTAGATCAGGTCGAAGGACGCCTTGGCCCCTGCGGGCAGCCCCATTCGCAGACACCCCCAACGCCCGCACTGCTCAAGGGTCTTGTTCTTCTGGCTGGAGATGGCGTTGGTTCCGGGCCACCAGTGCCATCCGAGCTTGTTCGCGGCCTCGGCTGCCTTCATGCCGGGTTTGCTTAGGGGGTGCGGCGGCAGCGGTTAGTCGAGACCTTCGGGATAGGCGGTGGCACCGCCGACGCCGGAGACGCCGATGAACTCGTCGACCTCGTCGTGGTAAGGCTTGAGGTCGTCGTAGCTGATCGGCCAGTCATCAGCCACGCCGTCGAGTGTCTTGACGCGGACGTCCGAGGGCAGCCTCCGTGGCCACTCGGCGCCGTAGAAGACGGAACTCCCGCCGACGGCGTTGAACGTCACCGGCCACATGTCGGAGTCGGTGACGTCGACGGGGTAGTCCGAGGGCAGTGCGCGCGCGTTCGGGGTCGTGGGCCCAGTCGTGCTGAATCAGCAGCTCCCACTCGGGATGGTTGGCAGGGAAGTCGCTGGGGTTGACGCAGTCGCCCTGTTCGACACAGATGACGCTGAGGCCCGCTGCGGCGGCGGTGTGGGTGACGACGGCGCCCGAGGAGCCGGCGCCGATGACTAGGACGTCGACGGTGGGCTCATCGGTGTCGCTGATATTCGATGTCACCATCGACCCTCAATCATCTCGGCCCCCGCGGCCGGCCCGCCGCGCGGAGTGGTTCAGGCTCCGGCGAGGACGCCGCCATCGACGACGAACGCGGTGCCGGTGATGGCCGTCGAATGGTCCGACAGCAGGAACGCCACCGAGTGGGCGATCTCCAGGGGCAGGATCGGCCGCCCGATCGGCTGGAAGTCGGGCAGTCCGGCCTCGAGCTCCTCGCGGCCACCCAGTGCGGTGTAGTGCGGGACGTTGAGCGGGGTGTCGACGAATCCAGGGCACAGCGTGTTCGCCCGGACGCCCTGGGCGCCGAAGTCCAGCGCGATGGCCTTGGTCAGCGTCAGGACGGCGCCCTTGCTGGCGGTGTAGGTTGCCAGCAGCTTCTCGGCGCCGATCGAGTTGATCGAGCCGAAGTTCACGATGGACCCGCCGCCGGCCTTGATCAGCTCGGGGATCGCGTATTTCGAGCCCAGGAAGACGCCCTTGACGTTGACGTCGAAGGTCCTCTGGTAGTCCTCCACTGAGGCGTCCAGAATGGTGCCGGGGATGAGTACACCGGCGTTGTTGACGATGCCGTCGAGCTTGCCGAACGTTCGCACTGCGAAGGCGATGACGTCCTTGACTTGCTGTTCGTCCGCGACGTCCACCACGCGGGCGACGAGGTTGTCGTTGTCGACCTTCAGCTCGGGTAGGGAAGACTTCTTGTGCACGGTGGCGACCACCTGGGCGCCTTCCTCCAGCAGATGCAACGCCGTCGCCAGGCCGATCCCTCCGCCGGCACCGGTAACGATGACGGTTTTTCCAGCGAGCAGCTCGCCCATGGGGTTGATCCTCGTTTCGTGTGAATGGCACCAGAAAATGGGTCGCAGAAATTGTACGGTTGTCGACAATGCGTCAATATAGTGTGACTCGCAATGCGATCGCCGTCAAGCGGGGTTGACTGACAGAGCAGCGGAACGCGACGGAAGGGCACAGCGACAACTCCCCGTTGCTCTGCGTCGGTGGCGCGATCGTGTCGGCACACGCAGTTAGCCTCTATCCGGGCAGGCTTGTCCGCCGAAGGGTGTATTCGGTTGGGAAGGGGCGGGTTTCGAGGCGCGAGTGACACCGGGAAGAAGATCGATAAGAGTTCGCAAGTCGCGAGATTGGTGAGAGAGCGCCGCGCCGGAGACGTCGCACCCGGATGACTAGGGGGAAGCGGCGGACTCATCGTGCTGCGGCGACACCGAGCGTGCGAGGTGCTCGCGCAACGCGTCGAGGACGATGCGAGTGGCGGCGGTCATTGCATGACCCGAACGCCATACGATGCCCAAACGTGAACGGGCGTAGTCGGATTCGACGGGAACGTAGACCAACGCATCGGGCAGGTCGGCCGCCGACGTCGTGAGCACGGCGGCCCCCAATCCACGGCTGGCCAGCGCCCTAGCGGTGGTCGGCAACGTCACTTCCCACGTGACGGGCGCCGGTAGTCCTTCTCGACTCATCATCGTCTCGTAGGCCGCCCGGACGCCGGTTCCCGCTGCCAGACACACCACCGGCACGTCGAGAAGCTCCGCCGGTGCCACGCTGGCACGGGTCCCCCACTGGTGGTCGTTGCCGATCGCGGCGGCAAGGCGCTCCTCCACGGCGACGAACCAGCGCAGCCCGGGCAGTGGCTTGTCGACCCACGACACGATCGCCACGTCGAGGCGACCCGCGAGCACCTCGGATTGCAGAGCCGCCGAGTTTCCCTCGCGCAGGGACAGCGCCAATTGCGGATGCGCGTCGTGAACCTGCTCGATCGCATCCAGAAATGCCGGCCAGCCAAGCCCTGCCACGGCGCCGAGCCGGACCGATCCCCTTACCAGTCCGAGCACCTCGTCGGCCACGGACCGCACCTCGTCAAGTGCAGCCAGCACGTGACGCATCCGGTCCAGCAGGTCGGTTCCAGCCGGGGTGACGGTGACGCGCCGTGCCGACCTCTCGAACAGCCGCACACCAAGTTCATGCTCCAAGCGGCCGACTTGCGCGCTCACCCCGGACTGGCTGACGCGCAACGTGGCTGCGGCCGCGGTGAAGCTGCCCGAGTCGGCCACCGCGACGGCGTAGCGCAGCTGATGCACTTCCATCGCTTTCGATGATAGTTGGCAGAAGAACTAGCTGTTGGACTACTGGCTAGACGTTCGGAAAGGTAAAGGCTCAGAGAAAGGGCCGCCGATGATCATTCGCGAAGCGGGGCGTGCGTCGTTGCCCGCCGCGCGCACCGCTCCCGGCGGAGTCCGGCGGCAGCGTCTCCTCGACGTCGTGCAAGTCGCCACATCCGTCGTCGAAGGCGTGGCCCTGTCCACCATCGTCATGCACGCGACGACCCACCTCGATCTGACCTCGCAGGCTGTCGGCGCGGTATTGACAATGGCGGGGATCGCCGCGCTCGGCAGCGCCGTGCCCCTTGGGTCTCTCGCCGATCGCATCGGACTGAGGACTGCGGCCACCATCTACGGCTTCGGTGCAGCGGGCGCCCTGGCCGGCTACGCCATCGCCGATTCATTGGCGGGATACGCCGTCGCGGCCGTCTGGTTCGCGACCACGCAAGCGGCCTCTCGCTCCATCCGCCAGGCGCTGGCGGTATCCGAAGCCGCGCCTTCGGAGCGGTTGGAGATCCGGGCACGAATGCACACCCTGCTGAACGTGGGTTTCGGCCTCGGCACGCTGATCGGGGGCTTGGTCACGGTCCTCGGCACGGATGCGAGCCTCCGGACGGCGTATTGGGCCTCAGCGGGAGTCGCGGCCCTGACTGCCGCCGTCACTGTGCTCGTCCCCACGACGACGGGGCCACGGCCACGCAGCGCGCGCCGCGGCGCACTAATCGCGCTGCGAGACCATCGATTTGCCGTGGCGACGTTCCTGGCCACGATCGTCCAGCTGACGATGCCGGTGTTGACACTCTTGCTGCCCATCTGGGTGCTCTTCTACACAGATGGCCCCCGGTGGGTACCCGGCGCGGCCCTGGCGCTGAACACCGCGATCGTGATCGGTATGCAAACTCCATGGGCGGCGCGGGTGGTGACTCCAGTGGCGGCCGCGCGGTCTGCAGACGTGGCGGCACTGGCGCTGCTGGCGGCCTGCACCCTGATGGGTGCCGCCGCCATCGACCTCGGCCCAACGTTCGCCGGGGTGGTGATCGTGGTCGCGGTGGTCTTGCTGACCGTCGGCGAGGTGGCTGGCGGAGCGGCGACGTGGTTCGTGGCGCTGCGGGACGTTCCACCAGCGGCAGAAGGTCAATACCAATCTGCGTTCACAATGTCCACTAGCACGGCCCGCATCATCGGCTCAGCCGTCGCCCTGCCGTTGATGACCGGCGTCGCATTCGGCGGCTGGATAATTCTGGGCGCGGCGATGGCAGCGGCGAGCCTGGGGGTGTCTGGTCTGGCCCGACGCTGACAAGGTAGAACCGGCGCGGATACGAAGCCGCGAATGCGTGGCTGGCGACGTGCCGAGCCTGTTTTGATGGGCACGGTCAAACAACCGTCGCTCCTTCCAAACGCAGTTGAGTTACTTCGAGCGGAAGAGATCGACTGCGGCACTTTGATGTCCCAATTGACTATTCCGGCGGATCTTTTCTGCACCATCACCTCTCGGAAGCCGAGCACACAGCGGCTATTTGCGGCTGCCTGAGCCGGCGCCGCCTTGCGTACGAAGGGACCCTCCAAGCGACCGCGAACGTAGGACTCGATCCGCTATCGTCCCCCAATGAGCGATGAGGCGATGCCGTCCGGTCCGACCTGCGCTCCGACGAGTACCAGGCGGGCGGTGCTCAACACCGTCAGGGGCTCGGCGGGCAACCTCGTCGAGTGGTACGACGTCTACGTCTATACCGTCTTCGCGTCCTATTTCGAGAAACAGTTCTTCGACGAGAACGACACCAATTCCACGGTGTACATCTATGCGATCTTCGCCGTCACCTTCGTGATGCGCCCGGTGGGATCGTGGTTCTTCGGCCGCTACGCCGACCGTCGCGGTCGCAAGGCCGCCCTGATGCTCAGCATCACCGTCATGTCGACCTGCTCCTTCGTCGTAGCGATCATGCCCACCCGCGAGATCCTCGGCTACTGGGCGGCGGTGATCCTGGTCCTCGCTCGGCTCGTGCAGGGCTTCGCCACTGGCGGAGAGTACGGCACGTCGGCGACGTACATGTCCGAAGCGGCCACCTCGAATCGGCGCGGTTTCCTGTCGTCGTTCCAATACGTCACCCTCATCGGCGGCCACGTGCTTGCGCAGTTCACCCTCCTCATCGCGCTGCACTTCCTGGACGATGACGCGCTGCACGCCTGGGGCTGGCGGATCGGGTTCTTCATTGGGGGCATCGCCGCCCTTGTGGTGCTCTGGATTCGACGTTCGATGGACGAGTCGCTCAGCGAGTCGCATCTGGAAGCCATCCGCGAGGGCAAGGACCCGGACGCAGGTTCCATGAAGTCGTTGTTCACCACGCACTGGCGGCCGCTGCTTCTCGTCTTCCTCATCACTGCGGGCGGCACGGTCGCGTTCTACACCTACAGCGTCAATGCGCCCGCAATCGTCAAGTCCACCTTCGGGTCTGACCGCGCGCTGACGGCGACGTGGATCAACCTGTTGGGACTGATCTTCCTGATGCTGCTGCAGCCCGTCGGTGGCGTCATCAGCGACCGGGTCGGCCGCAAGCCACTGCTGGTCTTCTTCGGCGTTGGTGGAGTCGTCTACACCTACGTCCTTCTCACGTTCCTCCCGAAGACGACGTCAGCGGTCATGGCGTTCCTCATACTGGCGGTCGGATATGTCATCATCACCGGCTACACATCGGTCAACGCCATCGTGAAGGCGGAGCTGTTCCCCGCCGAAATCCGCGCTCTGGGTGTGGGATTGGGCTACGCGCTCGCGAACTCCGTGTTCGGTGGTACGGCGCCGGTGCTGTATCAGGCGTCCAAGCCCGATCACGTCACCTTGTTCATCGTGTACGTCACGGTGGTGATCGGCGTGAGCCTGCTGGTCTACATCTTCGGGCTGAAGAACAAGGGGGAGACGGTGCTCGACCGCGAGCAGGGCAGCGCATGGGCGCTGCCCGTGGCTCGATGACAGCATGCACCAAATGCCTTACGAGGGAAGCACGTCCAGCCTTGAGCGCTACAACGTAGCGCAGCGGTCGTTGTCGTCGTCGAAGACGTTGGGCCACTGCGCAACCCAGATCGGGTGACGACTTACCTCTGGTGAATAGGCTATTAATGGGCGCTCTCGTGCATGACGGACTCCTTGTGCGTGACCGCCCCACGGCGACTAACTTGAAAGTTGTCATCAGATTCGCAGTGCTACAGCGTCTTTCACCCGCCGTCAAACCCGGAATGTACGACAAAGTGTACTGGTGGGGATACTGCTGTCACAGGACGAAATGGCCAGTTGGAACCCACACGTCAGGCGGGATGGCGTGTGTGCGACCGACCGCAACCTCCACGTGCTCTAAGAGAATGACACGAATTTGAGACAACTGCTTAATGACATCACGTGAGACAACCTGCGTCACGGCAGGTCAGAGCATCGCGAGATGACACGGAGTTCGAGTAGCTACAGCCGGGTTCATGTTGTCGGCACCCTCCACGAGCTGCCAAGTCAGCGGAAGCGGATGTTCAGCGTCGCCAGGCCGAAGATCTTCCGGCCATCGGACTTCGCGGCGACAATGACGACACCGGAGCGGGTCGCCGGGTCCAGCGACTTGATCCGGCCGCTGAACTCGATGTCCGCGCCCTCGGTAGCCGACACGATCGCGGGCTGGGACAGCCGCACCGCATAGCGGGTAACCGCACCGGGGTCACCCGACCATGCGGAGGCGAAGCCGGCGCCCAACCCCATGGTGAGCATTCCGTGGGCGATCACATCGGGCAGCCCGGCCAGCTTGGCGATGTCCTCGTCCCAATGAATCGGGTTGGCGTCGCCGGCCACGCCGGCATAGTTGACCAGGTCGCCGCGGGACAGTCGGGTGTGGTGCACCGGTAGCTCGTCGCCGACTTTCAGGTCCTCGAAGGATGGCGTCGCCGGCGTGCGGGCCGTGCCTCCCTCGGCGATGCGAACCTCACCCTCGGGGCGCACCGTCTTCTCGTAGGCGGCATCAGATTCGCCGACCGCGAGGATGTTCACGTCGTGCATCATCGCGTTCTGCACGGCGGTCTTGATCGCCGGATCGAGGTCCTCGGCGGTGACGCCGACGACGGTGGTGTGCAAGGTGTGCACCCGCTCGCCGGCAGTGTCGGTGAAGGTGTTGGTCACGGTGATCAGGTCTCTGCCGGCGATGCTGCGCACCGACGTCAGTTCGACGTCGATGCGCAGTTCGTCGCCTGCCACGATCGGGCGGTGCTGCTCGAAGACCTCTTCGGTCTGCAGGTAAGTGTCGTAACCGACGACCACCGATTCGAACATGCGGCGATTGCAGGTCATGCCCGGGACCGACGTGAACGTCAGCGGCGCTACTAGGCCGGGGTAACCCAGGTCCGCGGCGGCGGTGAGGTCCCAATGTGCGGGGTGATAGTCCTGCACGGCACGGGCGTACTCGCGTACCTTCTCGCGGCCGACAAGGTAGGTGTCGTCCATCTGGTAGTAGTGGCCGACCCGGGATTCGATCGCCGACGCTTCTGCTGCTGCGGTCATGAATGTGCTCAACTGTTCTATCGGATTGTTGGCTGAGGCCGACCAAGGCACACTAACGCGTGGACTCGGCGCAATACGCGTCGATACCGAGCACCGTTCGTGCCATGACTTGTCGCCGGTGATTGGCGCTCGATCTTCTCAAGCACTAGTTTCCCGGGGGTGATGTCCTCAGCTGCTGGTGCAGTCGCTCGGTGGATCGCTCGCTTTCTGACTGTTGCGGCCGTTGCCTGGGTGGGTCTTGTTGCCGACCCGGTGCACGTCGGTCCCGCTCCGACGGTGCGCCTGGCCGCCGACGAGGCAAACCCGCTGGCCGGAGCACCGTTCTACGTCAATCCCACATCGGCGGCCATGCGCGCCGCGCAGAGCGTCGATCCGCCCAGTCCCGAGTTGACCGCCATCGCGAACACGCCGCAGGCGTACTGGATCGTCCCGGGCTCTTCTGCAGCGACGGTCGCGAAATACACCGGTGACGCGCAGGCTGTTGGCGCCATGCCGGTGCTGGCACTCTATGGAATCCCACACCGCGACTGCGGCAGCTTCGCCGCGGGAGGCTTCGCGACGGGCGCCGAGTACCGCCAGTGGATCGACGGCATCGCCGCCGATCTAGGCTCCTCGCCGGCGGCGGTCATCGTCGAACCCGATGCGCTCGCCATGGCCGACTGCCTGTCAGCCGACCAGCGCCAGGAACGCTTCGACTTGATTCGCTACGCCGTCGACACGCTGACCCGCAATCCGGCCACGGTCGTGTACATCGACGCCGGCCACTTGCGCTGGCACGGTGCCGACGAAATGGCCGCCAGGCTCAACCAAGCCGGTGTGGACCACGCGCGGGGTTTCAGCCTCAACACCGCGAACTTCTTCACCACCGATGACGAAATCGGTTACGGCGAAGCGATTTCGGGGCTCACCAACGGTTCGCACTACGTGATCGACACGTCACGCAACGGCGCCGGACCAGCGCCCGACTCCCCGCTCGACTGGTGCAACCCCAGCGGCCGAGCCCTGGGCACCCCGCCCACCGCGGCTACAGCGGGCGCGCACGCCGACGCCTACCTGTGGATCAAACGTCCCGGCGAATCCGACGGATCATGCAACCGCGGAGATCCGCCGACGGGCAACTTCGTAAATCAATACGCCATCGATCTCGCCCGCAACGCGGGCCAGTAGGCACATCGCCACGAGCTGTCAAGAGTCTTTGCCAGTCCGAATGAGGACAAGGCCGAACCCCGGTGGGGTGGGGGACAATCGGTCGTGTGAACAAGGTTGTGGTGATAACCGGAGCCGGCAGTGGCATCGGACGCGCGGCTGCGCGGGTTCTGCTGGATGCTGGGCATCGGGTTGTGTTGGCTGGGCGGCGACCCGAATCGCTGGCTGAGTCCGGCGGGAATCGGCCGAACGCTGTGGTGGTGCCCACTGATGTCACGAACGCGGCATCGGTCGCGGCGCTGTTCACAGCTGCGGTGGCGGCGTTCGGTCGTATCGACGTGCTGTTCAACAACGCGGGCGTGTTCGGGCCCTCGGCCGCCGTCGGTGAGATCGACGACGAGCAGTGGCATGCCACCTGGCGCACCAATGTCGACGGTGCGCTGTTCTGCGCTCGCGAAGCTGTCCGCGTGATGTCGGCGCAAGTGCCAAGGGGCGGAAGGATCATCAACAATGGCTCGTTGTCCGCGCACCGTCCACGGCCTCGCAGTGTGGCGTATACCGTCACTAAGCATGCGATCAGCGGGTTGACGGCGTCGATGTTGTTGGATCTGCGCGACATCGACATCTGCGTGACACAGATCGACATCGGTAACGCGGCGACATCGATGACGGCAGGAATCGGGCACCAGACCTTGCAAGCTGACGGAAGCCTTGCTGCTGAGCCGACATTCGATGTCACGCACGTCGCTCGGGCGGTGGCCCACCTTGTTGAGTTGCCGCTGGAGGTGTCGGTGCCGTCGCTGACCGTGATGGCCCGTGGCATGCCGTACTTCGGCCGCGGCTAGTCGTGGGCGCAGCACATCGGGCACGTGCAGATCGCTGGCGCGGTCTTTGCGCGCAGGCGCGGGGTCCACGACGATCGCCTGCAGACTTCAGGCTGCGCAACGAACACTGCTCCGTTGCGGCGACGAGGAGCGCTACAACGCTGTACACCAACATGTTCCGAAACAGCGTGTTACGACAGGGTCATGGCCATCTCGGCGGGGTAGAACGTGCCTCCAAAACGGGGGCCGTGAGATCTTCACCAGCGTTACCGGTGCGGGACGTCGACATGCCGCTGAATATCGATGACCCACGCGTGGTGGCCGACGTCGGCCGGGATGTTGATCGTCGAGACCCCAACGGTCGGCGCATTGGGCCTAGTGGTGGCTTGGGCGGGGGCAGCCAGGCCGAGGATGGCGACGATGAACCCGATAGCGACGACGGCGGCAAATCCGGACCAGTTCATCGTGATGCTCCTCTTACTCAGTTGGTTGACGGGCAGGTCTTTGGCCAGCGGCATCAGAACGGCACATCCCGAAAGCCGTTGGTAGTGTCTGCTTCGTCGTGGTTGTCGATGTGGTAACCGGGCACATACGGGCTTGTGGGATTAGGGCCATACGGCACGAGCGGATTGGTGTCGGCGCTCGCGATGGGCGCCAGAGCAATCGCTCCACCGACAGCGGCTGCGGCCAACCACGGCGCGACATGCTTGATGATTCTCTTCATGATGCTCTCCTGTTTGGAATTCATCGGCCAGCGGTTGATGAGTCGATTACCGCACCCGCTCGGCCGGTCCCGTTTGTGAGACGCTTTCACTCTCGGTGCGGTAGACAAGCATTCATTGCTTGGTCAATGAAGATTCGCTATTGAGTTTCTTGCTCACGCGACCCGTGGCTGTCGCAGGATTTGTTACGGCTCCCGGATTGTCCGCAGCATGAACAGAAGCCAGCTGTCGTGGGCACACTCTGATTGACGTCCACCGATGGCGACGGCCTCTACGCCAATGCAATTCACACACTGATCAGTCGGACTCGTTGACAGCGCGCTGCCGCATCGCACCTCGAAGCGAGTCACCCAAATTCCACACTGCCACACCGATGAGCACCAAGTCTTTGAGAAGGAATTGGCCCGGCTGGGCGGTCAGTACAGGTACGCCGGCAGCGTGAGTGGCGACCACCCCCGGGGTTGTGAACAAGAAGCTCAATGTGCCCATGAACAACACCACGGCCAACGCGCTGCCGACCGTCGACGCACGTGGTGACACCGGACGCAATGCAATAAGAAGCGCGGCAACGATTTCCATCGTCCCTAGGCCGCGGCCAACGGTGGTGACGCTGAGGTAGTCGTAGATCCAGCTCATCAAGGGGCTGTGCTCAATGAGCACACGCGCTTCCATCTTGACGTACTTGCCGAACCCGATCCAAGCCAGAACCACGACCAACCCGTATCGGCTCACCAACACACCCGCTCGCATCAGCGCGGCGGCCATGTTGTCGAAGCGGCTGGTGGCGATTGTTGTGGTAGTCATGCAAAATTCCTCGCTTTCAATGAGATTGGGAAATACCGACGGCAGATCGGCCGATTTGGGTCGGTCCTGCCCACGTCAGCCAACAGACCGCAGGAGCTGGAGTCTGTCAGGTGCAACCGGGACGTCAGCGTGCCGATTGGCGGTTGCTAGTGAGCATCAGGACACAAGACGTCGAGGTAGATGGTCGTGAACGGGCGAGAGCCAAAGCTCGGACCCGGCAAACCCGCGGTAGTGGGAGTGCCATGTACGCCGGTGGTTACGCAGGTGGACAACGGATCGGTCAGGCTGCCGTTGATGTGCACGTTGTGTCCCGCAGCGTGGAGTTCTTTCGTGGCGTCCCCGGCGTTCCCGCCTCCCGTGGGGGCCGCCGCCGCGATGCCTGCCAACGCCACGGCGGCGGCGCCCGACGTGGTAGCAGCTGCAACGGTGAAGCTGAACCGTTTCATTGTGATCCTCCTCGGTAACGGTGGTAGCTCAGGGCCTCGTTGAGACATCACCAGCCTGACCGGAGAGCACGTTCATCTGCTAAGTACTCACTAAAGGTTCGATGAAGGAAGCGACGCGGACGCATGTGAAGAGTCGAACCAGTCCTCATCGACAGACGTGTGTACCTACCTGCGCTCTTCCGATGAGCAAGCCTCTACGTCGCCGACACATCGGACACGGAACCGCATTTGCGTCGAGGTCACGCCATGAGAACAAGGCGGTCATGCGGCAATTCCGTGACACTCAGCTTCGGCTGCGCCGTCCGGTTTGCTATCGATTCGCCGATGGTTTCCTGAAGTTTCGATAAAGAATCGCGCGCTGACCCGCTGCGCATCGACCGGTCCATGGGTCCGCGGGCACTATGGGTTTATGGACAAAGTCGCACCGGCCGTGGTCGCGGGCTTCCGGGCGCTGGTAGTCGACGACGAAGCGGCCTTGGCCGACGTGGTTGCGAGCTATTTGAAGCGCGAGAGCTTCGAAACAAGCGTCGCCCACGACGGCGATAGCGCTCTCACGCTGGCACGTGAGGTCGATCCCGATGTCGTCATCCTCGATATCGGACTGCCCGGCGTCGACGGCATCGAGGTGTGCCGACAACTTCGCGTTTTCTCCGACGCATATGTCATCATGTTGACCGCCCGAGATACCGAGTTGGACACCATCGTCGGGCTGTCTGTCGGCGCGGACGATTACGTCACGAAACCATTCAGCCCCCGCGAACTCGTGGCCCGTGTCCGGGCGGTGCTGCGACGGCCCCGCCGCACCCCCCCACCTGACCTGGATCCCGACCAGCAGATGAGCCCTCCCCGCCTGTTCGGTGCCCTCTGCATCAACGTCGACGGCCGGGAGGTACACCTGGATGGCGCGCCGATCATGTTGACCCGCACGGAGTTCGACGTGCTGGCGGCGTTGTCGTCACGCCCGGGCGTGGTGCTGAGCAGAAGGCAGCTGCTCGAATTGGTATGGGGTGACTCCTGGGTGGGCAACGACAACATCGTGGATGTCCATGTTGGGCATCTACGACGCAAACTGGGCGACAATCCCTCTCTGCCGCGATATGTCACCACTGTGCGCGGCGTCGGGTATCGGATGGGTGCAGGGTGATGACGCTCGCGCGCCGCCTGCGGCAGCGTGTGCGCCCAGGCATCCGCATGCGGCTGTTGGTCGCCAATTCGGTGGTCGTTATTGCCGGTATCGCCACCACCAGCGTCGTTGCCGCCATCGTCGGCCCGCCAATGTTCCGTCGGCTCATGGACGAGGCGGTGGTCCCCGGTCTCAACGGCAACCACCCCTATGAGCGCGCTTTTCGCGATGCGACCGCGATGTCTGTGGGTATCGCTCTGGGAGTGTCCGCGCTGGCGGCGCTGACGCTGAGTTGGTACCTGAGTCGCCGCGTGCATCGTTCGGCTACCGCTCTGTCCCGAGCAGCCTCCGCGGTTGCCAACGGGCACTACGACATCCGAGTTCCGCCGCCACATCTCGGCAAGGAATTCGACGCGGTCGCCGGTGCCTTCAATAAGATGGCCCAGCAGCTCGGGGTCATCGACGATGCGCGCCGTCAGATGCTGGCCGACTTGGCGCACGAGATCAGGACTCCCGTGTCGGTGCTCGAGGCGTACATGGAAGCGCTGGAGGACGGCGTGCAGCCCCTCGACCAAGACACCATCAGCACTCTGCGCGATCAAACTCGCCGCCTCGCCCGGTTCAGCGTCGACGTCAACGCACTGTCAGTCGCCGAACGCCGCACTACTGCCATCGACGCCCGATGGATATCGCCGCAGGCTTTGATGTCCACGGCTATCGCCGCATTCGCGCCCCGCTACAAAGCAAAAGGCGTGGACCTGAGGTCATTTGTCGCGGACGGCCTACCCGCGTTGTGGGCCGACCCTGAACGGCTTGGCCAGGTACTGGGCAATCTGCTCGACAATGCGCTGCGCCACACCGATCCGGGCGGTCGTGTCAGCGTGACGGCCGCAGTCGCAGACGAAGAGCTGGCCATCGCGATCAAGGACACTGGAGTCGGGGTGCCCCCCGAACACCTGCCCCGGCTGTTCGACCGCTTCTATCGAGCCGACGCGGCCCGCGACCGCCAGCACGGCGGAGCCGGCATCGGCCTGTCGATTGCTAAAGCGCTCGTCGAGGCTCATGACGGCAAGATCGAAGCCCACAGCGACGGACACGGAACCGGCAGCACCTTCAGCGTCACCCTGCCCCTGCGAAACGCAGCTGCCCGCATACCCGCCGACACCGGCCCAGGCCTCAGCCGTGCGGCCGGCACCCGCCCCAATGGCTGACTTCTGATCACCACCAGCGCCGAACGATGTCTCTAACCACCGCGAAGCTGACGGTCCCTCGTTGAGGGTCGATCGGCCTATCCTTTGAGGACCCCCGCGAACGCGGGGGGTCCGGGATCGGCGGAGGGTCAGATGATGGCCGTGCCAGCGTGCCGGACGTGCGGCGTTGAGCCACTGGCCAGTGCGCGGTTTTGCCACAGTTGCGGCTCACCAGTCGATGACCCTGCTACCCGCGCGGAGTACAAGCAGGTCACGGTTCTGTTCGCCGACGTGGTCCGCTCAATGAATATCGCCGCGGCCGTCGGTGCGGAGCGGCTCCTCGAAATCATGACCGAACTCGTCAGCCGTGCCACAGCGGTGGTGCACCGGTACGGCGGCACCGTCGACCAGTTCACCGGCGACGGCATCATGGCAGTGTTCGGGGCTCCCTTGGCGTTGGAAGACCACGCCGTTCGTGGCTGTCATGCGGCGCTGGGCATTCAAGATGAGACCGTCCGACTGGCGATGGAGGTCAAAGACCGCGACGGTGTGGAGCTGCAGTTGCGCGTGGGACTCAACTCCGGCGAGGTGATCGCCGGCGAAATGGGTTCAAAATCGTTCCGTTACACCGCCATCGGCGAACAAGTCGGTATGGCGCAGCGGATTGAATCCGTCGCGCCGCCCGGCGGCGTCATGGTCAGCGAGTCCACCGCCCGCCTGGTAGCTCACGCTGCGGTGCTCAATGAGATGGAGATGGTGAGCATCAAGGGCGCCCACGCTCCTGTGCCTGCACGCCGTCTCGTGGCGATGGAGCCACGCGGCAGACCCCAGAGTCGCTCTGAAGCGTCACTGGTGGGACGCCAGCACCAAATCGCAACGCTCACTGAGCTACTCGACCGCACGATGAGCGGGCACGGCGGTGTAGCCGGCGTGGTCGGCGCCGCGGGCATCGGTAAGAGTCGCGTGGTGCGCGAGGTCGCAGCGATCGCGGAGGCACGCGGTGTCGACGTGTCCTGGACCTTCTGTGAATCTATTGCCAGCGACATTCCGCTACACACCATTACGCGCCTGCTGCGAACAGTCGTCGGCGTCGATGAATTGAACGGGGGCGCCGCACGTGCGCAGGTGCGCACTCGATTCCCCGACGCCGATCCCGACGACCTGCGGCTGCTCGACGACTTGCTCGGCATCGCCAGCCCTGACGTGACGGCCGTTCACATCGACCCGGATGCCCGCCGGCGGCGATTGACGGCGCTGGTGAATGGCGCGTCGCTTGCACGTACCGCTCCGGCCGTGTTCATCATCGAAGACGCCCAGTGGATGGACGACGTCAGCGAGGCGCTGCTGGCCGAATTCCTCACAGTGTTACCGCGGACCCCCACGATGGTGGTGATCACCTACCGTCCGGATTACCAAGGAGCACTGGCCCGGGTCGCCGACGCAAAGGCGGTTGCCCTTGCACCGTTGACGAATTCAGCAACCACAGAGCTGATAACCGAGCTGCTGGGTCGTGATCCCTCGGTAGCTGAGCTGACTTTGACCATCGCCGACCGGGCGTCCGGAAATCCCTTCTTCGCCGAGGAAATCATCCGCGACCTGATAGAGCGTGACGTACTCGTCGGTGACCGCGGCGACTATGTCTGTCGTGCGGATGTCGCCGAGATCAGTGTGCCTGCGACGTTGCAGGCTGCCATCGCCGCCCGCATCGACCGCCTGGAGCCGACGGCCAAGAGGTGCCTAAGCGCCGCGTCCGTGATCGGGTCGCGATTCGACATCGACTTCCTGACCGCGTTGCAGGTCGAGCCGGACCTAGCCGAAGCGGTCAAGGCCGAGCTGTTCGATCAGCTGAGTGTCAGCCCACGAGCCGAGTACGCGTTTCATCACCCGTTGATTCGCACGGTGGCCTACGAATCACAGCTGAAGTCGGATCGCGCCGAGCTGCATCGGAGCGTGGCCCGCGTGATCGAGGCGCGTGATCCAACCGGAATCGACGAGAACGCAGCGTTGATAGCCGAGCACGTTCAGGCCGCAGGCGATGTTCCTGAAGCCTACGGCTGGCACATGCGCGCCGCCTCCTGGCTGTCGAAGCAGGATCTCGCCGGAGCGTGCGGGAGCTGGGAGCGGGCTCGCGAATGCGCCGACGCGTTATCGCTGCACGAGTCACATCGCACCGCAATGCGAATCGCGCCGCGAGTGATGTTGTGTGCCTACGGTATTCGTATACGTGCGACCACCACCGACGAGCGGTTCGCGGAGCTGCAGCAGCTGTGCAAAGCAGCCGACGACAAATCGTCTCTCGCATTCGGTATGGCGGGCATGCTGATGGTCCACGTACTGCACGGCCGCGTGCGGGAGGCCTCGGAGTTGGCTTCCGAATACATGACGCTGGTCGAGTCGATCGGCGAGCCGACACTCACCGTCTTGCTCGCCTTCGTCGCCCTGCCGATCAAGCTGGAAACCGGTCCGATCGCAGACGCACTGCGATGGGCCCAGCAATGCATCGATTTGGGCGAGGGCGACCCGTTACTCGAACACATGGTGGCGGGAGCCTTCGCGGTGCGTGGCTCGGCCCGCTGGGCCCAAGGGAACCCAAGGTGGAAGGACGATTTCGCAAAGGCAGTCGCGATGGCGCGCGGAACCGATCCCATGGTGCAGGGCTACGTGGTGAGCGTGACATACTCCGCAATCCCGGCGGGAGTAATGCTCGCCGACGACGAGGCTATGGCCACCCTCGACGAGGCGTTGCATGTCGCCGAGCGATCCAGCGACGATCTCGCGTTGGGCCTGGCCCGCTTGGGTATGGGACTCGCTCTGCTATGCCGAGACTCGGCTGCGGAACGCGAGCGTGGAGCCGCAGTGCTCGCGCAAGTGCGCGAAATGATTCTCGCCAAACGATTTTACGCGAGCGAGCTACCGGTCGTCGAAGCGTGGCTGGCACGCGAAATGGCCGCGACCGGAGATCGTGATCGTGCCCTCCCGATGATCCGTAACGCCGTGAACACGTTGTTCGACACCGGACAATGGGGCTATCTCAGCGCCACGGCCGGTGTTCTGGTGGACACCCTGCTGGCACGCGGCGAAGAAGGCGATATCGACGAAGCCGACCGCGTAATTCAACGGTTGGCGACTGGCCCTGATGAAGGGCTGCTATACCGCGAAGTCTGGCTCTCGCGTTCACGCGCGTTGGTGGCGCGGGCCCGGGGTCAGGAGATTCGTTACGGCGAGCTGGCCCGGCGCTACCGCGACTTGGCGACATCGCTCGGCTACGAGGGACACATGGCGATGGCCGAGGCGATGTCTCCGTCAGGAGCCGAAAAATCAAGCGCCGGAGTCGTTCCCTCGCCGGCACGGTCTGCTGTGTCGGTCACGGGTGATGGGATACCTCGCGGGAGGATCCGCCGAACCATGCCGTTGGCCGGTTTCGCCGCGCGCGCCGCAGGCGGCCGAATTGTGGCGAGCCTGCGGGAGAACGTGGGTGACGCAGGCGCCGTGGCACGTTTTCATGAGCGCACCGCCGAGCGGTACACGCAGCTGCTGGGTGGCTCCAAAGGCGTGCTGATGAAGGTCGGGCAGATTTTCTCGATGTTCGACACGGACACGCTTGGCCAGGGCTTCATGCCCTATCACGCGGCCCTGGCGCGGCTGCAAGCCGACGCACCGCCGATGGACCCCGACCTCGCCAAAAAAACCTTGCACGCGGACCTCGGCAGATCGACCGACGCGGTTTTCGACTGGTTCAACGAGGAACCGATGGCGGCCGCGTCAATCGGGCAGGTGCATCGCGCGATCATGCGCGATGGCCGCGAAGTCGCAGTCAAGATCCAATACCCCGGGGCGGCAGAAGCGATTGGCGCTGATCTGGCCAACCACGAAACGGTGACGAAATTCCTCCGGTTCCTGTCGTCGGCGTCGGGTGCGACGATGCCTGATTTGCGGCCCGCAGCACGCGAGATCGCCGCGCGCATCGGCGAGGAGATCGACTACCGTCACGAGGCCGCCAATCTCGCCGCATTCAGCGAGCTTTATCGCGGCCATCCATTCATCCGTGTCCCCGACGTCGTCGGTGAAGCGTCCGGTGACCGGGTGCTGACCATGACGTATCTCGACGGGCTGGACTGGGCGGCCGCGCAAGAGGCCGATCAGGACCTGAAGAACACGTGGGCAGAGGTGATCTCGCGCTTCTTGGGCGGTTCCTTAAGGCACTCCAACCTGTTCTATGCCGATCCCCACCCCGGCAACTATCGCTTCGGCCTCGACGGGCGAGTCGGATTCGTCGACTTCGGTTGTGTCAAGGTCCTCTCCGAACGGCAGCGCCGCGGCCTCGTTGGAATGGCGCGTGCAACGGTCGATGGACGTAAGCACGAATTGCGTGATCTGATGGTCGAATGCGGTTTCCTCGCAAGGGAATCGGCACTCACCGTCGACCAGGCGTACGAGTGGTGGGCGGGAACCATGTATGAGATGCTCGCGCCCCAGCCGTTCACCTATACCCGTGACGACCCGATACGCGCACTCCGCGGCTTTCTTGACCTCCGCGCCGCCGACCACCCTGCTCGGCAGATGTCGATGCCTGAAGAGTCCGCCTTCTTTCCGCGGCTGTACGTCGCCATGTACACCACATTCGCGACGTTGCGAGCGACGCTCCCGGCGCGATCGATCTACGACGACCTGGATGGCGTCACCGAACCGGTAACCCCGCTGGGCAAGCAACACCACGCCTGGGTACGCCGACGCGGCCTGCCGTGCGGACTGGACGATCATGACCACCCCTAGCACCAACGTCAGCCGAATGGCGCATTCGCGCTTGGTCATAGCCCATTCCGCGCGAATGCCGTCTGTTACTCGAAGAATCCGGCGTCGGGCGTGGTCTCCTGACACGAACTCTCGCCATAAGGAGAACCCATGGCAGTGCCCTATGTCCTCTTTGTCGCCACCAATGCTGCCGTGATCGGCCCGCACAATCGGCACACCGGCTTCTTTTTCCCCGAGATCGCGCATCCTTTCGAAGCGCTCGATAGGGCCGGCGTGGCAGTCGAGTTCGCCTCGCCGCTGGGCGGCAAGCCGCCGGAGGACGGATACGATGTCGCGGACTCGGCACAGAGCGGCTTCCGGGAAAGTAAGGCCTACCGGCGCTTGTCCCGCAGCCGCAAACTGTCCGAGGTCGACGTGCTCGATTACGACGCGGTCTTCTTCCCGGGCGGTCTCGGCCCGATGGTCGATATCACCGGAAACCCAGAGGTGCAGGCAGTGGTAATCCGTGCCTGGAACGCGGGCAGGATCGTCTCCGCGGTTTGCCACGGCCCCTCGGCCTTCCTGGGGGTGACTCTCGAGGACGGTTCCCCGCTGGTGCGTGGTCGAAAGCTCACGTCTTTCTCCACAGCCGAAGAAGATGGGTACGCACGCGACGACGTGCCTTTCGACCTTGAAAGTGCGCTACGCGAGGAAGGTGCCCTCTTCGAGTCAACCGACCCGTGGCAGCCGAAGCTGGTCGTCGACGGGCGCCTGATCACCGGCCAGAATCCACAGTCGGGAGCCGTTGTCGGCGAGGCTTTGGTCGACGCCCTCAAGCGAGTGTGACCGCAGCCGCTGACAGCACGCCTCGGTAGCGTCGTCATAGGTCCTTAGACCGTGAAACGAGATCGAGGCGCGATGACAGACACCCCGGCAGAAGTAGTGGAATCGGTCGAGCCGCGGCGGCCGCCGCGGCACTGGCGCCGCATGTTGGTCGTGCTGGCCATCACCCTGGTGCTGTTCGGGGTGCCGTGGTGGACGCTGCTTGCGCCGAGTGCGTCATGGCCGACGGCCGTAATTGTGGTCGGCACGCTGCTGTTCGCCGCTGCGTTCGCTGCGATGCCTCTATTGATGGTGTTCGGTCATGGGCGCCGACACATCGACTGGGCCGCCGCGACCGGAGACACACTGCTCGGCGCGGCGTGGGTGATGTTCGTCTGGTCGCTACTGGGTCAGCTATTGCACCTGGTCCTGCTGACCGCGGGAGTCGAGGATCCGGTGCGGTCCCGACTGGTCGCGGGAGCCGTCGTCGGTGTGGTCGCAATTCTCCTGACGTGGGGCTACGCCGAAGCGATGCGAGTGCCGCGCGTGAAGAAAGTCGATGTCTCTATCGCGCGGCTCGGGCCCGGCATGGATGGCCTGCGCGTCGCAGTGATCACCGACACGCACTACGGGCCGATCAATCGCGCGCGGTGGTCGGCGGCCGTGGTGGCGCGGATCAACGAGCTCGGCGCCGACCTCGTCTGCCACGTCGGCGATATCGCTGACGGGACGGTCGAGGTACGCGAACTGCAGGCGAGTCCGCTCGCTTCGGCGAATGCCGCGTTGTCTCGCGTCTACGTCACCGGCAATCACGAGTACTTCAGCGAGGCCGAGGGTTGGCTGGACTACATGGAGAGCATCGGCTGGGTGGCTCTGCACAACCGACACGTGATCGTCGAGCGCGGCGGCGACCGGCTCGTTGTGGCCGGCGTGGACGACGCCACCGCACAATCGTCCGGTGTGCGCGGACACCGAGCGGATCTCGAGGCAGCCCTCGCGGGGGCCGACGCGACGCTGCCCGTCCTGCTCCTCGCGCATCAACCCAAGCAGGTCGCTCAAGCGGTGCTCGCGGGCGTCGATCTTCAGCTCTCGGGGCACACCCACGGTGGTCAGATCTGGCCGTTCAATTTTCTTGTCCGACTGGAACAACCGGTCGTCCACGGTTTGAGTCGGCACGCTGATCGGACCCAGCTGTACACCAGCCGTGGCACCGGATTCTGGGGTCCGCCGTTTCGGGTGTTCGCGCCGAGCGAGATCACGCTGCTGACTCTCCGATCGCCCAACTGACGTGATGCTCAAGTAGCGGCGCTTCTCCGCAATTGAGGTAGTCCACTACCCCACCCCGGTAGGCCCTTTTCCGCCGACCTAGATTCCCGAATAGCTACGCATCACTGACTTATTGGGACCGGTAGCCAGGCGTCCGTCATGTACTCGCGACAACGACGGGCGCACCTGCGTCCGGGTCTGTGTACACGGGAGGGGTCAAGATGAACGTCAACGACACACCGACTACGTCGCCTGGCAGTGGCGGCCGGCGCGGCGGTCACCATCCGGTACCGAGTCCATCGAAGCGGTGTCTCGTACCCTAGAACTGTGACACGGTGATGTCGCTTATTTCACTCACCCAGCATTCCTTTGAGCATCGCAGCGAGCACTCTGCGTACGAGCGGTTCGATCTCAAAGGGTGCGTGGCGGCGGCGCGCATCCAGCATCGGGAACGGCAACATGC
>Ga0207683_10000584_pt1 | contig 33627 bp, 24 predicted proteins | sample KBSM73metaG_FD_184333 | JGI IMG/M metagenome (GOLD analysis project Ga0207683, IMG submission 184333) | Miscanthus rhizosphere microbial communities from Kellogg Biological Station, Michigan, USA - KBS M7-3 metaG (SPAdes) (version 2) | ecosystem: Host-associated > Plants > Roots > Rhizosphere >... | reverse complement strand
AGGCCCTCGGAGTATGGCCAAAAGATTGTAGTTTCGGAGGCCCACTTCTCGATCTTTTTGTCGTAGTAGGAGAGGAATTGCACATACTTTGCGCTGGGGAGCGGGTCGCATTGCTTGATGAACTCCGAGAGCGAGTAGCCGATCCAGGGAATCACCATGCTCCACGCTTCAACGCAGCGATGACGGTAGACACGATCTTCGAGCGGACGCAGCTTGAGCAGTGCTTCGATATCGAAGGTCTTGGGAGTTTTGACTTTTCCGTCGACTTTTACAGTCCATGGGCGGGTAGGTAGAACGCCCGCGTTTTCTGAAGGCTCATTCTTGGGAACGCCGAACTCGTAATAGTTGTTGTAGTGGGTGATGTCCTGCAAGCTGGTGAGTTGTTCGCCTGCAGTGGTAAGCGGGCTCTTTACCGTCTGGAGCTTGCTATCGGCCGATACATCGATATTGGGCGAGAACACCTCGGAAAGCCTCTCTGCGCCAAGAGCGACGGCGCCGGCGCCAACGGCGGCCCGCAGGAACCTGCGGCGATTGAGGAATCGCGCATATTCCTCTGGCGACGTGATTTCAGAGGAAGGAATGTCAGACGGTTTGCGGATAAGCATGATGGCCTCGCACGGGGAAACTCTTCCAGCATCTATTAGACACCGCAAGAGGTCGGGGAGTTACAGGGCGGTCCGACCAGCATGGTCTTCGAGGGAAGAACCCCAGCCTATTCTTTCATGAGATTGTGTCGGCCGGCAGCAGATGACTTTGACAACGCCGGCAGGCTGCCGCGGGGATAGGCAGACGACTGTCGGACAACGAGCCGAGTCGGAATGTGCCATTCCTTGCGGCTGGCATTGGGGTTGTCGGGTTCGACGCCGGCACGGAGAGCATCCACCGCCGCAGCCGCAAGGTGGGTGCAGGACATCTGAATGGTGGTGAGCGGGGGAAGCATGAATTGTGCCAGGTGAATGTCGTCAAATCCTACGACGGAAATGTCATCGGGAACCTTGTGGGTGGTCCGATGAAGCGCATGCAGCACACCGATCGCAGTCATGTCGTTGGAACATACGATTGCGGTAGGGAGGTTGGGGAGAGACAGGAGCTTCTCCGCAGCGGCGATTCCTCCCTCCATTGTGTGGGTGCCTTCAACGATGTTCTGATCAGGCACGATCAGGCCCAGCTCTGACATCGATTTGCGGAAGGCGTCGAGGCGGGCAAGCGCAGAACGCAGGTGCAGCGGCCCGCTGATAAACGAGATCTGGCGATGGCCCAGCGCGGCAAGATGCTGTACCGCCTGGCGAATTCCCTCACCGTAATTCACCTTGAGGACGCGGATATTGGGGAGTGCAGGTCCAGCATCGACGAAGACAAGCGGAAAGGCACGCTCAACGAGCTTCTGAACAAGTTCTTCTTCAATGCCAAAGGTCATGACTGCTACGCCGTCCACGTTGCGCTGAAGCATGCGGCGGATGAGCGACTCGGTGCGCACTGGCTCGTAATTTGTGGATCCAATGAGCACTTCGTATCCCTGGGCGACAGCCAGATTTTCAAACTCCTGCACAAGTTCAGGGAAAAACGGATTGGTGATTTCCGAGACGATGAGACCCAGCATTCGGCTGCGGCCAGAGACGAGCGCACGCGCCTGGGTGTTGGGCAAATAGCCGATCTCTTCAATGGCTTTCCAGACGCGCTCCGCCAGTTCAGGATTCACGGTCGGAATCCTGTTGACCGCCCGGGACACAGTGGCGATGGATACGCCAGCGCGGGTCGCAACATCCCGAATACTCATCGTCCCCGCGCGGCGGCGGTTAGACCCGTTTTTTCGTGGAGTGGTCACGCGCAACAATTCTACGCTTTTCCAGCTGTTTCTCACCTGTTTCTTGAAAAAATAAAGGTAAATTGAGCAGCAATTTCAGGAATTTGGCGGGAGAAGGGATGCAGTGGGCCTGATTTGGGCGGTAAATTTGTGCCGAATGAGGTAAGCGTTTGCTATAGATAGGGGCGCAGCGCAGCCGAAATTCAGGGATGCGTCTGAGCTCCAGCTGCGACCTCGAGCCCGTGTTTGAGAAGCGGGAGGATCGAGGTCAGGCTCTGTTCTGCTCCGCGCTTGCTGCCGGGTAGGTTGACGATGAGAGTGGTCCCGCGGAGACCGGATATTCCTCGCGACAGCCAGGCGAAGGGATTGCTTTCCGCTCCAAGGGCCCTCATGGCCTCGGCGATGCCCGGGGCATTGCGATCGATAACGCGGAGAGTGGCCTCTGGAGTGCGGTCGCGAGGGCTGAGGCCGGTGCCGCCGGTGGTGAGGATAAGCGTCGCGCCTATGCTTGTCCACTCGAGCAGGCGGGCGATGATCGTGTCCTCTTCGTCAGGGACGAGGCCGGTTTCGATGGCGGCCTGGGGCCATTGGTTGCGAAGCAGAGCAACCACGGCGGGGCCCGCAGTGTCAGTAGCTAGACCCTGCGAGCACCTGTCGGAAACGGTGAGGACAGCGAGGAGCATGAGGTGATTGTAGCGACTATTTGGCCGGCAGCACCTTGATGGTGTGAAGCCACATCTCGACGGATTGCGGCCAGGTGGTGACGGGAAGGTCGGTACGGCGAAGGCCGTAGCCATGGCCTCCCTGCGCGTATAGATGAAGCTCGGCCGGGACCTTGGCGTTTTTCAACTGCAGGAAGTAGACGGTCGAGTTCTCGACGTGGACGGGATCGTCCTCTGCTTGCACGATGAACGATGGTGGAGTTTTTTCGGTGGGATGGATCTCTGGATTGGCTGCCATGTTTTCGGCTGCATTGGCGAGGTATCCGGGATAAACGATGACTGCGAAGTCGGGGCGGCAGCTCAGTTGGTCCGCAGCGTCAACCGGCTCATAGAGGCGCTTGTCGAAGTGAGTGCTGAGCGCGGCAGAAAGATGCGCCCCGGCAGAGAAGCCGAGCACGCCGATGCGAGCAGGATCAATGTGCCATTCCGCAGCGTGCTGACGAGCGAGGCCGAGAGCGCGCTGTGCATCCTGCAAGGCTGCCGTGGACTTGGGATAGGGCCCAGTGTCAGGGACGCGATATTTCACCAGCAGGCAGGTGATGCCAGCGGAGTTGAGCCAGTCGCAGACTTCAGTGCCTTCGAGATCGATGGCGAGGATGCGATAGCCCCCGCCGGGAAAAACAACGATGGCGGCGCCGGTGTTGTTGCCTTTGGATGAGTAGACGGTGAGAGTGGGGCTGGATACGTTTCCGAGGCGAACAATCGGGCGACCGGCAATCAGGTTGTCTTTCGCAGTGGTGGTGTCGACTTCAGGAGGAAGATTTGCAGGCGCGCCGGGAGCGGCACCGGGCCATAGCGGCAAGGTGAGGTGTCCGGGTGCGGGCTGCCAGGCTGGTTGCTGGGCAAGGATGCTGGTGGAAGATGCGGCCAAGGCGGCGCAGAAAAAGAGTGCGTACTTATTCATGCTTTGAGTCACTCCTCAGGAAAAATCAGGAGCGATGATTGCAGGCCGGGGCGGCGGAGCGCAAATCAACGAAGGATTTGAGCAGAGAGGAGATGCGTAACGGAGATCGCTTTGTCAGGGCTTGGCGTTTTGTGGGACCAGCAGCGTGAGCGACTCGCTTGCGACTTCGATTCGGGCGGGAAGGGCGCCGAGCACTTCTCCGTCGGCTTCGACATAGACGTGAGCCGACGAGCCGTTGCTGGATTTGCAGTCAACGGCATCGGCTTCAAGTAGTTCGATTGCCCCGGAAAAAGTGTGACGGCCTGCGAGGGCGGCCAGAAGAAAATTGAGGTACTTGATACGGCTGCGCGTTTTGAATGCCATGAGGCTGAGCGTGCGGTTGTGCAGGCTTGCGCCGGGGGCAAACTGGCCAAGGGCACCACCGAAAGAGCGAATGCGAACGGCGAGAAGTTGCGAAACCTGCTCCACTCTTGGATTGAAGTTGCCGTTGATCTTGAACGACGCGTCGAAGAGTGGAAATGGATGGGTGGCCCATACGATGAAGCCTTCGACGAGGTAGAGCATGTAGCCGAAGCGACGCTTACGCTCTGCATCCATGCGAGACATCAATAGTGCGTCTGCGCCGACGCCAGCCGCAACAGTGAAGTAGCGCCAACCCTGGGCGCCATTGGATTCGCGGAAGTAGATGCGACCCACTGGAACCTGCACCGGGGTGGCTGTAAGCAGGGCGCGGAGGGCTTTGACCGGCGACCGGCTGAGACCGAGATTTTGAGCCAGCGCATTCGCTGTTCCCAGCGGGACAACACCGAGGGCCACGTCGGTTCCGACCAGTGGTTGCAAGGCCTCGTGGACAGTGCCATCGCCGCCGCATGCGAGGATCGTGTCGTAGCCTTGCCGAATAGCACCCTGCGCAAGAGCCCTGGCGCTGCCGGGCGAGTGTGTTTCGAGGGCGTCGCCATCGATGCCTGCCTTCTTGAGCGCAGCAAGCAGATTTCGGACGACGAAGGCCCGGCGTGCGGAGTATTGCCCTGAAGCGGGGTTGTAAATTAGCGCAACACGGCGCATTGACCCTTTTATCCTCGCGCTATCTCCAAACGGGAGAGTGGTTTCATTCTCGCAGATAGCAGTAAACAATGCTGCGCTGTGTGGTTTTGATGCACGTTACGGAGGAATGGAGATGCATTGACGGAAACGATCGAAGGACCATCGTGGCGAGCCTGAGCAAGGCACCGAAAAGCGATGTGACGTGGAGCACAGGTTTGTTGAACCTCACAGACCGCGCTTGCGTAGTTCAGATAGAATTCCCGCCGTCAGCCCTGAAAGGAAAGCAGAAGTCCGTCAACGCTATGACTATCCCAATTCGCAATTTTTCCAAGTACCTTTCTTCATGTTTTTTGATGTGTCTCGTGTCGTTTGCTTTGACTGCCGTTGGCCAGGAAAAGACCCCGGACAAGCCGCGCTACAAGGATGCGAGTCTTCCGATCGAAGACCGCGTGGCCGATTTGCTGCCGCGCTTGACGCTCGAGGAAAAGATTGAGCAGATCTCCAGTGGATGGGAAAGCAAGTTGGAAGTGATCGATCCAACGGGAACCTATACGAGTGAACAAGCGCGGAAGATCATTCTGAATACGTGGGGAACGGAGACGCCGTTTACGCCGCGGCAGTCTGCGATTCTGCGCAACGGGGTACAGCGGTACCAGCGGGAGAAGACTCGGCTGGGCATACCCGTGATCTTTATGGGCGAAGGATTGCACGGGCTCATGGAGTATGGGAGCACCAGCTTTCCGCAGGCACTCGGGTTGGCCAGCACCTGGGACCCGATCCTGGTGAAGAAGGTGTTTACGGCGGTGGGCGACGAGGCGGGTTCGAGAGGAGTGGGACAGGTCTTCTCGCCGGTTCTCGATATCGCACGCGATCCTCGCTGGGGCAGAACCGAAGAGACCTATGGCGAAGACCCCTACCTGGCGTCGCGCATGGGAGTAGCTGCAATTGAAGGTCTGCAGGGTGATGGGTTCATGATTGGCCGTCATCGCGTGATGGCGACCGCGAAGCACTTCGCGGTGCACGGACAGCCCGAGGGCGGAACGAACACGGCTCCTGGAAACTACTCAGAGCGGGTCATCCGGGAGAACTTTCTTGTTCCCTTTGAAGCTGCAGTGAAAGAGGCGCGCGTGGGCAGCGTGATGGCCTCTTACAACGAAATTGACGGCGTGCCTTCGCATATCAATCACTGGCTGCTCGATCGCGTTCTGAGGCAGGAATGGGACTTCAGCGGCTACATCATCTCTGACGGCGATGGGCTGCCCATGTTAGTGGAACCACATCACGTGGCCTATAACTTCGCGGATGCCGCGCGGCAGGCCCTCTCCGCCGGTGTCGACTACGACTTGTCGTTGTCTGGCGGGCTGGTCTTTCACACACTTACGGACCAGGTAAAGATGGGCCTTGTACCACAGAGCGAAGTGGATCGCGCCGTGGCAAAGGTGCTGGCGGCCAAGTTCCGGCTGGGACTGTTTGACGATCCGTTTGTGGATCCGGATTACGCAGAGAAAATCACGAATGGCGAAGAACACCGCAAGCTCGCAGTTGAGGCGGCCCGCAAGGTGATCGTGCTGCTGAAGAACGACAAGGGTTTGTTGCCGCTCGATCTGACAAAGCTCAAGACGATTGCGGTGATTGGGCCGAACGCGGCGGACGTGCACATTGGGGGATACAGCCGCGATCCATTGCACGGGGTGAGCGTTCTGGATGGCATTCGCGCAAAGGTGGGTGACAAGGCCAAGGTGCTGTACGCGGAAGGCTGCAAGATTACGACCGCGCCGCAAGGATACAGGGGCTGGTCAGCGGATAACGTGGAACTGGTAGATCCGAAGACGCAGACCGCATCAATACAGGCCGCCGTGGATGTTGCGAAGAAGTCGGATGTAGCGATCCTGGTGGTGGGTGAGAATGAGAGCACGAATCGCGAAGCATGGTCGGAGATGCATCGCGGCGATCGCGACTCTCTTGACCTGCTCGGCGCACAGAACGACCTGGTGAAGGCGGTTGTTGAGACGGGCAAGCCGGTTGTTGTGTTCTTGATCAATGGGCGACCACTCTCAATCAACTACATCGCGGAAAAAGTGCCGGCGATTCTCGAGGGATGGTACCTGGGGCAGGAAGGCGGAACCGGCGCGGCTGATGTGATTTTTGGCGATGTGAATCCGGGCGGCAAGCTGCCGATTACATTTCCGCGTACGGTTGGCGCGCTGCCTGACTTCTACAATCACAAACCGTCAGCAAATCGCAGCTATGAGTTCTCAACACGGCAACCGCTGTTTGCGTTTGGCTACGGGCTGAGTTACACGAATTTCCAATTCGACAATCTGCGTGTCGAACCTCAACAGATATTGCAGGGTGGAACTGCAAAGGTGAGTGTCGATGTGACGAACTTCGGCACGCGAGAGGGCGATGAGGTTCCGCAGCTTTACGTGCACCAGCGGATCGCTTCAGTTACGCAGCCGGTAATGCAATTGAAGGGATTTGAACGCATCACGTTAAAGGCCGGAGAAAAGCGGAAGGTTACATTCACCGTTACGCCGGAGATGCTTTCGATATGGAATGCCGACATGCAGCGCGTCGTAGAGCCGGGCGTATTTGATCTGATGGTCGGGCCAAGTTCAGACAAAACCGCCACCGTAAAGCTGACGGTAGCAGGATCGCACGGAGAGACAGGCAAGCCTGTTGCGACGGCGCAGGTACCGGCGGGCTCTGAGGCGGCGATGGTCAGTAATTTCGACGACCTGAAAGTGGCAGCGAGCTATGGGTCGTGGATGGCCGCAGGAGACACAATGAGTGGGGGCAAGTCGACGTCCACCATTGAAGTGGTGCAACCGGGAGCCTCGAACACCAAGGGGGCTCTGCAAGTGGCCGGGGAGGTTGTGCAGGGAGCGCCATTCTTGTTTGCAGGGGCGCTCTTCTCGCCGGGAACAGCGCCGATGCAGCCTGTCAATCTTTCAAAGAAGAACACCATCAGCTTCTGGGCGAAGGGTGATGGAAAGACGTATACGCTCCTGGTGCTGACTGCAGCACGATCGGGACAGTCGGGCGAGGCGCCGGCGATGACTTCGTTCACTGCCGGGCCGGAGTGGAAGAAATACACGTTTCCGTTCTCTACGTTTGAAACCGATGGAAGTGATTTGATCGGGCTGGGATTTCTTCGCACGCAGGAGGTGGGAAAGTTCCAGTTCCAGATTGACGAGTTGGAAATCAAGTAGCGCTTTACATCCTGCGGAAAAGAAAGCGCCGAGGCCAATTGGGTTCGGCGCTTTTTAATTCTGGCGTGCGACTTCAGCGCTGCAAGTGGCGAAGAGCCATGTTTGCAGCATTGAAGCCGCACATGCCGTGGACGCCCCCGCCGGGCGGTGTGGACGCAGAGCAGAGATACAACTTGGGAATACCGGTGGCGTAGTGAAGCGCGGTCGGCCTGAAGAGAAATTGGCGCAGGGTCATGGCTCCTCCGCTGATGTCCCCACCGGTGAGATTCGCGTCCATGGACTCGAGAACTGCAGGCGATGACACTTTCCGTGCGAGGATGCAATCGCGGAAGCCAGGAGCGAAGCGTTCGATTTGAGATTCAATGCGACCGGCCATATCGATGGTCGATCCGTTGGGCACATGGCAGTAGGCCCAGAGGACGTGTTTACCGTGAGGCGCGCGAGTGGGGTCGAAGAGAGACGGCTGCGCAACAAGGACAAAAGGTCGTTCCGGATGCTGGCCATGAGCAACGGCATCTTCAGATGCGGCGATCTCTTCGAACGTGCCTCCCAGGTGCAGGCTGATCGCACGCCGGCATTCGTGCGCGCGCCATGGAACAGGCTCTGAGAGTGCGAAGTCGATCTTGAACGCGCCCGGGCCTGGTTGAAATCGCTGCATTGCTCGATGGACTTTTGGCTGGAGCTCGTCACCTGCCAACGCAAGCAATTGGCGCGGTGAAATGTCGCAGAGAGTGAGAGCGTTTTCGCCATACAGATTGCGAAATGTTGCCGCGTCGATGCGGCGGCAAGTGTGAAGCGTACCACCCAATTGCTGAAGATGGTCAATCAGTGCATGGGTGATGCTACGCGAACCTCCTCGCGGAATGGGCCAGCCGACCGCATGTGCCGCGGCGGCGAGCACCAGCGCGATGGCGGAACTCAGGGGCCTGTCAAGAGCTAAAAACGAATGGGCGGCGAGGCCCGCAAACAGCGCGCGAGTGCGCGGGCTTGCGAAATGATGAGCCGCCAATCGCTGCGCAGGCTGAAATGCCGCAATTCCAAAGCGAGCCATCAGTACGGGATGACGGGGGATGCGGAGGAGTGGTCCGAGGGAGTCCTGCGTGAAGTGTTGCCAATGTTCGACGATGGGCTGCACAAGACCCCGCCATGATTTCGCGTCGGCGCTCAATTCCCTGTCCTGATCTGCGAGATCACGCTCGAGCATCACGGCAGTGCCATCGTCGAGTGGATGTGCGAGCGGAGATTCTCCGTGGATCCATTGGAGACCGTAGTCCGCAAGCGGAAGCGTGGAGAAGAATGGAGATCCCGCAGCCATGGGATGCACCGCCGATCCGAAATCGTGGAGGAATCCCGGCAGAGTGAGTGGCAAGGTGCGCGCACCCCCGCCGGGGATCTCTTCAGCTTCGAAGGCCTCGACGGAGTGCCCTGCCTGAGCGAGAACGATGGCGGCAGCGAGTCCATTGGGGCCGGAGCCGATCACACAGGATCGCGTCATTGCATCCCTCTCGCCCGATCAGTTGTGGGGCGGCAGTTCTTCAGGCCACTGCACAATTGCAAATCTACCTTCTGACGTTGATGTGATCTCCGGTGCATAAAGCCCCAGAAGCTGACGCCGCCACCAGTTGCCGGTGCGCCGTTTCTCGTCGATCGATGTGAACCAATACTGCCACAACACGGCGCGCACATAGCGGGGAGGAGCCTTCGGAAACGGGTTGCTCTTGAAGAGAGCCAGAACATCAGGCTCATTTGATAGCAGGCGCTCCTCAGTGAGGGGAACGATATTGTTCTGCCGCCAATCGCCAAGGGATGCGAACCAGAGGTTCCAATCAAAGCGCGGCTGATAGGGCGCGTAGACGCGCGGCGGCTCATTCAAGGTCTGCGGCTTGTAGCGAAAGGGATATGCGATCCATTCCTTGCCATCGTTGGATCCCTGGAATTCTATTTCGTAACGGCCGCTGGTCATGACTGCGAACAGGCCATATTGGTTTGCAATGCGAAAAGGCTCAAGAGCCGCAATGGGTGCTGTGGGGAATGGAATTGTGCGGAGAGGTATGCCGATGAGTTCCGCGGTGGTGGCATATGCGATCCAGGTAAGCATGATTGCCGCAACAGCCATGCGGATCGCGTTGAGATACGGGGCAAGCCTCTTCTGAATCGGACGAGTCGCGGAAGGTTCTTCGCCTGAGTGGGCCTCGGACAAGGAGATTGGGGCGGCGGAGTCAGTTTCGTCGTGCACCTCGAGACGCGCGACGGCCGGTTGTCGCTTTGGAAAGTACCGTGCCGGAACGAATCGGAGAAGGAAGTCGTCATCGAGCAACAGCACGCCGAGCGAAAGAACGAGGTAGTTCAAGAACGTGTAGTTCGCTGTGATGATGACGCCGACTTCCCACGGGGTGACGATGAAAAAGCAGAGGAGACGGACCCGGCGAGGAAGAAAAAGCATGAAGACGAGTCCGAGTTCTAACACGAGCGTACCCGCCGCAGAGGCGACGTGAAACCAATGTGGAAGATGCTCGACATACCAGCCGATCCAGGTGGGAAGAGGTCCGTTCTGGTAGTACTCGTCCATCGCGGTGAGGCCGCGCCACTGCGGATCACCGCTAAGCAGCTTCACGATGCCGGATTCGAAGTAAATCCGGAACCACTCCCATTGAAGAAGGAACATGCTTGCACGTGAAGGCGGGTGATCGATTCCCCAGCCGGGTCGGATCCCACGCGGCGCGAAAAACAATGAGATGAAACCAGCCTCGAGCAACATTCCGTCGGATTGGTAGCTGGAGAAGTCGGAGGATGACGATACGAAAGAGAGAAAGCACAGGAAGCAGATGAACAGGGTGAGGCGCGGCCATAGATTGAGGAAAGCGATCAAGGATGCGATGAGGCCGATCCACGTGACGGCCATGAGCATGTTTGAACTGGTCGAAAGCCAAAAGAGCGAAGGGGCGTACCAGAAGCGCGTGGTTGGGAATGCACGATCGACAGCAGCAAGATAGCTGTGGGCAGGCAGGATTCCGTTGGGACCGATCAATCCCTTGATCTGAAAGAGCAAGGAAAAGAAGGCGGAGAAGTAGATTGCCGCCAGAGCGCGCAGGAAGATCCAGCGCGGGATAGACCGGTTGGCTGGGCCATGACGGGAACTAAACAGCCAGCGAAGGGCATTGCCTGGATTAAGCGCCGTCATATTCGAAACAGGATAGCGAGTGCGTGGGACTATGTCATGTTGCGGGATTGTCCCCGACTTTACGCCACATCTCGGTCAGGGGGCCCGATGTTCCATGTACTGGATCGGATTGCGGGAAGACGAGGGTGCGCATGCGCTCGCGCTCGGACTGGGAAGGAGCACTACGGCAGATGTCCCATGATTGATGCGGAGGATACGCACCGACGACGAGAAAATCAGGACTGCTCTGCAACCTGCAGTGGCCGGTGCCGGTGGGCAGCACAACTACGTCGCCAGCCTCCACTGTGATCTCGTGTCCATTGGGTCCGCCCAGCATGAGGCGGGCGTTGCCGGCGGCGAATCCCAATACTTCATGCGCGGTGGAGTGGTAATGATGAAAGTCGTAGACGCCGTTGCGCCACTGGGGAGGCCAGCCGTTTCGCAGGAAGGCTTCTTCGAATGCGGAGGCGGGATCGGGGCCGCTGGAAATCAACTGACGATGGTAGATGAGAACGGGAAGATGATCATTGTTGGGTACCCAACCGTTGCGGGATAGTTTCAAGATTTCCGGTTGCTGAGTTTTCGACTGCGCAAAAACAGCGCGGGGTGAAGACAACCCGACGGCAGTGATCAGGGCTGCAAATTGGCGGCGATCCACAGGCATCATTTAAGACTTCCCTCCAGAACGCGGGGCAGAAAACCCCTCTGACATTTGGATGCACCGGAGTCGCTGGAATGTAGTCTGCACTCGTAATGGTGGGTTCGTCGGGCCAGACGGCAATCCTCAGTTCAGTCCTTGCTGCTGCGGGCTTGATTGGCAGATGGTCGGTGTCTGTGGGGCGCGGCATCCATCCCGGGTCTGAGAATCAAGACCTGCCCCCGGCGATCGGTTTGTCATCCGTGGCCGCGGTGATGTAGAAAGCCGATTGGGGCCTCGCTCATAGCCCGATCCCAGTTCCACGGAGAATGTCGACGATGCAGGATTTCTCGGAGTTGCATGCACCCACTGGCGCGTTGGGGTCCCTGCCCGCGTGCAAACAGGACTGGCAGCAATATCGTCTCAGGGAGGAACAGGTCGAGGCGTTTCACCGCGACGGATTTCTGACCGGCGTGCAGGTGCTCGACGACCATCAGGTGGAGTCCCTTTGCGCAGAGCTGGCGGGGCTGATGGAAACGTCGCATCCCTCGCACGGGCTGTTCCACGAGTACCACTCGAACGAGTCCAGCAACCCGGATACGATCCTGTTTCACGCACTGGGAGCGTGGCGGACCGGGCCGGCGTTTCACGACGTTCTGTGGAGTCCGGCATTTCTGGTGGCGGCGTCGCAGCTGCTCGACGGGCCGGTGCGGTTCTGGCACGACCAGCTTTTCTGCAAGCCCGCTCATCACGGCGGCGTGGTGGCATGGCACCAGGACTACTCCTATTGGACACGGACGCAGCCCATGGCGCACCTCACGTGCTGGATCGCGCTGGACGATAGCACTCGCGACAATGGCTGCTTGTACTACGTCCCCGGCAGCCACAAGTGGAACCTGCTGCCGATTACCGGGCTGGCGGGCGACATGAACGAGATCATGACGGTGCTGGATGAGGAGCAGAAGCATGCGTTCCGGCCAGTGCCCATCGAACTGAAGCGCGGGCAGTGCTCGTTCCACCATCCGCTGACGGTGCATGGGTCTTATGAGAACCGCTCCGACCGGCCACGGCGGGCAACGCTGGTCAATGTGTTCCGCGACGGTGTGCGCTCTGCGAGCGACGAGCCGCTGTTGGCAGGCGTATCAGCGATTCCGAAAGGGCAGAAGATGGAAGGGCGGTTCTTTCCCCTGCTGTTTGATCCTGGGGTGATGGGAAACTGAAAAGGTCGATAGTGCCCCGTGCGGGTAGGTGCACCCAATCGCGCGCAGAATCCTGGCAATTTCCAGGTTGGCGGCGGTTATCCAGGCATAACAAGAGTCCAGGCATCGTTCGCACCATCAAAATACTGGTGAGAGAATACGCTTTGCTCGGTTCTATCTCGGACCCTCCGAGACAAGCTGAGCCGAACGAGCCTGATCGAGGCCAACATAAATGACCCCTCGCTGTTGGTTAAAATTCGCTCCAGGCCAGACGGATCGCCAGTTATGCTGCTGCCATTCTCGCGGCAGTTCAATCGTTGCATTCCGGCTCGCATTCGCGTCGTCGCTCAGACCTTCTTCCAGATTGCCAAACATCAGATGAACCTTGCCGTCCTGCGTTCGCCATGAGGTGAGGCTTACTGTTTCTTTTAAATCTATGGCCGAGGCATGCAGCGCACCAGCGTTAGCGAGCAGTGCATTCATCGCTCCGGCCGCCAGTGTGTAAGGCGCCGCGCTCCCGCGCCAGATGTCGAGCAGCCTTGTATCCCACTCAACGGCGAACTCTGGCGGGTCCCAGGTCAGCTGTCGATTCTTGCTGCCCTGGTTTAATACCAGTGCCGGGCTTCCTTCCACGGAATAAACGACCTTGGATTCGCCTGCCAATTCGTTTTTGGAAAGGGCTTGTCTCACTTGAAATTGGTCTGGCAACCCGTGCACCAGCGAAGCTCCGAAGCTGGATATGCTTCCGTTGAGAACTGATACCTGAGCAGGTCTGGCATTCTCACTGTGCAAACCAACCAGGTGCTGTAACGCAGCATCGAATCCGCCCGAGGGGTTGCCAATCAGGGCAATGGATGTTCCGCGGCCTGCCAACGCGAGAACTGAGTTGCTCTCCTCGGCTGTAAGGTGAGAGGCGGCTCCCAAAAGAAACATATCCGAAGAGACGCGCGGCAGCCACTCGATCCGCGTTGCGGACAACACTGGAACGGGCCATTTAATAGCCGATCCGATCTGCTCGTCGAGCCACTCCTTTGCATCCTGAGCGGGAAGCGCGTGCTCGGCCTGCCATTGAGCCGCGCTGCGTGCGTAGACGAGTGTCGGACCATAGACATGGGTTATCTTGTGTGCATCGATTACTGCTTCACTGATATTCGAATTGAGAAATGTCACATCGTCGCTGCTAAGTAGGCGCTTTCCCTGGTTAGCCCAGGAGATATACGACCCACCCGGAACCTTGATCCCCTTCGGCGTCTTAACCGATGCATGCGAATAGGCCCAGATGCCCCAGCGAAGTCGCTCGGGGACCGTGTGCAGTACGTCCCAGGATTCCCATGCGTCGAAGGTTTCGATCAAGGGATAGTGTTTGACGTGCGTGTCTGCAAGGACAGCAGCATGCGTCAGCGTGTACGCGAGCTGATAGGTCCAGCCAAGAGCTGGATTATTCCAGAAGGAGTTGTGGCGCACACCTACTTCATTCCAGGCCCCAGCCCAGGTTTGATCAACCCACACATCCAGATATCCTTCTTTGGCGATCTGCTCGAGGTCGAAGCCGTTGCATCGCCAGTCGCCAAATGCGCTGGCCGCATTGGAGTACATCATGACGATGGCTCGGGGATTGGCGGTCTTAGTCTCGCGAATGAGCGAGGAAGTGGCTGTCGTTCGCTTCTGGATGGCTTCGGGAGACGGTTCCAGCAGGCCATCCGGGCCAGCTCGTTGATATGGGACCGGCATGCCGAAAGAATCGCGAAGCATGATGGCGTCGAGTCCGGCGGCCTTGGAGAGACTTCCCCACTGCGCTGCGAATGCGTCAGGCACCGGCATCCCTTCAGCGATTCCATTGGGCAGGCCTCCCAGTCGTGTTGAATCCTGGTGCAACGCGACAGTGGGATCGAAATACTTGCCACTCTGTTTCTTTCCGTCTCTCGTAAACTGCCAGGTGCTGAATGCCTCCGGATGACGCTTGGCCCAGGGTGCGACTTCGCCATATGCATCGTCCCAGGCATAAGCGAGACTGCCAACCCTGAAGCCGGCGATACCGCGCCGGGCGGCCTCGGAACGGAGAGTGTCGGTGAGACGGCGCAGATCCGAGTAGGTCCAGGGCCCATACCCGGTTCGGGTCACGATTGTGGGAGTGGCGAAGCGCTGTTTCCATGCGGCTTTGCGCTGTTCAGTGCTCCCTTCCAAAGGTGCCGATTCCTTTACCCAGGGTTGTTGGCCGGTCCCGGCTGGCAGGCTGATTCGCTGCTCCGGCACACCCGACCATTCCATGATGTAGCCGACCGTCCATCCAACATTGAGGATCAATCCGCGGTCTCCCCGAACGTTCATGTACAGCGGTGCGAAGCGATCCCAGAAGCAACTCGCTGATCCGGCTATGTCCGCCTGGTCAAACCAATAGAGATCAATCTCCATCCAGCGATCGCCCGGAACCCCCTGCGAAGTTGTCTGTTTGTCTGCTGCCACTGGGTGAGAGTCGCTACATTCTGCCGCCGCTGCTCCGCGCGGTCCCAAGCACACAAATACACTCAGCCCTGCGATCAGAGCGAAAAGACGCCAGCAATTGGACTGCACTTTCATGATCTCTCCCCTGCTTTGTGGGACGGACGCCGGTTTGTCGCGTGTTCCGCTGTAAAGAAGAATGACGCGACGAGTTCCGACTGCGCACATTTGTATTTTCTCTTCCAATCTTTTTCGCCGATTGCCGCCCGAAATGTCTTCTCGACACTTGACGAAAAGTTATCGTATATTGCCTTCATGTTGGTCGACCTGAAGCTGTCGGGGACGTACGATGGCTTGCTCTACCTGGCTGATTCCACCCGAAATCTCAGAGAGATCCAGAGTCATCACCACAACGAGCTTGAGCTGAACCTCGTGGTGCAGGGAACCATCACCTACGTCGTCGATGGGAGCCGTTTCACCTTTCTGCCTCGCACCTTGCTCTGGCTGTTTCCGCGTCAGGAACACCAGCTTGTCGACCGATCTGCCAATGCGCAGTTTTATGTTGCGGTGTTCAAGCCCTCGCTGATTCGCAGGGCGTGTCGCACGGAATTATACGGAGAACTTCGCAAGATCGTGCAGAAGCAGGACGGAGTTCTTAACACGTTGCTGAATGTTGAGTCCTTCGGGCTGATTCGCAGCATCCTCGATTCATTGATGCAGGGCTCTCTGGATGCGGAACTCCTCAATCTGGAAGCCGGTTTCGGTCCCGCTTCCGGATTTCGGTTCGAACATCGCGACCCCGACACGCTCAACGCTGGGCTGCACTACCTGCTTCTGCTTTGCTGGCGATGCCAGCTAACGGGTAAACCGGTCCGCGATGCGGTTACGTTGCATCCAGTCGTCCGTCGCGCTCTCGCGCTTCTTAGCTCCGAAAAGAGCGAAAGCAGTCTCGAGGATTTGGCCAAAAACTGTGGTGCAAGTAAATCCTACCTGAGCCGAATGTTCCACCGGCAAATGGGTGTCCCAATGAGCCGGTATCGCAACTCGTTGAAGTTATCCAGATTTGTCGAAGAGTACAAACAGCCAGACCAGAAGACCCTTGCGGAAGCCGTGTATGCCGCGGGATTTGGAAGCTATGCGCAGTTCTATAAAGTCTTCAGGCAGGCCTACGGACGAGGTCCCAGAGACGCGATGGCATCCAGACCTCGCGATTTGTGAACCTTTGCATCTTGAGTCGATACGAGTTCGATTGAGTGCCGTCAGCTTTTGCCATGTCGTCGCTACACGGCCTTGCGAATCACGACTTCTGCAGGGACACTCCAGGTCCTCTCAATCTCTTCCAGGCTCTTGTCCTTTGTTTCCGGCACGTAGAGCAAAGTGAAAACGCCCTGTGCGATCGCCATGATTGCGAGTACGCCAAAGGTGAATGCTTTCCCTATTGCGTGAAATGCATACGGAAAAAAGAGAACAACAATGGCATTCGCCACCCATTGCACCAGGACAGGAACTGTCATTGCCACACCGCGAACGTCATTGGGAAAGATTTCCGGCACCAGGGTCCAAAATACCGGGCCAATGCATGCGGAAAAGAATGCCAGGTAAGAGAGTACAAGTGTGAGAACCAAGACACCGTAGAAGTGGCCAGTCAGGGCCGCCCAGACCATCACGAGAAGGCAGAGTGCCATTCCCGCCGAGCCCACAATGTATAGCGGCTTCCGGCCATACCTGTCGATGAACCAGAAGGACACAATCGTAAAGAGGAACTCAGTGATGCCTGTGAGAAACGTGGAAGCCAGCGCTCCGTCGACCTTCCAGCCAGCCGACTGAAAGATGGCAGGTGCGTAGTCGATCACTGTGTTGATTCCCGAGAAGTGAATGAGAATCGCAAGGCCGGTACTTACTGCGAGGACCCTGCGCATTTCGGGACGGAGGAGACTACGCCAGTTTTGTTTTTCCTTATGCAGGCTTGCTTCGATCTCTATGACCTGCGCCTGAGCAACTTGCCTGCCGCTGATGCGCTCCAGAAGCCGGAATGCTTCTTCCCGCCTGCCTTTCAGCGACAGAAATCGAGGTGATTCAGGAGCCAGCAAGACGCAGACTAGAAACACTCCAGAGGGGACCACCCCGCTGGCAAACATCCATCGCCAATTGGCTGGCCCAGAGTTGCGGAGCAGAAAGTTGATACTGTAAGAAACCATGATTCCCACCACGATGGACATCTGGTACAGGGCTCCCATGCGGCCGCGGATAGAAGGTGGTGAAACCTCAGATATGTACATTGGCGAAAGCAGAGACACTCCCCCCACTGCAATTCCGCCCAAAACGCGGGCGGTAATGAACAGCGTGAAAGACGGCGCAACGGCAGTCGCGATCGATGTGAGAGCAAAAAGCACTGCCACAACTAGAAGAAGTGGCTTCCTCCCGTAGCGGTCTGCCAGTCTTCCGCTCGCAAAGCTCCCGAATACGCATCCGAACAAAAGGGAACTGAATGCCCAACCCAGGCCGAGATCGCTCAGACTGAAGTGGCGCGTGATGAAGGGACCCGCTCCAGTGATGATCGCGATGTCAAATCCAAACAGTAGGCCACCGAGAGCCGCAGTGCAGGCCAGAAAAAGTACATACCGCATATTGATCGATTCGTTTCCGTTCACTGATCCACCCCTGATCTGAATCTATTGTTTGCTGTCAGTTGGAATCCTTCGACTCCGTCTATGGAGAGACGCTCATCCATCGTTGAGAAATCGGGATGTCTGTTTCATTTGCGGCCTGTCTAGAATTCGTCGTAAGCAATCTGATGGATAGAAACCCCGACCGACTGGAGCATCCGGGTGCAGGCCTTGATCATCATCGGAGGACCACACAGATAGTATTCGACCGAAGCAGGTTTAGGATGATCTCGCAGATATTGGTCGTGCACGACCTGATGAATGAAGCCAACATGTCCCTTCCATTTGTCCTCATCCAGCGGAGAAGACAACGCCAGGTGGAAGCGGAAATTTGAATTCGCTTCAGCCAGATTTCGAAAGTACTCTTCGTAAAAGATCTCCTGCCTTGAGCGAGCGCCATACCAAAAGGTGATCCTCCGTGGTGATCGCTCAGTTTCGAGCAGGTGAGAGAGATGGGCACGCAGCGGAGCCATTCCGGCGCCGCCGCCAATGTACACCATTTCGCGCTGGGTTGGCTTGATATGAAAGTCGCCGAAAGGACCAATCGCCGAAACCGTATCTCCGGGTCTGAGACTGAACATGTAGCTTGATCCCACGCCCGGCGGGCAGTCCTGGCCTGGAGGAGGAGTTGCGATCCGTACGTTGAAGCGCAACAGTCTCTCCATCCGCTGGTTGCTGGCGAGGGAGTAGTTATTGCGCTTCGCCGGTCTTTGATTCGTGGCGACAAGATCGAAGATGTGGTGCGCTTCCCACACACTCCTGAACGGTTCAGGTACATCGAAATCGCTGAAGCGAATCTCCTCATAGGTCGGGATGTCGAACTGAAGATAATCGCCGGGAGTGAAGGTGAAGGGCTCAGTATCTTCCAGCGGCTCGAGGATCAGTTCCTTGATAAATGTGGCAACACTCTGACTGCCGACGACAGCGAAGCGGAATGCACGTTGCGTGCGAGTTCCACTTCCCGCCGGGCGCGCGATGTTGATAAGGATCCTTCCGGCACGCTCTTCCACTGGATATGTCGTTAATCCACGGCAGATGGGTGCACGAGCGGGCGAACCATCCACAAGATTGAATCGCCCATTATGTTTAGGACATTCGATCATGTTCCGAATTACGAGACCGTCTGCGAGATGGGTGTTGCCATGCGTGCAGACCCCATCCGTTGCGAATAGATTTCCATCTCCATTTCGGTACACGGCATACGTCTTGAGACCATGGTCGAATCGCACGATATCAGAATGGCTAAGATTCGGGTCTGCGCATACATCCACCCAACCATCTGAATCAGTGCCGGCATCCGAGACGTGTGCATCGACACGCACAACAGTTTTGGGTTCTGGAATCCTTCGTTTCACATGGTAGGCAGGATCTTTCACCTGCCTCAGCGTAGCGGGAATGATCTCCCTCCAGGCAGCAAAGAGACTTGGATACGGCACCGGGCAGTCTTCTTTCACTGCGGCATGGAGCTTCGACAGTGCATGATAAGGAACCAGCGGGAACATGTGGTGCTCGACGTGATAATTCATGTTCCAGTAGAGATACCGGTTGATCGCGCCCATGTAGACTGTCCGGCAATTCAAGCGATGGTCCAACACGTTTTCGGCGAGACCCGCGTGCTGGGTCAGGCCATATACCGAGAGCAACCATGATCCGAAGAAGTTTGAAAGGCCAACAAACATCAACGGGAGAATGCTTTTGGAGTAAATCGCCAGCCCGATAACCGAGCTGTAGATGATGATGTACACGCGCGCCCGGAAATAGACTGCCGGAAACTCCATCTCAGGAATGAAAGTGCGTTCCTCGTCGGCCATGCGTCCCAACGAGTGAAGAACGATCCTCCTGAAGTATTTCGGATAGACGTGAAGGTTGAAGAACCCTTTGATAATAGCCGTTAGGTTCGGCGGCCTGGGCACAGCGATCTCCGGATCGCGACCGATGATGATGGTGTCGCTGTGATGACGGTTGTGGCTCCAGCGCCAGACAGTCGACTCGCGCATCACCATGAATGAAGCAATTTCGTAGAGCGCATTGTTGAGCCAGTCCGTCCGAAAGGCAGTCCCATGCCCGCTCTCGTGCCAGCGTGAATCGGAAGTGGAAGCATAGAGCACGCTATAGATCACATAAGGGATTGCTGCCCAATAGCTGCCCCAGAGTGCATAGGCCGCATAGCCACTGGCGAAAATGAGCGCAAACCATAAGATGGTGTCGCGAATCGCTGGCGCGTTGCGTCTCTCCAAAAGCTGCCGCATCGTGTCACGCGGAACAGCGCATTGGTACCAGTCGGCCTCTGCCAGGCCCTTCTCTACTGCGAACCTCGAGTTCACGCCCGTGAGACTGTAGTCGAGCGTCGTTGTGCAATCGGATGAAACACAAACTTCAGTTGCCATTTCGTTCTGTCTGCCTACATCTCCTGAGAGTCAGCACATGTTCTCTCCTGAGCTATTCTCTTCGGCTATGGTTGAAAAGCCATAAACGGTGATTGCGCGCTTCGGATAACCGGGGCGCAGGATGATGTCTCCCATTTCTGGATGATTTGCCCCATCGGAATAACCCTGGCACTCAAGGCAAAGCCCCGAGTGCGCGCCATAAAAGGTACCGGACTTTCCTGAGAGTGAGCCATCAAGACCGACGCCCGTGTAAAGCTGGACATACTCCTCTGTTGTTCTAACATCGAGTACTCTACCGCTTCCCGGATGGATCAAACGAGCCGCAATTCTGAGATCCGAGTCGGAATTGGACACCTCAGACGAAGGCCTAATTCGGTACAGGTCACCATGTCTTTGGAAGAGCGCCGAGATTCTATCTCCGAGTCTCTGCGGATGTCGAAAGTCATTTCCCCGGCCTTCCACAGGAACAAATCTTCCCATAAGACCGAGGTTATCGTCGGCCGGAACGAATTCATCTGCAAAGATTTGCAATACGTGGTCCCCGACAGAGCCCGAGCTTTCCCCTGCAAGGTTGAAATACGAGTGCTGCGTGAAGTTGAATGGAGTTGCTCGTTCTGCTTTCGCCTCAACGTCGACAATGAGATTGTTATCGCCACTCACCGTGTACGTGAGCCGCACATAAACGGTGCCCGGATATCCCTCTTCGCCATCAAAGCTCGTACACAGAAAGACTAGCGAAGGTTCGCCGTTCTCGTTCCGCGTTGCCTCCACGTCCCAGATCTTCTTATCGAATCCGAGGATTCCACCGTGAAGGTGGTTCGGCCCGTCGTTCCGTACAAGATCGTAGGACCGACCATCCAGAGTGAAGGTCCCGTTGCTGATCCTGCCTGCAACGCGACCAATGGCTGCGCCGAAGTACGCCCTCCCTTCAAGGTAGGGGCCGATACTTCTGAAACCGAGAACGACATCGTCGAGTCGGCCCTCACGGTCGGGAATCAACACGCGCGTGATGATTGCGCCATAGGAGATGGCTTCGATTTGCATTCCTCCAGCTCCGGTCATGGTCCAACTCTCGATCGGCTGACCGCCGGGAGATCTTCCGAAGTGTCGTGAGGCAATTTCTGATGTAAGGGGAATCTTCATTCCAGGGTGACCCAGTTAAGTCAGCGTAGCTAGCTCGCAATTCTCTGTCTTTTCCAGTTATGACCAAAAGTTTTCATTTATTGTCCGCATATCTCAGTGAACTGACCGCCATCAGGACCTTCCGTTGAACTCCGCGACCGCATCCAGCATGGCTACAATGTTCTCCACCGGCGTTTGGGCCTGGATATTGTGGATTGAGTTAAACACGAATCCTCCATCCTTGGCGAAGACCTCACAACGTCGAAGCACGTGCTCCCGGACTTCTGCAGTTGTCCGGAACGGGAGCACTTGCTGAGTGTCTACCCCGCCGCCCCAGAAAACAAGCTCCTCCCCAAAGGTCGACTTCAGTTTGTCGGGATCCATTCCAGTAGCCGAACACTGAACAGGATTCAAGATGTCGAACCCCGCCTCAATCATCGCCGGAATGAATCGAATCACGGAACCGCACGAGTGTTTAAAGGTTCGCCATTGTGTGTGCGCGTGGATCCAGTCGTTCATCTGCTTGTAGTAGGGGAAGTAAAGGTTGCGAAACGTGCTTTCCGAGCAGAAAGTCGATGTCTGTGTGCCGAAATCTGTGCCGCACAGGAAGACTGCGTCCACGCTGTCGCCGATCACCGCATGAATCCGTTCGAGGTTCTGTATCGCCACCTCGCACTGCCTCTGGAAGATCTTATGAATGTAATCCTGGCGGCTGCGCGTGGAAACGTACCACTCCGCCACGTCTCGAATTCCTTTGGGATGCTTCAGAAACGGCGCCGGCACCAGTGCGATATCTCCAAATGCCGTTCCACCGAAACTTGCAACCACGCCCCGTCCAGTTTCCGCAGCCGCCTTCACCGAACCTGCGAGATGATCCAAATCCTCCTGTGAAATGGCGGTGAACTCTTCCATATTTTCTTCCGGATCGAGCTGTTCTTCGTCGAACGCATTCTGGCGAATAATGCAATCAAAGAAATAGCCTCCTTCGGGCATTCGTCCGCTCGGAGGGACAGACGTATCGCCCTCGGGATAGATCAAGGTATCGCCCCGATCATCCACCGTCACATTAAAGTCACCCGGGACAAGGACCTCCAGTCCATGGAAGCGTTATGTCTTCCAGTAATCGGCCGGAAAGCCAAACATTGTCTTGCGCGCGAATACTCCTACGACATCAATCCCCATGGCAGTACGCAGATCGTCCTCGACCAGGCCAAGCATCTGGAAGGGTTCGTGAATCTTCACCGGGCGCTTCTCTAAGCCGTAGTAGTCTCGCAGTGCAGCTACACAGGTTGCGTGGATTCCCGTTACAGCAGTTCCGCCGAAATCAATAGGAACTCCACTCGGCTGCCGATGATGCAAAGCGGCGAGGAAGCGCTCGCGACTTTTTGTCTCCGGTACGGTAACGGCCATTCCTCTTCTCCTTCGCGATGCGCAAAACCTTCGACCCCAGAGTCAGCATCATTTACCGTGAGACGAGGGTCTCCGTTGGCTGCTCCTTGCGCGGTGGCAAGCTCATGCAGGCTGCGAATCTATCCTGGAATCCCGGGACCGCCGCGAGGCAAACATGTTCGATCAATGGCAGGGCCGGTTCCTCTCTCGCAAGCAGCATCATCTTTGCTCCGCGCAGGGCTGTGTTCCCAGATGCATGAATCAATTCTGTCGGCGCTTCCACGAGCCCGATCCGCACAGCACTCTCAATCCGTACATAATTTCCGAACGCACCCGCCAGGTGAATTCTCTTCAAATCGAGAGCCTTTACCCCGAGCCGATCGAGCAACAAGCTGAATCCAGACGCAATGGCTGCCTTTGCCAGTTGCAATTCGCGAATATCGCTTTGATACAGGGCCACCGCCCCGGACACTGGAAAAACTTTCGTCCCGTTTGCCACGCGTCCCGAGGGAAGAATTGCGCCGGACTCAAGTCCTCCGGCAATTGCATCCACGACGCCGCTCCCGCAGATGCCGCGAGCTTCCACGTCACCAATCACTGTGGCTTTGAACTCACCCTCAATAAGCGCCACGTGATCAATTGCCCCCGACGCTGCCCTCATTCCCATCCGAATGCAACCGGCTTCAAACGCCGGTCCGGCAGCGGTTGAGGCGCAAACGAGTCCATGCCGATTTCCAATCGCGATCTCGCCGTTTGTTCCCAGATCGATAAGAGCCGCCAGTTCTTCTCCTTCAGCAATGCCACTGGCAATAATTCCGGCAAGCGTGTCAGCTCCCACAAAGCTGCCGATGCAGGCAGCGAATCGAATCCTACAGCTATCCGGTAGAAGCCACCCAAGGTCAACGGGTGTGAATTGCTGCATCTGGAGATGAGGGGTTGCAAACGGAGCGTAAGCAAGAGGCTCGACATCCAATCCGCAAAACAGGTGGTGCATTACCGTATTGCCCACGATCAGAACTTCGCAAATTTCCTGAGCTCTCCCGCCACTGAGTTCTGAAATCATTGCGCCGATTTCGCTACGCACCATGTTTCTCAGGTCCGCGCCCATCAGTACCGCACGGATTCTGCTCATAACGTCGGCACCGGCCCGCATTTGTGGATTGAGGGCAGTGCGAACTCCGAGGACGCGCCCCGATCCCAGGTCGATCATCTGCGCTGCAATCGTCGTCGTTCCAAGGTCGACGGCAACTCCCAGACCCTGCTTCCCCTCACCGCTCAGAAGAGAGTCGTCGGTCAGAACGTCCATCCGCCACTGTCCGCACTCCATCACAAGCGGCCCTTCGGCCCGCGCTTGGCAAGCGAGTCTCCAGCCAGACTCAATTTCGTCTTGTCTGAACGCAGCCTTGTCTTCGATCGAAATCGGCAAAGTTCCCGAGAGTAACCGGACACGGCAGCCACCGCAGATGCCGGTCCCTCCGCAGGGAAACTCAAGCCCGTTTGCTGAAAGTGCCGGCATCAACTGAGATCCGGTGGGCACATCGATCTCCGCAGACCAAGGCTCAAGACGAATTCGCACGGTCTTCGCGCTCATTGTGATCCCATAATCGAGTCGTTGAACGTCGCGTGCACGGTCGCGCCGGGAGGGAGAAGCAGAAAATCTTCCGCACTCCACTCGCCATTGACGAGCTGCTCCAACAGCCTGCGTGATCCCTTGACCTCTTCGAAGACCCACCCCTCTCGTTTGGCTTCTTCGCGGGCCAACTCCCGGGACGCCTCTTCGCCGTCGGCACTCGTCGCAATGTATGTCAAGCCCGAATACTTGCGCCGATATGCGGTGAACTGCTCGAAGAGGTATTTACCGTTGTCTTCTCCATACTCCGCAATCAGCTCTTCGAGTGAGCGTCGCTCACCCAGCTTATTGCGCTCAGTCGCCCAAGCCGGCTGGAGTTTCTGACCAGGCTTCTGGAATTCAATCCAACCTCGAGAGCGATAGTAGACACCCGGATGATTTTCGAAATAGGTCTGATGCTTTTGGCGGCTTCCCATCAGCACGCCGATGCAATCATGGGCTCGCGGAACTACAACTGGCGTTTTGCCCGCACGCAGTCCCTCTGTTCCTCGGCCGCACAAAGCATATCCAAGGACGATCGCGTCGTAACCTGATTCATCCGCTGCATCGACGCGCTCCTGCAGATGGGATCGCATCGACACCCCGAGATCGTGCAGCCCCATGGTCAGAATTTCCAGGTCAACCTGGTGTGCACAGTGCAAGAGGACATCCTCAATCTCCCGGGTGAACACCTCGCAGATGATCGCTCTCAGCCGCATTCTTCGCTCCAACCCCAATGAATCTCCGACGCGATTCAGATTCCGCCTTCTTCAAGAAGCACGGGGCGAATAGAAAGTGCAATCCTGGCTTCCACCCATTCCTGTGCACGGACATTGAATATCTCAGGCTGCAGCGAACAGGCTCTTCACTAGCGTTACAGCCCCGCTCGCGTTATCGCTGTATCCATCGGCGCCGATCTCGCTCGCATATTGGCTTGTGACCGGCGCGCCGCCCACCAGCACCTTTACGCAATCCCGTACTCCCGCTGCCTTCAATGCCTCGATAGTCGCCTTCATTGCGGGCATCGTCACCGTGAGCAACGCCGACATGCAGACCACCTGGGGCTGCTGCTCCTGAACTGCATTCACGAACTTCTCTGGCGCAACATCAGCGCCAAGATCGATGACCTCGAGGCCACCGCCCTCCAGCATGGAGGCAACAATGTTCTTTCCGATATCGTGAAGGTCACCCTTGACCGTGCCAATGATCACGCGGGTGCCCAGCTTCTGACCCGATGCAACCATCAACGGCCGCAGCAATTCCATCGTGCTCTTCATTGCTCGCCCGGCAAGGAGTAACTCCGGAACGAAATACTCTTCAGCTTCGAACAGCCGCCCGACCTCGTCCATCGCGGGAATCATCGCGCCTGCAATAAGCTCCATTGGTCCCATTCCCGCATCGATCGCAGCAGTTGTCGAGGCCTGAGCTTTCTTGGAATCGCCCACGAGAATCGCATCAAACAGATCGGTCAATATCGGCATACTTCCTCACTTGTCTCGGTCATGTCAGTAAGACGAATCCTGAATACGTTCCGGGTAGATTCGCAGAACCGCGAACTTCATGATGCTGAAAATGCCGACACTGCAAACCGTCTCAGAAATCAAACTATTCCTGAAGAAAGGCAGAGCCGCAATGTAGCATTGCGCGAGACCACTCCACGACCTCGGATACATCCCCCACAAGGTCCAGACGACGAAATTGCTGGCTACGAAAAACGTAACCGCCGCAAGAACCGTTGCCCCGACACCTTGTCGAATCGACGACGACTGCCGCAGTAACTTGCCCCCGAGCAGAGCTACGCTCAGGTACCAGGACCACGTAACTGCGTGATCTGCCGTTAACGTGTAACCATAACGATGCGTCGTCAGCAGAGCGTCAATGCCAATCAGGAACAGGATCGGAATGGGAAGTTCCCGCATTGGTCGTAACGCTGCAAAGACCAGGATGCAGGTAAAGATCGGGATGAAGTTCTGCGGATAGTCTGTTGCCAATCGCAGAATGGCAACGCACAAGATTATCGAGTACGGCAATACGACAGCCCCTATTTCGGCCAATCTCTTCATGAACATCCCTTCCGATCGTGCCCACAGAATCAATTCTTGACTGCCTCGTGCACCACACCGGGTTGATGCGACCGAGCATATTCCAACAGGGCAAACATGTTCTCCACGGGAGTGTCGCGCGGCACTTCGCAACCCGCTCCAATGATGTACAGATCCCCGGCGTCCCTGTGGCACGTCGTTACCGCGTTCACAACTTCTTCAACTGTTCCGTTCCGCATCACTTCAACGGTAGCGATGTTTCCCAGAATCACCTCGTTCGGCATCTGCGCATGCGCATCTGCGAGTGGCACCTTGGTGTCGAGATCGATGATGTCGTAACCCAGCTCGCCTCTGCCCTTCAAAATTCGTCGCGTGTTGCCGCACATATGCGAGCGAGTCCGCAGTCCCATGGCTTTCATGCCATCGACCAGTTTCTTATGCGCCGGCATGATCAGCTCATTGAAGATCACCGGTCCGGCCAGTGACGATGCCGGATCGCCGACACCCATCAGCTCTGCGCCCGCATCTTTCTGTGCCCTCGCAAAGGCCAATTCCATTTCAACGATGAAATCGAAGAGATCTTTAACGAAGGCCGGATCGTCGATAAAGTCGAGCATCAAACGGTTAATGCCGCGCAAGTTTGCCCCCTGGCCGCACGGACCTTCAATCCATCCCTCGACGATCCGATCACCTGCGACCTTTTCTTTGAGCAGCGCTGCCGCCTTCACGCGATCAGTCATGCGTCCACCACTCAACGGGTCGGGAATCTTCAGACCAACCAGCAATTTCTTATCAATCAGAAATGCCTGGGATTCATCGAATGCAGGCGGTTGATCTTCGAAGAACCTTACCTCCGCCCCCAGATCATGAGCTTCCCGCGTCGGGTCGGAGATGCACGAAACCTGGTCGATATCGAACCGCTCCGCCGTTCGAAGTTGTGCCTCCACGAGCAGTCGGTAATCCGTCACGTAATCGCGGTACTTGACCCCGATCTGGTCAGCGGCAAACATCATGGTGATTGGCATGAATGGGATGCGATCCACCGGACGATGATCCATCATGGCCACAACGCGCTCCCGGCTATTCATAGTCTCTCGATTCCTTCCTTGCCATCATCTCTGCGAGCAGAAACCAATGCCCTCACGAAGTCAGGATTCGACCCGCAGCACGCACCGATAAAATCCGCCCCCGCATCACGTAACGCGGATAAATGTGAGGCGAAAAAATCCGCAGAAGTGTTGTAGCGGATTTCAGTGCCGCTCAACGTTGGCAAGCCTGCATTGGGATTGATCCATATGGGCAGGTCACACGCTGTTCGCATTCGCCGGCAGATGTCGACAGCAGATTCAACTCCCACTCCGCAGTTCGCTCCCACGCCATCAGCGCCGGCCTCAACCATCGCAGCGGCGACCGTTTCAGGCTGTGCGCCGGTCATCGTTCGGTCTTTGTTCTTCCCTGTATCAAACGCAAAAGAGGCAATCACAGGTAAACCGGTGCTCTTGGCAGCATGAACCGCCAATCGTGCCTCCTCGATGTCGCTCATAGTCTCGATGACGAGTGCGTCTGCCTCCGCCAGAGATTCAGCTTGAGCCATGAAGGCCGAAAACACCTGCTCCTTCGTAACCTCGCCGGAAGCAAGCATCCTTCCGGTTGGCCCAATGGATGCAAACACCAACGCTGCGCCGGCCGACTTTCTTGAGATCGCTACTCCAGCCCGGTTGATTGCATCAAGTTCGGCCGCTGCCAAACCCAAACCATGCATCGCAATTGCATTGGCGCGAAAGGTGTTCGTCAGGATCGCTTCGCTGCCTGCTTCGGCATACGACCGCGCAACCACGGCAACGCACTCAGGATGTGCGATGTTCCACGTGTCGGGAATCGTGCCGGAAGAGAGCCCAAGCCTCTGCAACTCAGTGCCCCACGCACCGTCAGTGATCAGCAGACCCTTGGTCAGCCAATTGCGGATCGGATCCATTGGATCACCCAATCTCGATGCCCCAGCCACGAGACTGAGATGATGTGAGCAAACCAGAGGCACAAAAGGGAGTGATGCCCATCACCGTCCACAGATCCGGCTCAACAATAGGTTGGTTCTGCTTAAGATCAGTGGCTCTATTCGCTGATTCGGCGTCCCTTCAACTGGACCAGTTGGAGTCTGTACACTCATAGGTTTATGGTGGGCGATCTGGAAGTTACCAATTGAGTAACACACTCTTGAATTGTCTACTGAGAGCGTCGGCGGGAGAGCGCCTTTGCCGAAGCCTCGGAACCAGGTGGTTCACGGAACGGTTCCACAGAAATGCGCTCGTAACACACTCCCAGCACCGTCAGGCATTCTGTCCCGCCCGGCGCCTGGAGAACTACGCTGTCACCCACTGTCGACTTCATCAACGCGCGCCCCAGAGGTGACACCCAACTGATGTGGTTGCGGTTGATATCGACCTCATCGGTGCCTACGATGCTCACCACTCGCTCCGCTCCCGCGGCATTGGCATAGCGCACAGTCGCCCCGAAGAATGCCCTCGTCCCCGCCTGCCCCGCTCTCGGAGCTTCCGGGTCCACCACTTCCGCGGCTTCGATTCGCTTCGTGAGAAAGCGAATCCGCCCATCGATCTGCCGCAGCCGCCGCTTGCCGTACTGATAGTCGGCATTTTCACTGCGATCGCCATTGCTGGCAGCCCACGCCACGACCTCCGCCACGGCCGGGCGGTCCCTGGTGAGCAGAAACCGGTGCTCATCTTTGAGGCGCTGCAGCCCGCTTGGCGTTATGTAGTTCTTGCCTTGCGCCCTGGGCTCGTCCCCCTGTGGTTTTCGCGTAAACCCTTTCCGCATCTCGTCGTCCTCCCAGCGCGAACCAGTGGGTGCCCCCAATGAATGCGGATGAACGCCGATGGAAAACACTGTAGGTCATCCACGTTCATGGGAGTTCATCTGCAGCCCTGACTGATTTTTTCACGTCTTCCGGCCCTCAGCGATCCTATCCATCATCTCGGACAAGTGCCAGCTAAGGCATGCTTGGGAGATCAGTACTGATAAGTCGACAGCGCTTCAGTTCTACGGTACCGATCTCGCCGCGGGATCGAAGGCTAAACTCTGCAAGAAAGATGGAGACGCTAGGCTGCATTAACCCACCCCGAGCCGCTGATTCTGATTCCCAGCCAGGCTGGCGTTAAGGGGGCAAGCCGGCTGCGGCTTGTGAAAGCTAAATGCTCATCTTCCACGGAGCCCGGTATTCGCGAGTCATCAACTTGCCGGCTTCCTCGTCGCCGAGGATCTTCTCTTCCTTGGCGTTCCACCGAATCTTCCTTCCGGTGAGCATGGAGATCAGACAAAGGTGGCCGGGGATGGTTGAATGATGCCCCACCTCCACCGGAGTGACGGTTGGCTGACGCGTCTTAATGCAATCAAGGAAGTTCTGGTGGTGATTATCAGAGGTGTAGAGCTTCACTTTGCGCAACTCTCTGGGTAGGTATTTGCCTCGTTTCCATGCGGGATTCGAGACATCGAATCCGTCGCGGTCGACCCATACCCAACCCTCGGTGCCTATCCACTTGGTGCCCATCTTAATGTCGGGATGGCCGCCGGCGACGGTCATCGTGACGCCTTCCGGATATTTCAGCTCGAATCGGTAATGCTGCGCGGTATTCCAAACCGCGTTGGCCGGCGGAAGCTCGCCGGTGCCTTCCACCTCCAGCGGCCCAGTGTTGTCGAAATCCAGACCCCAATGCGCGATATCCCCGTGATGGCCGATCCAGTCAAGAAGCTTTCCACTGCCCGTGTTGTAGTTCAAGCGCCAGCACTTGTGGGAACGCGCTTTGATGTATGGTTCCATCCTCGCCGGTCCGACCCATGTCTCGTAATCCAGTTCTGCCGGCGGGGCACAGACCAGCAGATCCCATGCCTTCGTTCCAGGAACGATCTGCTCAAGCTCTCCCGTCAGACCAGCCGCTGCCAGTTTTGCTGCAGTCTCCTCGCGGATGTGATCGTAATTAGAGTTTTCCCCGGGTAGGCCCACTTCGACATGCGTTACTGTTCCGATTAATCCATTGCGGACAATTTCCGCCGCCTTGTGGAAGATGGGACTCGAGCGCTGCCATGAGCCCATCTGCCAGATGATATTGTTCTCTTTGACCGCGCGAACTATGGACTGCTGCTCGGCGATCGTGTGGGCCAGCGGCTTTTCCGAGTAGATGTCTTTTTTGCGGCGGGCGGCTTCGGTAGCGACAATCTCATGCCAGTGATCGGGAACGGCAATCATCACGGCATCGATCTCTGGGCGGGCCAGCAACTCGCGGTAGTCGTGGTAGCCGTTGCAGTCTTCGGTCCCGTAGGCGTCGTTGATCATCTTGACGGCGGCTTGCAGATGATTCCGATCAACATCGCAGGCGGCCACTACCTGACAATCTTCCAACGCCAGAAAGGCCTCGGTATTGCCGGGGCCCTGCCAGCCCATACCGATGACACCGATGTTGATGCGGTTGTTGGCCGGCATACTGCTGTTCGCCGTCTGACCTTTTGCTTGAACTTTGAGAGCCGAAGGCAAAACGGCCGTGGCTCCGGCGATTTTCAAAAAAGCCCGCCGGCCTAACAGATTTCTAGCAATCTCGACACCAGGGAGGCGTGCCACACTCTAGATCCCCTTCTTGCTTCTTGTTATTGGTTCTTGCCCATTTTGCCACATCGGTATCGCACAAGGGGTCTGCACACCATCGCTGCGGCGCCCGATCCCCCGTTCCGAATGGTGCCCCGCCCAAGTGAAAATTGCTGGTAAGCATCTCTCTGCAAGTCAGCAAGTGTTTACAAATCCAATCCGCTCTACAGCGCATACGGCGTAGAAAAATCCTCTCTTTAAAAAAAAGTTGGCATCCATACACGCCGCAGTAGCGCCGGCATGCGGCTGGAGATGGACCGAGTGACCATCTCATAACCGGGCCGAGGTGTACCAGGGGTGTAGTCTGGAAGAGGAAGACAACGACCAACATTGCCCGTTTTGCGCTGATAGCTTATATAGATAGTTTAGGATTTTTCGGCCGAGACCATGCAAATCCCGGCCGAATCTGCTGTAAAACCAACTTCAGGTTTATGCGTCAACCCACAACGTTTCACCTTGCGCATAAATCCACAACACTTGTTGTGGGTTGACGCATAAGGTGAAATCAAATTCCCATGCATTTCAGAGACCTAGGCAATTTGAGCCCTCATAAGATGAAATCAATGGACGCTATAAAGCGAAGGAATCGAAGTCCATTTGCGCATAAGATGAAATCTCGAATGGACGTACAACATGTCGAAATCTGGCTCCTCAGGTAGGACTCGAATCAACATTCAAACGTACTTTCAACAACATGCAGGTCGGCGGATGACACCTAAGACCGTCGAAAGCAGTCGTAATCAGATAAACAGAGCGCAGATAGAGCGCATTTCCACAACCTCAGTCATGTACATTTCGAGCCAAAATGATAAGCGAAATCTCATCCGACGGCGACTGCCATGGACTTCCGAAAGTGACACTGGCCAGGAGAATTGGACGCCGTGACAGGGACAATCAAAGTGTCGACAAGACAGCCTCCCCTCTCCTGCATGCTGCCTCCAGAAGCAAGGCCCCCTTTCCTAGAGCGGGAACACATTGGACCTGCAGCGCCACGACCTTGGCGATGTGAAGTTCCTCCCTTAGCCTTTATGCACGGCTTCGAAGGAATACCCGTCCGGGTCAAAGACATCGGCGGCGTAGTATCCCGGATAGTATTCCACTCTGGCCCTCGGTGAAATATTGTCCCTTGCGCCAGCTGAAATTGCTGCCCTGTAGAATTCATCGACCTTATCGTTGTTTTTCGCCATGAACCCCCAGTAAATGGACACTGGATCGGGCTTCCCTTGCTTGATCCAGAAGCACGCCCTTTTGCCATCGCCAAATCCCCACAGATTTAGGATGACCGCCTTCGTCCTTGTAGAAGGAGGAAGAATTTGATATCAAGAGGTTTCAAGGCCGCCTCGTAGAACGCCAAAGAACGTTCGACATCGCTGACGCCCAGAATGATGTGGTCGAGCATTTGTTCTCTCTTTCAAATTGCAAAGGCTTCGGCAACTCCCTTTTGTGACTCAATTCGTTCATCTAGTAATTGAAAGCGGCGGAGTTGCCCAGTCCGATTTATCCGTTATTCAGATGGCGGTGCGTCCGCCATCCACGGCGAGTTTTGCGCCGTGAATGAAGCTGGCGCGGTCTGTGGCTAGGAAGACAATTGCTTCTGCAATTTCCTCGGCTGCTGCCGGACGTCCCGCGGGCGCCTGGGCGGCTAGCTGTTCGAGACCCTCTCCCATCGCATCCGTACCCTCCGTGCGCGTGGGTCCTGGACTCACTGTGTTCACACGGACACCCTTCGGCCCATATTCGGCAGCCCAGGTTTTCGTTAACAGATTGATGGCGGCCTTGCTCGAACCGTAGAGGCTCATCCCGGGCGCTCCGTAGTCTGCAGCCATCGTCGAAAGATTCACGATTGCCCCTTTACCTCTCTCGGCCATCAGTGGAGCAAGCGCTGCGACCAGGAAATATGGCGCTTTCACGTTTGTTGAAAAGACGCGGTCAAACTGCTCTTCCGTCATTTCATGGGTAGGTCCGAAAGGATAGATGCCGGCATTGTTAATGAGAATATCGACATGGCCACTTCCGAGTTCGATCGCTTTCCTGGCCACTTCGCGAGCGCTGTCTGCGCCCAGAAGCTCGGAAGAAATAAAATCCGCTTTGCCTCCTGCGGTCCGAATTTCATCGACCGCCTTCTTCCCACGTTCCGCATTTCGCCCCACAACCAAAACGTGAATACCAAGCTGAGCGAGTTTCTTGGCTGTCGCGAGACCGATTCCGCTCGTTCCTCCCGTTATAAGCGCTGTCGAGTTATTCTCAGTCATCTGCAATCCCTCATGGCCAAGAGGACCCCGACAGAAGAGTACGACATTCTGATCATCGGCCGCCGCTCAATGCGGGCCTGGCTCAGGGCAGCTTGTCGAAGAAGAGATAAATGGCGGCAATCCGGCCGTCCCGGGCGATAATGAAATCCGTTCCGGCGCTGGAAGCGTACAACATTTACAGGGCCTTTCACAAAGATTCTTCGCCAGTGCCTGTGGAGACTTTGAAAAGAGCTCTGTCAGGCCCTCTACAGCCGATTGAGGAAAATCAGAAGAACAGGGACGGTCGGAATATCTGGTTTGAACTGACACTCGCGGCGGAATGGAGACTGCGGGGCGCGTCTGTGAGTTTGGGAGAGCCAGATCTACGGCTTACTCGAGATGGCATCCC
>Ga0207683_10000580_pt1 | contig 33842 bp, 39 predicted proteins | sample KBSM73metaG_FD_184333 | JGI IMG/M metagenome (GOLD analysis project Ga0207683, IMG submission 184333) | Miscanthus rhizosphere microbial communities from Kellogg Biological Station, Michigan, USA - KBS M7-3 metaG (SPAdes) (version 2) | ecosystem: Host-associated > Plants > Roots > Rhizosphere >... | reverse complement strand
CTCGCACTCGAGAGCTTCGCCCCCGCGGCCATGCTCATCGCATCGTCCAGCGCGAAGTCCTTCGGCAATTCGCCGGCCGCAATGCGCATCGCGGCCAGCGGCATGCGCGGTCCAGTCGGAGCGCGCGCGAAAATGAAAACGGTGTCGGTCGGTGCGACTTTTGACGCCAGACTCGGGCTTACTGCGACATGGCCGCTGATCGCGCCGCCGTTGCCCGCGGCGCTGGCGCGCGGCCCCGGTGCTCGCATCGTGTTCACGGCTTCCGGCGCACCGCCACCCAGCTCTGCGATCACGGCGGCAACCTGCATTGCGTCTTCGGAGCCCGGGGGCAACTGCGCGGCGAGCCGGTGCCAGTAGGCGAGCGCCTTGGCAGGATCGTGTGCCTCCATCGCCGCCGTCGCCGCCAAGGCCAGGGCCTTCCCGTGCTTCGGATCGATGGCCAGTGCGCGCTCCACCAGCGCGAGCGGCTTGCCCGCGAGGTGGCGACCCTGCACCATCCCCAACGTGTCCGCGTAATCGGCGAGCAGATCGGGGTCGTCCGGCGCCCGTGCGAGCGCCTTCGTGTAGGCTTCCGCCGCCGCGGGAAAGCGACCAAGCACGTAATACGAGCGCGCCAGCAGCGCCCAGCCTTCTGCGTTCTCCGGATGCTTCTCGAGCCGACGCTCCAGCGCGCCGACCATCGCGGCGATCTGCGGGTCGCTCAGTTCCTGTCCTCCGTCGGTGGCCGCGGCGACGGCGGAGGCTGCGGGATCGCCGAGACGGCCGTAGAGGACGATCGCCAGCACCGGAATACCGACCAGCAGTCCAATCGCCAGCGGCCAGGCGCGCCGTGCTGTGGCGCCGCGTGCGGGCGAGCGGTGCGGCGCGCCGATTTCGTCGGCAACGCGCTGCGCAAGATCCGACAGCACGGCCTCGCGCTCGGCGCCGGTGATCGCACCCGATTCGAAGTCCTGGTCGGCGGCGCGCTTTTGATCCCGGAACACCGCGATTGCGGCCGAGTCGGCGTCCGGCTCCGCGCCACCGCGCTGCGTGCGGAGCAGCGGCCAGAGGAGCACGCCCAACGCGGCAACGAGCAGCGTCCCAGCGAGAAGCCAGAAAACGAGCATCAGCAGACAATTCCGCAGTAGATGCGATACGCGCATTATACGGTCAGCGCGAGCGCCGCCCGCCGGCTTTGCGCCGCCGGGCAGGAAGGCGCCGGCATGGGCTTCTGCTATCATCTTCCCGCGGACGAACGATGAGCAAAGAGACGCCCGACCAGGATATACGCGAGGCCTCGCTCGAATATCATCGCGCGCATCCGCCGGGCAAGATCTCGATCCTGCCGACCAAACAGCTGATCAATCAGCGCGATCTCGCTCTCGCTTATACGCCGGGTGTGGCCGCCGCCTGCGACGAAATCGTCCGCGATCCGGCCGAAGCTCGCAACCTGACCGCCCGCGGCAATCTGATCGGCGTCATCACCAACGGCACCGCGGTGCTTGGCCTCGGCGCGATCGGTCCGCTCGCCGGCAAACCGGTGATGGAGGGCAAGGCGGTCCTGTTCAAGAAATTCGCCGGCATCGACTGTTTCGACATCGAAATCGACGAACGCGATCCGGACCGGCTGGTCGATATCATCTGCGCGCTCGAGCCGACGTTCGGCGGCATCAATCTGGAAGACATCAAGGCGCCCGAATGCTTCTACGTGGAGCGCAAATGCCGCGAGCGCATGCGCATTCCCGTATTCCACGACGACCAGCATGGCACTGCGATCATCGTGGGCGCTGCGGTGCTCAACGGTCTTCGCGTCGTCGGCAAGGAAATGCGCGCGGTCAAGCTCGTGTGCTCGGGTGCGGGCGCGGCCGCGCTCGCCTGCCTCGACCTGCTCGTGGAGCTCGGTGTCCAGCGCGAAAACATCTGGGTCTCCGACATTGCCGGCGTCGTCTACCGCGGCCGCAAGGAGGAGATGGACGACAACAAGGCGCGCTACGCCCAGGCTACCGATGCGCGAAAGCTGGCCGATATCATCCCCGGCGCCGACATCTTCATCGGTCTGTCGGCGCCGCGCGTGCTGAAGCCGGAAATGCTGAAGCGAATGGCGGACAGGCCGTTGATCATGGCTCTGGCCAATCCCGAACCCGAAATCATGCCTGACGTCGCAAAGGCGGCGCGGCCCGACGCGATCATCGCCACCGGCCGGTCCGACTTCCCGAACCAGGTCAACAACGTCCTTTGCTTTCCGTTCATTTTCCGCGGTGCGCTGGATGTTGGCGCGACCACGATCAACGAAGCGATGAAGCTCGCATGCGTGCGCGCGATCGCCGACCTCGCGATGGTCGAGCAATCGGACATCGTCGCCACCGCGTACGGCGTGCAGGATGTCAAGTTCGGCCCCGACTACCTGATCCCCAAACCGTTCGATCCGAGATTGATCGTGATGATCGCGCCGGCGGTGGCGCGGGCGGCGATGGCATCCGGCGTCGCGACGCGTCCGATCACGGACTTCGACGCCTACCACGAGCGCCTGTCGCAGGTCGTCTATCACTCGGGCCTCCTGATGAAGCCGATTTTCCAGGCCGCGAAGAAGGCGCCGAAGCGCGTCGTCTACGCCGAGGGCGAAGAGGAGCGCGTGCTGCGCGCCGTGCAGGTCGTCGTCGACGAGGGTCTGGCCAAGCCGATGCTGATCGGTCGCCCCGCGGTGATCGAGCGCCGCCTGGCGCGTTACGGGTTGCGCATCAAGCCCGGCGTCGACGTCGAGATCGTCAATCCGGAATCCGATCCACGCTATCGAGCCTACTGGACCGAGTACTACCGGCTGGCGCAGCGCAAGGGTGTGTCGCAGCAATTCGCCAAGATCGAGATGCGCCGCAGGCTGACTTTGATCGGCGCGATGATGATACACATGGGAGACGCGGACGGCATGCTGTGCGGGACGTTCGGCGCGCATTCGGCGCACCGGCACTATGTCGAGCAGGTCGTCGGTCTGCGCGAGGGCCTGACGACCTGGGGAGCGATGAATGCGGTGCTGCTGCCTGACCGGACGGTGTTTATCGCCGACACCTACGTCAACCGGGATCCCACCGCCGAGCAGATCGCGGAGATCGCGCGGTTGGCGGCCGAAGAAGTGCGCCGCTTCGGCATCACCCCCAAGGTGGCGCTGGTGTCGCATTCGAGCTTCGGTTCGAGCGCCGACCCGCAGGCGCGCAAGATGCAGGCGGCGTTGGCGCTGATCAATGCCCAGGAACCCGATCTCGAAGTCGAAGGCGAGATGCAGGGCGACGCCGCGCTGTCCGAGCAGATCCGCCGCAAGGTTTTTCCCGACGCGCGGCTCAAGGGCGATGCCAATCTGCTGATCATGCCGACGCTCGACGCGGCCAATATTTCGTTCAACCTGCTGAAGGTCGCCGCCGGCAGCGGGCTGACGCTGGGGCCGATCCTGCTCGGCGTCGCCCAGCCGATCCATATCCTCACTCCCTCCGCTACCGTCCGGCGCATTGTCAATATGACCGCATTGGTTGTCGTCGACGCCGCGGTCGCGCGGCAACCCGCGCTGATCTGACGGAGCGGCTTTTCGCCGCTAATTGCTCTTCGCTGTAAGAATTACACGCCGGCCGGGTATCTTTGGTCGCAACCGACCCGACGGCGCGAAGGCTGCGACGGGTGCAATGGTCGGCATGATTCCTGCTGCGGACTCTTTCGTTCGCGGGTCGGCATTTCGCCTCCGCGCCTCTGCCATTCCCAGGAGACGTCATGAGCAAACAACCCTTTCTGACCGACGTCGCGACCTTGCGCAAGCGCGCACGCGAGCATATCGATCAAGGCGCAGTTACCCCCGGATACGGCGGCGACACCCAGACCGCGATCCGCGTGCTCAACGAAGCGCTCGCCACTGAAATCATCTGCGTGCTCCGCTACCGGCGCCACTATTTCATGGCCCGCGGGATCCATGCCGGGCCGGTGGCCGCCGAATTCCTCGAGCATGCCACCGAGGAGCAGGCGCACGCCGACCTGATCGCCGAGCGCATCGTGCAGCTCGGCGGCGAGCCGAATTTTTCGCCGGAGGGGCTGGCGACCCGCAGCCATTCGGAATACGTCGAAGGCAAGGACCTGATCGACATGATCAAGGAAGATCTGGTCGCCGAACGGATTGCGATCGACAGTTATCGCGAGATGGCGGCGTATTTTGGCCCGTTCGATGCAACATCGCGGCGGTTGATGGAGGAAATCCAGGCGAAGGAGGAGGAGCACGCCGACGATCTTGCCGACCTGCTGACCCATCTTCCGGCCAACCTGAAAAACTAATCTGACGTAGGCCGTTGTCCGACAGCGGGCGCGCTTTGCGCTGACACGAGAAACAGTCGCGGACCGATAGCGGCAGCCTGCGGCACTCGGCATAGTCTGTCTACCACAGGGGGAGACAGGCATGTTCAGGCAAGCTCAGGAAAACTCAAGGCAAGCTCAGGAAAACACCAGCACCCGGACACCCGACCTGTTCCCCGAAGTGGAAGTGAAGCGCGCCGGGTTTGGGCGATCGCCGATCGTCGGCGCGGACAGCCTGCTTGGCTGCATCGTTCTCGACAGCCATGGGCAGCGCGTCGGTGAGTTGCTCGACGTCCTGGTCGACATGCACGCCGGCCGCGTCGCTTACGGCGTTGTCGTTCTCGATCACGCGCCGGACTGGAGCGAGCGTCTGATCGCGGTGCCCTGGAATACGATGTACATGCAGGTCGATGGCGACGGGATCTGCGTCAATGCGACGCGCGATTGGATCGAGCGAGCGCCGTCGATGCGCGTCGAGGCGATGAACGAGCTGCTCGATCGCGAGCTCGCCGTATTCATCCATGCCTATTTCGGCGCGAAGCCGTATTGGGAGCGTGCCGCACAACATTGCTAGCGGCACGAGGCCAGAACCGCCGGCCATGAGGCGGGAACAGATATTTGCAAGGAGCAAAAATGCACAGTCACCTAAAGCCTATCATCGCGATTACAGCGCTGGCGTCGAGCTTGCTGCTTGTCGTCGGCTGCGGCCAACAGGGTAGCGGCACCGGCACGACCGTAGGCCAGAAGATGGACCGGGCGGCCGACAAGGTCGCCGACACCACCGCTAACGCGACCTCGAAGGTCGCAGTGGCGGCCGACGACACGGCGATCACCGCCAAGGTCAAGGCAGCTCTGATTGCGGAGCCGGGCCTGAAGTCGACCGACATCAACGTCGACACCAAGGAAGCCACAGTGACCTTGTCGGGGACCGTCGCCTCGAATGAACTGCGCGACAAGGCGAAGCAAATCGCTTCGTCGACCAACGGCGTCAAGAACGTCGTCGACAATCTGGTCGTGAAATCCGCCTGACGGGGCCGCATCGGAGCAGCGATGAATCGTGATCGGATCGAAGGACGCCTGAGGTCGTTCATCGGCGCGCTGGAAGAGAACTGGGGCCGCGTGATCGGCGATCAAACGCTGCAGTTCCGAGGCGAACGGTCGCGCTCGCTCGGCCGGATCCAATCCGGCTACGGAGCGGTGCGCGACCGGCCGGTGCTCGACCGCCGCCGTAGCGCAGGCTGACCCCGAGCGGGCGGCGCTTCGGCGCGCCCGCATCGGGTTGGCGGCCTAAGCGTTCTGTTTCGGGATCGTCACTACGACGGTCGTTCCCTCTGAAGTCGAGGACACCGACAGGTTGCCGCCGAAGTGCTGGGCGCGCTCGCGCATGCCCCGGACGCCGTGTGACATCGGCTTGCGCAAGTCTTCCTCGCTGACGCCGCCGCCGTCGTCCCGCACAGTCAGTACGTAGGCGCGGTCGGTCTGCGCCAGTCCAATCCACGCATTGGTGGCGTTGGCGTGGCGCGCCACGTTGGTGACTGTTTCCTGGAATATGCGGAAAAGCGCCAATCCACGTTCGCGATCAATGGCAATGTCCGGATTGGGGGTGTCGAGATGAAGCCCCAGATTCGTGTGTTTTTCGTATTCACCGATCTGCCAGCGCAATGCCGCGGGGAGACCGAGGTCATCGAGGATGCTGGGTCTCAAGTCCGTGACGATCTTGCGCGTGGTCGCCACGGCGGAGTCGACCAGCTGAATCATCGAGCGGCGCTTGGCCCGCGCCTCCGAGAGGTCGGCCGGCAGGTGCGCATCGAGTGACTCCAGGTCCATTTTCAGCACGCTCAGCGTCGCACCGAGCTCGTCATGTACTTCGCGCGCGATGCGCTGCTTCTCTTCCTCGCGCACCGTCTGCAGATGCCGCGACAGCTCGCGCAGCTCTTCGCGGGAGCGCTCGAGCTCCACCTGCGACAGACGGCTTTGCGTGTCGTCGAACACGACGCCGTCCCAAAGCACGCCCGCGTTTTCCGTCTCCCTGGGCCGGGCCCGAATGCTGATCCATCTTTCGGTCGACTCGTGGCGCGGCTGGATGCGGCCGCTCCAGCTCCAGTTCGAAAGTTGCGCGGCGGACGCTTCGAGAGTTGCCTCCAGATGCGGTCGCTCGTCGGACGCGACGAGGTCGAAAAACGCCTCGCTGTCTGCTGTCAGCGCCGCCTCGGTCACGCCGGTCAGCGCGAGGACACCCTCGCTGACGTACGAAAACGACAGCTTGCCGGCGGGATCGCGCAGCAACTCGAACACCATCCCCGGCACGTTTGCCGTCATGCCCTGATAACGTGCCTCGCTATCCTTGAGCGCACTCTCCATCGCGCGCCGCACCGTGTTGTCGTAGCAGGCGTTCAGGTAGCCGGCAAAGCGGCCCTGCATGTCGTAATACGGACGGCCGTTGCAGATGATCGATCCGAAGCTGCCGTCAGCGCGGCGCAGCCTGAACTCGTATTCGAAGTTCTTCTGCGCGGGAAAGGTTTCGGCGATGATGTTTTGCCAGCGGTGGCGATCGTCCGGGTGCACGCCATCCAGCCAACCCGAGCCGAACTCCTCCTCCTGTTTGCGCCCGGTGTACTCGAGCCATGCCTGGTTCAGGTAATCGCAGGCTCCGGTGGTGTCGGAGCGCCAGACCAGGTTCGGAAATCCCGAGAAAAGCGAAAAATAAAAGTCACGCGCGCGCTCGGTCTGCTCCCTCAACTCGAGTCGCATCGTCGCGTCGCGGGTGACGACGGAAAAGCCGCGCAGATTGCCGGGCTCGTCGCGAATCGCCGAGATTATGTCGTCGCCGCAATACCGGCTGCCGTCCTTGCGCAGGTGCCAGCATTCTTCCTCGTACCAACCGCGACGGGCTGCCGTCTCCAGCTCTTTTTCCGGCGGCTCCTTGCGATCGGACGGGTAGAGCACCGAAAAGTGCTTGCCGACGATCTCCGTGGCCGTATAGCCGTTCAGGGCCTGCGCGCCGGGATTCCAGCTTGCAACCCGCCCTTCGGTGTCGAGCATGTATATCGCACAGTCCTTGACGGCATTGATGATCAGACCGGTGCGGCTTTCGCTTTCCCGCAATTCCTGCTCGACGTGATAGCGCCGCGCGATATCGCTGACCAGCCGCTCGTTGGTGCGCTTGAGATCTCTTGCATTGGCACGGGCCGTCTGAAAAAGGTAGGTCGAAAGGGCAAGCAGCGTCGCCATGATCGTACCGAGCGCCAGCGCGGCGATCGGCAACGGCGACGCGCCGCTGGCGACCAGATTCTGCGTCGGCGTCGCGCGCAGTGTCCAGCGCGCGTTCTGCACGGCCAGTGGAAGCTCCTGCGACCATTTGTCGGCCGCCCTGGGGCCGTCGGGAGCGACGGTGCGCACGACTCGTCCGTTCTGCACGATCTCGATGTAATGCTCGGGAAAGCGCTGCTCGAGGATCGACTTCGGCCATCCGGTACGCGCCAGTGACGCCGAGATGATCGCGCGCAACTCGCCGCCCTGGAATACGGGAACGTAGAGCACGAGACCCTCGCCGCCCATCTTCAGGTCGATGAAGGGGCTGAGCGTGCTGCGGCGTGTGCTGACCGCGAGATCGATAGCCGCGCGTCGCAGCGGATCGATGCGTGGGTCGAAGCCGACGAACGGTTGCGCGCTGGAAGGAACCGCCTGCTCGACGACGTAATCGGCGCCGGCCAGGGCCACCGCATCGACCGCCGCGACGCCTTTCAGCAGGCCTTCGGCGTCGCGTTTCCACGCCTCCCGGTCGGCGTACGCCAGCGAACGATCGGCCAGCCGTGCCACGATGTCGATGCGTGCGTCAAGATCGCGCTGGATCTGACCGCGAGCGTCGGCCGCGACGAGCGCGGTGCTGCGCTGGATGAAGCGCGTTTCCTGCACGGTCAACGCCCGCCAGAGCACGAGCGTGCATGCGAATACGGCAAGCCAGACGATAAGCGGCGCCGAGCGGCGCAATGCCTTGCGCTCGCCACTGCTGGCCAGCATCGCATACGCCAGCATCGTGGCGGCGAGCACCGTGTAGATCGCTCCCGTCGCTCGCTCGCCGCCCGTCAGCTGAAGCGACTCGGACGCGACCGTGCTCCCGCTCCATGCGGCAAACAGCATCAACAGCGAAAGCGCCAGCGCGATCGAGGTGAACACCGCGACCGTGATCGCGTGCCATGGCGTGCGGCTCTTTCCCGGACGCAGCAATAACAGCAGAGCAACGCCGATGACGGCCGCGATCAGCGCGGTGAGCAGCCCCATGTCGTTGTACGAACCGGGCGCAAGCGGCAGCCACGGATTGACGAGCATCGGGTGCATCGGAATCCCGTCCGGCACAATCCAGGCGGCCAGCCTCACGCCGCCGAGCGCCAATGTAACCAGCGCAAACAGGCGAGCGATTCGTGTTGCGCCGACGACGTGCAGCGCGAATGCCGCGCTGGCGAAGGCGATCGCCCACGCGGCGTCGTACTGAATGCGATCGAAACCCGCGGCCATCGGCATGGGTTCTGGCGCGTGCCAGCTGACGATCGTCAAGCCGGCGAAGACGGCGAGCCCGGCGCCGACGGCGAACAGCAACGCCGGAATCCAGGCATTTACGCGGAAGGAGCGGGTGATCGGCATAGGGACTTGCGCACGCCGCAAGGCAAGCGCAAAGAATGGATGTTAGCCGATCCCGACATTGCGGGGCGGCGGAATTCGGCCGGGCAGCCCATAGCGCGGAACGACATGCGCGTCAACGCACCCGTCGGAGATATGGCGCGACATCGGCGTGAATGCCGCATTGCGTGGATCGCAAGGCGGCGGTAAAAACTCGACGCGGCTGGTTGCGGCGACTGCTCAGCGAGGAGCCTTGCCCGGACGCGGCGGAGGTCGTCGCTGATCCGAGTCGGCGTCGGGGTCGCTGTCGGGCTCGGTTTCCGGCACGTGCTCTTCGGGATTCTCCTCCGGCTCCTCGACTGGCGGATGCGGGCGCGGCGTGTGCGCTTCGGGGGTATCTCGCTCTACGTCGCGCCCTGCGTCCGTATCGACCGGAGATTCGATATTCGTGCGCTGGTTGCGGCGTTCGCCCGCCGTCTGCGCGTCGAAGGCAATTTCGTCCCGCGGATGGTCCATATTTGTCTGCATGGCATTGTCCATTGTGCTGTGCGCGAACTCGCCGGTCACTCTCGCAAGCGTCATGCCAAGGGGTCGCGCTCCCACGCGCGTCAGGGTGCCGGAACGCTTTCGACGTTTCTACAAACGATCTGTCGTTTATTGCAATCCGGATTGCAACTCGTGCCGGCAAAAAAGCTTCGCATGAGTCCGCTGTCGAGTGAGAACAATGCTGGCACGCGGCTTGCGACAGACCCCGCGCAGGGCGTCGGGAACATTGGGTTCGTTCAGCCCTCCCATGAACCGAGTTCGATACACCCGGCGCACCTGCTCCACTTCCATGGCGATTCCGCGGCGATCATGCGGGACGCTGCGCGGTAAGATCCGCCGCGCGCTCATCGGCCTGCTCTTTGCGGCCGTCGGGGCGTTGCAACCTCCTCACCGACAGCCGGCGGACAACGGGCGAGTTTATCCGATGTAGGACTTGATCCTACAATGCTACCCGTTACGCCTACAGAATTTACAGAGCAAGACCTATACCGGCCCCAACCCGCGTAGGGGAGTATTGGCCCGTCCAAATTCAATAACAACGGAGAGGGCCATGTTTGGAGAGCTTCAGAGCATCGCTAATCTTGCCAAGTATCCGGCCAACGCACCCGCTGATGTCCAGCCGCGCGCCACACCCAGGATATCCAACGAGAAACGTCTCGAGCATTTCGGTCTGCTGTACGGCGCATGTCAGCCGATGCGAGATCTGTTTCACGGGCTCGATCGCCTGTCGCGCTCCACAGCACCGGTGATGATCCTCGGTGAAAGCGGCTCCGGCAAGGAACTGGTCGCAACGACGCTGCACCATCTGTCTCCACGCAAGGACCGCCCGTTCATCGCGGTCAATTGCGGCGCGATCCCGGAGACCTTGATCGAAAGCGAACTGTTCGGCCATGAGCGCGGCAGCTTTACCGGTGCCGCGCGGACGCACCGCGGTTGCTTCGAACGGGCCGACGGCGGCACGCTGTTCCTGGACGAAGTGACAGAGATGCCTGTCGAGATGCAGGTGCGGCTGCTGCGCGTCCTCGAGACGGGCCGGTTCACGCGCGTCGGCGGCGACCAGGAAATCGGCGCTGACGTCAGGGTGCTGGCGGCGAGCAATCGCGATCTGCGCCAGGCGGTAGCTTCGGGGAAGCTGCGCGAGGACCTGATGTACCGGCTGTGCGTCATTCCGGTCAATGTCCCGCCGCTGCGCGATCGCGGCGACGACGCGGTGCTGCTGGCGGAAATGTTCCTGAGTGAGCTCAACGAAGAGCAGGGCGAGCAGAAGACGCTCAGCGCGGAAGGCCGGCGAAGGATCGTCGAGCACACGTGGCCAGGGAATGTGCGCGAGCTGAAGAATGTGATCCATCGGGCGTTCGTGCTTTCCGACGAGGAAGTCCAGATCGACATCAGCACTTTTTCGGCACTGGGCCAGGACCGCGGCGAAGACGGGCGCACGGCGGCGGCCGGATCCGCGATGGGCACGCCCGCAATGTCCGATTCGTCTGCGTTGCGCATTACCGTCGGCATGTCGCTGGACGACGTCGAAAGGACGTTGATCACGGCGACGCTGCAGGCGGTGGGCGGCAGCAAGACCGAAGCCGCGCGCCTGTTGGGCATCAGCCTTAAGACGATGTACAACCGGCTGCATGCCTATGGGGATGGATGCATACGGCGCAAGCCGATGCAATCGAACGGCTACGATGCGCTGGCTGCGTGACCGCCACGGCTGGTCGGGCGCGACCGCCCGATCTATAATCAAGGAGAGCCGTGATGCGTGAAGGGGGGGAAACTATGACGCAAGGCGAGCGCGCCGCGCTGCCGGGACGCAAGACGCGCGTACTGATCGTTGACGATCATGCGCTGGTTCGCGCCGGATTCAAGCAGCTGCTCGACACGACGGACGATCTCGAGGCTGCGGGCGAAGCCGGAACTGCCGCCGCGGCATTGAGCCTCGCGGCGACCGGCCGATTCGATATCGTCTTGCTCGACATTTCGCTTCCGGATGCCAACGTCCTGGAAACGGTCAGCTCGCTGCGCCGCAAGCAGCCGGAGCTGCCGATCCTCATCGTCAGCATGTATCCGGAGGAGCAGTACGCGGTCAATCTGCTGCGCGCGGGCGTCAGCGGGTTTTTCCCGAAAGCCGGCGAAGCCAAGGACATGCTGCAGGCACTGCGCACGATCGCGACCGGCAAGAAATACATCAGCGCCTCGCTGGCCGAGGCGCTCGCGATGGAGGCGGCGGGCGATGCTGCCGAGCCTCTCCACCGGCAGTTGTCCAACCGTGAGTTTCAGATCTTCGTGCAGCTTGCTGCGGGCAAAACCGTCACCGACATCGCGGGAGAACTCTGTCTAAGCGTCAAGACCGTGAGCACGTATCGCACGCGCATTCTCGAAAAGATGAATTTCGCGCGCAATGCGGAGCTCACAGCGTATGCGCTCAGGCACAGTCTGATCAGTTGATGCGAGCGGCTCTCCTGGTGAAAACTGCGCTGCGGGTCTTCGTGGTCGAGGATTCGGCGCTGATCCGGCGACGGATTATCGACAATGTCCAGTCGATGGGCGGGTTCGACGTCGTCGGCTTTGCCGAGTCGGAAGACGAGGCGATCGAGGCGATCAAGAAGCTGCACCCGGACGTCGTGGTCACGGACATTCGGCTGAAGGAAGGCAATGGTATCGCCGTAGTCCGCAATATTCGCGCCGACGAAATGACGCCGCAGCCGAAGATATTCGTGCTGACAAACTTCGCCTATCCCGAATACCAGGTGCAATGCTCGCTGGCAGGCGCCGACGCCTTTTTCGACAAGTCATCCGAGTACGACAGCTTTCTGACGCGCCTTCGTCAGATCATGTAAGCCTCGCGCTTACGCGCTGCCGGCGCTTTCCGCCTGCGGCGCTGCTACAAAACTTCCTCGATCAGCAGGACATCCGGCGTGCCAGCGACTGGCATGCCGTTTGCGTCATTTTAGCCAGGTAGGCGTGGCGGGCACATCGGGCATGGATTTGCGCGTTATGGGACCCGCCTCCGAGTAACTCTTGCTCTATGTCGAGCAGAAAGGATTGAAAATGTTGCATTACGCCATCGTGTTTTTTGTCATCGCGCTGATCGCGGCCTTGTTCGGTTTCGGCGGCATCGCCGCCGGCGCAGCCGAAATAGCCAAAGTCCTGTTTTTCATTTTCCTGGTGCTGTTCGTGGTCTCGCTGGTGGTCGGCCTGTTCCGCCGCGGGGGCGGCTAAGTGCGGCGCCACGCCGGGGCAATCATGAACGGCGGCCCGATGCCGCTCGTGCTGGCGGCCATCGCATTGGCCGTCGGCATCGCTGCCTGTGACCGCTCTTCTGACAGGCCTGCCTCGGCAAAGCCCGAGTTGACGCCGACGGCTCCTGCGATCGCGCCAGCGCCGGCTAACCCGGCGCCGGTGATGCCGCCTAAGGCCGATGCCGTTCTCGAGACGCCGCCGCAGACAGCGGCAGCCGCGCCGCCTGCGGAGTCCGCCGAAAAGCAGCCATCCGCCGAGCCGACGGCACAGGGCAGCGACCCGAAAGCGAAAGAGCCGATGACCAAGCAAGAAGAATCGACCGCAATGCCCAAGCCGGCGCAGGCGAACGACCACTCGACGACGGCTACCGACGGCAAGCAGTGAGGTCCGCCAGCGGGTCGCCGAAGACGCTTTTTTTTGCCACGTCATTACGTCCCGTCGCGGGCGGAGCCTTCCGGTCCCTTCAGAGCCGCTCCGCCCGTGTTTTTTTCAAGGACCAATGGCACTACTGATCGAGGAGGACACAATGGAACTTACCGGTAACAACAACGCGATAGAGCGCACCGCAAGCCAGGCGCACCAGACCGTCGACGAGCTCGCGCGCCGAGCCACTGACACGGCGGGGCCAGCCATCGATCGCGTCGCGCGCGCTGCGCATCAGACCGTGGACAAGGTCGCGCAAGCGGCCCACCCCGCGGCGGAATGGATCGGCGATAGCGCCGAGCGGGTCAAGCAGACGCAGGATCAGATGGTGACCAGTGCCCGCGACTACATCCGCGAGCGCCCGCTCGTCACGCTGGGCGTCGCGCTGGCCGCTGGCTATCTGATCGGGCGTCTCGGGCGGTGAGCGACTCGGCAATCGAGGCGCCGGTTCGTTCCGGCGACTCGCCGTCGCCCCTCGCGGCGGCGGTCGGGCAGCTCTTTGGCTCGGGTCGTGAGCTGGTCGCCGATGCGGCGGACCTGGTCGCGGCCGAGGCGCATGTCGCGCTCCAGATGATGACTGCGCTGGCCGTCACTGCCGTGTGCGCTGCGGTGCTGGGCGTCCTCGCGGCAGCGGGAGCTCTGGCCGCGATCGCGATGGGAATGGTCGAGCGCGGATTCTCCGGCGCAGCGGCCACGGCGGCAGTTGCACTGATCTGCGCGCTCGGCGCTGCCTGGTTCGTGCTTCGGCTGCGTGCGCTCGCGCGGCACGCGCTGTTCGCGCGATCGAGGCAGCAGTTGCGCGGCGACGCGTGAGGAGCAGACGTCGTGCTTTTCAGCGTCGACGACAGCGAGGCCCGGCGAGCCGAGCAGAGGTTGCGTGACGACAAGCGGGCGCTCGCCGAGGCAACTCGCGCGTTATACGAGCAATCCCGGCGAACACTTACCCGGCCATCGACGCTCCTGCTGCTGGTCGTCGCAGGAGGTCTCCTGGGCGCACGCCCGAAGGCTGTGGCGCAGCCAGCGGAGAGACGCCGCGCCGGATCGGTGCTCGGCACGATCCTGCGATCCATCTGGGCGCCGCTGTTCAGAGGCGTGACGGCTGTCGCCGTTCAGCGCGCCTTGCACCGGTATCACGATGAGGCTGAACCGGCATCGCGCCGGCATGAACAGGCGGCCGGCACCGTTGTTTAACTAGGCGGTTGCCTGGCCTGGTGGCACGGCGATTGCTGTTACCAACGCAGGTGGCACCGGCCGCCTTGCAGATAATCATAAGGAGATCGGTCATGTGGAAGAAGATCGTATTAGCGTTTGCAAGCATCGCCGTCGCATCGTTGATCAGCGCCTGCAATACGGTCGAAGGCGCAGGTAAGGACGTTTCCGCGGGTGGCAAGAAGATCCAGGAAGAATCCAAGGAAGCCAAGCAGAAGATGTAAGCGCGCGTCTCCTTGCGCCTGGCCGGCATAGCCTGTCGGCCAGGCGGCTGGAGTGAAATACACGCCCGCTACCGAGGGAGGCTCGATGAAGGCGGATAGCAGGGCCCGTGCGCGTGCCGTCACGACGCCAACGCTGGAGGATGAGCGGGCGCAGAGCGAGACGCCGCTACCACCGCCGCGTCCGTCCACGGTCGCATTGACGCTGATCGCGCTGATCCTTGGATTGTTCGCGATCCGAGCGGGGGCTGCTTTTTTTATCCCGCTGCTTCTCAGTCTGTTTCTGAACTACGCGCTCTCCCCTGTGGTGACACGGCTGACCGGCTGGGGCCTGCCGCGGGCCTTGGGCGCCGCGCTCGTGGTCCTCGCCTTCAGCGCCGCGATCGCCGGGGCGATCTACCGTGTCGGCAGCGACGCCGGCGACGTCATTCAGGAGATCCCTTCGGCGGTGCAGCGATTGCGCATTGCGCTCACACACGCCAAGCAGGATCACACGGGTACGCTGGAGCACGTGCAGCGGACCGCTTCTGAATTGCAGAAGCTCGCCGAAGCGGCGAGTCCGGCGGGCCCGGCGAGCCCGGCGACCACCCGGCCGAAAGATCCTGCTCCCGGTTCCGGCGTGGATTTCAGCTCAATGCTGTTGATCGGTACCACCAATATCGCGACCGCGCTGGGACAGCTCGGCTCGGCCCTTTTCCTCGCGTTTTTCCTGCTGTCCGCGGGCGACCTGTTCCGACGCAAGTTCCTGCATGCCGTGGGCGGCGACTTTTCCCGCCGAAGGACGACGCTGCGCATCCTCGACAACGTCGACCGGCAGAATCAGCGCTATTTCGCAATCGTGCTTCTGGTCAACGTCGCCGTCGGCCTCGCCATCGGCGCCGGCTTCTTTGCGATGGGGCTCGAGCGTCCGACGGTGTGGGGCATCGCAGCGGCGGTTCTGCACACAATCCCCTACGTTGGGGCGGCCATGCTGGCCGGCACCGCCGCTCTGGTCGCCTACGGGCAATTCGGCACGCTGCAGATGGCCTTGCTCGCTGCGACGATACCTATCGTCGTCGCTGTCGTTCTCGGCATATTTGTGCAGACCTGGCTGATGGGACGCGCCGCCCGAATGAACACGCCGGCGGTGTTCGTATCGTTGCTGTTCTGGGGGATGCTCTGGGGCGGCTGGGGCCTGCTGCTGGCGGTGCCGATTATGGTGGCGATCAAGACGCTCTGCGATCACGTCGAACGGCTGAAGCCCTACGGCGATATTCTCGGACCCTGAAGCAAAACTCGTGGGTACACGCGCATGAGCCTCGTCGCGTAGGCGGCAGTCCGACTGCAATCCTTCACTTGCTTACTGCGCGACGCGACACCGTCGCATTCATTCAAGCAGCATTTACAGCAGGTCCAGGCAATTCTTACGCTGCTCCCGTGGCGCCAATCCGATAGCTTGCAACAAGTACTTGTTTTTACGATATAAATTGGTCTGGCACGGGGGTTGCTGAAATCAGCGCACAGATGCAGCTGCGAAAGGCTGCGACTGCATTACCGAAAGGATAAAAGATGAATTGGGATCGCGTAGAAGGCAACTGGAAACAGATGACCGGAAAAGTGAAAGAGCAGTGGGGCAGGTTGACCGACGATGCACTTGCCGAGATCGGCGGTCGACGTGATCAGCTTGTCGGCAAGATTCAGGAAACCTATGGCATCAGCCGTGACGAGGCCGACCGGCAGGTGAAGGACTGGGAAAAAACGCACTGAAGAGCCTCCCGGGCACTTTCGCGCTCGGCGGGAAGCTTGCCGCTCGGCACGAAACCGGCAAACCAAACCAAGGAGAAAACGATGAGAATCGCGATGAGAGAAGTGATCTGTGCCACGGCCCTCGGCGTTTTCGCGCTGAACTGCTACGCCATGGGCGACGAAACCAAAAAAGCCGACAAGGCCCAGTACAAGCAAGCTGTTGCCAACGCAGATGCTCAGTACAAGACCGAAAAGGCCGCCTGCGACGCCAAGTCGGGCAACGACAAGGACGTGTGCATCAAGCAAGCGAAGGCGAATCAGACCAAAGCCAAGGAAGACGCCAAGGCCGCACGCAAGTCGAAGGACGCAATGGCCACGGCGGCGCACGAAAAGACCGAAGCCAATTACGCCGTCGCGAAGGAAAAGTGCGACGCGATGAGCGGCGACGCGAAGAGCAAGTGCGTAGCGGACGCCAAGGCTCGCTATAACCAGTAACGCGCCGTCAGGCGATTGCGACCGCCCGGCGGGGATCGGCTGGCAAAGGAACTTACGCCTTTGCCAGTGTCGATCTCCGGCCGGATGGCGGTTGATCATTTCGCCGGATGCCGGACGATTCGCATTTCCGCCTAGCCAGGCGAACACGGAGGCAAGCCATGAGTATAGGCACCATTTTGCTGATCATCCTGATTCTTGCGCTACTGGGCGCGCTGCCGGCGTGGCCATACAGCCGCGGGTGGGGCTACGGACCCAGCGGTATCGCAGGACTGGTCGTCGTCGTCCTCATCGTATTGCTGCTGATGGGACGCATCTAGCGAACCTGCGGCATTCCAGCGTATCAAAGACGGGTGCGGCGCCGGCCATAGGACCGGCGCCGCGCACGCCGCGAATCCTGCGCGCTCGTCTTCGGCGCGATCACAATCACTAAAGCGATGAGCACGTTTCAGATAGATTGCGAGCTCGAATACGAGGTCGCGGCGCAGACGGTCTTCGTCTTCAATGTGGCCGTTCCGGACGACTATCGCCAGCGCGTCGTCGAAGAGAGGGTGGAGCTCGAGCCGTCGTTGTTCTGGGACGAGCTGCGCGAGCCGCAGACGCTCAATCGCTTCATTCGCGTCGATGTGCCGCCCGGTCCGTTCCGAGCGCGGTATCTGGCGGTGGTCGACGTGACCCCGATCGAAGCGGACACGCAGGCGGCGGAAGTTCCGATTACCACGCTGCCGGTCGACGCGTTCGTCTGCCTTCGCGGCAGCAAGTACTGCCAGTCCGAGGAAGTCTTCAATCTCGCGTGCCGGCTGTTCGGCGGGCTCGCGCCGGGCTATTCGCGCGTCGACGCGATCTGCCGATGGATACGCGCCAACATCGACTACCTGATCGGGACATCGACTCCGAGCTACTCGGCGCGCGATGTCCTCGCTCTGCGCGCCGGCGTCTGCCGCGATTTCGCGCATCTCGCGATCACCTTTTGCCGCGCGTTGAACATTCCTGCCCGATTTGTCACCGGTTACGCGCGCTACGCCGAGCCTCCGCCCGATTTTCACGCGGTATTCGAGGCCTTCCTCGGCGGTCGTTGGCAATTGTTCGATCCCACCGAGCTCTCGCCTATGCGGGACCTGGTGCGTATCGGCACCGGGCGCGATGCCTCGGAAGTCCCCTTCGCGACCTTTTTCGGGACGGCGCGGCTGCGCCGCCTAAGCGCGCTAATCGAGGCCGCGCCGGAAGGCGCGGGTCTTACGCGCCTGCAGACGCCGACGTCGGGCATCCAGCTGGCCGCCTGAAATTCGGACTAGTCCCAGTAGGGACGATAGCCGTAGTAGGCGTGCAGATGCGAGGCCCAATCGGGATCGGCCATCGCCGGCCAATGTTTTTTGTCGAATCCGGGTGCGCCTTCGAGGACACCGCGCTCGACGTTGAGAATAAAGCGATGGCGGTCCGCGTCGAAAGTAAATGCATTCCACGGAATCGCGAATAGCTTCTCGCCCAGTCCGAGGAACCCGCCGAAAGTGAGTACCGCGTAGGCGATGCGACCGCGTTGGACATCGAGGACGATGTGCTCGACTCTGCCCAGCGCATAGCCTTTGGGATTGACGACCGGGTCGCCCTTGAGCGCGTGCGCCGGCATCAATTCCGGCCTCGCGGCCAGGCCGGCCGGGCCTCCACCCAAGACCGCCGTGCCTACCGATTGCGGGTCCTGCGAGGTGGTTGCCCGGATGTCGGTCATCGTTCGTCTCCCAGTCGGTCCAGCGTCAATTCAAGCAATCGATGTGCCATCGAAATTCGTGCCGCAATCGCACCGTGCACCACCGAAGTATCGGCGTTTGCGGGCAAGAAATGCAAGTTGCTGTACGCCTTGCAAGGGATGCGGCCGGCGCATCGGCACGGCGACCACGCGACTGCCGGCGGCCTGCCTTGAATTCCCGGCGCGCACCGCCAACTACCTGCCATGTCACCACTCGACGGTCACGCTGGTTCGCATCTGCATCTGGTGCTCGATCAGGCTTCCGCCCCGGCGCCGTCCGGGCGCGAGGGCGAGGTCGATGATACGGCTTTGCTCGATGCCTATTCGGCCGCAGTCGTCGGCGCGGTCGAACGCGTGCGCCCGGCGGTGGTCCACATCCGAGTCGAGCGTCCGGGCAAGGGACGCGGCGAAGGCTCGGGTTCCGGCTTCATCATCGCACCCGACGGGTACCTGCTCACCAACAGTCATGTCGCGGGTGGCGCGAGCGCGCTCGAAGTCACACTGCCCGACGGACGAACCGCGCCGGCCGAGCTGGTCGGCGAAGATCCCGATTCCGATCTCGCGGTGGTCAAAGTCGGTGCGCCCGACCTGGCCTATTCGCGACTGGGCGATTCGACGCGAGTCCGGGTCGGACAGATCGCGATCGCAATCGGCAGCCCCTACGGCTTTCAGCACACGGTCACTGCAGGTATCGTCAGCGCACTCGGGCGGTCGATGCGCAGCCAGACCGGCCGGCTGCTCGACAACATCATCCAGACCGACGCGGCGCTCAACCCGGGCAATTCGGGAGGGCCGCTGGTCAGTGCGGCCGGCGATGTGATCGGCGTCAACACCGCGATGATCCTTCCGGCGCAGGGGATCTGCTTCGCGATCGCGGCCAATACCGCCGAGCGCGTCGCGGTGGCGCTGATGCGAGAGGGCAGGGTGCGACGCGCGTATCTGGGCGTCGGTGGCCACGATACGCCCATCGCGCGGCGCATCGTTCGTCATTTCGATCTGGTCCACGAATCGGCCGTGCGTGTTTCGACGGTCGAGAAGGACTCGCCGGCCGCGGCGGCCGGAGTGCGCACCGGCGACCTGATCGTCGCTTTCGGCGGCGAAGCGGTCAAAGGCATCGACGACTTGCAGCGTTTGCTTACGGGGCGGCGCATAGGCGACGCGGTAGAGGTGATCGTGCTGCGCCGCGATCAGCGCCTGCTGCTGCGCACAACGCCGCGCGAGCTGTCTCGCCGCTGACGCCGCAACGCGCCGTCCACGCCGGGACGCGCTTTCCAACCCCGCCGAACTATGCAAGAATATCCGCAACGCGCAGAACTACAGGTGTCGCGATGCTGGACCGTGACGGGTATCGCCCGAACGTCGCCATTGTCGTCTCGAACTCGAAGAATCTGGTCTTTTGGGGCAAGCGGATCCGCGAGCACTCGTGGCAGTTTCCGCAAGGGGGGATCAATCCCGGCGAAACGCCCGAGCAGGCGATGTATCGGGAGTTGAAGGAAGAGGTCGGGCTCGAGCCCGATCATGTCAAGATTCTCGGACGCACGCGAGACTGGCTGCGTTACGAGGTTCCACAGCACTGGATCAAGCGCGAATGGCGCGGCAGTTACCGCGGCCAGAAGCAGATCTGGTATCTATTGCGGCTGACCGGCCGAGATAGCGACGTGAGTCTGCGCGCCAGCGAGCATCCGGAATTCGATGCCTGGCGCTGGCACGACTACTGGATTCCTCTGGAGAACGTCATCGAGTTCAAGCGCGACGTTTATCGCCGCGGGCTGACCGAGCTCGAGCGTTTCCTGCACCAGCGGCCGCAAACGCGGCGCGAGCGCCTGTACGGCTGGGCGCACAGCGTCGTGCCATCGCCCTACACCAACCCGACCGGCAAGGCCTGACGTCGCACGACCCTCGACGCGCTGGCCGGGCCTGCCCGGCCCCGCTCAGCGCATCATCCCGAATCCCGTACCGTTCATCCCGCCGAACATGGCGGACATCAGTACGCCGCCGAGCACGATCGCCAGCACGATGCCGCACAGCACGACGACGATCGTGTAGGCGACGGCCTTTTCCGGCGGGCATTTCTTCAGCACCGGCACGCCCAGATAAAACGTATACCAGGCGTAGATCGCGGCGAGGATCCCGATCAGGCCGCCAATCGTGCCGCCGAGCAGCAGGAAGATCCCGGCGACCCAGGGCGCCGTGTACGAATACGCGACCAGCTTCAGCGACTGGGTGATGTCCTTCGTGCCGTTGAACGTCGGCGCCAGCGTGTCGACGATCAGCGCCATCAGGTAGGTGATCACCAGAGCGATGGCGTAGTGGGCGATCGCGGCCGCGATTGCGACGCCGCCGGTGCGTATAAGCAGGGCCAGCGGCGCGATGGCGGCGAGCACGAGAATATATCCGACGTACAGCGATTGCACCGTCGCCGTCTCGCCAGCGATCTTCGGCCATTCGGTCCGCGGAGACAGCAGGATGTTCTTGATGCGGTCGACCAGGTTCACGATGCCCTCCCTTGGTGTCGATCGAAAAGTCGGCCGCTCGTTCGTTCACCGGCGCAATTCGGAGCGGCTTCTTGTGCCGCGAGTGTAGGCGAAGGCGAAGGCTGTGTCGATTTTCGGGCAGCGACCGGCAATCGCGCGATACACGGTTCAGAGGACGACCAGGTTGTCGCGGTGGATCAGCTCGGGTTCGTCGACGTAGCCCAGGATCTTCTCTATTTGCGCCGAGGGCTTGCCCAGGATGCGCAGCGTTTCCGCCGCGCTGTAATTGATCAGCCCTCGCGCCAGCTCATGGCCGTCGGCGTCGAAGCATCCGACCAGCTCACCGCGGTCGAATTGGCCGGCGCAGGCGGTCACACCGATCGGGAGAAGACTCTTGCCTTCCCGCGCAAGCGCGCGCACCGCCCCGGCGTCCAGCGTCAACCGGCCCGCCAGCCGGACGTGGTCGGCCAGCCATTGCTTGCGCGCGGCCAGCGTCATCATTTCGGCGGCGATTTCAGTGCCCAGCATTTCGCCTGCGGCGAGCCGGGTCAGCACGCCGTCCTCACGGCCGCCGGCGATCACCGTCGTCGCGCCGCTTCTGGCGGCCCGTTTCGCCGCCAGTACCTTGGTCAGCATGCCGCCGCGGCCGAGTGCTCCGGCGCCGCCGGCGATCGCTTCGAGCGCGGGATCGCCGGCACGCGCGCGCCGCAGCATCGTCGCGCCGGGATCGGTGCGGGGATCGGTGCTGTAGAGCCCGGACTGATCAGTGAGCAGGATCAGCACGTCGGCTTCGATCAGGTTCGTGACCAGCGCGCCGAGCGTGTCATTGTCGCCGAGGCGGATTTCATCGGTCGTCACCGTGTCGTTTTCATTGATCACGGGGATGACGCCCAGCCGCAGCAGGGTGAGCAGCGTCGAGCGCGCGTTCAGATAGCGACGGCGATCGGAAAGATCTTCATGCGTCAGAAGGATCTGCGCGGTATGCAGGCCGAAGCGCTTGAACGCCGTTTCATACGCCTGCACCAGCCCCATCTGTCCGACCGCGGCCGCGGCCTGCAATTCGTGGATCGCCACCGGACGCCTGGTCCAGCCGAGGCGCTTCATGCCCTCGACAATCGCGCCGGATGATACGAGCACCAGCTCCTTGCCGCTCGTCGACAGCGCCGCGATCTGCTCGGCCCAGCGGGCGACGGCATCGTGATCGATACCGCGCCCTTCGTCGGTGACCAGCGTCGATCCGACCTTGATGACCAGCCGCCGCGCGGTGGCGACGATCGATGTCGTGCCCGTCGCGCTCATGGCTTAAGCCGGAACCGCTTCGGAAGGATGCGCTTCCAGCCAGCGCTGGACGGCATAGACAAGATCGCGACAGCCTTCGCCGCTGATCGCAGCAATGGTGAACACCGGACCTTTCCATCGGTACGACTTGACGAATGCGGCAACGCGCGCTTTGCGTTCGTCGGCGTCGATCAGATCGGCCTTGTTCAGCACCAGCCACCGCGGCTTGTCGTAGAGCGCGCGGTCGTAGCGTTCGAGCTCGCGCACGATCGCGCGCGCGCCGGCGACCGGATCGGCATCGCCATCGAGCGGTGCGAGATCGACGATGTGCAGCAGCAGCCGCGTGCGCTGCAAGTGGCGCAGAAACTGGTGGCCGAGTCCCGCGCCCTCGGCCGCACCCTCGATCAGTCCGGGAACATCGGCGACGACAAAGCTGCGGTTCTCGTCGACGCGAACGACGCCGAGATTCGGCGCCAAGGTCGTGAACGGGTAGTCGGCGACCTTCGGCCGGGCGGCCGAGATCGCGCGTATCAGCGTCGACTTGCCGGCATTCGGCATGCCGAGCAACCCAACGTCGGCAAGCACCTTGAGCTCGAGTCGCAGCAGCCGGTGCTCGCCGGTTTCGCCGGGCGTCGACTGCCGCGGCGCGCGATTGGTGCTGGATTTGAAGTGCAGGTTGCCCAGGCCGCCCTGGCCGCCCTTGGCAAGCTGCGCCGACTGACCATGCGCCGCGAGATCGGCGATCGTTTCACCCGTCTCCGCGTCGGTGATGACCGTACCTACCGGCATGCGCAAGACGATGTCTTCGGCGCCGCGGCCGTACTGATCTGCGCCCCGGCCGTTTTCACCGCGCTTGGCTCGATGAATGCGCGCGTAGCGGTAGTCGATCAGCGTGTTGATGTTGCGGTCGGCGATCGCATGTATGCTCCCGCCGCGGCCGCCGTCGCCGCCGTCCGGGCCGCCGCGGGGCACATACTTTTCGCGGCGAAACGAGACCGCACCGTTGCCTCCGTCGCCGGCAATGACTTCGATCTTAGCTTCGTCGATGAATTTCATCTATGTGCATCACGCGAGCGCAGGCATTCGCTCACGGGGATCAGGAGGCCGGCGCCGCGCGCTGGAACAGCAGGAAGCGTTCGGTGTCGTCGCCGCGCCGGTGGCCCTCCCAGATCTTTTGCCACGACGAATCCGGCGGCGCATCGCTGTCGTCGCGACCCACCTGCAGCAGCAGCTGCGGACACGTATTCGCGGCGGCGAGATCGTCCCGCACCGGGACGATACCGCCGAAGTACTCGATCAGTGCTCGCTGCGGCTCGCCCAGATCTCGGCTGGCAAGGCAGGACATCCCCGCAGGCAACTGCTGCGCCAGCGATTCGGCGACCGGGCGGTAGCTGCGCCGGGAATCCAGGTACGGCAGCCAGATCGTCGTATAAAGCCCCCATACGAGCGTCATGCCGGTTGCCCAGTTCAGCACTGCGCGCCGATTCGATCGCCGCGCCGGCCGGACCAGCACGATCCAGAGCAGGCTCAAAAATCCTGACACGAACAGAACCAGCGGCTGCAGCGGCGGCCGAAAGCCCGGCTGCGTATCGCGAAAGATGCGCGCGACCGGTTCGGGCAAGCCGTGCCACAGCGACTCGAGCCAAAGCGCCCAGACGATGACTGCCAGCAGACCGAAGGTCAGGATGCCGAACCAGTCAAGCGCGCCTGAGGTCCCGCGCTTGAGCGTGTCGACTTCGGCTGCGCCGAGCAGCGACAGCGGCAACAGCAGCGGCAGCGCCAACGTCGCGCGGGGCTCTGCCGCGGCCGAAAGGATCGCCAGCAGTACGATGGTCATCGTCGCCGGCAACACGACGCCGGGCGCCGCAAGGCCGCCGTTGTAGCCGCGCGCACGCAGCCAGAGCGTCCACAGCGCAAGAGGCAGCGCAGGCCAGGCGAACCACGGCAGATTCTTCAGATAATAAAATGGCTCGACCGGCGGGGATCCGGCGGCGAAACCGAAGAAACGGGCGACACTTTGCCCATCCCACCAAAGCGCGAAGACAGCGGGATCGCGCCAGTACATCGCCATCGGCCACACGATCAACAACGGTGCGGCAACCAGCATGGCGAGCGCCAGCGTGTTGGCGTAACGACGCGTGCGCCAGGGCGGGAAAGCAACCAGCAGCAGCGCGGTCAGCCCGATCATCACCGCCCAAGGCGTGCCTCGAACCAGGAACGCGATGCCTGCGCTCGCGCCGAGCAGCGCGCCCGACATCAACGGACGCCGCGGCGCCATCGCCATCGCATACAGCGCCAGCGCGTAAGCCGGCAACAAGCCTATTTCGGGCGCGAGCGCATGGGCACGATCCCACAGCCCGACGCATCCGATGAATACCAGCACCGGCAGCCAGCGAAAAGCACCCCCGTAGAGTTCGCGACCGGCGAGCGCCAGCAGCCACAAGGTCAATCCGAGGCAAAGCGCATTGGCGACGCGTGCCCCGTCATGCAATGCGAGCAACGGTTGCAGCGTTGCAGCGCTCGCCGCTGCCAGCGCATAGAACAGCGGAGGTCGCACCGCCACCGGTGCGCCGGCGAGCTGGGGCGCCACCCAGTCGCCGTTGCTCAGCACGTTGTGGGCGACGCCGAACGTCGTCGCGTCGTCCGGCTTCCAGGGATCGTGCCCGAACAAGCCAAGCAGAATCCATGCTGCGCAGAGCAACACCAATCCCGCCTGTTTGAACGCGCGATATCTGCCGCCAGGCGACAGACTGGACGCCTCGCTCGAAGCGGCGGTGGGATCGGCAAGAGGCATGGGGCGCTGCGAATTCGGGCTTTGGGTTCGTCCGGTTCAGAACACTAGTGGTTTATGCCGGGCGGCGCCACTCGACCCGCTTCAGGATGGCCGGCCGGTCGGCTAGCAACAAAAAAGGCAGCCGAAGCTGCCTTCCGGTCCGCGACGAGCCAGCGCTTACGCCGGCTTGGTCGCGCTCCTGGCCGCGGCACCCTTGGCAGCGCTTTTGGTGCCCGTGGTCTTCGCTGCCGGCGCGGGAGCCGGCTTGGCGGACGGGGGCGCTGGCGGCTTGGCGGCATAGCGCTGCCGGAATTTCTCGACGCGGCCGGCGGTGTCCACAATCTTTTGCTTGCCCGTATAAAAAGGATGGCAAGCCGAGCACACCTCGACATGCAAAGGCTTTTGCACGGTCGAGCGGGTGGTGAACGTGTTGCCGCAGCTGCACGTCACCTGGATTTCGCTGTATTGCGGGTGAATGGCGGTTTTCATCAATACCTCGGAGGCGGGCGCGAAAGGCGCGCGCCGGTTTTGGCGGGGATCTGGCTCCAAAGCCTTGGCGGCCGGATGTCAAAGCCGCGCCGTACAGCCGAAAATTATGAGCCTTTTGTCGCTGCAGTGCAACAGGGCGGGAACTAGCCTTAGATGGCGGCGTCAATGTTCAGTTCAAGCCCGCCGCGGCGGAGGACGCCGAACTTCGGCCCGTCCCACCGGCTTGGCCCAAGCGGGTGCGCACCCGATCCACGCCGCCCGTCATCCACCGGAGCCCTGTGGCGTTATTGACGATGTCCCGTTTAAAATCAATGGCCATGACCCTTTTGCTCGCGCTGTTGTTGGCCGCTCCCGCGTTTGCCTGGGGTGCCTCGCTCGATGCGCCCGCAACCACGGCGATGTGGGATGCGCCGCTGGCGGCATTCGCTGCGGCCGACGACAAAAAGGCCCCACCGCCCGGCGGCGTGCTATTCGTCGGAAGCTCGTCGATCCGTCTGTGGGATGGCCTGGAGACCGATTTCGCAGCCTTGCCGGTAGTCATCAATCGCGGCTTCGGGGGATCGAGGCTGTCCGACTGCGTGCACTATCTCGATCGACTGGTGATACGGTACCGGCCGCGGATGGTGCTGGTCTACGCCGGCGACAACGACCTGGCCGAAGGCAGGACGGCCGATGATGTATTGCGCCAGTTCGAAGCCTTCGTGCAAGGCGTTCACTCGGCCTTGCCCGCCACCCGGATCGCCTTCATTTCGATCAAACCCAGCCCGGCGCGGGCCTCGCTGCTGCCGGAGATCCGCCACGCCAACGCGCTGATCGAGCACTTCGCCGCCGGGCAGCCGGACGTTGCGTACGTCGATGTCTATTCACCGATGCTGGCAGCCGACGGAAGGCCGCGAAGCGAGCTCTTCAGGCCCGACGCGCTCCACTTGAACGCGACGGGTTATGCGCTGTGGAAATCGGTGATCTCCCGCTACGTGAATTGAGCGGTGCGTACTGCCCGTGGGCCGCGCCCCGCGAGTGGTATTCGAGTTCGACGAATTCCGCGACCGCGTAGAGCGCGGCGAATGCTCCGACGACCATCACCACGTCGACGATCCAGCTCCGGTCCTCGTAGTGATCGCCCACGATCGCGAGCGCCAGCAGACAGATCACCAGGTGCGCGCAAAAGACCGGCAGCGACGCCGCGCCCAGCCTGGCGAGGAATTGCAGCGGCACGTGGCGCGCCAGCCACGGTCCGAAGCGCAGGACCAGCACCAGCAGCGCGAGAAAATTCACCAGCCGCAGCGGAGCAAGCTCCCACTTGTCGAACAGCATATTGATCGCGTGACCCGCCTCATGCGGGAAAGGCACGGGCACCTGGCCGGCAACATGGCGCCAGACGAGGCAAACAGCGGCGATGGCGATCGCGGGCGCAATCGCCCACTTCGGTGCCGCCAATCCGCGAGGCGCTTCGGAGGCTTTCAGTGACCCCATCCACAGCCCGCCAACCCAGAGGAACTGCCAGGCCAGCAGCGAGAAGGCCCCGGTTTCGGTGACCGGGAGATCGAGCCCGATCGCATCGGCGATCGCCTGGTACAGCGCTCGCCCGACGCCAAACTGGGCCAAGGTCCACAAGGCTGCGCTGAGCCCGAAGATCGGCCACCAACTGCGCCGCTGCCCGAAGCTCAGCAGCAGTGGCGTCGCCGCCAGCAGTACGACATACATCGGCAGGATGTCCAGCAGAGGCGGGTTGTAGACGAGAGCGAAACCCGCGGTCAGCGCGGTCGCCGGATCCCTGCTGAAAAACGAGATCAGGTCGGTGATCGCCGTCTGCCCGTGTGCCCGCGCGATGCTGGCAACGATGGTCAGAAGAAAGACCAGCAGGGCGATCTGACAGGTGTAGAGCGCGGCGGCGCGCTGCCACAGCGCACGACGCATGCGGAACAGGCCGTCGCGCTTTGCGCGCTCGCTGTAGATCCATCCGCACATGAACGCGGACAGGAAGACAAATCCTTCCGCCGAGGACACGAAGCCAAGCGGTTGACCGAACGGCGAGGCGAAACGCGTCGGCAGGTGCGTAAACGTCATCAGCACCAGCATCAACCCGCGCAATGCATCGATGTCCAGGCGCCGCCTCATTCGACCGCCCTCAGCTATGTCCCTCCTCTAGACTGAGACCGCGCGGTTTGGTTCGAAGGCAGGCTAAGCGCCGGCAGCGGCGGTTCTCCTGGCTCCTACGAGAGGGCGGACTAGCGGCGACATGGTTCGGCGCGTGTGACGTCGCAGCTGGTGGACAGAGCAGGGGACCCCGCGCATGGCGCGGGGATGCGACCCCGGAGACGGCGAACGGAATTCGGACGAGCTAGTTGCCTCGTCGCATCGAGTCAAAGAATTCCGCGTTGTTCTTGGTCTGCTTGACCTTGTCGACCAGGAATTCGGTCGCTTCGAGCTCGTCCATCGGATAGAGGAGCTTGCGCAGCACCCAGACCTTCTGCAGCACGTCCTGCTTGAGCAGCAGCTCTTCCTTGCGGGTGCCCGAGCGGTTGACGTTGATCGCCGGATAGATGCGTTTTTCAGCCATGCGGCGATCGAGGTGAATCTCCATGTTGCCGGTGCCCTTGAATTCCTCGTAGATCACGTCGTCCATCCGCGATCCGGTGTCGATCAGCGCGGTGGCGATGATGGTCAGCGAGCCGCCTTCCTCGATGTTGCGAGCAGCGCCGAAAAAGCGCTTCGGGCGCTGCAGGGCGTTGGCATCGACGCCGCCGGTCAGCACCTTGCCCGACGCCGGGACGACGGTGTTATACGCACGCGCCAGACGCGTGATCGAATCCAGCAGGATCACCACGTCCTTCTTGTGCTCGACCAGACGCTTGGCCTTTTCGATCACCATCTCGGCGACCTGCACGTGCCGCGTCGCCGGTTCGTCGAAGGTCGACGACACGACCTCGCCTCGCACCGTGCGCTGCATCTCGGTGACTTCCTCCGGCCGCTCGTCGATCAGGAGCACGATCAGCACGACCTCGGGGTAGTTGGCGGCGATGGAGTGCGCCAGGTGCTGCAGCATCACCGTCTTGCCCGATTTCGGCGACGAGACCAGCAGCCCGCGCTGGCCCTTGCCGATCGGCGCGACGATGTCGATGATGCGGCCGGTGATGTTCTCTTCGGCCTTGATGTCGCGCTCGAGAATCAGCGGCTCGTCGGGAAACAGCGGCGTCAGATTCTCGAACAGTATCTTGCTCTTGGCGTTCTCCGGCGGCTCGCTGTTGACCTTGTCGACCTTGACCAGTGCGAAGTAGCGCTCGCCATCCTTCGGCGTGCGGATCTCGCCCTCGATCGTGTCCCCGGTGTGCAGGTTGAAGCGGCGTATCTGCGACGGCGAAATATAGATGTCGTCGGTGCCGGCCAGGTAGCTGGTGTCTGGCGAGCGCAGGAAGCCGAAGCCGTCGGGCAGCACTTCGAGCGTGCCATCGCCGAAAATGCTCTCGCCCTTCTTCGCTTGATTTTTCAGCAGCGCGAAAATCAGGTCGTGCTTGCGCAGGCGATTGGCGCCGTCGATCTCGTTGGTGTTGGCGATCTCGACGAGCTCGGTGACGGGCTTGGACTTCAGTTCGGACAGGTGCATGGAGGGAATGAGTTACGGGAGGAAGGCGGGACGGTCCCCGGACAAGCTAAAGGCCGCGAAACCATAATGCGATAAGGGAGGTTGGCGCCGGACAAGACAACTGCGTGCGACAGCGCCGGTGACGACGTCCCGCCGGACTTAAGCCTGACGGGGCGCGTACTTCAATGGGTTAGAAGCGTAGCGTGTTCAGATGTGGCTGTCAATAAAGGCCGTCAGCTGCGACTTGGACAGCGCTCCGACCTTCTGCGCGGCCACTTCCCCGCCCTTGAACAGGATCAGGGTCGGGATGCCGCGTATGCCGTACTTTGCCGGCACCCCCGGATTGGCGTCGATGTCCAGCTTGGCCACGGTCAGCTTGCCGGCATAGCTTTTGGCGACGTCGTCCAGAATCGGCGCGATCATCTTGCACGGGCCGCACCATTCGGCCCAGTAGTCGACCAGCACCGGCGTGCCCGCCTTCAGGACGTCATTGTCGAAAGTGGCGTCGGTAACGTGCTTGATGTGCTCATTCATGGTGATCCTTGTGAAGCGCTTTCGCGGCGCCGGTGGCCTGCCTGGGGGGGCGCTGCCTTCGCGTCCCCAAACCTAACTTAGCGCAAAGGAACGGCTGGCGCAACCCGCCGCCATGCGCCGGGCTCATACGTACCTGGGGCCGATTTGGTAAAATCCAAGACCGGCGGCAAAGGGATCGAAAACGCGATGACCTACGTGGTGACCGAAAGCTGCATTCGCTGCAAGTATACCGACTGCGTCGACGTCTGCCCGGTCGATTGCTTTCGCGAGGGTCCCAACTTCCTGGTCATCGATCCGGACGAGTGCATCGATTGCACCCTTTGCGTCGCCGAATGTCCGGTCGACGCGATCTACGCCGAAGACGACGTCCCCGACGACCAGCAGCAGTTCAAGGCGCTGAACGCCGAGCTCGCCAAGGCCTGGAAGCCGATTATCGAGCGCAAGCCCGCGCCGCCTGACGCCGACGAGTGGAAGACCGTCAAGGTCAAGCTCCCGCTGCTCGAGCGCTGAAGATCCTTGAAGCGCGGATCGGGATGCTGTTTGACCGGCGTTGCGGCCAGCCCGTAAAATAGCCGGGCTTCAAGACGCCCGCCATCAACCCACTTGCGCCGTTGCGGCGATTTGATGAAAGCCGGTCGATGACCAGACTGTTCTTGCTTGCTGCGGCCGCAATACTCGCGCTGCCGGGAGCCGCTTCGGCGCAGACACCGGCGCCTGCGCCTGCGGGCGACTCCGCCGCCGGAGCGCAGAAAATCGAGATGTGCATCGGCTGTCACGGTATCGTCGGCTGGCGCACTGCCTTTCCGGAAGTCTACAAAGTGCCCAAGATCGGCGGTCAGCACGAGGCCTACATTGTCCGGGCCTTGCAGGCTTATCGCGCCGGTGAGCGCAGCCATCCGTCGATGAAGGCGATCGCGGCGACGCTGTCGGACAAGGATATAGCCGACCTGGCCGCCTACTATTCGGGCGCGCTGCCGAAGACGGCCAGCAAATGATGGCGAAACCCATGATCAGAAAATTCGTGCTCGGGTTTTTCGCGATGGCGGCGTTCGGCGCGGCAAGTGCCGCTCTGGCCGCCGATCTGAAAGCTGGCGAAACCAAGGTCAAGGAGGTCTGCCAGGCCTGCCACGGCGTCGACGGCAACAGTCAGAGTACCGACTATCCGAAGCTCGGCGGCCAGTATCCGGACTATCTGGCCAAAGCGCTGCGCGACTACAAGTCGGGCGCGCGCAAGAATCCGATCATGGGTGCATTCGCCGGAACGCTCTCGACCGCCGACATCGAGAATGTCTCCGCCTACTACGCCGCGCAACCCGCGGTGCTGGTCACCAGGCACTGAACCATTCGTAGCACGTCGCGACAAGGCGCCGTTTACGGCGCCTTTTTCGTTGCAGCGGCGCTCACACCGTCTTACGGCGGTATTCGCACAAGTCGACGATCACGCACTGCGGGCAAAGCGGCTTTCTCGCCTGGCATGTGTAGCGGCCGTGCAGAATCAGCCAGTGATGCGCATCGTGGCGGAATTCCTCCGGGGTGAACTTGACCAGCTTCCGCTCGACCTCGTCGGGCGTGCGCCCCGGCGCGAGTCCAGTGCGATTGGAGACGCGAAAAATGTGCGTATCGACGGCGATCGTCGGATGACCGAAGGCGACATTCATCACCACATTGGCCGTCTTGCGGCCGACGCCGGGCAGCCTGACCAGCGCATCGTGGTCTGCGGGCACTTCGCCGCCGTGCTCGGCGATCAGTTGCCGGCATAGCGCGACTACGTTCTTCGCCTTGGTCCGAAAAAGACCGATCGTCTGGATATACGGAATCAGCCCCGCTTCGCCGAGCTTGACGATCGCCTGCGGCGTGCTGGCGACCTGAAAAAGCCTCGCCGTCGCCAGATTGACGCTCTTGTCGGTCGCCTGAGCAGAGAGCACCACCGCGATCAGCAGTTCGAACGGCGTGCGATAGCTCAACTCGCTGCGAGGATGCGGATTCTGCCGGCGCAATCGCTCGTAGATCTCGCGCCGCTTCGTCGGATTCACCGGCTTTCCCGGGCCCGGCGGGCGCGGGCTCGGACGAGCGCTGCCGCGACGGCCTGCCGGCGCGCGTCGGGCGTCGCATTCTGCACGAGCGGCCTTGCCTTGGCATCCGGGCGCGGTGTGCGCTTGGCGGTCTCGTGCGCGAGCCGAAGCTTGCGCGATTCAAACCGGGTGCGCGCCGCCTTCGCGTCGTCGTCGGTCCACACGCGCCCGGCGCTCGTCATGACGATGCAATCGACCGGACACGGCGGCAGGCAAAGTCCGCAGCCGGTGCAGTGGTCGGCCAGAACCGTATGCATCCGCTTGGCGGCGCCGACGATCGCATCGACCGGACAGGCCCGGATGCACAGCGTGCAACCGATGCAGACGGTCTCGTCGATGCGCGCCAGCGTCAGCGGCTCGGCGACGCCGAAGGCGGGGTCGGGCGGCGGCGCCGGCACGTCAAGCAGCGCGGCGAGTGCCGTGATCGTGGCCGTGCCGCCCGGTGCGCAGCGGTTGATCGGGGCCGTGCCGGAGGCGATCGCCTCGGCGTACGGACGACACCCGGGGTGCGCGCAACGGCCGCACTGCGTCTGAGGCAGCAGGTCGTCGATGCGGTCGGCGAGCGCGGCGGTGTTCCGCATGCCGACATTCTACCGGCGCCAAGCGTTGCCCGCGATGCGGGCTTGGTCGACAATGAGACAAGCGAGCCATCATGCCTGCCCACCACCATTCCCCTGCAAGGCCGCGCGGCGACAAGGCGACAAGCGCGGCGATGCGCGAACGGCGCGCACTGCGTCTCGCCGTGGCGTTGACCATCGGCTTTGGGCTGGTCGAAGCGGCTGGCGGCTGGTTCGCAGGCTCCCTGGCCCTGCTCGCAGACGCCGGCCACATGGTCACCGACGCCGCGGCGCTGGGCATCGCACTGCTGGCTCAGCATGTGGCACGACTGCCGCCCTCGCGTCGCGCAAGCTATGGCTACGCGCGGGCCGAGGTGATCGCCGCGTTCATCAATGCGCTGCTGATGCTTGCCGTCGTCGTCGGGATATCGGTCGAGGCGGTGCGCCGGCTGCTGGCGCCTTCACCCGTTGCCGGCGGCATGGTGATGGCCATCGCCGCCGTCGGCCTTTTGGTCAACATGTTCGCGGCCTGGAGCCTGTCGCACGGACACAGCCTGAACAGCCGGGCCGCATTGCTGCATGTCAGCGGCGACATGCTGGGTTCGGTGGCGGCAATCGTCGCCGGCGCCGTCGTCGCGTCGACCGGATGGATGCCTATCGATCCTATCCTGTCGCTGCTGGTCGCCGCGCTGGTGCTGCGCTCGACGTGGCTGCTGCTCAAGGCATCGACGCACGTGCTGATGGAGGGCGTTCCCACCCACCTTCCGTATGAGGAAATCGGGCGCGCGCTGACGCGAGTGCCGGGCGTGGAGGCCGTGCACGACCTGCACGTCTGGCAGATGACCAGCGAACGGGCCGCGTTGTCCGCGCATCTTCTGATCCGCGACGCCCAGGCATGGCCGCAGATCCTGGCGGGTGCGCAGCGCCTGCTGGCCGACCGCTACCAGATCGATCACATCACGCTGCAACCGGCCTGGCACGCGGCACCGGCGGACAAGCGCGTGATTCCGCTGAAGCCGATTGCCGGCGACGACAAGCCCCACCTGCACTAGACGCGCGACGGGTCCGGGCTGCTACAGCCAGCGGATCCTCTTGAACCAGAGGTAGAGTCCGACATCGATCGCGGCCATCACCGCGAGCGAGATCTGATAGCCATATTGAAGATCGTACTCGGGCATGTTCTTGAAGTTCATGCCGTAGATACCGGCGATCAGCGTGGGCACCGCGATGATGGCGGCCCAGGCCGCGAGCTTCTTGGTCACTTCGGTTTCGTTCAGGTTGATCATGCCCAGGTTGACCTGGATCGCCGTCGCCTGCATGTCACGGATGCCTTCGATCGACGCATGCAGGCGCTGCAGGTGGTCGAACACGTCGCGGAAATACTCGCCCATGCCGGCGCAGATGCGCGGGACGCGCCCACCATAGAGCTTGCCGACGGCCTCCATCAGCGGGTCGACCGCGTGCTTTAGCGTCATCAGCTTGCGCTTGAGGTCGTACAGCGCCTCGATGTTGGAGCGCGCCGCGTTGCGGACGAAAATCTGCTCCTCGACCGCTTCCAGCTCGGTC
>Ga0207683_10000578_pt1 | contig 33949 bp, 16 predicted proteins | sample KBSM73metaG_FD_184333 | JGI IMG/M metagenome (GOLD analysis project Ga0207683, IMG submission 184333) | Miscanthus rhizosphere microbial communities from Kellogg Biological Station, Michigan, USA - KBS M7-3 metaG (SPAdes) (version 2) | ecosystem: Host-associated > Plants > Roots > Rhizosphere >... | reverse complement strand
CAGGCCTACCACCGCGCCGCGACGTTGGCAGCGATCTGGTTGGCAATCCTTACCGCCGAGTCGGCGGGGTCAGCGCTGCACGTGTTGATGTCGATGATGACATTGTTTTTGAGCGCCAGCGCGCGTCCACAGCCCCAGCCGGGGGCACTGGCATTCAGTTCAGTCACGGTGGCGCTCAGTGTGCCGTTCGCGTTGGAAATCTGCCCCACGGACCACTGCGACCCGCTCTGGAGGTGGGTGTACTGATGGCACGCCGGCCACTGCTGGGCGGAGGCTTCCAAGAAGGCACCGGCCTTCTCCACCAGGGGAAAGAGCACCACGGCCTGCTTGAGATAGTGCGTGAAGTTATCGCCGTCGTTGAGGCTCTGATCGCGTTCGGCGCGGAAACCGCTGTCGGCATAGACCGCGGCCTCGGCCGCCCCGTCGAGGGCCAGGCATTCCGGCGGCGCCATGGTGGCGCTGTTGTCAGACATCGAGGTCTGGGCATTGGTGACCGTCATTGCGGTCGCGCCCATGGCGGCGTTCACCTGTTCGGGGCTGAGCAGCAACTCCACCAGCTCACGCTCAACGAGAGGACGCGGAATCATCGATGGGGTCGTCGTCGTCGGCTCGGCGTTGCCTATGGTGTCGCCGCACCCGGCGACCACAACGCAGATCGCTGCACAAGCAAGCGTCGCTAGTGGTTGGCGCATGTTCTCCTCCCCATCGCAGCCGTGATCCAACCGATCAGCGTCGCGCGCGACGTCCCCCGCAACGCGGCGCGTGAAGACCCAATGGTCCTGTAATGCCGCCAGCGCCTTCGTGAAATTGATGGTGTGTCTTGATAACGATGAACGGCGCTTCTTGATAACGATTGATGGTGTTGGGAATCAAGGCCTTACACCTGGAGGCTCGATCGCTAAGTTGCGTCGAACTGCTTGTGGCGGAGTTGTCTGCGGGACGTGATGTTGAGCTTTCCGAAGATGTGGTTGAGGTGCCATTCGACGGTTCTGGGGCTGATGTACAGCTGCTCGGCGATTTCGGAGTTCGTGTAGCCGTCTCGGGCCAGCGTGGCGATCTGCGCTTCCTGCGTTGTGAGCCCGGTGTTTGGGCTGTGGCTGCGGGCGAGAACTGGTTCACCGGTCGCCCTCAATTCACGGCGAGCCCGGTTGGCGAAGCCGTCGGCGCGCATCTGCACGAATGAGTCGTAGGCGGTTCGAAGTTGCACGCGCGCCTCGGCGCGTCGTTTCTCTCGGCGAAGCCACTCACCGTAGACGAGATGCGCTCTCGGTAGGTACACGACGAAGGGGCTGCGCTGTAGATGATCGATCGCGGTGCGGTATTTCGTGTCAGCGGATGGGCCGTCACTGACCAGCGCGACTGCCCGCGCGGCCATGCCGAGGGCTGTGTCGGTACCGCACACTTGGGCTTGTTGCTGCAACTCGTCTGCAGCGTCCTTCGCAATGGAGCGTTCACCGCAACGGGCCGCCGCCTCGACCAGTTCGTTGAGAATGTGGGTTTGGACGCCGACGTCGTCATGTTGCCTAGCGGAGGAGGCCGCGGCGAGCGCTTCAGGGTACTGGCTCAACCCGAGGTGCAGGATCGCCGCCGAGTAGAGGGCACCGTCGATGTCGAATCCCTCACCGCGCTGTTCAGCAAGGCTGATGGTGGTCTCGACGATCTCTCGGCACTCTTTCTCCTGACCGCGGTAGGCCGCGAGGTAGGCCCACACGCATCCGGGCAGCGGCGCCCCAGTGGCACTGGTGATCACCTGTGACTCGTCGAGGAGCATCGCGGCTCTGGTGAAGTTGCCGTAGGTGACGGCTATCCCGGAGTAGGTCTGAAGGGCCAGCGGAAGTACCGTCAAGGCGCCATCGATGCGCAACTGCTCGAGTTGGCGCTCCGCCAAGAAGTTGTACGTCTCGATGTCGAACACGTCGAGACAGACGCGATGCGTAATGTCGTGCCAGCGTGGGTCGGCCGTTCGATTCTCGACTTCGGCCATGTATGCGCTGATCGCCTCTTTGAGCTTCGGTGCCGCGGCACGGTGGCCTTCTGTGAGTCGGACAACGAGCCCATCGAGGAGGTGGTCGACCGCGCGAGGCGGTTGTGACGGTGGGGGCGCCATCTTGGCTGCCTTCGCCACCGCCGACGGGGTGTTGGTCGCGTCGGTAGCACACCGGCCGACGAGGATCGACGCCGTCACGGCCTGCAGGTAGGTCTCGCGTGACAACTTGCTGTCGAGGTGTGCAAGTCGTGCCGCAGCCGACAACAACAGCGCAGGCGCATCGGCGCCACGGCTGGCCGCGAATGCCGCCTTCGCGCGGATCAATTCCGCTCGTGCAGTGAGTGTTTCGTCATCGGTGGCTGCTTCGACGGTGGTGATCAGCGGAAGTGCGGCGCGCGGTAGGCCAGCGTCCAATTTTGCTTCTGCCGCATCGAGGGCCCGGTTGGCTCGTCGGACCGGCTCCGAAGTGAGCGCGGCGGCGCGGGCCAAGAACGCCGCCGCGGCCGCCGCTCCACCCCTGCCGCGCGCACGCTCGGCGGAGTGTTCGAGGTCGTCGGCGACCTCGTCGTCGTCCGACAACGTGCCGTGCGAGCGATGCCAGGCGCGGTAGTCGTCAGCGGACGGCCCGGTGATCACCGCGGCGAGGGCAGTGTGGGCGGCTCGCCGATCCGTGAAAGAGGCGCTCCGGTAGATGGCGGAACGAATGAGCGGATGGCGGAACCGAATCCCGTCTTCGACCGTGATGAGACCTTCTGCTTCGGCGGCGTCGGCGGCGTCGACCGAGATGCCGAGGCGCTTGGCAGCCGCCCGAAGCCATTCCGGCCTTCCGGCGGGGTCGGCGGCCGCGAGGAGTAACAGCAACAGCGTCTGGCGAGGGAGCGCACTCAATCGCCTGCAGAAGCTGCTCTCCAGGGCATGAGGGTTGGTTGCGGTGGCAAGTCCGTAACCGCCTGCGAGTTCGGCAGGAGTCAAGGCGCGATGCAGTTCGAGCAATGCCAGCGGATTGCCCTTCGCCTCGGCCAGGAGATTGTCTTTGACGTACTCGTCGAGGGGACCAGGCAACACCGACATGAGCAGCGACTGCGACTCCTCGCCGTTGAGACCGGCCAGCACTGTTTTGGGATGCCCTCGAAGTTCCTGTTCAGCGCCCGCGCGCCGGGCCGCGAACCATGACGATCGGCTCCGCAAGGAGTCGCCTTGCCACGAAGGAGAGCGTCTGCAACGAACTCGTGTCGATCCACTGCGCATCATCGACGACGCACAACGTTGGCCGGTCGTTGCTGGCCGCACCGAGCAGCGTGAGAACGGCCAGACTGACCAGCAGCCGGTCGGGAGGTCTCCGTCCTTCAGTCCGAGCGATACCTCCAAAGCCCTCTGCTGCGGCTCAGGAAGTTGAGCTACGAAAGCCAACAAAGGTCCACACAGCTGCTGCACCCCTGCGTATGGAAACTCCATCTCCAGTTCGGAACCACAGACGTGGAGAACGCGAAAATCCGAGGCCGCCGCGGCCATATGGGACAGCAGCGCCGTCTTGCCTATCCCCGCCTCCCCGCGGATGACGAGCACGCCGCTCTGACCTGACCGCGCACCAGCAAGCAGGGCAGCGATTCTGTCCTGCTCCTCACGGCGCCCAACCAACCCGGCCTCAAGCCGGGCACCCATCATGCGAGCCATGTTTGCACTTCAATCCGCATTCCGCGGCGTGCCGGTGGTTTCCACGGGTTCATTACCCCGAGAACGCTGTTTGGCTCGGACGACGTGCACTTGTCGAGGTTTCCCGGTTCCGTCAACAGAGACGCCAAAACCGAAGCCGCCGAGTGAAAGGTGTTTGTCATGACCACGACTCCGACCGTCATCGAATACGTCTTGCGCCGGCTGCATGAGATCGGCGTCGATGACGTCTTCGGCGTACCAGGCGACTTCGCGTTTCCGGTGCAAGACGCGATCGTCGCCCATCCCGACCTCAATTGGATCGGATGCTGTAATGAACTCAATGCCGGCTACGCCGCTGATGGCTATGCCCGCATCAAAGGCGTGGCCGCGGTGAGCACCACTTATGGTGTCGGTGAGCTCAGCGCCATCGCCGCGGTGGCCGGCTCGTATGCCGAGCACCTGCCGGTCTTCCATCTGACCGGAATGCCCAACCTCGCAACGCAGGGTGATCGCGCACTGGTGCACCACACGCTGGGCAACGGGGAATTCGAACTGTTCCGAAAGATGGCCGACACAGTCGTCGGCGCCAGCGCGATCATCACCCCGGACAATGCGGTCGCCGAAACTGAACGGTTGATCGCCGAGGCGCTCTACAACCGCCGACCCGTGTACATGGCGTTCCCCTCCGATGTCGTCGACAAGCCGGTCCTGACTTCTGCGGAGCCGCTTCCCTGTCCGGCGAGCGAATCACGCGCTCTCAGGGCGGCAACCGACGCGGTCGTTGCAGCCCTAAGCGCGGCACCGAACACATGCGTGCTGCCGGGCGTGCTGCTCGACCGGCTCCGCATCAGCGACCTGGCGGTCAAGTTCATCGAAGCCGCCGGACTGCCGTTCGCAACCATGTTCGCCGACAAGTCGGTCATCGACGAACACCATCCCAACTACGTCGGGATGTACGACGGTCGGCTGATGGACGAACAGGTACGCGAATTCGTCGAATCGGCCGATGCGGTGATCAGCCTCGGCACGATGCAGACCGACTTCAACACAGGAGCGTTCACCGCGCGGCTGGATCCGGCGCGCGTGATCGACATCGGATTGCATCGCACGAAGGTTGGCGCGACGGTCTACCAGAACGTGGAGTTGGCCGACCTTCTTCGCGAACTCACCGCCCGCGACTTGAAACCACACGCATACAACGGTCTACGTCCCGCGTCACTGGGACCAGTGACAGGAGCCGACTCCGACCCGATTGCCGCCGATACCCTGTACCCACGTTGGGAGAACTTCCTGCGACCTGATGACATCGTGGTCGCCGAGACGGGGACGGCTTCGATGGGTCTGGCATTCGCCCATCTTCCGACCGGCGCCCGGTTCTACAACCAGACGCTGTGGGGGTCGATCGGTTGGGCCACTCCTGCGGCACTCGGCGCAGCCGTCGCCGCCCCGGACCGTCGGGTGGTGCTCATCACCGGCGAGGGTTCCCATCAGCTGACCGCACAGGAGATCTGCCAGTTCCATCGCCTCGGTCTGCGCCCAATCATCTTCGTGCTCAACAACTCCGGTTATCTCATCGAGCGGCTGCTGTGTAAGGACCCCGACATTGCTTATAACGACGTCGCGTCGTGGAACTACGCCGAACTTCCCCACGCACTGGGGTGCGAAGGATGGTTCACGCAGCGGGTCACTACTCTCGGTGAACTCGACGAGGCCCTGGCCCGCGCGAGCCAGGGCGAGCGTGCCACCTACATCGAAGTCGTCACCGACACCCATGAAGCGCCGCCGCTGGCAAACAAGTTGCACGACAACGTCAATACTCTTTACCACTTCGAGTGACGGCAGTGCTGCTCCTCCGACACCGCCGAGAGACTGGCGCTGCAAACCCGCGAGCATCCCGATAACGCAAATGCGTAACGAGGACTCTTTTCAGTGTTTGCGCATGGCCTTTCGCGCAGGCGCTGCGGCCTTCTTCGCCGAAGCCTTCGCGGCCTTCTTCGCCGGTGCTTTCGCGACTTTCTTCGCGGGTGGTCGGTGAGGGCGAACCTCGCCGTTGCCGACCTGCGGACGCTCGGCGATCGTCGACAGAATGAACGCCGCGCGCTGGCGTGCCCGGGGGTCATCGCTGTTTTCCGCGCAGCGCCGAACGATCGCAACGGCGGGTTCGTAGCCGAGCAGCGCTTCTCTCTCGACGTAGGCTTCGTGGGCCATTCCGTCGATGTTCAACAACATTCCGCGCCAGATGTCGACCGGTTGGTTGTTGTCGCGATAGATCGACCGGCTCGGCACTGGGGTGGTCAGCAGGCGGTAGATCTCGACCAGCATGTCGTGGTCCGTCGTCGGCTCGCGTGGCGCTTCTGGTTGCGGTTGGCCATCGACGACCGCTGCTCCGGGTTCCAGCGCACCCACGAGCCACGGTTCGGGGTCCTGCTGGCTGCGTGGTGACCACACCGTGGGATGGACCTCGAAATGCAAGTGGTGGCCTGATGAGTCGCCGTTGTTGCCGACGAAGGCGATGTGCTGGCCCGCGTTGACCTGGTCGCCCTGGCGTAAGCCTGTGGCGTGAGCATCCCACATATGGCCGTAAACGGTCGTCCCGCTGCCCGCCTCGCCCGGATGGTCGATGACGATCCACTGACCGAATCCATCCGCCGCGCCGATGTGCACGACCGATCCCGCTTGCGCCGCATAGATTTTCGTCCCGTCCGGTGCGGCGAAGTCCAGACCCCAATGCATTCCACCGCCACGGGGTCCGAACTTCGACGATGTCTGGTACGTTCCCGCGCGCACAGGCATGTATCTGGTCATGCGGACCTCACGTCTTCTTGGCGGTCATTTTCGCGGCCGACTTCTTGGCGGTGGTCTTCTTGGCGGTCGGCTTCTTGGCGGTGGTGGTCTTCTTCGCGGCCGACTTCTTGGCGAGGCTTCTATTGGCGGCCGGCTTCTTGGCCGCCTTTTTGGCAGGCGCCTTTTTGGCGGGGACCTTCTTGGCAGCTGCCTTCTTGGCCGGCGCGCCGGGTTGTCCGTTCGGCCCCGAACCGGATTGCATGGCCCGTAGCTCGTCGAGCTGCCTGTGCAATTCGGTGGCGAATCTTCCTATCTCGAACAGATAGTCGACCACCGTCTTGCCGCCGAGCTGGGACCATCCGTTGCCGCCGGGCCCGCGCAACTGGTCCCAAATGTCTTCGAGCAGTTGGCGATCGGTGCGCTTGTTGGGCGGTGGCTGCAGTATCGGCGGATTGATCGGAGCGGGTCCGGGATCGGGATGCTGTACGGGCTGTTCTCCGGGGAACACGAAGCCGTCAAGATCCTTTTGGACTTCGGTGCGGAACCAGTTCATCGACAGGTTGCCGGGGTCCCATTTGCCTTGCGCGGCACCCGCATACTCCTTATGACCTATGACGCGAGCGGACCCGTAGCCCAGTTTCTTGAGCACGGCGGCGGTGGCGTCACGCATCGTGATGATCAGCGGTGTGGTCCACCGCTCGTTCGGGTCATAGCCCTGCGGCAGGTCCGGCCGTGGCGTGGGCCAGCAGCACTCGAATCCGATGAGGCGCCGGTTGCCATTGTTGGTGCCCAGGCCGGGGTAGGAGCCGATGCCCGCATGGTTGCACGGTCCGACCGCGATCAGGTGGCACTTGCCATCAGGTGTCAACAGACACTGCGCCAGTGGGCCGTGCAGAAACCCGCTCGGCTGCTGGACGCCGTCACGAATGTGGTCGACCGTCTCGTTGGCGTTGCCCGTGTGATGGATCATCACCCCCCAGATGTCGCCCATGGTGCCGCCAGCGCCGCGTTCGTTCCATCCTGGCTCTACGACCAGTCGATCGCCGAGCGCTTCCCTCAACACGTCCTCGAGCCATACCGGGTCGCCCGTGCATCCCCCGGTCCCGCCGGGCGTCGGCGCTGGTTGGTCCGTCAGTGCGCGACGCAGCACATCCCATGCCTCGTCCCAGTGCTGTGCATAACGGTCGGGAAAGGCCGAGCCTTGCACGCGTTGGGCGAACTGACCCGCCAGGGCGGGGTTGTCCTTGGCGCTGCAGTACTCATCGGCCAGGCGCGACAAGAACGTGTCGGCGGCATGGTCGATGGTCATGCGGGTTTGCATCGGCCCCCACCAGTCGTCGCTGCCCGCAACGGTTTCCCCGGCGCTACCGTTCTGTTGCTGGAAGTAGCCAACACTGCGGCCGTCGTCCGACTCTGAGTCGTGTGGATAGTTCTGCGAGCTCGGGTCCTTCGCGTTCCACGGGCACCACCAGTGCCCGTTCGCACCCACCTCGGTGGCGATCGTCATCAGCGCGATCACAGTCGCGAGTTCGTCGAGCCCGCGGGTAACCGAGACGGCGTGGACTCTCTGCGCGATCTCCTCGCGGGTGAACAGCGGCTGGTTGCTGAACGATATGAAGCTCATCGGATTGCCCCGTGTCCGTGTCTGCTGACGACGCCGCTGCCACGCACGCCGATACGGTGACTGGCCAGCCAGGTCGGTTCTATCGTCGACATAGGTTTCCCCCGCTGTTGTGTTTGCCCGTGTATGAGAAGAGTAGGTCTGCGGCGCGCTCCGCATGTGAGTAATCGAGTACCTGTTTCTGCTCTCGTAGGCAGATTCTGCTCTCGTAGGCAGGTGCGATCTCCCGCCGCGAGATGATCTTGATGCCACGGGACGTCAGCTGCGATACGTGGCCAAGCCGAATACCACGCCCGTCGGCTACTGCCTGAGCCCCAACGCAATTGGGGTCGGTGAGGAAGCGGCCGGCTTATCGCCGGTCAGTCGCCGAGAGGTGTCGATTGGGAAGGGCGCAGCGCTGTTGCCGAATCGCCGTATGAGGCTTTGCCCTGCCATATCCTCACGATGACGACGATCGAGGCGGTGGGACGGGAGGACGAAGTGCCCGGACGATTGCACGGGTGGGGATTCTCGCCGCGCGCGCTGCGGGTCGTCGGCGAGTCCGTCGCAGTGGTGGTTGTCGTCGCCACCGGTTCGATCGGGTGGTCGGACCGGATCGCGCCGGCGTCCGCGCAATGTGGCCCGGACCAGGCCAGCGCTGTGTGGACGGCGCTGGCGGTGCTGCCCAACGAGCGGGTCACCGGCCGCCGGTTCGCAAGCGCTCCCCTCGAAAGCAACTACGACCCGTGTGCGGATCTGTCCACCGTGTTGGTGACTATCGAAGGAGCAACGGGAAGCTCGCCGATCCAGGCGCTCATGTTCCACCGTGGCGAGTTCTTGGGCACCGGCACCTGGAAGGCCTACGGGTTTACGTCTTTGGATTCAGAGGCATCGACCCCCGACACGGTGGTACTCCGGTACCGGTGGGGTCAGAGCTGCACAGCATGCGATGACGGCAGCGTCACAACGGTGCGATACCACTGGGACGGCACCCGAGTCCTCATGCTCGATCCACCACCACCCGGGTAGGCGAGATCGGCTGCAGCCGAACGCTTTCAGACATGAATGGCGACAGCCGCCGGAAAACGACGACCGCTCAACAGATCTCGAACGTCGGCGCTGGCACCAGATTGTCAGTCGCCCTGGAGACGGGCGGCGATGTCGAACTGGAACAGCTGGTCCCAGGTGCTCCACGTGCCCGGCAGCAGGTACAAGGTGCAGCCCCGCGGAGCGACGCGCCGGATGGTGGCCACGGCATGATCCACCGCGGTCATGCCGTCCCAGTGGGCAAAGGCCGGGTCGCCGTACTTCCCGTGCGCCCCGGTGACGACGAACTTGATCGCGTCGGTCAGCAGCCAGATGACCTGCGGGAGCATTGCCAGAACCTGTCCGGCCGAGAAGAACTGGCCGATCACGTTGGCTCCTCCGGTGCTTATCGCTTGCGCCAACGGTGCCAGTGTCCCGCCCAGCGGGTCATCGGTCGCCGCCTGCCCGGTGAGCATCTTGCCGGGCAGCGTCGGGAGCCAGCCGAGCAGGAACAGCACGAACTCCGGCGTCAGCTCCATCCGGGCAACGACCTCGCCGAGCGCGAACAGCAATGGGTTGGCGCAGCGCGGATACCAGTCGCCTTCGATGCTGTATGACCAGTAGCGGTCGCGCACCCATTCCGGTTGGTACTGCTTGGTGATGCCCTCGCCGGTGTCGTTACCGTTCAGGCTGCCGTCGGGCGGCATGCACGGGTCGCCCATGGTGCTGACGCCAACGACGAACTGCCGCCACTCCGGCGGCAACGCGGTCAGGCACTTGAAGACCGACATTCCGCCCATCGAGTAGCCGATGAGCCAGATCGGCGTCCCGGCCATCGGGCGGTACAGCCGCATGAACTCGTCACGGAACTGGTCGGTGGCCTTGAGGAAGCTGTGCGCATCAGGCGGGTTGAAGAACGCCCGCGAGTCGGCCCACACCCCCTGGATCGGGTACTTCGATCGGTGCGGAGGCGGGATCGCGGCATCCGGCGGGATGTAGGCGCCGATTGCCTTGCGAAACGCCAAGTCCGCCACACCGAGATCCTCGGCCCGGGCCAGCCGCTTGCCGCCCGCCATGCGCTCCAGCAGCATCGGATCGTTGTTGACGAACTTGGCCAGCTCCTTGACCGCCGCTGCGGTCTCCTCGGTGTAGAGCTGGTCCTCCCTGACGCCGAGTTCGTGCGCGTGACTGTTGGCCGGGTAGGCCGCCAACATACGGTGCTCGATCCTGGCCACCTCAGGGCTGCTGTCGCCGGGCCCATAGCCGATCCAATTGCCTGCCGCATCCTTGGCCATCAGGCGGTGCTCCCTTGGCGTGGCCCGTCGCTTTTCGTCATGTCTTCCCCCGCTCCTGCAACCGAAACTGCTAGGCAATCAGTATCGATCCGCTGTCCAGGGTTGGGTCGCGTACTCGACTACTCGAATCGGGCCAATCGGCCCGGACCGCTGACCAACGCAAAAGGCCCCCGAGCGTCGTCGGGGGCCTGTTGCGTACGAAGCGGCTGAGAAGACCTAGAAAGCCGCCTCGTCCAGTTCCATAACCTCGTTGTCGAGCGTGTCGATCACCTGACGGGTGCTGGTGAGCAGCGGCAGGACGTTCTTCGCGAAGAACGACGCCACCGCGATCTTGCCCTCGTAGAAGGCGCGATCGTCACCGCTGGCCCCGGCGTCGAGCGCCTCGATGGCCACCGCGGCCTGCTGCTGCAGCAGCCAGCCGATGATCAGGTCGCCGACGCTCATCAGGAAGCGCACCGAACCCAGGCCTACCTTGTAGAGCTCGGTCGGGTTCTCCTGCGCGGCCATCAGGTAGCCGGTCAGCGTGGCGGCCATGCCCTGGACGTCCTGCAGCGCGGTGGCCAGCAGTGCCCGCTGGGCCTTCAGCCGGCCATTGCCTGCCTCGTTCTTGACGAACGCCTCGACCTGCCCGGCAACGTGGGCAAGCGATTGACCCTTGTCGCGGACGATCTTGCGGAAGAAGAAGTCCTGCGCCTGGATGGCCGTCGTGCCCTCGTAGAGCGAGTCGATCTTGGCGTCACGGATGTACTGCTCGATCGGGTAGTCCTGCAGGAAGCCGGACCCACCGAAGGTCTGCAGGCTCTCGGTGAGCTTCGCGTAGGCCTGCTCCGAGCCGACACCCTTGACGATCGGGAGCAGCAGATCGTTGACCTTGACCGCCAGTTCGGCGTCCACATCGTGCAGCGCCTTGGCGACCGCGGAGTCCTGGAACGTCGCGGTGTAGAGGTACAGCGCACGCAGACCCTCGGCGTAGGCCTTCTGGGTCATCAGCGAACGACGCACGTCCGGGTGATGCGTGATGGTCACGCGCGGCGCCGCCTTGTCGGTCATCTGGGTCAGATCGGCACCCTGGACACGCTCCTTGGCGTACGCCAGCGCGTTGAGGTAACCGGTCGACAGGGTGGCGATCGCCTTGGTGCCCACCATCATTCGGGCCTGCTCGATAACGTCGAACATCTGGGCAATGCCGTCGTGAACCTCGCCAACGAGCCAGCCCTTGGCGGGGACGCCGTGCTGGCCGAGCGACAGCTCGCAGGTTGCCGAGACCTTCAGGCCCATCTTGTGCTCGACATTGGTGACGAACACACCGTTGCGCTCGCGCGGCTCGCCGGTCTCCGGGTCGAAGAGGAACTTCGGCACGAAGAACAGCGACAGGCCCTTGGTGCCCGGTCCGGCGCCCTCGGGGCGGGCCAGCACCAGGTGAATGATGTTCTCGCCGAGGTCGTCGGCGTCACCGGAGGTGATGAAGCGCTTCACACCGTCGATGTGCCAGGAGCCATCCTCCTGTTGGACGGCCTTGGTCCGCCCGGCGCCGACATCAGAACCGGCATCGGGCTCGGTGAGCACCATGGTCGCGGTCCAACCGCGCTCGGCGGCCAGAACGGCCCACTTCTTCTGCTCCTCGGTGCCTTGGTTGTAGAAGATCTGCGCCATGCCCGCGCCCATCGCGTACATGTACGCAGCTGGGTTGGCGCCGAGGATGTGCTCGATCAGGGCCCACTTCAGCGCGGAGGGCATCGGCATCCCGCCGAGCTCCTCGACGAGGCCGATCTTGTCCCAGCCGCCGTCGAAGATGGCACGCATCGACTTCTTGAAGGAATCGGGCAGCGTCACCGAATGCGTCTTGGGGTCGAACACCGGCGGGTTGCGGTCGGCGTCGGCGAACGACTCTGCGACCGGACCCTCGGCCAGCCGGGCGATCTCGCCCAGCATCTCGGTGGCGGTGTCGGCGTCCAGGTCGGTGTATGCGCCCTCACCGAGCGCCTTGTCCACGCCGAACACCTCGAACAGGTTGAACACCTGGTCACGGACGTTGCTCTTGTAGTGGCTCACGTTTCCTCCTCATCGAGACGGCCACTTGTGGTTGGGTACTTTGGTTAAGTTACCCACCAGTAACTGGCCCGAACTATACCGCTCAGTAACTTCAACACAAAGCACCCGCGAGCAATTTCCAGTGTCTAAGCAACCCGCCGGTTGGTCGGGATGCCAAAAGCGCAGTTTGACAGCTGTCTGAGCTGCAAGTTTGACACTCTGTGAGCTTCATCACCAACCGTCCGGTTAGGGTGTGCGAGTGCTTCGTGTCGCGGTGTGGGGAACAGGGAATATGGGAGCTACAGCGATCCGGAGCGCGGTGGCGTTTCCCGGGTTGCAGCTGTCAGGCGTCATCACGTCGTCGGTGGATAAGGCAGGTAGGGACGCGGCGACGTTCGCCCGGCTGGACGCCGAGTCGGGCGTTTCGGCGACGACCGACGTTGACGCCGCGCTGGCCGGCTGCGATGCCGTGGCCTACATGGCCTCGGGCGACATCCGGCCCGACGAGGCCGTCGACGACATCGTGCGATGCCTGCGCGCAGGCAAGCATGTCGTGACGCCGTCGCTGTATTCGCTCTACGACCCGCGGTCCGCGCCGCCGGAATGGGTGGCTCGCCTCACCGCGGCCGCCGAGGAAGGCGGGGCGACCCTTCTCGTCAGCGGCGTGGATCCGGGTTGGGGCAACGACGCCCTGGCCGTGATCGCCGCGGGGCTGTGCACCCGGATCAAGTCGATCCACTGCCAGGAGATCTTCGACTACTCGACCTACAACCAGCCTTACGCGGTCAAGGTGTCGTGCGGTTTTGGGGGGTCCATGGACGAAGTGCCGATGATGCTGCTGCCGACGGTCCCGACCATGGTGTGGGGCGGAAACATCCGGTTGATCGCCAGGGGCTTGGGGCTGGAAATCGACGAGATCACCGAGGAGGTCGAACGGTTGCCGCTCGAAGAGTCGGTCGACACCGTGATGGGGCGGTTCGAGAAGGGCACGCAAGGTGCCTTCTGGCTCAAGGTGATCGGTAAGTCGAAGGGTCGGGAACGCGTCATCGTCGACCACATCACTCGGATTCATGCGTCGTGCGCGGTGGACTGGCCGCAGCCGGACCAAGGAGTCGGCGACCACCGGGTGTTCGTCGATGGTGACCCGCAGCTGACCATCGTCAGCCGCGCCGACCTCCAAGGCGGCACGCGCGCCGACGGCGGCAACACCACTGCGGCCAATCGCCTGCTCGGCGCGCTCAATTGGTTGGCGGAGCAGAAGCCCGGCATCTATGACGGCCTCGACGTGCCGATGCAGTCGGTATTGCCTCCGGAGATGGAAGCGACGCGCTGGAGCGATTAATCCTGAGATTCGGACGCTGCGACGGGTTGCGCCTCCTCCGACGGTGATTCCGAGTCGGGCAGCTGACTCACGAGATACTCGGCGAGCCCTCCGATGGTCGGATAGTCGAATACCGCGGTCGCGTTGATCGTGAACGCGCCACCGAACTGACTGTGCAACCGGTTACGGAGTTCGATCGCCATCAGTGAATCCGTACCCAGGTCCAGGAACCGACTGGTTGCGGCGGGCGGTTGGGCGAGCCGCAGGAAGTTCTGCACTTCGCGCTGGAGGAATTCGGTCACGAAACCGGCGCGCTGCTGCACCGGTATCTCCTGCAGCTGTCGGAGCAACTCACTGTCACCGGTTGCCTCCCCGACTGCACTGGGCAACACGAGGTCGAGAATCGGCGGACGCGAACTGCCCAGCACCTTCGCGGCACGCTGCCAGTTGGCCTTGATGACGGTTGCCTGTCCGGTTCCGTTGGCGACGACCGCGGCGAGGGCGCTCAGCGCCGCCGACGGTTCCAGCGGAATCAGGCCCTGCGCACCGATATTGGCGCTCGCGGCCTCCGAAGACGCCATGCCACCTTGGGCCCAGGGACCGAAGTTGACACCCGTGGCAGGCAAGCCTTGCGCCCTCCTCTGCGCGACCAGGCCGTCGAGCAGTGCATTGGCAGTCGCGTAGTTGGCCTGACCGGGTGAACCGAACAAACTGGACACCGAGGAGGACACGATGAAGAAGTCCAGGTCGTCGTTCTTCGTCAAGCGGTCCAGGTGGCAGGCACCGAACGCCTTGGGCGCCAACGTCGTTCGGAATCGCTCCAGGCTCTGCTGAGACAGCAGCGCATCGTCGAGCACGCCTGCCAGGTGCGCCACCCCGGCGAGCGGCGGCAACTCCGCGCGGATCCGCTCCAGCAGCTTCGCGACCTCGGACTCGTCGCCGACATCGGCCGCGAAGGTGTGGATGCGGCACCGGTAGCGCTCGGTGAGGTCGTCGATTGCCTGTTGGGCGTCGGCGTCGGGCGCGCGCCGACTGGTCAGCACGATGTCACCGGCCCCGAGTTGGGCCAGATACGACGCCGTGTGCAGGCCGATCGCACCGAGGCCGCCGGTGATCAGATAGCTCCGATCGCCTCGCGGCTGCAGCGGATTCGGCATCTGCAGCACGATCTTCCCGATGTGCCGCGCCTGCTGCATCCGACGGAACGCTGCCCTCGCCTCCGTGAGCGGGTAGATCTCGGCGGGCAGTGATGTCCACTCGCCGCGTCCCATCCCGTCCGACACCTCGGTCAGCAATCGCTTGATGTGCTCGGGGTTCTGCAGGGTGGTCACATCCAGCGCGACGATCTCGTAGGCGATGTCCGGACGGGCCGCCGCCATCTGTTCAGGCGTCCAGATGTCCCGCTTGGCGATCTCGGCGAAACGACCATTCTGGGCGGTGGCCCGCACGGTCGCTTCGAGGAACCCCTCGTTGGTCAGGCTGTTGAGCACCACGTCGACGCCCGCGCCGTCGGTGTCAGCGAGGATCTCGTCGGCGAAATCCGTTGTGCGCGAATCGTAGACGTACTTCACACCCATTTTGCGCAGCGTCGCGCGCTTGTAGGTGCTGGCGGTCGCGAAGACGACGGCGCCGTGCTGCTGGGCCATCTGGATCGCGGCCAGCCCGACGCCACCGCTGGCGGCGTGAATGAGCACACGGTCGCCGGGCTTCAGCTGCGCCCAGTCGAACGCTAGTCGGACTGTGAGCGCCGCAGCGGGAATGGTGGCCGCATCCACCGCACTCACTCCGTCCGGAATGGGCGCCAGCAGCTGGGCAGGCACATTGAACCGGCTGGAGAACGCGCCCTGCATGAAGCCGTAGACGCGCTGGCCGACCTCGAATCCGGTGACGCCGCTGCCCAATTGCGTGACGATTCCTGCGAAGTCGCCGCCGATCGGTCCGGGGTCGCCAGGGTAGAGCCCGAGCACGTTGAGCACGTCCCGGAAATTGAGGCCCGAGGCCTCCACCCGGACCTGCACGTAGCCCTCGTCCGGCGCCGGTACGTCCGTCTCTGTCAGCCGCAGGTTGTCGATCGCGCCGCGTTCGGTGGGCGCCAGCACGAAGTCGGTTCCACGTGGCACCGTGAGATGACCGCTGCGCGCCCACGGCAATAACCGTGAGGCCAGCAGCTTTCCTTGTCGCAGCGCGAGTTCGGGCTCGTCGATCGGTGTGGCGAGCAGGTTCGCCAGTGCGCTGACGGCCTCAGGTGATCCGTCGCTGTCGACCAGCTTGCAGTGCAGCGCCGGTTCCTCGTTGATCGTGGTGCGCCCGAACCCCCACAGCGCAGCCTGCACCGGGTCGACCGGCTCGCCGGATTCGCATGCCACGGCCCGCTCGGTGACGATCCACAGTCCGCCCGGCAGTTTCACGTCGCCGCCCTGCACGGTGTGCACGGCGCTGAGCAGGTTGGCGATCTCGGTCTCGAGCCGCGCGGCGACGTCGGCGCTGGACTTACCTGCGGCCGGCGCGGTGCCGCGCCAGACGACCCCGGAGAACGGCAGCCCGCGCTCTTGAGCCTGGACCAGCAGCTGTCCCAGGGGTTCCGGATCGGTGATCCGGTCGAACGGGATGCAGCCCGGCACCGTGGCGGCCAACTCGTCGAATCCGGCGATCAGCCAGGTGCCGTTGACACTTGCCGCGTCATCGCTGGACGGTGGTGGCGGCACCTCGTGCCAGCCGAGGGTGTAGAGCAGCCGGGTGGCGTCGCCGCCGAGGCCGCGCAGCAACGCCTCGCGCGGCGCTCGTTTGACTGTGAACTCGCGAATCCCGCCCAGCTGGCGGCCATCCCGATCGACGAAGTCGAGATCGAAAACCTGGGTCTCGCTGTTGAGTTCGCTGGTGTGCCACCTTGCGCGGCAGTAGAACCTCCGAGGCATCTTCTCCCGCAGCATCACTTGCCCGTACCGCAGCGGCAAGAACAGATCGTTCACGCCCTGTTCGGCTGCGAGCAGCGCCGGGAACGCCGGGAAGGCGACGCCGGTGCACAGGTCCATCAGCACCGGGTGCATCGGTTCGGTGCCGAGTTGTTCGGCGAGTTCTTCGCCGACCACGATGTCGCCGATCGCCTCACCTTCACCGAGCCATAGCGACTTCAGGGAACCGGACCAATTCGGCCCCCAGGCCAGCTCCATATCGGCGAAGGTCTCGAACAGATCCTGCGGGCGCATGCGGTTCTGCCGCTCGATGGCCGCGTCGACGGGATCCCCCTGCTCGGGTGTCTCGTCGACTCCGGTGACCACGGTGCCTTCGGCGTTCAACGACCACTCGGCGTCGCGTTCGCCGCACGGGCGGCTGTGCACCTTGAAAGTTGAACCGCTGCCGTCCTCGAGCGGATGCAACATGAGCTGCACCTCGCGAGAAGTCTTCTCGGGCAGGATGATCGGCTCGTAGAAGAAGACGTCGTTCACCCGCGCCGGTGGACCGACAGCGGCCAACGCCATTGCCGCATACGTCGCGCCTGGAACGACAACGGTGCCATAGATGACATGGTCGGAGAGCCACGGCTGCGACTTGACCGACAACCTGCTGGTGTAGACGGAGTCGCCGGAGGCGAGGTCCTTCGCGCTACCCAGGATTCCCGACACCGCGGTACCGTCTGCGGCGATGCCGGACGTCTTGGGCCAGAAGCGGCGGCGTTGGAACGGATAGGTGGGCAGTTCGAGTCTGCGGCGCGGTTGTTGATGCAGCGCAGCGAAATCGGGTCGGTGGCCGCTGACGTAGGCCGCCGCCAGCGCGTCGGCGATCTGGCGTCGATCGCCAACTCCCTTGCGCAGCGCGACGATCGCGCGCGGCGCGGCGAGGTGCTCCGGCCAGACCTGAACGGCAGCCCCGGTCAGCACCGGTTGCGGACCGATCTCCATCAGCACCGAGCAGCCCAGCGCCGCCGCGGTGCGCACGCTTTCGGCGAATTGGACCGGCTGCCGGGAATGCCGCCGCCAGTATTGGGCGTCGATCGGGGTTTGGGCCGTGAGTACGGCGCCGTTGCGGTTGCAGACCAGCGGCAGCGTCGGGGCAGCGAACGTCAATTGAGCTGCGTACGACTCAAATTCGCCGAGCACCGAATCCAGCAGTTCCGAGTGGAAGGCGTGGCTGGTCTCCAGCCAGGTGCAGCGGATCGCCTCGTCACCGAACTTGGCGACGATCTGCTCCAGGTCCTCACCCGGACCCGAGAGCACGGTATTGGGTCCGTTGTAGGCGGCGACCGAAACTCGCGAGAATTCGGCCGCGAGCTCCTCGACGTGCTTGGCGTCGGCGAACACCGCCACCATTCGCCCACCTTCTGGCAGGCTGCCGAACAGTCGGCCTCGCTCGGCCATCAGCCGTGCGCCGTCCTCGAGGCTGAAGACACCGGCCACACACGCCGCTGCGTACTGGCCCACGCTGTGGCCAAGCACCACGTCGGGCTCGATGCCCCACGACTGCCACAGCCGGGCCAGGCCCGTCTCGACCGCGAAAAGCGCTGGCTGCGCAAACGACGTGTGCCGCAGCGTTTCTCCGGATTCACGATCGGTGGCGAACAGCACCTCGAGCAACGGACGCGCCAGGATGTCACTGACCGCGTCCGCGCAACGCGTCACGGTTTCGGCGAAGACCGGCTCGGCGCCGAACAACTCACGCGCCATCCCCGGATACTGGCTGCCCTGGCCGGTGAACAACCACGCCGTCGTCGGGCGGTGTGTGTGCTCGCCACGTAAGACACCGGGGCGCAGGCGGTTTTCGGCCACCCCGGCCAGGCCCTCGCGCGCACCCTCGACCGAATCCACGACCAGTGCCGCGCGATGTTCGAAGTGCGAACGGCCCGTCCCAGCGGTGAGGCAGACGTCGGCGAGGTCGACATCCGGGTGGGCCGCCAACCAGGCGTCATAACGCTGCGCCAACGCCACCAGTGCTTCCGGTGACCGCGCGGACAGCGCCAGCACATTGACGGGCTGCTCGTGAGTGGCCGGCTCCGGGGTCACCGGCACATCGCCCGCCGAGTCCTCGTCGGCGGCGGCCGGCTGTCGCGGCGCCTCCTCGATCAGCACGTGCGCGTTCGTTCCGGTGAACCCGAAGGAACTCACACCGGCGCGCCGCGGCCTCCCGTTGGTCTGCCACGGCATTGCCTCGTCCACGACCCGCACCGGCAGCGAGTCCCACGGGATGTGCGGCGACGGGTTGTCGAAGTGCAGGCTCTGCGGCAGCACCTCGTGCTGCAGCGACAACACGACCTTGATCAGGCCCGCTGCGCCTGAAGCCGATTCGGTGTGACCGATGTTGGTCTTGACCGATCCCATCAGCAACGGCCGGTCCGCGTCACGCGAGCCACCGTAGGCGGCTGCGGCCGCCTGCACCTCGATCGGATCACCCAGCGGGGTGCCTGTCCCATGCGCCTCGAGGTAGTCGACGTCCCCGCCCATCAGACCGGCGCGCGCCAGCGCCGCGGAGATTAGCCGTTGTTGTGCACCACCGTTGGGCACCGTCAAACCACTGGACGCGCCATCCTGGTTGACCACGCTGCTGGAAATGACCGCGCAGACCCGATCGCCGTCGCGCTCGGCGTCGCCGAGCCGCTTGAGCACCAGAATTCCGCAGCCCTCACTGCGCACGTAACCGTCGGCGGAGGCGTCGAAGGTCTTGCAGCGGCCGACGGGCGAAAGCATCCTGGCGCGGGATGCGGCGATGACTGTCACCGGAGAAAGCAAGACGTTCACACCGCCGGCCAACGCCAAATCGCAGTCACCGGAGCGCAATGCCTGGCAGGCCTGATGAACGGCCACCAACGCCGAGCTGCATGCGGTATCGACCGCTACTGCCGGTCCTTCGAGTCCGAGCGCGAAGGCAACCCGACCGGAAATGGCGTTGAGCGCATTGCCGGTGATGAAGTACGGCTCGATCTTGTCGACCGACTCCGAAGACAGCAGATGCGCATACTCGTTGGCGGCGACCCCCGCGAAGACGCCGGTCCGGCTGCCGCGCAGCGCCCCTGGCGAGTACCCGGCGCGTTCCAAACCCTCCCACGAGGTTTCGAGCATCAGCCGCTGCTGCGGCTCGATCCAGACCGCCTCGCGTGGGGAGATGCCAAAGAATTCGGGATCGAATCCGTCGACTCCGTCGAGGAATCCGCCGAAGCGCGTGTAGGTCTTGCCCGGAGTCTCTGGATCCGGGTCGTAGAACTCGTCGATGTCGAATCGTTCCTCCGGGACTTCCCGGATCGCATCGACACCGCCGGATAGCACCTCCCAGAAAGCTTCCGGGTCGGGCGCGCCGGGGAAACGGCACGACACCGCGACGATCGCGATGGGTTCGTCCGTACGCGTCGTCACCACTGGCGCCGGCTTCGGGGCGGAGGCCTGCCCGCTGAGGCCGAGCACCTCACCGAGCAGATAGTTGGCCGCATCGGAGAGCCGGGGGTGATCCATCACCAGGGTGACAGGTATCTCCCTGCCCACGCCCTGTTCGATGCGGCGCCGCAGTTCGATGGCCATCAGCGAATCCATGCCGAGGTCGAAGAAACCCGCGTCCTCGCGGATCTCCGCGGCATCGACGCGCGTCACCTCTGCTACCGCGTCGCGCAGGTAATCCGTCAGAAGCTTCTTACGCTGCTGCACTGGAGCATTGGTGAGCCGCTCGACCAGCTGGGTCTTCCCGGAGAGAGTTGCGGACGGCGCCACTGCCGTCAGCTGGGAGGGCACCTCGCGCTCCAACTGCGCCAGGAATGCCCGCCTCCCCGCTTGCTGGTAGAGCGGTAGGAAGCGGGCCCAGTCGATCCGGGCTACGACACCCTGTGCTGAACCCTGCGAAGCAGCCGCCACGACATCGGCCATACCCGCCAGGGCATCGGCAGGCGACAACGTGCGGACGCCGCGCTGATCCAGTCGCGCACGAGACTCCGCGTCGGCCATGCCCGCCGACCAGGGACCAAAATTGACGCTGATCCCGGCGATGCCCTGCTCACGCAGGCGCCAGGCCAGTCCATCGAGGAATGCGTTGGCCGCACCATAGGCGGTCTGACCGAATCCGCCCCATATCGAGGCGATCGAGGAGGTGCTGATGAAGAAGTCGAGCTGCAGGTCAGCGGCTGCTTCGCTCAAATGCCAAGCACCCCACACCTTCCCAGCGAAGACGCGATCTACTTCGGCGTCGTCCAGGTCGCTCAGCGGGGTGGTACCGAGCTCGCCCGCAGCATGGACGATGCCGGCCAACGGCGGTAGCTCGGCAGCCACGGTGGCCAACAGGCGTGCGACGTCGTGCGCATCGGCGACATCGGCAGCGACGACGCGGAATTCGCAGCCGTACTGTTCGCTCAGCGCGTCGATGCGCTGTTGCGCGGCATCGCTGGGCGCGCGTCGGCTGGTCAGCACCAGATGCTTGGCGCCGTGCGCGGCCAGGTATCCGGCGATTTCCAGTCCGATCGATCCCAGCCCGCCGGTCACCAAATATGTTGTATCATCGCGCAATTCGAGCGGGGTCCCACTGGGCTGCCCGTCGCGTCGAACCAGCCGGGTCACATAGACATCTTGATCACGCAGCGCGACTTGGTCTTCCCTGACGGCCGAGTCGCGCGACACCGTGATCCGGTCGATGAGCCGAGACCATTCGTCGGCTCCGTTTTTACTGCCTTCTGACAAGTCGGCCAGTCCGCCCCACACTTGCGGAAGCTCCAGCGACGCGGCACGGCCGAATCCCCACAGGCAACTCTGATCCGGCGCCACGGTGTCCGCGTCGGTGACTCGCTGTGCGCCCCTGGTCACCACCCAGATGGGTCTGCGCAGTTCAGCAGCAACCGCGGCGCGGAAGAGCCGCCGTGTTCCGCCCAAGGTTCGGTGTTGCATCCGCAACAGTGACCGCATCGATGGCACCGGCTTGGAGTCCAGATCCGCGTCGAGGGCCGCGACATGCACGATGCGTAGCGTCGAATCGTCTTCTGCCGCGGCGCGCAACACGTCCGCGAGCTGTTCCTCGTCCGAGTCGGACACCGGCAACCCGAGGATCCGATGCTGCTGCCCACGCGCGGTCAGCGCGTCGACCAACGGCCGAACCGCTGGGGAATCATCACCGACGAGAAGCCAGGTGGATTCCTCGCCGGATTGCGCGCTGGAGATCGTAGTAGTGCATTTCTCCCAACGGAATTCGTAGCGGTCGTCTTCGATGGACTGGGTGCTGCGTTCTTGGTTGTGTTGTGCCGCAAGCTTGCTCAGCACACTCAGGGTCTGATGGTCGCCGGTCGGACCGTCGAGTAGGGCTGCGAGTTCCTCGATGCGGCCGTCCTCGAGAAGGCGGACGGCTTGGGTACGCGCAGCAAGGTGCTGTTCTTGGCCGGCGTGTTCCCGATTGTCTCGATACCAGTACTGGCGGCGCTCGAACGGATAGGTGGGCAGGTCGAGCTTCTGTGCGTGCCCCTGCTGAAAAGCGGCGAATTGGGGCCGATGACCCAAGACATACGCGTCGGCAACGGCTTCGATGATTTGTCGGTGGTCGGCGGTGTTTCGACGCAGCGACGCGATCGCCCGTGGTGCGGTGACCGGGTCAGGCCACGCTCGCATGGCCGCGGCGGTGAGCACCGGTTGCGGGCCGATCTCGAGCAACACCTTGCAGTTCAGCTCGGCAAGGGTGCGCACGCTCTTGGCGAATTCCACCGGTTGACGGGCGTGACGGCGCCAGTAGGCGCCATCGAGTTTGACGCTCCGGCCGAGCGCGGCGCCGGTGCGGTTGTCAATGAGAATCCGTTGCGGCGTCTTGTAATTGAACCGATCCGCATACGACTCGAATCCGTCGAGGATCGGGTCCAGCAGCGCCGAGTGGAACGCGTGGCTGGTCTCCAGCCAGTCACACCGAACGCCGTCGGACACCAGGGCAGCCACCACCTTCTCCAGATCCTGTGCGGGTCCGGACAATACGGTGTTGGCACCGTTGTAGGCGGCGACCGACAGTATCGGGAATTCGTCGGTCAGGCTCTCGACTCGCTCGGCACCGCTGAACACCGCGACCATCCGGCCGCCAGCAGGCAAACTGCCGAAGAGGCGACCGCGTTCGGCCATCAGCAGCGCGCCGTCTTCGAGACCGAACACGCCCGCAACGCAGGCCGCCGAATATTGGCCGACGCTGTGGCCTAGCACCACGTCTGGCTCGAAGCCCCACGACTGCCAGAGTCGAGCCAAGCCCATTTCCACCGCGAACAAGGCGGGCTGTGCGTAGGAGGTCTGCCGCAGCGTCTCTTCGCTTTCCGGGCTGTCCACATCGAAAATCACGTCTAGCAACGGCTTTTCGAGAACATCGGCGACAGCTGCCGCGCAGCGATTCAGCGTCTCGGCGAACACCGGCTCGGTGTCGAACAACTCCCGGGCCATGCCGGGGTACTGGCTGCCTTGACCGGTGAACAGCCACGCCGTCTTCGGTGCGTCATGGGATTCTCCGCGAACCAAACCGGGTGCCGGGCGGTCGTCCGCGAGCGCACCGAGTAGCTCGATGGCGGATTCTCTCGAATTCACCACCAACGCGGCTCGGTGCTCCAGGTGTGCTCGCCCCGCGCCGGCGGTAAAGCACACGTCGGCCAGGGTGGCCTCCGGGTGCGCGTTCAACCAGCTGCGGTATTGATCGGCGATGTGCGTCAACGCGGCGGGCGTCTGCGCCGAGAGCGGAAGAATGCTGAACCGTCGGTCCTCGGGTTGCTCGACCGGACCCGGTGCCGCAGCAGGCTGCGCCTTGGGCGCTACTGGAGCTTCTTCGAGGATGACGTGCGCGTTGGTCCCGGCGAACCCGAACGAGCTGACTCCCGCGATACGGGGCCGACCATTGCGCTCCCAGGGGATGGTCTCCTTCACCACCTCGACTGCAAGCCGGTCCCAAGGAATGTGCGGCGAAGGGTTCTCGAAGTGGAGGTGTTTCGGCAAAGTCTCGTGCTCGAGCGACAGGATGACCTTGATGACGCCCGCGATCCCCGCGGCTGCTTCCAGGTGCCCGATGTTCGTCTTCGCCGAGCCGATCAACAGCGGCTGGCTGGCTTCGCGTCCGGCGCCGAGCACCGCACCTGCGGCCTGGGCCTCGATCGGGTCGCCCAGCGACGTCCCGGTCCCGTGTGCTTCCAGGTATCCGACGTCGCTGGGTTCGAGGTCGGCGCGCTTCAGCGCATCGGCAATAACCCGTTGCTGGGCAACGCCGTTCGGCACCGTCAAGCCACCCGATGCGCCGTCCTGGTTGATCGCGCTGCCACGGATCACGGCCCGAATCCGGTCACCGTCGCGAATCGCGTCCTCGAGGCGCTTGATGACGATGATGCCGCAACCCTCGCCGCGCACATAGCCGTCCGCGGCCGCGTCGAATGTCTTGCACCGGCCGTCGGGCGCGAGCATGTGCGCGCTGGAGAACGTGATCATGGTCGCCGGGGTGAGCAGGACGTTCGCACCGCCGGCCAGCGCGAGGTCACATTCTCCCAAGCGCAGCGCCTGGCACGCCTGATGGATCGCCACCAGCGACGAGCTGCACGCCGTGTCGACGGCGACCGCGGGACCCTGTAGCCCCAGCCGATAGCTGATCCGGCCCGCTGCCGCCGCATTCGACGTCCCGATGGCCATGTAGGCCTCGATCTCGGGATAAGTCAGCTCGTCCGATGCCATTCCCAGGTAGTCATGGGTGGCCAAACCCACGAACACACCGGTGTTGGTGTTGGCCAGCGCCGTTGGCGCGGTGCCCGAATGTTCGACCGCGCGCCACGCCGTCTCCAGCAACAGCCGATGCTGCGGATCCATCGACCTGACCTCGCGCGTCGACATGCCGAAGAACGGCGCGTCGAACCCCGTCACGTCATCGACGAAACCGGCACGACGGGTCACCACCTTGCCCGGCGCACCGGGTTCCGGGTCGAAGAAATCGTCGGCATCCCAGCGGTCCTTCGGCACCTCCGATATCGCGTCGCGGCCCTCGCGCAGCACGTCCCAGTACCCATCGGCATCCGGGGCACCTGGAAACCGCGCCGCATAGCCGACGATGGCAAAACGCGGGGCCGGCTCGATCGGATGTTCGGCGGATCCCATGCCGTTGTCCTCCTTGCATCGGCGGTCAGAATGTGACTCTGCGGGACACCTGTAGCGCCTGAAGAGCAACTTCCCCCGACGGACACTATTGCATGTGCAGCTGTGGCATGCGTGGCGCCGCTGTCCGGCTTCGGACGGCGGCGGGCGGCTGCGGTGTACCGAGGGTATGTTGGTCCCGCCACGAGTGATGCCGGACCCGGAGCCGGCCAAGGTGGGAGGACGACGGTTTGCGGATCGGGAAGATAACGGTTGGCGCACTTGATGAATGGTCGTTGAGTCCGGGCTCGGTCACCTCTTGGCATCCAACTGTCGCGGCTCAGGAAAAGGCCCGACGAGCGCCGGTCAGTTCGGTGCCGATCAGCTACATGCAAGGCCAACATCTTCGTAACTACTCCGAACGGACAGCCGCAGGACTGAACTTCTCCCGGCAAATCATCGCCAGCTGTGAGGTGGCCGGCCAGTGTGATATTTCGGCCATGGATCACGCCGTCAACGCATACCTACGTCGGCACGACACGTTCCGCAGTTGGTTCGAACAGACGGCCGATGGAGAGTTCATCCGGCACGCCATCAACGATCCGGCTGACATCGAATTCGTGCCGATCGATCACGGCAACATGACGGTTGACGAGATATACGCGCATGTCGTGGCCATACCGAATCCGTTGGAGTGGGGTTGCTTCACTTTCGGAATAGTCCAGAACGAGAGCCACTTCACATTCTTCGCCGCCATGGATCATGTCCACGGGGACGCGACGTTGATCGGCACAACGATGGTGGAAGCCAACGGAATGTATTCGGCGTTGAGCGGAGGCGGTGAGGCGCTCGCGCTTCCCGATGCCGGTAGCTTCGACGATTTCTGTGTCCGCGAGCGCGAGTACACGTCAAATTTAACTGTGGAGTCGCCCGGAGTGCGGGCGTGGATCGACTTCGCCGAGGACAACGGTGGTGGCTTTCCTGAATTCCCGCTTCCGCTGGGTAGCCCGCTGGAGTCGACCAGCAGCGCCATGACCTCGGAGATCCTGATGAACCCGGCACAGACGGAACGCTTCGAATCAGCTTGCACAGCGGCGGGCGCGCGCTTCGTCGGCGGCGTGTTTGCCTGCCTCGGCCTGGTGGAGCACGAGTTCACCGGTGCTCTCACGTATTACGGGCTCACTCCGAGAGATTCCCGCAAAGCCGGCGACAATTTCCTGACGCAGGGTTGGTTTACGGGCTTGATCCCGATCACCGTCCCGATCGCCGCGACCTCTTTCAGCGATGCCGCATGGGCAGCGCAGGCTTCTTTCGACTCAGGTCTGGACATGGCGAGCGTGCCGTATTACCGCGTAATGGAGTTGGCGCCGCGGTTGAACTGGCCGCAGCCGAACTTTCCGGTGTCGAACTTCTTTCACGGTGGCGCTGCTCCGCTCAACGCCATCCTCGCGGCAGCCGACATGGGCCTTGCGAACAATATCGGAATCTACCCTGACGGCCGGTTTTCATATCAATTGACGATCTACATATTCCGGTACGGGGAGGGCACGGTCATGGCGATCATGCATCCCGACAACCCGGTTGCCGAGAAATCAGTTACCCGCTACATGGAGGCGATGAAATCGGTGTCCGTACGGGTCGCTGACACCGGGCAATGGGGACGCGTCGCATAGCGGGGAGCAATTCGATGGACAGGGCCTTTCCCCAATCCGCAATTTTCGGGACATGGTACGTATTTGCGCGTTTTGACAGGGCGTCGGTGAGCGGCGCTGATGGAAGCGGACGACTGCGTCTACCAGGAGGGAGGGCGAAATGCGACGGTTAGCCGATCTCGTGGTGCGGTGGCCCCTGGTGGTGATAGGGGTCTGGGTCGCGATCGCGGTTGCACTTCCGCTGACGTTCCCGAGCCTGAACGAGATGGCCCAGAGGCATCCGCTCGCCATCCTGCCCAGTGACGCTCCGTCGAGCGTCGCCGCCCGGCAGATGACCGAAGCGTTTCACGAATCCGGTTCGGACAACCTACTCGTCGTTGCTTTTATCAACGAAACAGGGCTCAAGCCCGCCGACGAAGCCGCCTATCGCAAGGTGGTGGACGCGCTGCGCGACGACATCACAGACGTCACGATGGCCCAGGACTTCTTCACCACACCGCAACTGCGCCCCTTCCTGACCAGCAAGGACAAGACGACCTGGGTGCTGCCGGTCGGCCTTGCGGGCGAGATGGGCACGCCCCGTGGCTACGAGGCCTACAACCGGGTTGCCGACCTCGTCAAACACAACGTCGCCGATGGCCCGCTCAAAGTGCACGTCACCGGGCCTGCGGCCACCGTTGCCGACCTCACCGTCGCGGGCGAGCAAGACCGCATGCCTATCGAGATTGCGATCGCCGTCCTGGTACTGCTCGTGTTGCTGGTGGTGTATCGCAACCCGGTCACCATGCTCCTGCCGTTGGCGACGATCGGGGCGTCCTTGGTGACTGCGCAGGCCGTCGTGGCCGGCGTCTCTGATCTCTTCGGAATAGGTGTCTCGAACCAGTCCGTGATCTTTCTGAGCGCGATGATCGCCGGCGCCGGGACCGACTATGCGGTCTTCCTGCTCAGCCGCTATCACGACTATCTGCGGCTAGGTGCGGACTTCAATGACGCGGTGAGGCGGGCATTGATCTCGATCGGAAAGGTGATCACTGCCTCCGCCGCCACGGTGGGAGTCACTTTTCTCGGGCTCAGCTTCGCCAAGATGGGGGTGTTCTCCACGATCGGTGTGGCGTGCGCGATCGGGGTCGGGGTGGCATACCTGTCCGCGGTCACGTTGCTGCCGGCCATTCTGGTGCTGGCCGGTCCACGCGGCTGGGTCAAACCGCGGCGCGAACTCACCGCTCGGTTCTGGCGACGGTCGGGGGCCCGCATTGTGCGACGACCGAAGGCCCATCTGGTCGGCAGCCTGCTCGTCCTGGCCATTCTCGCCAGCTGTGCGAGCCTGGTGCATTACAACTACGACGATCGCAAAGCCCTTGGCCCTTCGGCGTCGAGTTCGATCGGGTACGCCGCGCTGGAACGCCATTTCCCCATCAGTCAGGCCGTACCCGAGTACATCCTCATTCAGTCACCGCGCGACCTGCGTACGCCGCAGGCCCTCGCGGACCTGGAGCAGATGGCACAACGGGTCAGCCAACTGCCGAACATCGGGCTCGTCAGCGGCCTCACCCGACCTACCGGAGAGGTGCCGCAGGAGTTCAGAGCCACCTATCAAGCGGGCATTGTCGGTGATCGGATGGCCCAGGGCTCGGCCGTGATCAGCGACAACGGCAAAGATCTCAACCGATTGCAGAACGGGGCCGGCACGCTGGCCGCCAACCTGGGTGATGTGCGCGCTCAGATCAACCGAATCGCGCCCAGCATGCAGCGTCTGATCGACGCCTTCAACTCGATGCGAAGCCAACTGGGCGGAGACAAGTTGGTCAAGGACGTCGAAACCGCTGCCCAGCTCGTGCAGAGCATCAATGCGCTCGGCAATGCCATGGGCGTGAACTTCTCGACCGTCAAGGACATGTTCGCGTGGGTGGGTCCGGTGCTGGCGGCGCTGAACGGCAACGCGGTCTGCGATGCCAACCCCTCGTGCAGCGATACCCGCATCCAGTTTCAAAAGCTGGTCGCCGCGCGTGACGACGGACGCCTCGACCAGATCAATACTCTGGCCGGGCAGCTGCAGGGGTTCGGAGACCGACAGACCCTCAACGCAACGGTGAAGCAACTCAATGATGCGCTCTCGCAATTCAGCTCGGCGGTGCGCTCCATGGGTCTCGATCGACCTGGAGGCCTGCAGGCGGGCCTGACTCAGGTCAGGCAGGGCGCCAACCGCTTGGCAGACGGGAGCCAGCAGGTGGCAGGCGGAGTGGACCAACTCGTCGGCCAGGTCAAGCTGATGGGTGCCGGACTCGATGAGGCGGCCGCGTTTCTGTTGGCGATGCGAAGCGACGCCGCGGACCCGTCGATGGCGGGGTTCAATCTTCCGGCCCAAATTCTCCAACTCGACGAGTTCAAGGCGGCCGCGAAGGTGTTCATCTCGCCAGATGGCCACTCGGCCCGGTACCTGGTGCAAACCACACTCAATCCGTTCAGCGCCGAAGCGATGGATCAGGTGAATGCGATCACCGACGCCGCTCGGAGCGCCCAACCGAACACCACACTGGCGGACGCCAAGATATCGATGGGCGGGTTCCCCGCCGCGCTGCGGGATACGCGCGACTATTACGAGCACGACATCCGTTTCATCATCGTCGTGACCCTCGTCGTCGTCCTACTGATCCTGATGGCGCTGTTGCGTGCGATTGTCGCGCCGCTCTATCTGATTGGCTCCGTGATCATTTCGTACTTTGCGGCACTCGGTATCAGCGTCGTGACATTTCAATACCTACTCGGCCAGCAATTGCATTGGAGCGTGCCACCACTGGCCTTCGTGGTCTTGGTCGCGGTGGGCGCCGACTACAACCTGCTCTTTGTATCGCGAATGCGCGACGAGTCTCCGCACGGCACGCGTTACGGTGTCATTCGCACCCTGACGTCGACCGGCGGGGTGATCACTGCGGCTGGCTTGATCTTTACCGCCTCGATGTGCGGTCTGCTGTTTTCCAGCATCACCACCGTGGTCCAGGGTGGATTCATGATCGGTGTCGGCGTCCTGCTGGACACCTTCCTGGTACGCACCGTCACGGTGCCCGCGATGGCCACCTTGGTGGGGCGGGCGAACTGGTGGCCCTCACGACTGAGCGTGCAGGGCACGCGTGGAGCGATCGAACCGCCGTCACGGGCACCGGCCGGGCAGGCAGAGTAATGTCACGTGTCACGGTCAGTACGGACGCCTAGCCAGCAGGTGGGAGTAGGAATGCGGAGACTAGTCGCAGTGGTCACTGCGCTGGTAACCGTCGGCGCCACAGGGTGTTTCGGGTCCGGGATTGCGGCAGCCGATGACATCCAACCCGGCTGGACGCCAGACCACGGGGCACCGGACGTACCGCCGCCGCTTGGCACGCCGGGCAGAGGGTACGCACTCGGCGGCGCGCACGTTCTGGGCATTCCGTATGACGAGTACATCAAGCGCACAGGCGCCGACTGGTTCCCAGGACTGGATCGGCAGATCGTCGGCTACCCCGCAGGACAGGTGCAGGGTCACGTGCTGGAGCGATTGTTTCCTGGCATCAGTCGGCTGCAGGACGGCTTTCCGGGTCTGGGTATCGACGGCCCAAGCATCGGCGAGTCGGTTGACGAGGGAGAGGGCAACCTCGAAGGGGCGATCCGCGACGGTGGTCCCGGCACCGCGATCGGCTTGTCCGAGGGCGCGATGGTGCTCGACGCCGTACAGGCGAAGCTTGCGAACGACCCGACCGCGCCGCCGCCGAATACCTTGAGCTTCGCGACATATGGCGACCCGTTGGCGAAGCACGCCTTCGGTGAGAGTTTCCTGACGCAGATGTTTCCCGTCGGCAGCGTGGTACCCGCACTCGACTTCCGCATGCCGGCTCCGGTGGAGAGCCAGTACGACACCTACCAATTCGTCTCCGCATACGACAGCATCGCCGACTGGCCGGACAGGCCGGACAACTGGATGTCCCTCCTCAACGCGGTCGTTGGTCTCGCGACCGGTCACACCGCGGTGGCGTTCACAAATCCGAGTAACGTTCCGCCGCAGAACATCGCGACGACCGTCAACTCCAAGGGTGCGAAGACGACGACATATCTGATCCCCGAGCAGCACCTTCCGCTGGTGTTGCCCTTCAAATATCTCGGGGTTGACGAGGGCACGCTCAATCAGCTCGACGGGGTGCTGAAGCCGATGGTGGATGCGGGATATTCGCGAAACGACAATCCGCTGACCGCTCCGATCACGGTGGATCCGGTGCGCGGCTACGACCCGGCCGCCGTCACCGCACCGGCTACGCAGGCCGCCTTCGGCGGTGCCGCTGATCCTGTGTCGCAGCTCCTGTCCGGTTTCCAATACGTGATGAACCACGGCGCAGGCTGACGACGACTCCCAGCCGACAAATCGACGAGTTACTACGGACGTAATGTGACGCCTTCGCCCCAGTCTTCCATTCTCTCGATGCTGCATGGTCGTGCCAGCCTGCGCCCCAATGACGTCGCGTTCACCTTCACCGATTACGTCGACGACTGGGCGGGTGTTTCCGAGAGTCTCACGTGGTCGCAATTGTCCCGCCGAACATTGAATGTGGCAGGCGAGCTCAGCCTTCATGCGTCGGTCGGAGACAGGGCAGTGATCCTCGCTCCCCAGGGCCTTGACTACATTGCGGCATTCCTGGGATCCATGCAGGCTGGGCTGATCGCGGTTCCCCTCCCGTTGCCACACCGCGGCTCGAGTCACGAGCGGGTGGGTGCCGTCCTTGCCGACACGTCCCCCTCGGTTGTTCTCACAACGTCTGCGGTGACATCAGATATCGCCGAATATGTTGATCAAACACGCCTGGACGCTGTGCCGAAGATCGTCGAAATCGACTCGATGAATCTGGATGTCGATGGCGAAACAGTGCCTGGGACAACCGAATTACCCAGCACAGCGTATTTGCAGTACAGCTCTGGTTCGACCCGGCTGCCAACCGGGGTCATAATCTCGCACCGTAACCTGCAGGTGAATTTCGAACAGCTGATGCGCAGCTATTTCACGGACTCCCCCGTCAAAGCACCGCCTATCGAGACGATTGTTTCGTGGTTGCCCTTTTACCATGACATGGGTTTGGTGCTGGGCGTCTGCGCACCGATCCTGGGCGGCTTTCGTGGTGAGCTGACAAGTCCGGTTGCGTTTCTGGAAAGGCCGGCCAGATGGGTGCGATCGCTGGCGGAGAATTCTCATGCCTTTTCGGCGGCGCCAAACTTCGCCTTTGACCTGGCCGCCCGAAAGACCACCGACAGCGACCTGGCCGGGCTGGACCTCGGCGGGGTGGTGGGCATCATCAGCGGCTCGGAACGTGTCGAGCCGGGCACATTGCGACGCTTCGTTGATCGGTTCGCGCACTTCAACTTTCGAGACCACATGATGCGACCGTCATATGGCTTGGCGGAGGCGACCGTATTCGTGGCCAGTGGCACCTGGAGTGAGTCATCGGAGGCGGTCCACTTCGATCTCGAGGAGCTGTCCGCAGGCCGGGTTCAGCGGTGTTCGCCGGGGGCCGGCGCAGAGCTGGTCAAATACAAAGTGCCGCAATCGCCATCGTTGCGCATCGTCGATTCCGACACAAACCGCGATAGCCCGGACGGCTTGGTCGGCGAGATCTGGGTGCATGGCGCCAATGTTGCCGAGGGCTACTGGCGCAAACCGCCGGAGGAGCAGCGTGCGTTCGGCGCAGTGCTTGTCGACCCTTCGCCGGGCACACCCGACGGCCCCTGGCTGAGAACCGGCGACCTGGGCTTCATCTCCGATGGTGAGTTGTTCATCGTCGGCCGCATCAAGGACCTGCTGATCATTCGTGGGCGTAATCACTACCCCGAGGACATTGAGGCGACGGTCCAAGAGATCACAGGTGGTCGGGTCGCGGCGATATCAGTACCGGTGAACAGTACTGAGAAGCTGGTCACCGTCATCGAGCTCAAGAAGCGAGGAGATTCCGACGAGGAGGCGATGCACTGGCTCAGCGGGGTCAAAAGCGACGTCACCTCGGCGATATCCAATGCGCACGGCTTGAGTGTCGGGGATCTCGTTCTGGTCTCGCCGGGTTCGATTCCCACCACGACGAGCGGCAAGATCCGGCGTGCCGTCTGTGTCGAGCAGTACCGGCAGGACCAATTCACCCGGTTGGACGCTTAAGCCGGCCGGTGAGCGCACCCGGGAATGACCAATGTTGGTGACTGTCCTGGTAATGGCGCTTGCCGTCAGCGTCGAACCATTCCGAATCGGGATGACCGTGCTCATGCTGAACAGGCCCAGACCGGTGTTGCAACTGCTTGCATTCCTCAGTGGCGGCTTCGTCATGGGAATGACGGTGGGTCTGGTCGTCCTGTTCGTGTTTCACCGCGCATTGCAGGAGTCCAGCTATTTCACGCTGCCCAACGTCCAGATTGTGATCGGGCTGCTGGCGCTGTCGGTCGCTGTGGTCGTGGCCGTCCCCGGACTGTGGGACCTGCGTCCGACAAGGTTGGCCAGGCCGGCCAAACAACTGCTGAGCGGGCCCTCACTCGCGGTCGCGGGAGTCGCCGGTCTCGGCATCGCGTTGCCGTCGGTCGACTATCTCGCCGCGCTCGCCGTCATCTTGGCGTCCGGGGCGGCAGCCCTGACGCAAGTCGCGGTGCTGTTGATGTTCAACCTCGTGGCCTTTGCACTCATCGAGATTTCGTTGCTGACCTATCTACTGGCGCCCAAGGCAACGGTCAAGTGGCTGGAGTCGCTGAACAACTGGATTCGATCGCGTCGCCGCGTTGAAGTCGCAATCCTGCTGGCCGCGGTCGGCTGTGTGTCCCTCACGGCCGGCGTGGCCAGTTGATGTACGGCGTGAAGATCGCGCTGGACATCCTGAGCGCCGATGACCTGCCGGTCCACGTCCCGAGCGGCGTGTGAAGATGGAACTGATGGCATCCAACGATCTGAGTCCCACCAGCCTGCGCGAAGCCTTCGGGCACTTCCCGGCCGGCGTCATCGCGATCGCTGCCGAAGTGGAGGGCGTTCGGGTGGGGCTGGCAGCAAGCACCTTTGTCCCCGTTTCACTGGACCCGCCGTTGGTGTCCTTCTGTGTGCAGAACACCTCGGAAACGTGGCCCAAGCTGAAGGATCTGCCGTTCCTGGGGATCAGTGTGCTCGGCGAGGCCCACGACGCGGCCGCGCGCACCCTTGCGGCCAAGACCGGCGACCGGTTCGCGGGCCTGGAGACCGTGTCACGGGACTCCGGCGCGGTATTCGTCGCGGGCACGAGCGTCTGGCTTGAAAGCGCCATCGAGCAGGTCGTCCCCGCCGGAGATCACACGATCGTGATTCTGCGAGTCAGCGACATCACCGTACATGCCGATGTACCGCCGATTGTCTTTCACCGCAGCACATTTCGCCGGCTAGGCGCCTGACTACGGACGAGTCGCGAGCTCGTCGCGGTAACCCTGGATGCGCTGCTCGAGTTCGTCGGCGTCGGCAGGCCGACCTTCCTTGCGAGCCAGCTCGGCCCGCGCGCTCAGCTCACGGATCGCGGTGCGAATGTCGTTGATGCTATGAGGCTCTCGCATGTTCATACTGCTGCCT
>Ga0207683_10000576_pt1 | contig 33957 bp, 29 predicted proteins | sample KBSM73metaG_FD_184333 | JGI IMG/M metagenome (GOLD analysis project Ga0207683, IMG submission 184333) | Miscanthus rhizosphere microbial communities from Kellogg Biological Station, Michigan, USA - KBS M7-3 metaG (SPAdes) (version 2) | ecosystem: Host-associated > Plants > Roots > Rhizosphere >... | reverse complement strand
ACTCACGGTCATAATCGGCAGTAGACATGCCGAAAAATAAAATTACAGTACCGGTTCGATCTCTTAACGACCGGTGGCCCACGGGGCTTTGAGATAGTCGTTAACTGTCGCGGGTCGTCCGGCTCATCCGGCCCAATCTAAGCGCCGAAGCAACAGCCCCAAGCAGCTTCACATGTGGAGACCCACGCGCCCAGTGCAAAGCCGCTGGAACGGCGATGTTGGTTTCGTCTTTCTGCGCCAATCAGCTGCGCCAATCGCATCGTCACTACGCCGGCGACAGCCGGTAGTGACGATGCGCACAATGCCCCAATCCACGGCTAAGTAATCGGTAACTGGCGCCGTGACGTCAAGCAGTGACCAGCCACTGCCGCAGTTGTCATACGATCCGCAAAACGATTCAGTCATTCAGACGGCTCTCGACCGTCTTCGCCATATGAAGCGCCTTGCAGGCGCACCTCTGAGCCTTGGGTGAATGGCTCATCTCGATGACTGTATGCAACAGCAACATCGTCGAAGCCAAGAGCGGGTGCAGCCGCGGCAAGCAGCAACAAACACTGTACAAAACGGGAGTGGTGTCCCGGGTCCTTAATAGTTCTCGCACTGCTTAGGCATGCGAGACGGACAGAAACACTAACCAGATAGGCAGTCCACACCAGCAGCAAAGCAACGGTTTGAGGGGCAGTAGGATATTAGTGACGAGAAATGCGGGATATCAACTACGAGTTGAAGCAACTGTGCCAGCGCAACCGCGACGGCAGCTATGCAACTCAGCGCGATCGGGAGTGGGTGCTGAGCCAGATCGCAAACCAACTGTACCGGATGGGATTCCGGCACATGGAGGTGACAAGTCTCAAGCCAAAACATGTAACGGCCTTGGTCCAGCAATGGAAGATCGATGGTTTGGCAACTGGCACTATCAAGAATCGCTTGACGGAGCTTCGCTGGTGGGCCGAAAAAATAGGGAAGCAGAACGTCATTGCCCGAAGCAATGACAAGTACGGCATCGGAAAGCGGAGTTACGTCAACAGGACGAGCAAAGCGCGCCAATTAACGGATGGTGAGCTAGCGAGGATTACGGATCCATACACAAGGATGTCACTCAAGCTGCAGGTGGCGTTCGGATTACGGCGCGCGGAGTCAATCAAGATCCAGCCAGCGTGGGCCGATCGCGGAGACAAATTGCTGTTGAAAAGCAGTTGGACAAAGGGCGGCCGTCAAAGAGAAATCCCGGTGCGTAATGAAGACCAACGGAACGTGCTCAATGAAGCCACGCAGGTTGCCGGCAGGGGCAGCCTCATTCCGGCAGGCAAAAGCTACGCTGAACAACTGCGACGCTTTGAAGATCAATGCAGCAATGCTGCAATCCGACATACGCATGGACATCGACACGCGTATGCACAGACACGATATCTTGAGCTCGCCGGCTGGGCCGCGCCAGCTGCCGGTGGCCCTCGCTCGAAGGAATTAACAGCGGAGCAGCGCAAAAGCGATCATGAGGCGCGGATAACAATCAGCCGAGAGCTGGGGCACGAGCGCGAACAGATAACAGCGGTCTATCTAGGGCGGTGATCGTTTGCTCTCATGTTTGCAGACGTCGAGCCACCTTGTGGCTGATTAAGACTTGCCGCACTGGGGACTCCATGGGAGATCCAGTAATCGCTTCTGATCGATTTGCGATGGGCGTGCGGTATAACCGGGGGTTCTTAACGCACGTTCGTGTGCAACCAGTCGTCAACGAGCTTCGCCGAGACCAGGTTGTTCTTCTCCGACGGAATCCCGTGCGCGTTGCCACGGATGCCGCGCGTTTCCAGCCGGATGTGCTCGTTCGCGACACCTGCCTGTGCAAGATACTTGGACGTGCAGTGGTCGTACGGCGCGTGATAGGACGCCTCGCCCGTAATGATCACAATGGGGATTCCACGAAGGTTTGGCAGCGTGCGCGGCGTTCCCGTCTGTAAGGAGCACAGCACGAGGTCCGGACCATCGGCCTTTGTCTGCTGCTGCCGAAGCAACTCTTTCGGATCGTTCACCGGCGGATCGTACGTGATGCGGATATCCGTCGGCCCCCAAAGCCGCGCGGGTCCTTTTGCGAGCACTGCGCCTTCGAACGGGGGCCCTGAAGGTTCGACGGCTACAATGCCGCGCACGAGCTTTGGCCGCGCATCGGCAAGCAGCCATCCAAACGGGCCCGCCTGCGAGTGCGTCAGGACAATCGCGGGACCGATGCGATCAAGCAGCGCTGTGCCGGCATTCTGTACGAGCTGCTGCGTCTCAGCGTTGCTCGCGAGGTACGACACCCCGCGAGCATGAGCCGCGTCGAACACAGGATCACCTCGCTTTCCGCGGTTCGGACCCTCGCCCGGATACTGCGTGTGCAGCTTCGCCTGGGGCCATAGGCCGTACTCGGCTGGAGACGCGTTGACGCGCTCAGTGCTCGCGGCGTTGTCCCGAATTTGCTTACCCTGATGCTGCGCGTCGTAAGCCGAGCGTCCACGAGCCGGTTGATCCGTGATGTAGACGATGTAGCCTTGGTCTACGAAGTAATGTGCCCATCCGCGGCGCCCGTCCGGCGTCTGCATCCACGTCGTTCCAGTCGAGCTCGCGCCGTGGAAAAAGACGATTGGATAAGGATGGCGCACTTCGTGTGGAACCCAAACCTCGACGTACATTTGCCCGATCATCACAGGACGCTCCGGCTCGCCCACATACCAGCCGCCTACGAAGAAGTAACCTTGCCGCGCGACATTGCTCTCGATCGTGGGAATCCCCGCCGGAACGGTAGCCACCTTTAAAGTTGAATCGGGACTCGTGCCGGTGGCGCAGCCTGCAAGCAGAGTGATACAGGCGAAAGCCGTAGCTGTTTTTCTGAGTGTCATCTTGTTCCTCCGATGATTTGTTACGTCGTGAGCCCGAAGACAAGCGCTCTACGTCGGACCACTCGACCTTACCACGCGGCGCGGGTCATCGTTCAATATCGACCGTTCAAAGACCGGACATTGAATCGCAGTCCGTCGAGACGTTCGTCTATTCGATCACCTTATCGGCGCTTGTCAGCAGCGCCCGCGGAATCGTGAGGCCCAATGCTTTGGCGGTCTTGCCGTTGATCACCAAGTCAAATTTTGTGGGCTGCTCGACGGGCAGGTCAGCGGGTTTAGCGCCCTTTAGAATCTTGTCTACGTAAGTCGCTGCGCGTCGATATTGGTCGCCAAGGTTAATTCCGTAGCTCATCAGAACGCCAGCTTCTGAATAGGCGCGATCCGAAGTCGCGCATGGCAGCCGATACTTCGTGGTTAACGCTGCAATCTGGCTTTTTTGCTGCAGAAGAAACTGATCGAGCACCACGATCAGCGCACCGGCGTTTTGCTGGCGCATCCAGGAGAACGCGTTGTCGATTTCCTCAGGGGTCCCCGCATCTGCACGCAAACTGGTTACACCACGCTTATGTGCTGCGGCCTGCACTATCTCCAGATTCTTGATACTGGCTGTATTGGATGGATTCACCAGCACTACAACGCGAGACAAGTTGGGCACTATGGCAAGCAGCATCTCAAGCTGCTTCAGCCTAACGTCTCCAGCCATGTTCGATAAACCGGTGATATTGCCAGCAGGCCGCCCGAGGCTTTTAACAAATCCGAATCCGACCGGGTCACTAGTGCCTCCCATCACAATGGGGATCGTGGTGGTCGCTGTTTGCGCCGCGCCGATGCCGGGCGCGCCTACTGTCACAATGACGTCCACTTTAAGATTCACCAACTCGGTTGCGAGGGCCGGCAGGCGGTCGTTGTTCCCTTCGGCAGAGCGCCATTCGATGACCAGGTTCTTTCCATCAACATAGCCAAGTTCATGCATCCCTTGCCGGAAGGGACCGTAATAGGAATCCGAGTCGAGAAAATCCACGTGGCGCGATGCCAGGAAACCGACGCGCCATACCTTCCCATGTTGCTGCGCTAAAGACGCGAATGGCGCTGCCATCGCGGCCACGCCAAGCGCCATTACCAGTTTGCGGCGATTATTCATTAACGCCTCCTTGGTACGCGCCTAGTATGCGCGCATCCTGGGAGACAGTAGACCAGCGAGTTTCAAGCAGCAGAAAGGCGCGGCATTTCGATCAGTCGTTAAAACGAGATGTACCGCAGGCGTCTGCTTCTGGCGGACCAGTTTGCCTTTGTTCCAACCGTGTCTAAATTGAGTACATTCTATGCCAGACTCCTTTGTTCTTGATCGGAGTCGGATTGTTCTACTTCTATGCAAAGGCAGCTTTTAGGTTGAATGCCGTATGCGTACAGTCGGCCAGGAGCTGTCGTTCGTGCATTTCAAAAGGTAACATTCAAATGACCGCTTCAGTTCCAAAAGCAGCCAGCTGGTCTAGGACAACAATCCGGCACTGCCGCCGTTGACTCCATCGTCGATTCAAGTCGGTATGGATGTCAAACCGGGCGCAGATGTGAGAAGCACCGCCTCCGAAAAATGCTGCATTCTGGGAAAGCAATTCAGGCGTTTCTGGCGAAGTCAATTCCTGCGCCATTATCGTTCGAAACTTGATAACATCGCCTCGAGCGTGATCAGTTGCAACTCACCTAACTCCTGGGAAGGAGGTGCAGTGTTAGAGTCCGCCGAGTGTTATTCAGATGGTCGCGGTTTCCGTTTCCAGCAGCGCCAGCTATGGAAGAAACCGATCGCATGGGCGCTCATCGCCGCCGTCGCATATTACTGCGGATGTCGGCTCGGGTTTGCCTTCACTTTCAATCCTCGACCGATTTCCATTCTCTGGCCGCCAAATGCCATTCTCATGTCGGCGCTCCTGTTGGTGCCTCGCCGTAACTGGCCACTGGTTCTTGTTTTAGTTTTTGCAGCGCACGTCGTCGTGCAACTGGGCCATGAGGTCCCATTGTCAATGGTGTTGTGCTGGTATGTCAGTAATAGCGTCGAAGCATTGATCGGCGCTGCCACAGTCTTGCAGGTGTTAAAACGACCATTGCGCTTTCAATCCACGCACGAAACATGGGCATTCTTGTTGTATGCAGTGCTGATGGCTCCATTCCTGTCCGCATTCGTCGACGTGTCTTTCGTTAAATCCCTCGGGTGGGGAGAGGGAACGTATTGGGAGCTGTGGCAAACCCGCTTTATGTCGAACACAACGGCTACCTTAGCCATCGTGCCACTCTCAATGTGCTGTGCTGAGTGGTTCACTGTTGGACGGCCGCATTTTAAACGGCGGGGAGGCGTCGAATTCGCTCTACTGGTCGCGGGATTGATCGCCACCTGCTTGCTGGCCTTCAACGCCGCGCCGCCGGACGCACTCCGCCCCTTTTTGCTTTACCTTCCTATCCCGTTTTTGATATGGGCGGCGTTGCGCTTTGGTCCTTTTGGTTCCAGCACGGGTTTTGTGTTGGTATGCGGTGCCGTCATTTGGGGCGCAAGCCATGGCCGGGGGCCGTTTGTTGCCGGTTCACCTGTTGAAGTCGATGTGATGCAGGCGCAACTCTTGTTGCAGCTCGTGGGCACCTTTCTTTTGTTCCTCGCTTCTGGCGTCAGGGAGCGTGCAGTTGCAGATGCGCAGCTCACTCATATTTCAAGGGTCGTTGTGCTGGGTGAACTCACGGCGTCAATCGCCCATGAGATAAGCCAGCCGTTAGCGGCCATCAGCCTGAACGCGAACACGGTCAAACGACTACTGGCTCAGCAACCAATTCCTGCAGACGAGATAGCGGGAGCGCTCGCGGACATCCACAACGACAGTGCACGCGCGGGAGAAGTGATTTCGCATTTGCGCTCGTTGATACGTCGGCGTGAACTGAGTATCGAGCATGTGAGTATCAACCGGATAATTGAAAATGTGCTGACGATAGTCCAATTCGATCTGAATAGGCACGATATCATCGTGCGAACGCAGCTTGCCGAGCTGCCGGCGGTTTGCGGTGATGCAATTCACCTTCAGCAAGTGCTGCTGAACCTGATTTTGAATGCCGTCGATGCAATGAAAGAGCCTTGTGTCGGTGAACGCATACTACAAGTCACGTCGATTAATTCATCGAATGGGAGAGTATGTGTGTCGGTGCTCGATTCGGGCCCAGGGTTCTCGCCGGAATCTGCTGAACGGCTTTTCGATGCTTTTTACACGACGAAAAAGGAAGGAACCGGCGTCGGACTTGCGATTGCCCGCACGATAATTGAACTCCATGGAGGCAGCATTCACGCCGAAAACAATCGGCTGAGAGGGGCACGTTTTTATTTTTTCCTTCCAGTCGCGATTGCAGTCTGAATTTGTATTCACGCCTAGTAAATCGAGCACAGACGAACTTAGGGACAGTCGCCGAAAGAATGGCACCGACTGCTGTGCCTGCGTCACCTCGCTGAGCGACTGTCGATGATCTAACCTGTCGTTGAAGCTTTGACGGCACGACCGGCAGCAATGGGTCGCCACCACTCGATCGGAGTGAAATGGCAATCGGCCAACTCCGGACACTGGGGATGGCGCCGGCAAAGACTGCTGCTCGGCCTTTGCCGCCGTTGACTCTGAGTAATATACGTGGCCGCTGCTCTTCGCTTAGCGGACGTCGGGCACGACACAAGGTCTAGTGACGGGTTTCCCATATCGGGACTGCGTACTCCCGACCCATGGCGGACATTCCAACTTCCCGAAGGACAGTCGACGTGGAGCCAACCGGCGCGCGCTGGCGGATCAGCGGGTTTCAAACACGATCCCAGAAGCGCCTGCGGTTTGAGATGTTGGGGAACACAAGCTGAGTCTTATAAAGCGTGTAAGGCGATTGTTGCACTTGTCCGCCAAAGTTTAGGACAAGCGTGTTTCCAACGACGCTCCAGCTTCCGGACTCAGTCGCGTCGCGGCCCCGAGCTGTGACAGTCCAACGAGTCGCGGAGCCATCGGGCTTCAAAACGAGATTTGTGTCGAGCGGCGAGCCGCCGATGATGACGGTCGTTCGCCAATGCCCGAACAGTTCTGGCAACAGGGAACTGACTTGAGAATGAGCCTGAAAAGGCAACCAAGCGACCACCATGCAAAACAAAATGGCTCGTCGGGTCAACGAACAACAAGACTGTTTCATCGGTGTACTCGGGCTCTTGTCGGTGCCGGTCGGCGCAAATGGATTGCGTGCGACGCATAACAGTCATTGTAAGACCGGCGTGTCTCTCCATCAATAATGCAGAAGTCATATGCGCAGTCGCTATCTCTTTATTAATGAACAGCGCCCCGAGGATATAGAAGGATTTGCAACGGCTGCTTTTGGACGTCATAACCGCTTTTGAAGCTGAATCCAGATGGCCCAGATGTCCTTCGGTTTCAGCGGCGGCTTTTGCCCAACCAGCTTGCCTTTGTTCCAGGGTTCCCGTTGTTGACTGATTGCATGACAGACTCCTTCATTGTTGATCGGAGTCGGATTGTTCTACTTCTATGCAAAGGCAGCTTTTATGTTGAATGCCGTATGCGTACAGTCGGCCAACAGCGGAGTCATGCATGAAGCAAAACGAGTCGCTATTCGATCACGATTTGATCACGTCATCAGCGCGGGCGAGAACCGTCGGTGGAACCGTTATACCAATCGCCTTGGCGGTCTTGAGGTTGATAAGAAGCTCAAATTTCGTGGGTTGCTCAACAGGAAGATCGGCGGGGCTTGCCCCTTTGAGGATCTTGTCGATGAACGCACCTGCGCGGCGGTACAAGGTAGGCACGTTTGGGCCATAGGTTGCAAGCACACCGGCTTCCCACTGTTCGCTAGGAAACGCAATGGTCGGCAGTCGCCTTTTTAACGCCAGGTCGGCGAGGCGGTTTCGTTGCACGTAGAATAAGCCGTCGTGCGTCACGACCATTGCTTGAAAATTATCTGCACTGATCTTTGCAATCGCACCTTCGAGGTCATTGGCTTCCCTTACTCCAACCGGCACAACGGCCACGCCGAGCCGACGACCGGCTGCATCCCCCTCTGCAATATACGCGCGCGAACCGATTTCATCTGCCGTGTTTACAAGCAATGCCACGCGTGGCACCTCTTTAATCATCTCTTTCGCGAGTTCGATGCGCTTGCTCGTCAGCTCGACGGCCATATTTGATACGCCTGTCAAGTTTCCGCCGGGCCGGTTAAGGCTGGCCACCAGCTTGCGTCCGACCGGATCGGGAACATTGATGGAGACAATTGGGATCGTTGTTGTTGCACGATGGCAGGCGACGGCAGCGATCCCGGCCGCCGAAACCAATACGTCCACGTTTTGCTGGGCAAGTTCGGCCGCAAGAACGAAGAACCGTTCATACTGCTCAGCCGGGAAACGCATTTCTACGCAATGCCGCTTAGAACACCGAAAAATTCTCGCCGCTTCATTCAACCGCTCCACTCGCGCGCCAGCCGGCATTCTGCATTGTCTAAATCTCAAGTGCGCGCAAAGATTTTCTTCGTACCAGAGCGAGTAAGCTACCACACGTTGCCCGGCAATGAGCCTCCTGGCGCACTTCACTAGCACTGCTTATTGGCCCCGGCCAATGTCGGGTTTGGGTCGTGAGCACGCAGTCGTCATAATCGAAAACTGCTGTCCCGGCACGGCGTGCGCATTTAACTCATGCAGGGCGCGGACAGCAAGCACAAGAACATGAACGGCTAATTGGGAATACCCGCTACCTAACGGTACAGGTCTGACGCCGGGGCCCCTGGCTCGATGACCGGACGCGCTGCCTACGTAAAGTCGCGGCGCGCAATCGGTTGAAGCTGTCAACCGACTTGTACTAGAATCACTTTCGTCCAAGTGATGCGATGGGAGGTCTGGCTATGCGAAGAATTCCGCAATTTAGACTTCTCTTAGCGTCGGCAACACTTCTTGCGGGCGCGGTCAGCGCATCCTACGCTCAGACTCCTGCTCAGATGGAATATGAACGCCAGCAGCGCGAATACCGGCTACAGATGGAGCGCCAGCAACAGGAGCAGCAGCGCCAGCAGCAGTTAATGAATGAGAACGCGCGTCGTCAACAAGAGGAATCAAGGCGGCTCAACACGAACCCGGGCGCGGGCAGTCAGAGCGGAACCCCTGGCTACGCAAACCCAACGCCGGGGCGCAGCAGCGGTGCATCGGATAATCTCGCCGCTGCGCGGACTGCATGGCAGAAGAAGGCAGCGCTGCCTCCCGAGCAGAACCCTCTGCTTGCTGGAAAGTGGACTCGGCCGGCATCGACCCAAGGCAAATCATCCGATCCGTTTGCAGCGCTTGCTGCAATGGCCAAGGGCGGTCTGTGCGACGTGTTGTTCGGGGGCGGTACATTCGAATTCCGCACTGACAGACTCATGGGAATGGACGGCCGGACGCCGCCGCAGGAGCTCGATCGCGTCGAATACCGCGGTGACTCGAAGCACGTCGTCGTCATACCGAAGACGACTCTGAAATTGATGGAATTCGACGTTGAAGGGCGGAACCGCGTCAATTGGAAAAGCCAGAAGTGCGTGCTGGTGCGCGCAGGACGGTAATTGAGCAATGCACGTCGCGACCGGCCAAACCGGTTTCCCCAGCGTCTGCTTAATCATGGAGCAGCTCCCTTTCTGCAACAATCAACTCGAATGTCCGGAAGGGGTCGGGTACATCTTGAGTCGCCTAACGACTGGAGCTAGGTCTTACCGGGCGGCTGCAGTCGCGAAAGATCCGGCAGATTCTGGCTCAGCAAGATGAGCTCATCGCCTTCGCACAACGGTCCCGCTTCACCATCTACCGGGTTGAGCATCATCTTTTCACCGCGATAGAGCCCGATGAGAAGGCACGCCTTCATGTTCGTGCGATCGGGCAGGAAAACGTTTGCCGCTGCGACGAAATCCATTCCGACAAGTTGGGCAGGCACCGGCACCAGGTACATCTCGTTGGCGTCGCGTCTCACCGACAATAGCTCCTGATAGACGCGCGTCATGCCATGGAAGAGGGACGCACGCGCCATCAGCCGCAATCCGAAGTCGGCCGCCGAGATAATTTCGTCGGCACCGGACTTGCGCATATGCGGCCGGTATTTCGGATCCTGGCACTCAGCGACGATGTTCGGCTGGCGTTCTTGGGTACACACGCCCTTGACGGCGATGCAGCACACGATGGTCTTGCCGTCGGCATGCTCGCCCTGGCGGTCATCCGACAGGATCACGACGGAATGCGCTTGCGCGACCTTGGCGCGGCGCAGGATCACGTCGTTGGCCGGGTCGCCCTTGACGATGTAGACGTCGTTGAACGCGGCGTCGTCCTGCTTATCGGGCAGCACGACTTCGTCGGGCGTGTCGTGGACGATAACGACTGGCCGCGTGTGGTTGACAATGCCGCTGTGCACCTCGCGTATCCAGTCCAGCGCTCGCGGCGACCAGTTGCACAGCACCAGATGGTCTGACATTTCAAGATTAGTCACCTCACGACTCCTTAGTGAGCGTTCGATCAGGATGGACGCAACGCTGGCGGTGAACAGCCCCGCTAAAGCGACACCGACGACAAGCACGCCGGCCACGATCAGCCGCCCACCAACAGTCTTGGGCGCGTCGCTGAGGCCGCTGAACAGCGTGACCCAGACGCTCCAGAGGGACTCGCGCCACGTCTCGTACGCCGGAGTTGTGCGGCCCTCGACGAAATGGAGGGCCGTGCCGCTCACGATCCAAATCACCAGGACGGCGGTCAGGATCTTCCAGATCTGATGGCGGTTCCACGCCTTAAGCACCCTGAGCAGCGCGTCCCGCCACAACGCCTTGTCCTGAGGTCGAACGGACTCGCTCAAAGCCGGGCCTCTGCGCGGGAGCCATCATACATGTCATTTTCCGTGCGTAGCCAGAGTAACCGTTGATCCTTGAACGTAACTTACTCTAGTCCGCGCAGCTTGTGCAGCCTGTACTTCGCCATAATCGAAAACCGCCATCCGGCTTACATTCAATCCGCCTTCGCACCGGATTTCTTTACGACGTCGCCCCACTTTGCAATATCCGACTTGATGAGCGCCGCGAATTGCTCGGGCGATTCACTCACGGGCTCGGCACCCTGAGCGAGCATCAACTGCCGTACCTCGGGGAGCTTAAGTGCCCGCACAATTTCCATATTGAGCCGCATCAGGATATCGCGCGGTGTTCCCGCCGGTGCCAGGACTCCGTACCACGACACCGCTTCGTAGCCGGGCAGACCGGATTCAGCGACGGTCGGAAACTCGGGTGCTGCCGGCGTCCGCTTCGCGCTCGTTACTGCCAGTCCGCGCAGGCGGCCGGATTTAACGTGCGGCAGCGACGAAACGACGGTGGAGAACGATAGCGCCACTTCACCGCCGAGCTGCGCCGGCATCGCCTGGCCGCCGCCTTTATATGGAACGTGCAGCATATCGATCTGCGCCATGCTCGTAAAAAGGGCACCGGTCAAGTACTGCGCGCTTCCCGATGATGCGTATGTCAGCTGACCGGGATTCTTCTTCGCGATCGCGATTAGCTCACGTACGTTCGTCGCAGGCACGGACGGATGCGCGAGAATCATGCTCGGCAGCACCGCGGTGCGTGTTACCGGTGCGAAGTCTTTGACGGGATCGTACGGGAGCTTCGGATAAAGGCTCACATTGATCGCGTGCGTGCCGCTCGTTCCCATCACGAGCGTGTAACCGTCGGGCGGCGCTTTCGCCACCGCTTCTGCGCCAACGATGCCGCCGGCGCCGCCCCGATTGTCGGTAACGACCTGGCGCCCCGTTTGTTCCGACAGTTTTTGCGCGACGATGCGCGTGACAACATCTGTCGCACCGCCCGGCGTAAATGGAACTATTATGCGTATCGTTCTGTTCGGGTAGTCCTGCGCGGTTGCGGACGAGATCACCAGCGCGTCAACTAGGCTGATGGCGAGCAGCAACTTGCAAGTCGATATAAAGGAAGTCCGCATATTGCTAGGCCGCGCTTGCAATCACTTCGATCTCCAACTCAGCGCCGGGCAACGGCGTCGTGCCTGCGATGGGCACAATCGTCGTCGGCGGCAGCTCACAACCATAGAACAAACTGGCAATGCGCTCGAGCACTGGAAACAGGCGCGGCTCCTTGATGAATACAGTCTGATGCACGACCTGTGCGAACGAAGCGCCGAACGATGCGAGATAAGCTTCGAGCGTGCGCATCACAAACCAGGTGCGCGATTCCATGCCCGACTCGGGCTCTATATGCCCGAAGCGCAGGAAGCGGCCATCGTCCGGCAGTTGGGCACATGTTGCGATCACTTCGCCGGCCGGCTGCAGCACGGGGATTTCGCCGCTCGTGAAAATCAAGCCGCCGCCTTTTACCGCGCCGGCGACGTATGGACTTGCGACAGTCGATATTGCACCCTGTACTTCCTTCCGCGCTGTGCGGTCTGTTTGCACGAGTGCGATCGCATCGAACGCCAGTAAAGCTTCCGGAGTGGCGGTGCCGCCGACCGCAAGTCCGGTGCTCGCCATCATGTTTTGCCGCGTCTGATCAAAAAATCTGCGGCGGGCAAGCACAGCCGCGCCGTATTCGCGCATGGGAAAACCCACCCAGCCGTTTACCTTCAAGATGTCGCTAAGCTTCGCGCCGGCGCGTGCGAGCACCCGCTCGAGATTGGCAAACGTGCGCAAGCCTTGCGCATATATGGTGCGCTCACGCGGCGTCGCGAGCAGGCGCAGGTCGGCATCGTTTGCATACTTCGCGGCGTCTGCACCGGCGATGCCGCAAATACCGGAGGTGCAAACAAAGTCGCCGCAGCGCACCGCCGCTGGATAACGCAGCAGCAAGTCATCCTTGATCACGATTCGGCCCGCTACATCGAGCGCTGCAACCGCATCGAGTTGCAGGTGCAAGTCCGGGTGGATGCCGCCAGCCGCCATCACGACGATGGATGTCGCAGGCCGCGAGTCGCCGAGCACGAGATCCATGATGCGCTCGATGGCGGGAAGCTCGCGCACATCGCGGATGAACAAGCGCTGGCGCACGACGTTGTGCAGCGACAGCCCGCGCTCTTGTAGCATGCGCGACAAATGACGATAAATAACCCACGTCTGCGCCAACACCGGCGCTTCGGGAAAATCAAAGAACATGAGGCCCGCGCGAGCGGGTTTGATCGCATCGGCAAATTTGTCAGCGGTGAGAACGAGCTCACCGGTTTCCGGATCGTGCGGCGTTATAGCGCCATAGAATACACAGCCAGCGCCCTCTGCACTGGTGGCGCGACGCGCCGATGTCGTTGGTGACTTCATTTAAGATCGACCTTGTCTGGCTTGTGTTGGCGGGTCAGTCAACGCGCGCGCCGGCGTCCTTGACTACCTTCGCCCACTTAATAGTTTCCGCCTTGAGATGCGCACCGAATTGCTCCGGAGTGGTACCGAAGGTCTCTACGCCCAAACGCGACAACCGTTCCTTGACGTCTGCGCTCTGGATGATTGCGTTGATCTCGCTGTTGAGCTTGCCAACGATATTCCTCGGCGTACCTGCCGGCACTGCGACGCCGAACCATGGTGCGACTTCGAAGCCCGGCAGCCCCGCTTCCGCGACGGTGATTACTTCGGGCGCAGCGGGCGAGCGCTTTGCGCTGGTAATAGCCAGCACGCGCAGACGGCCCGTTTTCACATGAGGCAGCGCCTGTACGATGCTATCGAAGCCAAGATCGACTTGACCGTTCATGAGGGCGAGCAGCGGCGCGGTTCCGCCTTGAAATGGAATGTGCACCATGTCGACGCCCGCCATCGACTTGAACAGCTCACCGGCGAGGTGCGTTGAGCCGCCGCTGCCCGAAGATGAAAACTTGAGCTGCCCGGGTTTCGATTTTGCAAGCTCTATCAGCTCTTTCACCGACTTGGCCGGCAGTGCCGGATTCACGACAAGGATGAGAGGCGCGTATCCGATGAATGTCACCGGCGCAAAATCTTTGAGCGTGTCGTACGGCAGCTTCTTATAAAGTTGCGGCACGATCGCCATGTTTTGTACCTGGCCCATGAACAGCGTGTAGCCGTCAGCGGCGGACTTGGCACCCATCTCAGTGCCGATCAGCGTGTTGCCGCCGGCACGGTTGTCGACGACGACCTGCTGATGCCAGGAATCGGTGAGCTTTTGTCCAATGATGCGCGCGAGCGTATCGGACGCCGCGCCCGGCGGATACGTCACAATGAAACGGATCGGCTTTGCCGGATATTCCTGACCAATAACGGGCGCACTTGCTGTCACTGCGGCAAGCACGCTCGACCACCATGCTGCATTCTTCACGCTTGCCTCCCTTTACGAAGTCGAAAGACTGTTTGGCGGGTAACGACGCGATTCTATCGAAACGCGGCCATCGACCTAACCGAAAGCTACGGCATGATAGTATTGATCGGCACTACATCGCATAGTCAGCGTTGACGACGGACATACAGCGGTGGCCATAAAGACTCTTCTCGTCGTATCCGTCGTTGCATTTGTCGGCGCTGTTTCGCCGGCGATTGCGCAGACATTCCCGACAAGAACAATTCGTATCGTCGTTCCGTATCCGCCTGGCGGCGGCACCGATCTCGCTGCGCGCCTGATCGCGCAGAAGCTTACTGAAAGTCTTGGCCGCAGCGTAATCGTGGAAAACCGCGCCGGCGCTAACGGCAATATCGGCACTGACGCGATGGCGAAAGCAGCGCCCGACGGCTACACGATCGGCATGGCGACGCCGGGCCCTGTGACCGCGGGTAAAAGCCTGTATCCGAATCTTCCGTATGATCCCGAGCGCGATCTTGCGCCCGTGATCCTCGTGAACGCCAGTCCGAATGTACTCGCGGTTCATCCATCGGTGCCCGCGCGCTCGGTAAAGGAGCTGATCGCTCTCGCAAAAAACGGGAAGCTGCATATCGCAGCGAGCACCATTGCATCTGTTCAACACTTGCTCGCGGAGATGCTCAATCATGCGGCTGGTGTGCGCATGCAAGTCATCACCTATAAAGGCGGGGCTCAGGCTGCGACCGATGTCGCGGGCGGCCAGGTCGAGGTGTTGTGGAGCGTGCTGCCCGCGGCGCTGCCATTCATTCAAAGCCTCAGACTGCGCGTGCTCGCCGTTGCCAGCGAGAAACGCACGACGTTGTTGCCGGCCGTGCCGACGATGGGTGAAGCCGGATGGCCCGCTGTTGTCGGCACCGCATGGAACGGCGTCGTCGCGCCCGCGGGAACGCCGAAGAACATTATCGACATACTGGCTCTCGAGATTGCCCGCAGCCTTCATGCCGTCGATGTGAAAGAGCGTTTCACCGCGTCCGGTATGGAGGCGATCGGCGGCACGCCGGACGAGTTCGGCGCGTTTCTTCGCGCAGAGACCGCGAAGTGGGCGCAGGTCATTAAGGCCGCGAATATTAAGATCGAGTAAACGTTCCGGTCGAAAAATCAGCCGTCACGAATTCCATCTTCGACCGCGGGCAACTTCCTCACCGCTTAATGCCCGCTTGCCCGATGAAGTTGGCCGTTCGCCTCTCACTCCACTATCGCGAACGTCCAGACGGAGCCGCCCGAGGGAATGTCCGGCGCGGCCCTGCGTCCGCGCGCATCGCCTGCGACGCCCGATAACACTGAAATGTATTGCCGTCCCTTATGGGTGTACGTAATAGGCGGCGCATTGATTCCCGACCCCGTCTGAAACTGCCACAGCACATTGCCGGTTGCTTCGTCGATCGCGATGAACTCGCCGGTCATGCGACCGGTAAACACTAACCCGCCGTCGGTCGTGAGCATCCCCGCTTGCGTGACGTGGTCGGTAAGCTTGATCGCCCATTTGACCTTGCCGGTCAGCGGATCCATCGCCTGGTGATAGCCCTCGACGTCTTCACCGACCGGACGCTTGCGCGCCGCGACTGCGCCGGCATAGCGGGCGCCAGCCTTGTAGTCGACTTTCTGATACTGGAGATACTGCGCAAGATGAATCGTGTTGAGGTACACCATTCCGGTCGTCGGGTTGTACGCCATCGGTGCCCAGTTCTTGGTCCCCGAAAACGGCCACAGTTCTACTTCCTCGCCCGCGTTGAGACGCTGACGTACATCTGTCTCCACCGGGCGGCCGGTATTCATATCCACGTGCGTCGCCCAGTTCACTTTGCCGAACGGATACGCGCGCACGAGCTTTCCGTTCGTGCGGTCGATGACGTAGAAGAAGCCGTTACGATCCGCATGCATGATGACTTTGCGCATCTCGCCGTCGACGCGAAGATCTGCGATGACGTTCTCGTTCACGCCGTCGTAATCGTACGAATCGTTCGGAGTGAACTGGTAGTGCCACACCATCTCGCCGGTCTTTGGCCGCACCGCGATTACGCTGGCGCTATAAAGACTGTCGCCCTTGCGGTACGCCGGATTCCAAGGTCCCGCGTTGCCCGTGCCCCAGTAGGTAAGGTCGAGTTCGGGATCGTACGAGGCCGTGATCCACGTCGTTCCGCCGCCGCGCTTATACGATTCTCCGTCCTGCGCCCACGTGTCGTAGCCTTTCTCGCCGGGCCCCGGGATTGTGTAGCGGCGCCATAGCTTCTTGCCTGTGTCGGGCTCCCAGGCGTCGAGGAAGCCGCGCACGCCGAATTCCGCTCCTGACATGCCGGTTATCAGCACGCCGTTGGCCACCAGTGGCGCGACGATGCCTGAATAGCCTTCCTTCCATTCCGCGAACTTCTCCTTCCACACCTGCTTGCCCGTCTTCATGTCGAGGGCGACAACGTGCGCGTCGAGGGTCGTACGGAAAAGTTTGCCGTTGTAGATGGCCGGTCCCTTGTTCGAGACGCCGCAGCATACGACTCGCGGCGTGTCCGGGTCGTAACCTACTTCAGTGCGCCAGATCTGCCTTCCCGTCGCGACATCGATGGCGAAAGTCCACGCCGCATTGGTGACATACATGACCCCGTTGTATACGAGCGGCTGCGCCTGTTCGCCGAGCAGGTTCGAGAGCGTCGCGTTCCATACCGGAACCAGGCGCTTTACGTTCGTCGTGTTGATCTGCTTGAGCGGGCTATAACGCTTGAGGTCATAGCCCATGCCGTACGTCGTAACATTTTCGGTATTTCTGCCGTCGTACAGCAGCTCCTCCGCGGACTGCGCCATCGCGGTACTCGTGCCCACAACCAAGATCATTGCTGCGGCGATCACTGACAAGTTTGTTTTCATTTTGAGTCTCCTCTCTCTTCCAGATCGCCAATGGTAACGAAAAATGTCGCTCAGCGAGGTACGGCATGTCATAACTATGTCATAGCTCTACCATTACCGGTGCATGGTCGCTCCACGGCAGCCGCGGGAGAATCTCGGCGGCGCGAACGTCCGGCACCATGTCGGCCGACACGAGGACGTAGTCGACGCGTGCTGCGTCGAGCCCGCGGGCGCGACGGTTGAACCACGTATAGCTGCGCTCGTGCGGGTGGCGCTCGCGCCATATGTCGACGAAGCCGCCAGATTTTATCCGCGCGTTCAGGTCGGCCCTTGCCAGTGCGTGCGGCTCTTCGGTCCGCAGCCGCGGATAAGTATCCACAGCCGAGCGCGACACGTTCCAGTCACCGGCGATGATCACGCCTCCGTCGCAACGCAGTTCGCACGCGAGGTCCATGACACTTGCCTGAAATCGGCGCTTGAGTTGATGTCGGTCGCCTTGCACACGTCCCGTCTCATCGAAGTAAGGCTTGGCAGTACCGTTCACTGCATACACGTTGACGATGGCGAGGCCCGGCTTACGCACGACGACGACGCGCCCCTCGAGATCCCACGCGGGCACTTCTCCCCACCAGCGGCCGCGCACGAAGGTGGCGACGCCATACATGCGCCCGCCGCGAAAAGTGACATTGCGCGGGTCGCGCGCGAGCGCATGGAAGCAACGATATCCAGGCAACGCGGTTTCGAGGCCGCGCACCGAGTCAGCGTCCTGGCAGCGGATACGGAGTTCCTGCAGGCACAGCACGTCCGGCGTCCCGAGTTCGTCTACGACTGACGCTAATGCGGCAAGTCGGGTCGCCGCGTTCTCAATATTCCAAGAGACTACTTTCATGGCGTATGCGGTTTGCGGAAGGCGACTTACGCCCCCGGCGTCGCTGCAACACGTCGACATACTCGTCCTGACTTCACCTGACCGGATGATTGTACTCGCCGGAACAAGCTGAGGCTGCTACGACAAGAGGCTCGTGGAATCGAGTACGTCTCGCTACTAAGGCGAAGCAGCACGGACGTCGATGCGCGGGTCGCAGGAAACTTATCCGTCATAAAGACTTGACGTTAGACGGGGCAAAGCGGAAGCTTGCGCGACGATTACCCGGGCGCGTTTGCTGCGGCGACAATCGCATTTCAATAAAGGGGAAACTGAAATCATGTGCGACAAACTCGAACATACTCCCGGCTGCGGGGGTTTGGACCGCCGCAACTTTCTCAGGGTGTCAGCGAGCGCCGCGGCGATCGGCCTTACAGGGGGATTCGTTGCAAGCCCGGCTTACGCCGATGCGCTGACGAAGGCACAGCGCGACAAAATGACGCCCGACCAAATCATCGCTGCGATGAAGAAGGGAAACGAGCGTTTCCGCAAAGGCGTCAGGAAAGACCGCAATTATCTGAACGAACAGAAGGCGAGCGCCAGCGGACAGTACCCCGCGGCCGTGCTGCTTTCGTGCATCGATTCGCGCGCGCCGGCCGAAGTCATCATGGACCTCGGTATCGGCGATATCTTCAACACGAGGCTTGCCGGCAACATTGACAATAGCGACATCCTCGGCAGCATGGAATTCGCATGCCAGTTGGCTGGCGCGAAAGTCGTGCTGGTGATGGGGCATACCGCATGCGGCGCAATCAAGGGCGCAATTGCGAACGCCGAGCTGGGTAATCTCACTGGTCTTCTGGCCAAGATCAAACCCGCGGTCGCCGCGACCGAGTACAAAGGTGAACGCAGCGCGACCAACTACGAGTTTGTAGATGCCGTTGCCCGCAAGAATGTGGAGATGACCCTTGCAAGCATCCGGAAGAACAGCCCTGTGCTCGCCGCTCTCGAATCGAAAGGCACTATCAAAATCGGCGGCGCGATGTACAACCTTAAAACGGGTGGCGTCGAGTTCTTTAGTTAGGCAGCGGACTGCCGGCGAAGTCTCAAAGCATCGAGGGTAAGAGCGCCCGCAAACGGATCGCGCCGAACACATTGCAAACCGCCGGCGTTCGCTCGATGTTGAAGTGACGTGATGCATGAGCGCTAGCGGGAAGCAGCGAAGTCCAGATCCCAAAAAATACGTAACGCGGAGGAGATCATGAAAAAACTGATTGCAGCACTCTGCTTCACGGCGGGAGCCGCGCTTGCGCAGCCCTACCCGTTCAACGAATCGGGCGTGACCATGGGCCACTGGCATCTCAATTCGAGCGATATCGAAGCCAGCAAGAAAATTTTCGTGGCAATGGGCGGCACGGCGATGAAGCCGGGTGATTTCGAATTGGTTCGATTTCCCGGCGTCCTCATCAATCTGCATCTGCGGCAGCCTGCGCCGCCTGCGAACGGCGGCACGATCGGCTCGGTCGTCAACCATGTCGGATTTATCGTGAACGACGTGCAAGCGTCCACGGCGCGCTGGAAGGCGGCCGGCGTGCCGGTGGAACCGGGGAGCAATGGCAGACTCGATCAGGCGTATGTGACGACGCCGGACGGCTTGCGTATCGAAATACTCGAAGACAAAAACCAGTCAGTGCCGATCCGGCACGAGCACGTACATTTATTTTTACCCGAAGCCGCGATTCCGGAAGCGCAGGCTTGGTACGTCAAGACGTTTGGCGCCAAGGCCGGCGAGCGCGCAAACAACCCGGTGGCGGACATTCCGGGTGTGCAGATGCGATTTGCCAAGACTGAGACGCCGGCCGTAACAACGAAGGGACGGATACTCGATCACATCGGTTTCGATGTGCAGAACATCGATTCCTTCACTCAGAAGCTCGCTGCGGCCGGCATCAAGCTCGACCGGCCGATCGCCCGCAATGAAAAAACGCGTGATGCCTTAGCGTTTTTCTACGATCCGTGGGGGACGTACATCGAGTTGAATGAGCGGCACAGTCAGTAACTGGTTCTGGTGGTCAGCGCTTGATTGCAGCAAGCCGCTTCGCATTTGCCACTGCTACCCGATGCACAGGCGCCATTCCGGCCGCGAGCAAACCCAGCGCAGACGACTGAAGCTGGTGCGCAGGCCAGCGAAAAGGCGTCATGCCGAACCACGCGTTCCACCAGGAGCTCATCAACGTCATCGCGAGCTGCTGATTGGCGTTCATCATATAGGCGCCCATTGCCATCCATGCTTCCGTGAAGGCGGCCGTCTTTTCAGAACCCATGAGATGAAACTCACGCAGATCGCGCACGCTCGGCGCCGATCCGGTAGTCATCATTCGGTTGACGCGGTGAGCAACGACCTGCGGCACCGCCAGCGCCAGGCCCGCGGTTTGAACACCAATTCTGGTTAAGCTGTTGCGAGATGATTTAGACATGTAACTCCAATTTTGGAAAAATAGTTCGACCGGACGCACGTTGTTTAATTCACTTTCCACTATGTGCTCATCGCAAGTAGTTGTCGGGCCAGCGACGTCGCCCGCTTCGAGATGCGAGAGCGCCGCCATGAACCGGGCCGGTGCAGTTCTGCGATGAATGCACTCCGTTATGGCGTGGAGTAGTGCATTCATGACTGAAGATGCGGGGCTTCGAGACGATGTTCGCGGCAAACACGCCTGGTACAGCGATTGCATAATGAGCGATGCGCTATAGGCGCATCATGGGGACACGTAATGAGCTGGCACCATAAATTACTCGCGGATTTAATTTTCTTCGGCATGGCTTGCGGTATTTACCTCCAGTACCGAAGTGTAAAGGCGATCGGGCAAGTGCCGTCAAGATCCGAACGCGGATATCGGCTACTCAACCGGACAGAAGCGCTGAAGATCGTCGAGGGTCTTGCGTATGCAGGCCTCGGCGTAGTTTTCGAAACACTTAGTGTCACCAAGGCCGCGTTCTTCTAGCAATCAACGATTTCCCTGCGGACTTGTTCGCGTGGCCGGCGCTTGCTCGACGCGGCGTCCGGCAAAGTTTAAAGGTACCATGCTGTTCTATGGCATAACGACTTGGCCCGAGGATTTCAATGCGCATGCTTTTTTCAGCCTTACTGCTCGGTTTGATGGTGAGCGTTGTTCATGCGCAGCCGGCGTATCCGAATAAACCGATACGAATCATCATTACCGTAGCGCCGGGCGGCGGCTCGGACATCACAACGCGAACCGTTGGACAGAAGCTCATCGAGGCGTGGGGGCAACAGGTAATCGTCGACAACCGCCCGGGGGGCAACGGAATCATCGGCATGGAAATAGCGGCGCACGCTAATCCCGACGGCTACACGCTCCTGCTTGGCACGATCGGTCCCGTCGCCGTCAACCCGAGTCTCTACAGCAAGCTGCCGTACGATCCGGTGAAAGACTATGCGCCGATCGCACGCGGCGTTTCGGCCCTCAACATGCTTGTCGTGCATCCGTCTTTGCCCGCGGCATCGGTAAAGGAATTCATCGCTTATGCAAAAGCCAATCCGGGAAAAATAAACTTCGGCTCGTCAGGCGTCGGCTTTGCCGATCATCTCGCCGGCGAGATCTTCAACACTCTCGCCGGTGTGAAGATGGTGCACGTGCCGTATAAAGGCGGCGCACCGGCGATGCTCGATCTGCTCGCCGGAAATTTGCAATGCATATTTGCGACGGTATCTACTGCTATCACATACGTGAAAGCCGGGCGCATACGCCCTCTCGCTGTGACATCCGCCAAGCGCGCGGAGCAGTTTCCCGACATTCCCACGATCGCAGAATCCGGCGTGCCGGGGTACACGGTCGACAACTGGTATGGCTTCTTTGCGCCGCGCGGCACACCCAAGCCCATCATCACAAAACTGCACGCTGAAATAAATCGTATCCTGCTTCTGCCCGATGTTAAGGAACGACTCGCCGGTCTCGGAATTTTTGCGTTCCTGCTGCCGACGCCCGAAGCGTTCGGCGGCTATATCGAGGATGAAATAAAAAAGTACGCCAAGGTCGTCAAGGATTCGGGCTCGCGGATCGACTGATTTGCCGCGGGTGGTCTGCGCAAGGCGCTGTTCGACACGACTGGGCGTCGATTTCTTTTCACCACCGGCGGCTGTCAAACGGATCTATCGGCCGAAATCGCGCTTGAAAGCGCAGCTAACAGACCAGCCCCGTCGCCATGCCAGGCACTGCCGTGCATGCAAGCGAGCGTCGTTGGACGTTCGGCGGCAAGCCGCGCAAGGGTTCCGGCGGTATCGGGCGCATGGGCGAAGTAGTCCATGCGAGTGCGGAACGCTTCGCTCGGGCCCAGGATGTCGGCTTCGGTCACGGGCAGATCGCCCTTGCCGCCCTGCGTAAACAGATCGCCGCAAAAGAACGTGCAAGTCGTTGTGTCCATCATGAGACCGCACTCCCACGAATGCGGCATGTGCGGTGTATCGAACCATTTCATAGAATGTTTGCCGAGCGATAGCACCTCACCGTCGCCGAGCGCGCGCGCTGACCGGTCTGCGACGTCATTCACAGACACCATTGCTGCAATCTTTCCGCATAGCGGGGCTGCATATGGCGCCGCAGCCAGAAACTCATTCATCGCGCCGCACTCGTCCGCTTCAAAATGGGACAAGCCGACATAGCGCAGGCGCTCGACGGGTATCACCTTTTCGATTGCCTCGCGCACGAATGGAAACAACTTGCGTGGACCTGTATGAAACAGCAGCGGCTCCTCGTCGACAACCAAGTACTGATTGAAATTGAAATGGTCGGGGACGCCCGGTATCGATACCGGCGTATTGATCCGGTAGATGTCGGGGGCGATTTCATGAACGTTGGTTCCTGACTGCGGGTTAGTGACCAAGTGGTTCTCCTCATTGAGTGCTCTTACACATTCGACAATTGGAGCATGGTTTGACGTTCGGTGAAGCGCCGCAGCTTAAGCCCGGCGCAGCGTGCGCGGCGCGACGGGGGCGGTGAGCTTCCACTGTCTGCGACACGCCTCGACGACCCTGTCCACCGAGGGCACGAAGGCCTGCTCGAGGGCGTGGCTTGCAGGCGCCGGCGCGTCCGGTCCGGTGATGCGCTGCACCGGCGCCACAAGATCGTCGAACGCGTGCTCCGCGACCTGTGCAGCGATCTCCGCGCCAACGCCGCACGTTTGGCTCGCTTCATGCACGATGACAACTCTGCCGGTCCGCCGCGCCGACGCCAGTACCGTCGCAGTATCGAGCGGCTTGATCGTCCGCAGGTCGATGACCTCGGCGGCGATACCGTCGCTGGCGAGCTTCTCTGCTGCCTGCACGCACACTCGCACCGTCTTCGCGTACGACACTAAAGTGACGTCGCAGCCCGGCCGCACTACGGCTGCCTGGCCGAGCGGCACCAGCGTCTCCATGTCGGGTACATCGCCCGTTTCATGCAGCAATGCGAGGTCGACCATGAAGATCACCGGATTGTCGTCGCGAATCGCTGACTTGAGCAGACCCATGAAGTCGGCCGGCGTTGACGGCATAACGACCTTGAGTCCGGGTGCGTGAGCGAACCACGCTTCGATGTTGTGATTATGCTGTGCGCCCACGCTCCAGCCTGTGCCGGTCATCGCCATGGCGACCAGCGGAAATTCAAATTGCCCGCCTGATAGATAACGTAGTTTGCCGGCGCTGTTGATGAGACTGTCCATCGCATAACAAAGAAATGGCGCAAACAGGAGATCTACAACGGGGCGTAGGCCGCTTGCCGCTGCCCCCACGGCCGTGCCGGTGATGATTGCCTCGGCGAGCGGTGTATTTCGCACGCGCGCCGCACCAAATTCCGCGAGCAGATCCGGGCGTTTGATTGCGACTCCTTCGCCGAACATGAGAACCCGCGCATCGCGGCGCAGTTCCTCGGCGAGCGCGCGCGAGATAGCTTCGTGAACGGTGATCGTGGTCATGACTGGTTCCTTTCTCTCAGGCGTAGACATCGGTATGAAGTTCCGCGGCTTCGGGCATCGGCGATGCCTGCGCAAAAGCAAGGGCAGCTTCGAGGCGCGACGCGACGCGGCTCTCGATAGCGGCGAGTTCCGCGGTAGTAGCGCCATATTCAGTAAGTCGCCGGCGGTAAAGCTCGAGCGGATCGCGTGCGCGCCATGCCGCAAGCTCCGTCGCATCGACGTACGACTGGTCATCGGGCTCGAAATGGCCGCGCAGGCGATAGGTCGACGTCTCGAGCAGGAATGGTTTGCCGCTGCTGCGGATTTGCGCAATCGCTGCGTCCGCCGCTGCGTAAACCGCATCGACGTCATTGCCATCGACGGTTGCGCTCTCCACACCGAGCGCATTCGCGCGTGGTGCGATGCGTTCGCCCGTCATCGTCTCCCTGCGGTGGACGAATGCCTGCCACTCATTGTTCTCGCAAACATAAAGAATCGGTAGACGCCACACCGCTGCTAGATTCAGCGACTCGTGAAAGATCCCTTCACCGGCGGCACCGTCTCCGAAAAAGCAAGCGACGATACCAGGTCGACTCAGCATTTTCTGCGATAGAGCGACGCCGGTCGCGAGCGACAGCTCACCGCCGACAATGGTCGATGTCAGCACTACACCGAGTTCGCGCGCGGAAATGTGCAGCGAGCCGCTCTTGCCTTTGCAATAACCGTCACGACGACCGAGCACTTCAGCGAGCATGCGGCCGGGATCAGCACCGCGTGCGAGCAGGTGCCCGGCACTACGGTGGTTGCTCAAAATCAGATCGGTGTCCTCGAGGGCGGCGACGACGCCCACTCCGGCGGCTTCCTGGCCGATGGAAGTGCAGGTGCCGGGTGCAGCCTGTTTTGATGCTAGAGCCACCAGCTGCAATTCGTAGCTGCGAATCAGCAGCATCTGCTCGAGCAGCGTCTGCCGTCGCGCTAAGGTTGGCGCTTCCTTCATGGATTCTCTCCTTTCAACAGTGAGCGGGTCGCGTTGACACGCTCGACCGCCCGCACTGTATGCGTCAGGCACGTGTCTGCAAAGACTGTGAACCGGCGTTTAGGAAAAAATTAGGGAATCGGCAATGAAGATTTAGGAAGTTCGGGCATACCTGCGCTGGACGGCGTTGGATGCGCTACGCGCATGGCGTCGTAACCATCGCTCGCACATGGCGGGTTGCTTTCGTTAACCGACCCTAAGTCCGGCGATTGGGAGAAAGCGCACCTGACGATCGGTGCAATCGCAGGATGGGTCAGGCACATGCGCCGAACCGATCGTTCCTCTTCGGTGGGCTAGCTCGTAACCACGAGGCACAATTGCATTCGCGAACTGCACATACACGCGAAGGCTGACAATTAGTCAGCCGTTCTTCGGAATGTCGACCAACTCAAGCGGGCGCTCGGCGCGAAGCACGAAGGAACCACGGCCGGTCTTGTCAATTCGCAGCGGCGCCTGGCGCTCGTTCAATCTGCGCGCGAGCAGAATGAGCCGCGCTTCAAGGTTGTCGCTCACGTCCGGCAGACCGATCCGGCGGTCGAGCCGCAGCTCGCGGTTAGTGAATGCAGTGCGGCCGCTCGCGCAGAAATCGCTGGTCAGCGCCCACAATATCGAGCCGGCAACGCCTTTGATGAGGTACTGACCGTCGAGGAATACGCTGTCGTTTTCGCAGTAGTGCCGGATCGTTATCGGCGTGCCGGCCGGAGATACCGCCGGCGTTTGGGGCGTAGCGTCGTCACTCTGTTCGCCTGCGTTGTATTGCCGCAGCACAATGGCTGCGCCGAGGCCCCCGCAAAGCGACACCAGCGCGTCCTCGTCGTCGTAGCCGAAGCGCAGGTCCTGCGGACTTTCCACGTAGAGCACGCCGATCAGTCGTTCGCCCGCAAGAATCGGGACGGCAAGCTGACTGCGCGAACCCGCGAGGCCGGCGAGCGGAATCTCGGTCTCGAGCTGCGACGCTGCACCGCTGCGCGCGAGGTTGTCGCGGATCGCGCGGCTATAGCTGTACTCCGCGGCGAAGTGTCCGATCCGGATCGGCGTCCTTTCACGTGCAGCAACGCCAATGACACCGTCTCCAAGTTCGATCTCCGCACCGATGCCGGAGACGTTGTAACCGCGGCTGGCGACGGTGTAAAGGCGTCCGCCGGTCGCCTCGTACATTAAGATCATTGCGTAATGAATATCGAAATGTATCTCGAGGCAATTGAGCGTTTGAGTAAGCAGCGCATCGAGCTCGCCGACCCGCCTGAGTTCTTCTGCGCTGGCACGCAACGCTGCCAGCAGATTGCGACGCGGCGGTGCAGGCAGCGTCTGCCCGGGCACGCGTTCGATGTCGAGCACGCGATAGATATCCGATCCTAGCAACCGGAACACGCCGGCCATGCCCGTGTGAGAGGCGATACCGGCAAGCTTCGCCTTCATGTTCTCGAACAGCGGCCCTTCCTGTTCCGTGCGCAAATATTGCAGTGTCAGACGGTAGTGTCCGGCAGTCGTCGGGTCGATGACGGCGACCCGCACGTAAGGATTGGCAAGAACGTTGCGCCGCGTAGTGTTGAAGAACTGATATGAAAGCGCGACGTGCTCAGTGTCAACATACTGCACCTGCGACAGGTACGCGACGTTCGGTGTCCCGTCGGGCGCACAAGTGGCAATCTGCCCCGGTAAAGTGCCTTCGAGACACTCGCGAATCGCTTCAAGGTGAATCTTCATCTACCGGCCTGCAGCGCTTCGCCGGCGGCCGGACCCGGCGTCTGCGAGAACGCCGCCTCCACAGTGAAGCGGACAGCGAGTAAATCTTCCGGGGAACTGGCGAGGACGCTGCGAACGATAGACGCCTGGTAGCCGAGTGCGCTCAGCCCCTCAACAAATATTTCAATCTGGCGCGAAGATAGTTCCGCGTCGCCAGCCTCGACCGGCACGATCAGTGCGTCTTTGCCCTTCAGCTGCAAAGTCCGATGATCGGCGGGCCGGCTGAAGACCACCGCGATGGTACCTGTGCGGCGCACGTCTTCGAGCAGGGCTGCCGACGCCGTCTTGGCGAAAAGCACTGTCACCGCTCTGCGGTCCGCCGATGTCCGGCAACCGACTGCGCGTGCGAGACTCGGCACGCCACCGCTGCGGCAGGATGCGGCGCTCATCGAAATGCCGCTGCAGATAAACGAAGCCTGTTCCTCGTCGAGAACGTGCGCCTTCGCGTCCTTCATAGGTCGCGATCATAGCCAAATGCGTCTTAATCTGGAATCCTCACAAGGAGCGCGCCGCCGCGTTCAAGCCTTCAGCCGCTATTGAGGCGGCATCGGGAACTGCACGACACCGCCATGCGGTTCTTTGCCGGGCGGCACGTAAGCCGGCGCGGGCTCGCCGGCGACACCGAGCGAACGCACGAAGCGGTAAAGCGCGCGCAGGTCGGTTTCTTTCATGTCGCGCAGGGCGAACCAAGGCATTGGCGGACGATACTGAGCGGAGCGTGCCACGCGTACCCAGTCTTCCTCACTCATGCGTGCCATAGTCATGCGCAGATTCGCCGGATAGGTCGTGCCCCACGGCCCGCGCCAGCCGAGACGGTCGCCGATCAACCAGTCTTTTTCCGGCACCCGGCCGCCGCTTTGCGCGTAGTTCGGCGTGTGACAGTCGTTGCATCCGGCAATCTGCGCTATGTATCGACCGCGTTCGAGTGAAGGTTTTGATATGCCTTGCAAATCTTCGCGGTCGGCAGCGAATGCGCACACTGCGCCGAGTGCGATGATAAAGGCCGCGGCAAATCGTGTGGACGATGATCGCTCAAGCATGGTTTTTCTCCTCGATGTAGTTGGTGTTGTCGCTGAGCAAATCGCGACAGACGCTTCGCATTCTGGAGAAAAATCATCTCGCGGAGTCCTAAATCCAGCGTAAACAATTCTTAAAAAAATACTATTTACAAGGTGGCCGCGAGCGCAGCGGCCGACCTGTCAGGGATCGAGCAACGCTGAATAGTGAAGACGCCTTTTATGGATAACAACAAGCGTCCACTAATTCCAATGAATTCAGTCGAGTCGAATTCCAGCTCATCCAAAGCAAACTGCTCGCTTGCATTCTTTGCTTCGCTTAGCGGCATAATGGCGCGATCGTATGAACGCACTTGCCCTGCCACCGGGCGTGGCGCTGTTATCGGGCAAAACTTGACGTCCAGCAATCCGCCGGACGCCATCACTCGTCGCTGAGGAGCACTGTGAAAACGATTGGCCTCATTGGTGGCATGAGTTGGGAGTCGACCGTTCCGTATTACCGCCAGATCAACGAAACGATCAAGGAACGCCTCGGCGGTCTGCATTCTGCGAAGATTGTTCTCTACAGCGTCGATTTCCACGAAGTCGAAAAGCTCCAGCATGCGGGCGATTGGCACGCTGCCGCCGTCATGCTCGCGGCAACTGCTCGCTCGCTCCAGGCAGCAGGCGCAGACTTTCTCGTCCTGTGCACCAACACGATGCATAAAGTAGCCGCCGACATCGAGGCGGCCGTGACGATCCCGCTATTTCATATTGCCGATCCAACCGCCGCCGAAATCAAGTTCGCCGGCCACTCAACAGTTGGCCTGCTTGGGACGCGCTTCACAATGGAGCAGGCGTTCTACCGCGATCGATTGAGCGAACGTCATGGGCTGCGCGTCATCGTCCCTGATGCGAAGGATCGCGAGACCGTTCACCGCATCATTTACGACGAGCTGTGCGTTGGCGTCATCAGTGAGGCATCGCGCAGCGAGTATCGACGAGTCATGGCAGGCCTCGCGTCACAAGGCGCGCGAGCGATCATTCTCGGCTGCACGGAAATATCGCTGCTCGTCAATCAGCAAGACTCGCGCGTCCCGCTGTTTGATACGACCGCGATTCATGCACGCGCAGCGGCGGAAGAGGCGCTTGTACCATAACGCCGAATTGTTGATACACCCGTCGAATCTGGCCTCGTCTCACCGATGAAGGAAATGTCCAGGCGATAACAGGAGTGGTTGCGGCGCGCCGAGTGACGACCTTACTGAACTGACGAGAGCTCACCGAGAAAATAACACCCCGTCTCTCGTATCTATTCTCGTCACTTCTTCTCTTCTTTTTTGACCGCAAGTCCCATTTCAGTGAGAAAGCGCGCGATCTCCGCCTGCTCGCTCGCGAGCCATCGCGTCATTTCCTCTGCGTTCATATACACATCCTCGTACATATTGCGTCTCATGTACTCTTGCCACGCTGCACTTTTATGAACTTTGGCGAGCGTTGCGTCCCACACCGCGACGACTTCGCGCGGGATACCCGCCGGCGCGACGAACCCCCGGAAGCCGCCGGCATGCACATCGAATCCCTGCTCTTTCAGAGTCGGAACGTTCGGAAGCCCGGCGGGCCGCCGGATCGCGGGCACGCCCAGCAGAGTCAGTCTGCCGCTTTCGACATAAGGCATTACTTCGCCAAGGTTCTCGGCAGTCGCATGCACGTGGCCGCCAAGCACGGCAGTTGCGGCATCGGTCCCGCTTTTGAAAGACACGGTATTGAATTTCGCGCCGGTGAGCTGCTCGAGGCGAAAAATGAGCTGATGCGCGGAGCCGCCGGGAAAAGTGATAGCTACGTTGATTGTTTTTGGCTTCGCCTTCGCCGCGGCAACCAAGTCCTTGACCGTTTTGAACGGAGAATCGTCGCGCACCGCAAGCGAGTTTAGATCGAGCCCGATGACACCGAGCGCCTGAAATTTGTCGATGCCGACGTCGAGCCCCGTGCGTAGCGGAACCGTGATGAGTCCCGTACCGGCCAACAATATGAAGTAAGGATCGCCTCGCTTCGACGCCGCGAACGTCTGACCGACTGCGCCGCCACCGCCCGCACGATTCTGAATGATGACCGGCTGCGGCAGCAGCTTCTCTTTCAAGATGATGTCCGCCACCACGCGCGCGACGAGATCCGAGCCGCCTCCGGCGCTGGTCGGTGAAATCATCTCGATCGGCTTGACCGGATATGACTGCGCTGCGACCGGTGCTGCAACGAGACATCCGAGCGAAACGATAAGCTGCTTCATCGCGCTCATCTCTTCATCACCGGGCTGTACCAGGATGTCCTCAGGCAAACTTTCCATCTACCAAAATCTTCGCCAGGCGGCAGATGGCTAAACACGGATCAGCGCGTCTTGGGTCCCGCCGTCTCATTCGCCGAGGATGGCCATGAACCTGATACCGATGTCGAATCCCATGGCCCGCTGTTTGTCGCGAGCGGTGCGCAGCCGCATAGGATTGCGAACGTTGCTGCAATCAATACCGCTGAAATTTTTGTCATTATCATGTCCTCAATGTGAGTATGGAAAGCAACAACGAGTTATGCACCGTCGTGTCAAAACGCCGTGAAGCGATTCGACTCTGCGCGCCGCTACATGTTAACTGAACGCGCAGGCTAAATATTCCCTCATACCGGTTCACCACGTTCAATGGCTACCTAGGCACACCGCATCGGGTGCGTTGTGCCGAAACGCCGTTCGTGCTGTTGTTTCTCCTGGCTGCTTGACCACCACCACAAAGCACCCAATACTAGTGTTCGCGTGGCTCGATTTGCTGTTCTTAAGTCGATATCGATATGGTCTCGATTCCTCTTGAAAGGAGCGACACTCATGAAGATCAAAGCGCTGGGACATGTGGTACTGCGCGTCACCGACCGTGCGCGCGCTGAAAAATTCTACAACGGCGTGCTGGGCCTCCCGATCTGTGCCCGTCTCGATAAGACAGGATTCAAGATGGCATTCTTTACGCTCGGCAATCACCACGATTTCGCAGTGATGGAAGTAAGCGGCGAAGGCAGTAGTCGAAGCGAGACTGCGGTGGGACTGCATCATGTCGCGTTCAACATCGGCAACAACCTCGATGAACTGCGTGAAGCCAAATCAAAGCTGGAGGCTGCGGGTATCACGCCGCATCCCATCGATCACGAGGTAACTAAATCTCTTTATTTCCAGGACCCGGACGGCAACGGCGTCGAGCTATACGTCGATGCGTCGGACGCCTGGCGCCGCGAACCGCAGCGAGTCGCCCAGTTAATGCCGCTCGAGTTGTAGACCTGAGGCCCCGCGCTCCCGCTCGCCGGACACGAGCGGGTTTGTCGAGTAACGAAATCTAGCCTTTCTTTGGCGACCAGCCGTACACCTTCGCGCACGCACCACCCATCAACATCGCGCGTTCACTATCACTCAGGCGATTGGTTTTACGGAAGGGCTCGACGGCCTGTTCGTAGTTGACGACGGCGAAGGCGCGCGTCCAGTCGGTGCCCCACAGGCAACGCTCGAAACCCCACGCGTCGAACACGCGCGCGAGCGGATCCCAGATGTCGTTGAAAGGATACGGCTCCTTCGACAGCGTGCAAGCGCCGCTGACTTTGATCACGGCGTTTGGGCGCTTTGCAAGATCGATCACCTTTGGCAGATCAGCCCACGGTTGGGCCGGCGCCGGCGGCGTGCGCGGCTGCATGATACTCAGATGGTCGACGACGAATCGCGTGTCAGGATGGCGGTCGATGATGGTCATGCCGGCGTCGATGTTGCCCCAACACAGCATATTGACCGGAAAATCGTGCTTGACCGCTGCGCGCAGAATGCGATCGAAGCCTGGATCGGTCGGCAAACGGTCGCGCCCCGGATCCTTCGTAATCATGATGCGAATGCCGACAGTGCCCGGCGTCTTCTTCCAATCAGCAATGACATCGGCCACGGCCGGATCATCGGGATCGACTGGCTTCACGAGCGCGAACCGGCCGGGATGCGCGCGCTGTACTTCCACCGCATAACTCGCGTCGTAGCGATACATCGCAAACGGCGAGACGAATATCGCGCCATCTACGCCGACCTTATCCATCGCCGCCACCATTTCGTCGCCTGTGACGTGAGCGGGCCAGTTAGGCGAAGTGTGCCAGGGACGTTTCGGTGTATTCGCTTCATAGGCGTGGATCTGGGAATCTATGATCGGCATCAGGAAAGCTCCTCTCCGTTAAATGGTTTCAGTGTATTGCAACAGGTCGCGATGGCGGTGTCCACAAGGGTTGCGCTTAGTGCATGGTCCTATGACGCTGCGCGTTAAGCGATCGCTCAGCGCACTGGTAATACCGCCTGCGTTGCGAGTCGCGGCCTGAACCAGCTCGTTTACAACAGACCTCAATGCCCGCCTTCGCCAGCAGAACCCCGCGGTCCATGCGTACGTTGCATTGTGCGAGCACTATGAAAGCCACTCGGCCTTATTCGCTCCAAGCACCGGTGAAGGTTTGTCCCAGTAAGGTTTTGTCTCCGACATCTTCAGCACTGGCGCCAAATGCTTCAACGTGCCATGGCCGCCTTTCGTTTCCGTCATGATCGATTCCAATTGGGTATTCGTGAGTCCCAGGTTCGGATCGGAATATTTCACATGACCCTGCTTGTAGATGTACATGCCCGAGCGGCATAGCGAGACCCGAACATGATATGAACCGCCTTCGCGTGCGCGTCGCGCGAGCGCGAGCAACACACCGTAAGCGCCGTTATAGCCGGTGGTGTAATCGCAGGCGGATGCCGGCAATAATTTCGGTCGCGCATCGCCGTTATCGAGGCAAATGCCGGTTGCAGATTGGGCGATCTGTTCCCATCCGCCGCGATTCGTAAACGGCCCGCCATGTCCGTAACAGCTGATGGAGAGATAGACGATGCCGAGATGCTCTGCGGCGAGCTGTTCGGGTCTCAGGCCGTGCTTGTCCATGATGCCGGGTCGATAACCCTGGCTGAACACATCGGCATCGCGCACCAGCTTCTTGACGGTCGCGACATCTTCAGCCTTGTTGAGATTAAGGAAGCAACTGCGCTTGCCGTGGCTCGTATCCATCACATGCTCGGGCACCTGCGGCAAATGCTGCGCGGTGACCATCAGCACGTCGGCGCCATTTTCAGCGAGCGTGCGCGCAGCAATCGGCCCGGCGAGGATGCGCGTGAGGTCGAGCACCTTGATTCCTGACAGCGGTCTGTCCCCTTTCGGAAAAGGAATCGGGTCGCTGTCGCCAATCTTGGTGATTTCGATGAGCGGCTTGCCGGACAGCATTTTTCCGTGCGGATGCTCGAGCCATTCCGCATTGGAACGTATCACCGAGCCGCAGGCGCGCGCTGCAGCGATTGCTTCTTCGAGATCGTGGGAATCCCATTTTGCGATCGCCTTGGCGACCGCATCCGCATTCGATTCACAGCCGAGGACCCCGATCACGCGGTCGTGCAGATGCGGCAGATTGAAATGCGGCAGGTACCAGCGCCCGTCCTTGCATTGCCACGGCTGCGTGATCGAGCGCATATGCTCCATCGACGGCGACTTCACTTCCTTCCAGCTCCCACCGTCGGCAGACTTCTGCCGCATGTATTTCGAACTCTGACAGGTGGCCGCCGCATGACGAACGTCGATAGCGACTTTCTGGCGCCGCCCGGTTTTGATCTCATGTATGTCGGTGACTGCGACGCCGACTCCGCCAAGTATATTTGCCGTCGTCTCGCCGATCTTGAAACGCGCCGAATAGACCGGATCGTGTCCGTCAATCGTTACTTCGCCATCCGCAGGCATGCCGCGGCCGCGTATATTCATAATTTCTTCGAATCCCGGGTTCATTCGTTCGTCCTCTAAGTGTGGTCTGCCCGCGAGCGGATATCGTTCGAGAATGCTACGGGCGCTGGTTCAATAGTAAACCGTGATATCTTCGCGTGCATGACTAAACCAAAACTGACTTATTTTGACGCTCCCGTGAGCCGCGGCGAAGAATGCCGGCTCGCGCTCCATCTCGCCGGCATCGACTTCGAAGACGCGCGCATCAAGGGTCCCGCGTGGCCCGCCATGAAGGCTGCAACGCCTTACGGCGCCCTGCCCGTGCTCGAAATGCCGGGACGACCGCCGCTCGGGCAATCGAACGCCATACTCGTGTTGATCGGTCGCGAGCATGGCCTTCATCCCACGGACGACTTTGAAGCCGCGCGGCACGAAGGCATGATGCAGCATGTCGAGGATCTGCGCTGTCTCGTCGGCCCCACGCTGCGCATGAGGGATGCGGATA
>Ga0207683_10000575_pt1 | contig 33996 bp, 34 predicted proteins | sample KBSM73metaG_FD_184333 | JGI IMG/M metagenome (GOLD analysis project Ga0207683, IMG submission 184333) | Miscanthus rhizosphere microbial communities from Kellogg Biological Station, Michigan, USA - KBS M7-3 metaG (SPAdes) (version 2) | ecosystem: Host-associated > Plants > Roots > Rhizosphere >... | reverse complement strand
ACCCAACCGTCGTCGGCCAGAATGGTTTTCCACGCGATGGTGCGGATCAGGAAGGTCACGAAGAACGGCAGGATCACCAATCCAAGGATCAGGTTCTTGTACCGGCCCGCTTTGAACGCGATGACGTATGCGAGTGGAAATGCAAGGAGTAGGCACAGCAAAGTGGCCACCAACGCATACGTAAACGTCCGAATGATCTGATCCTGGTAGTGGCTGAACGCGTCGAGATAATTGCTGAAGTCCCAATTGAAGGTCAAGGTCGGCAAATACACCGAACCGCCCATTGACGACAGCGACGTTCGGGCCAGCGAGAAGAACGGCACCACGAAGAAGATCCCGAGGTACACGAGCGCGGGCAGGATCATCAAGTACGGCGCAATCTTGCTCCGCTGCCTGCTACTGCTGGCTACACCGGCCATCGGATCAACCGCCGGTGACGGCGGCGTAGAGCCCGTTGAACTCTTGCGTCTGCTCGTCGGTGAGATCGGCCCACGACTTCAGCTTGTCGATGCTCGCCTGCGGCGGGTTGATCAACGGATTGGCGGCCAGCTTCGGATCAATCTTGTTGAGCTCGTCCGCCATATCCGAGAGCACGGGAACGTACTGGGTGAACGCGACGAGCTTGGCATAGTTCGGCCGGTCGTAGACGTAGTTGATCCACGCCTCGGCGGCCTTCTGATTCTGGGTGGTGTACGGGATCACCATCGTGTCGATGAACCAGTCGCCGCCAGACTCGGGGATCACGAACTTCAGATCCGGATTGTCCGCCTGTAGCTGCACGACGTCACCCGAATATGCCTGGGCGACAGCGATATTGCCCGCCGCGAGGTCGTCGGCGTAATCATTGCCGGTAAAGCGCCGGATCTGGCCCTTGTCCTTTTGCTCCTTGACCAGGTCGACCGCCTTCTGGACGGCCTCGGTGGTCGGCTTCTCAGGCGAGTTGCCCTGAGACTGCATGATCATCCCCAGACCGTCCTGCGTGTCGGAGAGCAAGCTGACCCGGCCCTTGAACGCGGGATCCCACAGGTCGTCGATCGTTGCGATGTCCCGCTTGGTGGCGGCCTTGTTGTAGGCTAGCCCGACCATGCCGGTCATGTAGGGCGCCGTCTTCTTACGACCCGGATCGACCTGTGAATTCAGCAGATCCGGGCGCAGATTCTTCCTGTTAGGCACACCTGAGTCACTGATCTCGTTGAGCCAGCCGAGCCGATTGATGCGCGCCGCCATGAACTGCGTGGGCACCACCAGGTCGGCACCGATGTCCTGCTTGCGCGACAACGGCTCCTTGACCTTGGCGAACCACTGCTCGTTGTCGTTGAAGTCTTCCTTGTAATCGACAGTCAGGCCGCTGGCCTTCTGGAACTCGGCGACGAAGCCGTCAGCCATGTACAGCGGCCAGTTCGAGATCCGCAACGTGCCAGTGGCGGGTCCCTCTTGCGTCGCTGTTGTGCCGGTGGCGGACTTGTTGTCCGACTTGCTACACGCGGCCAGGAAGGAGCCACCCATCGCCAGAGCCGCTGCGGCCGCGGCGCCTCCGCCGATGAAGCGGCGGCGCGACGTCCGGTTGGCCGCTAGGCGGGAGAATTGGCGGAGATCAATTGCGTCGAAATCTTTGGAGGGCATGGCGACTGTGCCTTTCAGTGGATTTGGCAAGGGGGAGGGAACGGACGACGGCCAACGGCTACGAGTCGTCGAGCATGTCTTCGAGATCCTCGGTCGTCGGGATGTCGGCGGCTGGCAGCACCAGCGACGCTTCGGGCGCCCAGGAGACGTGTACCTCGTCGCCGGGCCGCAGCAGTGGCAGGTCTTGCTCCGGGCCGACATGCGCGAGGATCGTCGACTCGTCTGGAGCGGCCAGTGAAAGCCGCACCACCGGGCCCTGGAACGTCAGATCGGTAACCGTCGCGCGGACCGTGGCGACGTCTCCGGTCGGGGCATCCATCGAAACCCGCACCCTTTCGGGCCGAACCATCAGCGTCGCCTGGCCGCCTGGCTCGATCGTGGTGTCGCCGGGCCGGGCCTTCAACCTCGACCCGAGCACCTCCACTTCGACGAAGTCACGGGTGGTCCGGCCAGTCTGGCGTCCGGCCCACAGGTTGGCCTGCCCGATGAAGCTGGCCACGAAAACCGTCGACGGGCGGTCGTAGATCTCGGTCGGCGTGCCAATCTGGTCGACGTTGCCGGCATTCATGACCGCGATTCGGTCGCTCATCGTCAGCGCTTCCTCCTGGTCGTGGGTCACGTAGATGAACGTGATCCCGACCTCGCGCTGGATGCGCTTGAGCTCGAACTGCATCACCTGTCGCAGCTTGAGGTCCAGCGCGCCGAGCGGTTCGTCGAGCAGCAGTGCGCTTGGGTAATTCACCAGCGCCCTTGCCAGCGCCACGCGCTGCTGCTGACCACCGGAGAGTTGGGCGGGCCTGCGCTGGGCGAAGTCCGTCAACCGCACGATCTCGAGCAGCTCGTCGACCCGCTTGCGGACCTCGGCCTTGTCCTTCTTCTTGCTGCGGGGTCCGTAGGCCACGTTGTCCCACACCGTCATGTGGGGGAACAGCGCGTAGTGCTGGAAAACCGTGTTGACGTTGCGCTTGTGCGGCGGCACGCGAGAAACGTCGGCGCCTTCGAGCCGAATCGCACCCTCTGTGGGCGTCTCGAATCCGGCGATCATTCGCAGCGTTGTCGTCTTCCCGCAGCCGGACGGGCCGAGCATCGAGAAGAACTCGCCCGATGCGATGGAGAAGTCGGCTTCCGCTACTGCGACGTAGTCGCCGAAGCGCTTGGTGACATTGTCAATCTCGATGACCGGGCCGCCCTTGGCGCGGGTGGCCCCGTCAGATCCCGTTGCTTGATCGACGGGAGTGGTGTGTATGCCGGTCAGGGCGGATCCTCCTCATGGACAGCCTCACGGCTGTGGGTAAACCATCGCGGATCGGACGGTCCTTCGCAAGCGATTCCGCAACGAATTTACTTTTTTACAATGGAATCCTTCGTCGCGCGCGCCTATGACTGAGAATATCCGCTGAATCGGGCGTGATCGGCTACCGCCTGGCCATCGCAGTGGGCCGGGTGTGACGGGAGAGCGCGCCTACTCAGTTTCCCAGCCGCACCTGTGGCAATCAGTAGAAACCGCGACGCCGTTTACTTCGTCCGCATCGGCGGGTAGTGCTCTGGGATGGCCAAGGTTAACGTCGCGGTGTCGTCGGAGTTGAGTCCGGAAAGGGCGTGGGCGCTCGCATCGGACTTGAGTCGCTTCGATGAGTGGCTGACGATCTTCAGCGGCTGGCGCAGCGAGGTTCCTGCGCAGGTCGAGGTCGGAACCTGCGTTTCGTCGTGCATCAGGGTGAAGGGCTTCCGCAACGTCGTGCACTGGCGGGTCACCCGATACGACGAACCGAAGTTGATCGAGCTGGTCGGCAGGGGCAGACCCGGCATCCGGATCGCGCTGACCCTGTGCGTACGCGACGACAAACCAGGATCGACCTTACAGGTCATCGCCGATCTGTCCGGCGGCCTGCTCAACACCCCAGTGGGACGCATCGTGGCCAACGTGCTCCAGTCCGATGTGCGCAAGTCGGTCGAGAATCTCGCCGCTCTCCGTTAACCCCATTCGTGGTTCATGGCACGAGATTCGTATCGCGCCTCGACGGATTCGATAGCTGCCGTGCGCGGGCGCGACAACGCGATCAGCACCATCGCGAGCGCGGCGGTCACCGCGCCGCCGACGAAGATCGCGACGAAACTGCTCTCGACAGGCAGCCTGGTGCCCGAAATGGTGCGGCCGAGTAGCACCGCGACCAGAGCCGCGGCCATCGAGCTTCCGACGGTTCGCGCGATCGCGTTCATGCTCGTGGCCACACCCGTCTCGCCGGCGTCGACCTCGGCGACGACCAGCGCGGGCAGCGCGCCGTAACCGAGGCTGATGTAGGCGTTGGCCAGAATGCTCGCGGCGATGATCTGCCACGGCGCCGAATGCTCGAGCGCGATGAACAGGAAGCCCACGATGCCCGCGACCGCGGCGATGACGAGGACCGGCCGGGCACCGAATCGGTCGATGAAGCGCCCGCTGACCAACGCGACCAGGAAGCCGGTGAGCGCACCCGGCAACAGGTACACGACGCTGGCCTCCAACACGGTCGCCCCGAAGCCGTATCCCGCTGCGGCGTGTGGGATTTGGACGAACTGAGTCAGCCCGAGGAATGCGAAGTACAGCCCCATGCCGACGAACACGGTGGCGAGGTTGGTCAGCATGATCGGTCGCCGGGTCATCATCTCCGTCGACACCAACGGCTGCTTGGCCCGCCGCTCCCAGAACCACCAGGCACCGAGCACCACCAGGCCGCACGCCGCGCACAACAGCGTCCTTGGCGACGTCCAGCCCCACGAGTGGCCCTGCGTGATCGCCAGCAGCACGGCCGAAAGGCCTGCGGCCAACCCCGCGGCCCCGAGCCAATCGATGGTGCCTGTCGAGCTGCGCGCGCGGGAGGGCACGATCAGCACGGCGATCGCAATGACGACCACCGTGAAGCCCGTCGTCAGCCAGAAGACGCGGTGGTATCCGGCGTCGCCGCTCATCAACAGGCCGACCACTACCAGTCCGGTACCGCCACCGAAGCCGAGCGTCCCCGACAGCACGGACATCGCCGAGCCCATTCGGTCCTCGGGCAGCTCCTCGCGGAGGATCGCGATGCCTATCGGATAGAGCCCGTACGACGCTGCCTGTAGCACGCGGGCGATGATCAGCAGCGCCAGCGACGAGGTGGTGGCGGCGAGAAGCGAGCCGACGAGCACGACGACAAGCACGGTCAACAGCACGTGTTTCTTGCTGTGCAGGTCGGCCAGCCGGCCGATCAGGGGGGTGGTGGCTGCCGCTGCGAGAAGGTTCGCGGTGACCGCCCAGCTGGCCGCTACCGTCGACACGTTCAGTTGATGGGCGATGATGCCGAGCACCGGAACGACGGCGGTCTGCAGCACCGCGACGGTCAGCACCACCACGGACAGGCCTGCGATGAGCACCCCGGGTCGCGCATTGCCGCCGAGGCCGGACCGCGTCGCTTCGGTCTCGACCACGGCCCGCTCCGATCGTTAGCTCATCTTCGGTTCGCTCGATTATGTCCCTTGGCCCAAAAGCGCCGACAACCGAGTGTGATCCGGCTTGCCACGCGGCGAACGTTCCGTACCGCTCGAAGAATCTGCGAAATTTCGAGCGGTAAGGAACGTTCGGCGGGAGTCGGTGCAATCCCTGCTAACCCAAAAGCGCCGACAACCGCTCATGCGGAAGCGCCGGCGAGCGGTGTCCGTCGCGGCCGACCATGTCGTCGTTGACGACCAGCGCGTTGAGCACCGCCTCCTCGACGGCCTGCACGACCGCGGTGTAGAGGTCGTCCATGCGGCCCCACGGCAAGAACGTCAGCGTGCCGAACTCGTCCTGACCGGGTGAGCCGACGGGACCGACGGGAAACGCACTGGCCAAGCCCGGGACGTCCGCGGTGGAGAAGGCCAGGAAGATGTCGCCCGAGAAGTGGCTGCCCGTCGTCCCGGTGCGGGCCAGGCCCAGCGGAACGCGCCGGGCCAGAGCCTTGCACTGGCCGGGCAACAGGGGCGCGTCGGTGGCGACGACCGCAATGACGGAGCCGGCGCCGGGAGGCGGCTTGAGGCCGAGGTCCACTTCGAACCAATCGCCCGCCATTGGGTTGTCGTCGAGCAACTCGGGGCCCACATGACTTCCGGCAACGGTCAATTCGACGCGGGCGCCGAAGTTCGCCTGCACGAACGCTGCCACCGTGAAGGTCCGTCGCCCGTAACCGACCCGCCGCGACGCGGTTCCGTTGCCGCCCTTGAATTCGTAGCAGTTCATCCCGGTCCCACCGCCGACGGATCCTTCTGCGACCGGACCCGCGCTCGCCGCGTCAAGCGCCGCCTCGACGTGCTCGGGCCGGACGTGTCCGCCGTTGATGTCGTTCAGGTAGCCGTCCCAAGTTTCCGCGCAGACGGGAAGGAGCCACTGCCGGGCGAGCTGCGGGTTGACGCGGTTGACCCAGCTGACGACGCCGGTGTGGCAGGCGCCGACCGCGTGCGTATTCGACAGCACGACAGGCAGATTGAACGAACCTGCCTCATCGATCCAGGTGGTGCCGGTCATCTCGCCGTTGCCGTTGAGCGAGTACCAGCCGGCGGCGCACGGCTGTCCGACGCCGTCCCGGCCGCGCGGCAGAACCGCGGTGACGCCGGTGCGGACCGACGGGCCGTCGATCAACGTCGTCACTCCGACCTCGACGCCGGCGACGTCGGTGATCGCGTTGAGCGGCCCGGGTTCCCCGGATAGGACGATGCCGAGCCCGCGCGCCCGTGGCCGACCATCTCTCGTGTGTGTCATGGTCACCCGACGAATCCTCGCCGAGTGACGTGGGCGCGTCGACTCCGACCGCCCGTGATCGAATGAACGCATGTCTTCCAGCGCACTGACCGAGCCGACCTTCACCGGTCACCGACCCTCTGCCGCCGGCGATCTGTCTGTTGAGACGCACGGCATCGCCCCGATCCCAGAGGATCAGCGGTACGGTTCGCCGGCTCGCCTGTTCACGGTGTGGTTCGCGCCGCAGGTCAACATGACAGGAGTGTTCACCGGCGCGCTGGCTATCGTGCTCGGGCTTGGCTTCTGGCTCGGTCTGCTGGCGATGGTGATCGGCACGGTACTCGGCTCGCTCGTGGTCGGGTACCTGTCGACCTGGGGCCCGCGGACGGGGACTGGTCAGCTTCCGAACTCGCGGATGGCGTTCGGGGGCGGGGTCGTGTTGCCCGCCGTTCTGCAATGGCTGGGGACGATCGCGTGGGACGCGCTGGTCGGCCTGTTCGGCGGGCAAGCGCTGTCGTTGCTCCTCGGCATCCCGTTCTGGCTGGCGGTGCTGGTCGTGCTGGCTGTGCAGGGCGCGGCGGGATTCTTCGGCTACGAGGTGATCCACCGGATGCAGGCGGTGCTGACCGTGGTGTTGTTCGTGACGTTCGTGGTGTTCGCGGTGAAACTCGTTGGGGGACATGCGATCGTCACGCCCGCGAGCATCAGCGGCGCGGACCTGGCCGGTGCGTTCGTGCTCGAGGTCACCATCGCGTTCAGCCTGGCGGTGTCGTGGGCCAGCTACGCTGCCGACTTCAGCCGCTACCTGCCTGCCGATTCGTCGCGGGCGCGAGTGTTCGGGTTCACGTTCGCCGGAATCGTGCTGGCGTACATCTTCATTCAGGGCATCGGCGTCGCAGCGGGCGACGTGGTTTCCGAGCAGACCGCGGAGGGTGTGCGGTCGGTGATGGGCGGAGGTCTGCTCGGCGGGCTGGCTCTGCTCATCATCGCGTTGGCATCCGTCGGCTCGGGTGTGATGAACGACTACAGCGGGTCACTGGCGCTGCAGACGATCGGGGTGAGAGTGCGGCGGCCGGTGTCGGCCGTGATCGTCGCGGCGCTGGCGTATCCGCTCATCCTCTGGCTGAACGGCGCCGACACCGCGACCCGCTTTCAGGACGTGCTGCTGCTGGTGAGCTACTGGATCCCGGCGTTCGTCTCGATCATCGTCGTCGATTGGTTGCTGCGCGTTCGCGGCAGGACGACCATCAACCCGGCCGAGGAACCGACCGACCGGCGCGACGCCGTGGCCGCGGTGATCGTTTTCCTGCTCGCGTACGCCGCGGCGATCCCGTTCATGCATACGTCGCTGATCGAGGGTCCGATTGCCAAGGCGTGGCACGGCGCCGACATCGCGTATTTCGTGAACCTCGTCGTGGCGGCGGTCGTTTACGGCTGCTACCGGGTGGTGCGTGGACGCACGTCGGCATCCGTGGGCTGAGAAGTGGTGTCGATGAAGTCCTCGATCAAATCCACCACTTCACTGGGCCGTTCAACGTGAGGGAAGTGGCCGACGCCTTCTAGCACCTCCAACCGGCTCTCTGGCCGGGCGGCCTGCGCCGCGTAGGCGTGGTCGACCGGGATGATCCGGTCGCGGTCTCCCCAGATCGCCATCGTGGGCAGTTCGGCGGCCATATGTAGTCGATTGAGTGCGCTGACGGCCTGACCGCGGTAGTCGACCACCGAGCGCAGCGTCCGCAGGAACGCCTGGCGCGTCTGCGGGTCGGACAGCGATGAATAGGCACTCCACACTTCGGCAGCGCGCGGAGATTGAATCCCCGCCCCGGAAAGCCACGTCCGCAGCTTGTTGCCGACAGTCAGAACAGGCTGCGGCGCGATGACGGGCAGTATCAACTCGGCGCCGGGGGCTGACAGCAGTCGCAGCGTCCACCCCACATCGGGACCAAGACCGCCGCTGCTGATCAGAATCAGCCGTTGACAGTAATCCGGATGCTGGTAGACGAACTGCATGGCCACGCCGCCGCCGAGCGATTGACCGACGATCGTCGCCCGCGATATTCCCAGCTCGTCGAGCAGGTCACGGAGCCACACCGCGAACGCTCCGAGCGAGTAGTCGCCGCGGGGCTTGTCGGATTGACCATGTCCCAGAAGGTCGGGCGCGACGACGCGGTGTTTCCGCGACAGCTGGGGGATCACTGCGCGCCATGTTTCGGAGCTCCCGGCCATTCCGTGGATCAAGAGCAATACGTCATCGCCGCCGCCGAGATCGCGATACGCGACGCGATCACCGTGAAGTTCCAGGTACTTCATTTCGTTCATGGCGGTTCCCCCTATGACCTGATTCGTGTCACTGGTTTCCCCATAGTTGCATTGCCCAACCACAGGCTCAGTTCCGACCCTGAAACCGGGACAGGTAGAGCCAGGTGGGTTGGTAGCCGCGTCGTTCGTAGAGGCGAATGGCGTCGGTGTTGCCGGGCAGCGCACCGAGGATCAGGTCCTTGACTCCGATCGCGTGGAGGTGCTGCTCGAGTCGTTCGAGCAGTTCGGAGCCCAGGCCGCTGCCGCGGTATTCCGGTAGCACACTTAGCGATTCGATTTCGCCGATCCGCGAGTCGGTCTCCCAGGTATCTGGGATCCACGTCTCATCAACGGTCAGAACGTGTGCAAGCCCATAGCCCACGGCCACCTCGCCCGCGAACGCAAGCAGCAGCTGGGTGTCGGGCTTTGCCAGCAACTGTTCGTACAACTCGCGCCGGACCCGCCACGTCTCATCGTCGCTGACGTACGGCGCAAGTTGCGGCATGGTTTCGGCGTGCCGGTGATGGACCGCCACCCACAGCGGGCCGACGACATCCAAGTCCGCCAGGCTGCCGGTGCGTACCTGCCAATCGGTCATCCGGCCAAGCTAGCGCCTCGCGCTGGTCTCGGCCGTAGCACCGCCGAATGTAACGACCGGCTTAGATCCTCTTCACTCCGTCGGCCACCGCGTGAAGCTTGTCGGGGTTGGCCACGTTGTGGACGGTGAGGATGCGGCCGTCGGCGTCCAGGTCGACGGTGAGGGTGGCGATGACTCGCCCGCCACCGGTGAGGACGATACCGGGCCCGCCGTTGATGTCGACGACTTCGGCTGCCATATCGGCGATTTCGACGCCCTCGTACGGGCGTTGGCTGGCGCCGACGATCCATCTCGCGACGTTGTCGATGCCGACGATCGGGCGCATCGCCTGGCGGACCTTGCCGCCGCCGTCGGTCCACAGCGTGACCTCCGGGGCCAGCAATTCCATCAGTTCGTTGATGTCGCCACCGGTGATGGCGGCGAAGAACCGCTCGGTGGCTTCGCGCCTCTTGACGCGGTCGGTCTCGAACCGGGGGCGCCGCGCCTGAACGTGCTCGCGGGCGCGGTGGGCGGCCTGCCGGACCGCAGATTCGGACCGTTCGACCGCTTCACCGATCTCGGCGTAACTGAAGTCGAACACCTCCTTGAGCACGAACACAGCCCGCTCCAAGGGGCTGAGGGTCTCCAACACGACGAGCATCGCCATCGACACCGATTCGGCGGTGGCGACGTCGTCGGCGGCGTCGGCCTGAGTCAGGATCGGCTCCGGAAGCCACGGCCCCACATAGGTTTCGCGTTGGTGGCGCGTCGAGCGGAGGCGCTCCATCGACAGATTCGACACGATGCGGGCGAGGTAGGCCTTCGGGTCGGAGACCTGAGAGCGGTCGTCCGCCGACCACTTGAACCATGCATCCTGGACGACGTCTTCGGCGTCCGCGGCGGAGCCGAGGATCCGGTAGGCGATCGAGAACAACAGGTTCCGATGATCGGCGAACGTCTGCTGATCGGCGTTCATCTCGTTGGCCGGCCGCCGCGCCGCCAGGTCGCCGCTCCCAGCGCAGGCAGCGCCTTGAGCAGACGGTACGTGGGCCACGGGCTGGAGCTCACCGTCTCTTTGTACGCGACCGCGAACCGGCCGGCCAAGTAGAGCCGCCCCGGGCTGTCGTCGGCATGGGTGAACTGGATGACGGCGTCGTTGCGGCCCAAGCTGACCGGTTGGTGCACATAGCCGAAGCGGAACTTCTTGGGCTGCTTGCCTTTCAGCTCGCGCACGATCGAACCGGCCGCATGCAGCGCGGTCGGGATGCCGCTCTGGCAGGTGCCGTGCATGACTCCGTAACCCTGCCGGATCGCGGCCGCATCGCCGACCGCATAGACGTGGGGGTGCGACACCGACCGCAGCGATTCGTCGGTGACGATGCGGCCGCGGTCGTCGACGTCGAGTCCGGCCGCCGCTGCGATGGGCGACACCCGCACGCCCGTCGTCCATAACACCGCCCGCGCATCGACGACCTCGCCGTCGTCGAGCGCGACACGGTCGGACATCACCTTTACGATCTCGACGCCCGCGCGGACTCGCACGCCGAGTCGCTCCAGACCTGTGTGCAGCCGGGCCCGCGCCTTCTCGCCCATCATCGATCCGGGCACCTGGCGGCTCAGCAGTACGACGTCCAGTTCGGGGTGTTGCTCGGCGATCTCGGCCGCGGACTCGACGCCGGTGAGGCCGCCGCCGGCCACGACGACGGTGCCGTAGGCGAGCCGCTGCAGGTAATCGGCCAGCAGCTTCGCGTCCTGTGCGCTGTTGAGGGTGTAGGCGAATTCGTCGACGCCAGGGACCGTCTCGGTGTCGGCGACGCTGCCCAGCGCGTAGAGAAGCGTGTCGTAGCGCAACGTGTGCGTGTCGTCGACGCGGACGGTCTGCGCGTCGGCGTCGATGCCGGTCACCCAGCCCTGCACGAAGTCCACACCGGTGCCGTCGAGTTGATCGGGGATCTGCAGGTCGGCCAGGGTCTGACCGGAGGCGGTCTGGTGCAGTCGCAGTCGTTCGGTGAACCGCAGCTGCGGATTGACGATGGTGATGTGGGTGTCGTCGCGGTGTTTCAGGCGACCGACCAATCCGGTTGCGGCGGCCATACCGGTGTAACCGGCGCCCAGGATCAGGATCTTTCTCATCGTTCTGCCTCTCGTTTGGGGGGCTGATACACACCAGACGCAAGCAGGGCCGCGATTCGTGACATCGACTTCTGGGTAAATAACGGCATGCGTCCAAAGACACTGGCCAGCACAGGTGGAGCCGTATTCGTCACTGCGCTGGCCGGTGGCCTGGCAAGCCGGCCTGCCGAGTCGACGTGGTACGCCAGGCTGAAGAAGCCGAGCTTCCAGCCGCCGCGCCAGGTTTTTCCGATCGTGTGGCCGATCCTCTACGCGGACATCGCCGCGGTCTCGGCGGCCACTCTCGACGATCTGCGCAATCAGGACCGCGCGCAGGCCCGCACGTACACCGCACTGTTGGCCGTGAACCTGGTGTTGAACGCCAGCTGGACATGGCTGTTCTTCACCCGTCGTCAGCTCGGTGCGTCAGCCGTTGCGGCGGCGGCGCTGACCGCGAGCAGTGCGGATCTCACTCGGCGGGCTGTCGCCGCGCACGGTCCCTCCGCTGGTGCCCTTGTCACCTATCCGGCGTGGTGTGCGTTCGCGACGGTGCTCTCGACGCGCATCTGGCAGCTGAATCGCGACTGAGGGGGCTTATGTGGCCGTCGAGGCGAAGTCAGACACCAACGAGGAAGAGCGTCAGCGCATCGCCGACCGCGTGCTCGGAATGCTTGAGGACGCAGTCTATTGGGGCATCGCCGTGTTGCTCGTCGTCGGTTCTGTCGCACTGCTCATCGCGCAGTTCAACACGATGCTGCGGCTCCGGAACACCCCAGCCGCCGCCGTGATGGTCGAGATTCTCGACGGACTGTTGCTGATCTTCATCTTCGTCGAATTGCTTTACGCCGTGCGGTCCTGCCTGCGCTCGCGCGAGATAGTCGCGGAGCCGTTCCTCATCGTCGGGATCCTGGCAGGAATCAAAGAGATCGTGGTGCTGTCGGTCGAGGCCGCCACGCTGTTGAACAGGGGACCGGATTTCGCACGTGCGGTCGTGGAGATCGGTGTGTTGGGCGGGGTGGTGCTGGTTCTGGCACTGGCGGCATTCGTGCTACGCGAACGCCGGCGGGACACCGAGGATGCGGGTGTTCGGGCGGTGCAAGAACAAGTCCCGAGTTCGGAGTAAACCGGCCACTACATGCCCTGTTACCTGCGATTATGGGGTTGTGACGCACCGCTGCGCGGTGTGGTCACGTCGGCTCGCATGGGAGGGCGGATCGATGGCCCGAATGTCGTTTGCGTACATCCTCTCGGTGCTGATGGTCGCGGTCGCGGCCTGTTCGGGCGGCGAGCGCGCCGGGACGACGACCACGTCGAGCGCGACCAACGACCACCCGCCCCGCGCGACGGTCGCGCTGATCACTCACCAGGCGCCCGGCGATACGTTCTGGGATCTGGTGCGCAGGGGCGCCGAAGCCGCGGCCGCGAAGGACGACATCGATCTGCGGTACTCCCGTGATCCGGATGCGGCGGCACAGGCCAACCTCGTGCGGTCGGCGGTCAACGGACGGGTCGCCGGCATCGCCGTCACCCTCGCCAACCCCGTGGTGATGGCGCCGGCAGTGCAGAGTGCGGTCGCCGCGGGAATTCCCGTTGTGGCAGTGAATTCGGGGATCACGGCCTGGAAAGCGATGGGGGCGATGGAGTACTTCGGACAAGACGAGGCGATCGCGGGTCAGGCCGCTGGGGAACGCTTCACTCACGAGGGCGCACGGAACGTCCTGTGTGTGATTCACGAGCCTGGCCACGTCGGACTGGAGGCGCGATGTGACGGTGTGGCAAGAGGATTCACGGGCAAGACGCAGAAGCTGTATGTGAACGGCGTCGACAACGCGACCGTCAAGCGCGCGGTGACGGCACAGCTGCAGCAGGACTTCAGCATCGACCGCATCCTGACCCTGGGTGCCCAGATGGCACTGGCCGCGCGGGAGGCCGTCGCCGAGGCCAACAGCTACGCCAGGGTGGCGACGTTCGACACCAACGCGGGCGTCGTCGACGCGATCAACAAGGGCATGATCGAATGGGCGATCGATCAACAACCCTTCCTGCAGGGCTATCTCGCGGTCGACTCGCTGTGGCTGTACCTCACCAACAAGAATGTGATCGGCGGTGGCCAGGCGACGCTCACCGGACCGTCGTTCATCGACGATACGAACATCAAATCGGTCGCCCACCTCGCCGAGGCCGGCACCCGCTGACGCCGTGACGGTCATCTTCCTCACCGGCGACGTGATGACCGGCCGCGCGATAGATCAACTGCTGCCGCACCCGGGCGATCCGACGCTGCGCGAATCCTTTGTCACCGACGCGCGAAGCTACATCGCGTTGGCCGAGCAGACGAACGGGCCCATTCCGGCGCCGATCGACTTCGCGTGGCCGTGGGGTGAGGCCCTGGACATCGTCGACCAGTTCGCGCCTGATGTCCGGGTGCTCAATCTGGAGACCAGCATCACCGCAGGCAGCGAGTTCGCACCGGGCAAAGCGGTGCACTATCGTATGCATCCGGACAACATCGGATGCTTGGCGGCGATCCGGCCGGATGTCTGCGCGCTGGCCAACAATCACATCCTCGACTTCGGCTATCAGGGGCTGACCGACACTCTGCGAACGCTCGAGGACGTCGGAATACAAAGCGCCGGTGCGGGATTAGATGCTGAGAGGGCCGAGCGCCCGGCTGTCGTCGGGCATGTCGTGGTCGCGTCGTGCGGCATGGGATCGAGCGGCGTTCCGCACGCGTGGGCAGCGACGGGCCGGCGACCCGGCGTCGCATACGTGGCTGACTTGACCGACCGCAGTGCCAACACGCTCGCCGAGCGCGTGCTTGCGGTGAAAGGTGCTGGCGACGTCGCGGTCGTGTCCGTGCACTGGGGTTCGAACTGGGGGTACGACGTCGACAGCGCGCAGATCCACTTCGCGCACCGGCTGATCGACGCGGGTATCGATGTGGTGCACGGACATTCGTCGCACCATCCGCGGCCCATCGAGGTGTACCGCGGCAGGCTGATCATGTACGGGTGCGGGGACACCATCGACGACTATGAAGGCATCGCCACCTATGAGGCGTTCCGGCACGACCTGCGGTTGCTGTACTTCGCGTCAATCGACAACGAGTCGGGCGCTGCCTTGCGCATGGTGCCGATGCGGATGAGGAGAATGCGCCTCGAGCGGGCGCCCGACGGCGACGCCGAATGGTTACGCGCGAGCGTGACAGCGATGAGCCGGCGGTTCGGAACCCGAGTTGACACCGCGGCGGACGGCGTGCTGACGGTCCACGCAGCTTAGAGCGTGAACTCGAGATGCAGTTCAGTCAGGCCGCGCAGGATGAACGTCGGGACGTACCGGTAGTGGCGATCTTCTGCGTGGCCGTGCTTGTCCTCGGCGATTCTGATGTCGGTGGTGCGGTCGAGAAGACGCTCGAGGGTAACCCGCGCCTCCCCACGGGCCAGTGGAGCACCGGGGGCACGAGTGAATGCCTCTGCCAAATGCGATGTGACGCCGCGCGTTTGGACGCACTGGGTCGAACGTGTCGGGCTCGTGGAACTGATTTGGGTCCCGGTTGGCGGCGCCGTTGAGCACCATCAGGGTGGTGCCGGCCGGAATGTCGACGCCGCCAACGGCGCTTGCTACCCGCGACAGCCGGAAGTCACCCTTGACCGGGCTCTCGATCCGAAGCGTTTCCTCGATGAAGTTCGGCACGCGGTCGCGCTCACGGCGCAACAGCTGCTGGATGTCGGGGCGCTCCGCGAGGATCTTCAACGCGGAGCCCAGCAGGCGCACCGTTGTCTCCTGCCCGGCTGAAAAGACGTTGGTGGCCACGCGCACGACGTCGATGACCTCCGGCGTCGAGCCGTCCGGAAATGTCGCGGTGGCCAGGCCGGTGAGCACGTCCTCGCGCGGCTCGCGGCGGCGATCTTCGATATAGCGGGAGAACCGCTCGTACAGGTACTCCAGCGGGCCGTGCCGCAGGGTGTCGTCGCCGGTGCTGCCGACGCGGCATCCGATCGCCCGAGCACCGCGGCGAACTCATCGCGGTCCTCCTCGGGTACGCCAAGCAGATCGGCGATGACGAGCAGGCTGAACGGCGCGGCGAACTCGCCGATGAACTCGCCGCGGCCGCCGGTCAGGAAGGAATCGAGGACGCGGTCGGTGAGCTCCCACATGAACGCCTCGTTCTCCTTGAGGCGCTTCGGCGTGATCAGCCCCATCAGCAGCGCGCGATGGTCGGTGTGAGTTGGCGGGTCAAGCGTGATGATCTGGTCGCTCATCGGGATGGCGTCGCGATGCGATGCGATCAGTTCGCTGACATCGTCGCCCTCGAGCGGGACGGGGAAGCCGGGGAAGGGTCCTGTCACCGACATGCATGAGGAGAACGTCGTCGCGTCGCCGAGGACCGCCAGCGCCTCGTCGTAACCCGTCACTATGACGACGTCGTGATGCGGCTCGCGCCGCACGGGGCACTTGTTGCGTAGCGCCGCGAGGTACGGGTACGGGTCGCTGACCAGCTCGTCGTCCCGGAAGAAGTCCTTTTCGGTGTCGCGCATCGCGGCAATGCTCCCTTGTGACCTAGTCGATCGTAAAGACGCTGGCTTTACGAATGGAAAGTACAGTACCATACGATCGTAAAGCTGAAACTTTGGCGGATTGAGAGGGTGGCGATGGCGAACTTGGTCACTGTGGGGGCGTTGGAGACCACCGATACCAGGACGCGACTGATCGAGGCGGCGATCGACCTGTTCACGCGGCACAGCTTCGCGGGCACGTCGCTGCAGATGATCGCCGACGAACTGGGGTTCACCAAAGCGGCTATCTACCACCACTTCCGGACCCGCGAACAACTGCTCGCCGCTGTTCTCGAGCCGATCCTCGACGAGCTTCGAACCGTGGTCGAATCCGCGGAGGCGAAGCGCACCGCGCACGCGCGGGCGGAGCACATGCTTACCGGGTATGCCGCGTTGGCGGTCCGGAATCGGGGCCTCGTCGCGGTGCTTGCCGCAGATCCCAGCGTTGCCACGGCGCTCAATGAGCGCTCCGAATGGGGCGACCTGATCAAGCGGCAGCTCGCCCTGCTCGCCGATGTCGACCCCGGACCGGCGGGCGAGGTCAAGGCGGCCATGGTGTTCGCGGGGATGGCCGGTGCCGTGGGACCGGCGGGGGCCGCCCTCGATGACGACGTGCTGCTCGATCATCTCCTCGACGCCGGCCGCCGCACCCTGGGTCTGCGGGCCCCGCGGCGGTTGCTGTGACTATCCAATTGCCAAAGTATTCAACCGATCTCATCGAAGGAAGGAACTTGCAATGAAGACGGCTGTCGTCACTGGAGGCGACTCGGGCATAGGCCGGGCGGTCGCGGAGCGGCTGCGCGCCGACGGCTATCACGTGGCCACGATCGACCTGAACCCATCCGACGACGACTTCGCGCACACGGCGGATGTCACCGACCGGGCGCAGGTGGAACAGGCGCTCTTGGCAATTCGCGCACAACTGGGACCGGTGACAATCCTGGTCAACGCCGCAGGCCTGGACGGGTTCAAACGATTCACCGACATCACCTTCGACGAGTGGCGGAAGGTGATCGACGTGAATCTGAACGGTGTTTTCCACTGCACTCAGGCCGTGTTGCCCGACATGATCGACACCGGTTGGGGCCGTATCGTGAACATCTCCTCGTCGAGCACCCATTCCGGTACGCCCTACATGTCGCACTATGTAGCGGCGAAGTCGGCGGTCAACGGCCTGACGAAGTCACTGGCGCTGGAATACGGACCCGCAGGCATCACGGTCAACGCCGTGCCTCCTGGCTTCATCGATACGCCGATGCTGAGAACCGCGGAAGCCCGCGGCATGATCCGCGACGTGCAGGCGACCATCGATGCGACCCCGGTCCGCCGCATGGGCAAGCCCGAAGACATCGCTGCCGCATGCGCTTTCCTGATCTCCGACGAGGCCGGCTACATCACCGGTCAGATTCTGGGCGTCAACGGCGGGCGAAACACGTAGCCGGGTAGGCGCTGTGCGACGATGGTCGGATGTCTACGGAACCGGCGCATTTCACGCTGACCGAGGGCGGGGCGTTCATGCCGACGCCGTTCGCCCAGAGTCACTGGGGCGACGATCATCTCAATGGGCCCGCCGTTGTCGGGTTGGCCGCACGCGCACTCGAAAATCATTGTGGCGCATCGGACTTTATGACCGCCCGATTCACCGCTGACTTGTTCCGGGCCGCCCGCAATATCCCGACGACGATCGATGTCCGGATTGTGCGTGACGGCCGGCGGGTACGCAGCGCGGAATGCGATGTGGTGCAGGAAGCCCGCACGGTGACACGAGCCACGCTGGTGCAGTACCGGCGGTCGTCGGCACCACCCGGCCATGAGTGGACCGCGCCGACCTCATTTGTGCAGCCGCCACCACCGGACGACTCCATCCAGCCGTTCGTGGGCAGCGATGAAGTGGGCTGGACGCGGTCGCCTGCGGCCCATCAGAACGACTCCCGTAAGCGCTTCTACAACAACGGTATCAAAGTGCTTGCGGGGGAGAACAACTCACCATTTGTCCGCGCGGTGATGCTCGCCGAGGCGACAAGCCTGGTGACCAACCTGGGCACACAGGGCATCGGCTATATCAACGGCGACCTGACAGCGGCGTTCGCTCGGTTACCTGTCGACGACTGGATCTGCATCCAGGCGGACTCGCACTGGGCGTCAGACGGGATTTCCGTCGGCACCGCCACACTGTTCGACGGTCAGGGCCCGTTCGGCTCGGGAATGGTCACCGCGGTAGCCAATCCCGCTGCGCAGATCGACTTTTCGAGCGAGTCGATACCGCTGAAGGGGCTCAACTACGAGTAGCACGATGAGAGTCACCACAGGCGCCTACGCTTTCGGCCGTCCCCTGGAGTGGCCGAGTTGTTGTCGGGTGATTGCCGTGGCTGCGGCGCCACACTGATCGGTGCCCGAGTCACAGGCGTGCGCGTCACCCCGATATCCGGCTTCTGAGTTGGCTCGGGTGCAGCAGGTCGCGCCTGCGGGTACGGCTGGGTATCCGCGGAGCCGGCGTCCTCGGCCGGAGGTAGCGGCGGAGGCGGCGGGGGTGGTGGCAGCGGCGGGAGAGCCTCGACGGGTGTCGGCTGAGCGGTGCTCGGCGAAGGTTGGGCGGCGGTCGTGGATGCCTGCGGTGCCACCGAGGTCGGCTGGCCGGGGCCCGTCGAAGAAACACCAGGCCAGACGAACAGGACAAGCGGTACAGCGACAGCGGCGGCCGCAACGGCGATGAACGCGATCGTTGCCTGCTTGGTGCGATACCACGGCGCCGGGGGAGGCCGGAACGTCAGCGTGCTGTTATTCGAGGCGCGAAGCTGACCGTTGATCGTCCAGGTATTGACCGTGGGCGGCGCGAGCCGTCGGGTAGGTGGCGGGGGTTCGTCGCGTTCTTCGCCGACGTGGTGGACGGGTTCGCTGCTTGGAGGTTCGGCGACCTCGTCCACCGAAATGGAGTCGGTGACCAGCTCACGGCCGAACCACCCGTCGTCTTCATACGGGTCGTCCTGCGGGTAGTCGAAGCCCCGATCCGGCCGGGCTTCGCGCTCAATCACACACCGATGCTAACGCTGACGTGCAACGCAGTCGCAGTTCAGACGCTATCAGGGTGGTTCCGCGCCCTGAAGTGCCAGCGTATCAACGGGTTTCGATTCCGCGAGGAAGCGCCGTCTGCTACGTGACGTACGATCCGAAGGTGACCAGCACACCCGCGGAGGATCAGCGCCTGCGGGACCTCAAGCTGCTGCGACGCGTGCGCGACCGGATGGACCGCGAGTACGCCCAACCGCTGGACGTCGAGGCGCTCGCCCGCGGCGTGAACATGTCGGCAGGCCACCTGTCCCGCCAGTTCAAACTCGCCTATGGCGAGTCGCCGTACTCCTATCTCATGACTCGACGCATCGAGCGGGCGATGGCGTTGCTGCGTCGCGGCGACATGTCCGTCACCGAGGTCTGCTTCGCGGTCGGGTGCTCGTCGCTGGGCACGTTCAGCACGCGATTCACCGAATTGGTCGGCATGCCGCCCAGCACCTACCGAGAACAGACGGCCGGCGTGACGGAGGGGATACCGTCATGCGTCGAGAAACAAGTCACCAGACCGATCAGGAATCGAGAAGCGCCCGTCACTACGCTCCACCTAACGTGAGCCTCATGGACATCAGCATTCACTCGAGCTTCCTCCCGCACGAAGACCCGGAAGAATCCCTGACCTTCTACCGCGACACCCTCGGTTTCGAGGTTCGCCTCGACGTCGGTGGCGACAAGATGCGCTGGATCACGGTCGGTCCGCCGAACCAGGCGGATGTCAACATCGTGCTGTATCCGCCGGACGCCACTCCCGGCCTCACCGACGACGAGCGCCGCATCATCCACGAGATGATGGCCAAGGGGACCTTTGGCACGCTCCTGCTGGCCACCAAGGACCTCGACGGCACTTTCGAGCGGCTGCAGGCGGGCGACGTCGAGATTGTTCAGGAGCCGACCGAGCAGCCGTACGGTGTTCGGGACTGCGCCCTGCGTGATCCCGCAGGCAACATGGTCCGCATCCAGGAGCTGCGCTGAAAAATGCCGACCAAGACCAAGGCGAAGCAGCAGATCGCGGACAGCCATGATCTGATCCGCGTGCACGGCGCACGCGAGAACAATCTCAAGGACGTCGACGTCGAACTTCCGAAGCGCCGGCTCACGGTGTTCACCGGGGTCTCGGGCTCCGGCAAGAGCTCGCTGGTGTTCGACACGATCGCCGCGGAATCGCAGCGGCTGATCAACGAGACCTACAGCGCCTTCATCCAGGGCTTCATGCCGAATCAGGCGCGACCGGAGGTCGACGTCCTGGAGGGCCTCACCACGGCGATCATCGTGGATCAGGAGCGAATGGGTTCCGACCCGCGCTCTACCGTCGGCACGGCGACCGATACGGGTGCGATGCTGCGCATCTTGTACAGCCGGCTCGGGAAGCCGCACATCGGGTCGCCGCAGGCGTTTTCGTTCAACGTCGCCTCGATAAGCGGAGCCGGTGCAGTCACGATGGAGCGCGGCGGCAGGACCGTCAAGGAGCGCCGCGAATTCAACATCGTCGGCGGTATGTGCCCGCGCTGCGAGGGTCGCGGCTCGGTCAACGACATCGACCTGACGGCGCTGTACGACGACAGCAAGTCGCTCAACGAGGGTGCGCTCACCATCCCCGGGTTTTCCATGGACGGCTGGTACGGGCGAATCTTCAACGGCTGCGGCTTCTTCGACCCCGACAAGCCGATCTGCAAGTTCACGAAGAAGGAACTGGATTCCCTCCTGCACAAGGAAGCGACCAGGCTCAAGATCGACGGCGTCAACCTGACCTACATGGGCCTGATCCCGCAGATCAAGAAGTCCTTCCTGGCGAAGGATGTCGAGGCGATGCAGCCACACATCCGCGCCTTCGTGGCGCGAGCGGTCACGTTCACGACGTGTCCCGACTGCGACGGCACCCGGCTGTCGGATACCGCCCGATCGTCAAAGATCAAGGGCAAGAGCATCGCCGACATCTGTGCGATGCAGATCAGCGATCTCGCCGAATGGATCGGCGGGCTGGACGAGAAGTCCGTCGCCCCGTTGCTGGCGTCATTGCGGCACACTCTCGACTCGTTCGTCGAGATCGGCCTCGGCTACCTGTCACTGGACCGGCCGGCCGGGACGCTGTCTGGCGGTGAGGCCCAGCGCGTCAAGATGATTCGCCATCTCGGTTCTGCCCTCACCGATGTCACCTACGTCTTCGACGAGCCGACGATCGGGCTGCATCCCCACGACATCCAGCGCATGAACGAGCTTCTGCTGCAACTGCGCGACAAGGGCAACACCGTGTTGGTTGTGGAGCACAAGCCCGAGGTGATCGCGATCGCCGACCACATCGTCGACCTCGGTCCCGGCGCAGGCGGCGACGGTGGTCAGGTGGTCTTCGAAGGCAGCATCCAGGGCTTGCGAAAGAGCGACACCGTTACCGGCCGTCATCTCGATGACCGGGCCTCGCTCAAGGAGGAGGTCCGCTCGTCGTCGGGTGGGCTGCAGGTACGCGGGGCGAACACCCACAACCTGCAGGACGTCGATGTGGACATCCCGCTGGGCGTGCTGGCTGTGTTGACCGGCGTCGCAGGCTCCGGCAAGAGCTCGCTGATCGACGACTCGGTGGCCGGACGAGACGGCGTGGTGACGATCGACCAGGGTCCGATACGCGGCTCGCGGCGGAGCAACCCTGCCACCTACACCGGTCTGCTCGACCCGATCCGTAAGGCCTTCGCGAAGGCGAACGGCGTGAAACCGGCGCTGTTCAGCTCCAACTCCGAGGGCGCCTGCCCGACGTGCAACGGCGCCGGCGTCATCTTCACCGAGTTGGGTGTGATGGCCACCGTGGAGTCGCCGTGCGAGGAGTGCGAGGGCAAGCGGTTCCAGGCCTCGGTGCTGGAGTACACGCTGGGCGGCAAGAACATTGCCGAGGTGCTCGCGCTGTCCGTCACCGACGCGCTGGACTTCTTCGGCGACGGCGATGCGGCCACAACGGCAGCGCACAAGATCCTCGAACGGCTCGCCGATGTCGGCCTCGGCTACCTGTCGCTCGGGCAGCCACTGACCACGCTGTCCGGTGGTGAGCGGCAGCGCCTCAAGCTGGCCTCGCACATGGGCGACAAGGGCGACGTCTACGTCCTCGACGAGCCGACCTCGGGCCTGCACCTCGCCGACGTCGAGCAGTTGCTTTCCTTGCTCGACCGGCTCGTCGACTCAGGTAAGTCGGTCATCGTGATCGAGCATCACCAGGCGGTGATGGCCCACGCCGACTGGATCATCGACCTCGGTCCCGGCGCGGGTCACGACGGAGGGCGGGTCGTCTTCGAGGGCACGCCACGTGACCTCGTCTCGAAGCGGTCCACGCTGACCGGCGAGCATCTCGCAGAGTATGTCGGCTGCTGACCGCGGCTACCACAACCACGGCGGAATCTCCGCAGGCAGCTGGACGGGTGGAATGTCGGCGGGTAGCCGAACAGCAGGGACATTCGAGGGCAGCTGGACGACGGGAATCGCGGCGGGCAACTCGACCGTGGGGATGTCGCTCGGCAGTTGGACGCTCGGCACATCGGCCGGGAAGGGGAACGGTGGCAGGCCGACGGGGATCGGCAGGTCGGGCAGCGGCAGCGCCGAGACGTTGGACGGCAGCGGGATGGTGGGCGCGGGTTGATCCGGCGGTGCCGCCGAAGCCCGTCCCTGCGCGCTGGCCAGCGCTATTAGCAAGGCACACAGCGCAATGCTCATGCGCGACATAACACCAGGTTAGGACCCCAGTCTTGCCAGACCTTCCGGAGTGGTTAAAGATGCCAGGAACCGACATTCGCTGGAGGCGCCGACGTGGCATTCGACGTGGACGCTCTGCGGCAGAAATACGCCTTTGAGCGGGACCGGCGACTGCGGGCCGACGGTATTGCGCAGTATCTCGAGATCGCTGGTCCGTTTGCTGGTTTTGCCAACGACCCTTGGTGCGATCCGAACTTCACGCGCGATCCGTTGTCTGACGAGGTCGATGTCGCGATCATCGGCGCCGGTTTCGGTGGTCTGCTCACCGCTGCCCGGCTGCGGGAACTCGGCGTGCGCAGCGTCCGGCTCATCGACAAGGCCGCCGACGTGGGCGGCACCTGGTACTGGAACCGGTACCCGGGCATAGCGTGTGACGTCGAGTCGTATGTCTACATGCCGCTGCTGGAGGAGTTGGGCTACATCCCAACCGAGAAGTACGCCAAAGGCGACGAGATCGTTGCGCACTGCCGACGCATCGCCGAACACTACGATCTGTATCGCGCTGCGTGTCTTCAGACCGAGGTCAGTGAAGTCCGCTGGGATTCAGCACTTTCGCGATGGATCATATCGACCAACCACGGCGACTCGATGCGGGCGCGCTTCGTCGCAATGGCCAACGGGTATCTGCAGAAGCCGAAACTCCCCGGAATCGAAGGAATTACGGCGTTCCAGGGACACGCATTTCATACCAGCCGATGGGATTACGACTACACCGGACCCGACCTCGCCAAGCTCTCGGACAAGCGAGTGGGGATCATCGGCACCGGCGCTACCGCTATCCAGTGCGTTCCGCACCTGGCGAGATCGGCCGAGCACCTGCTCGTCTTCCAGCGCACACCATCGACCGTTGATGTGCGTGGCAATCGCCCGACCGATCCGGGTTGGTCGGCGGATCTGGAAGACGGCTGGCAGCACCGCCGGATCGAGAACTTTCAACTGCTCACCGCCGGTGGTGAGGCCGAAGAGGATCTGGTCAACGACGCCTGGACGAGCATCGTCAAGAAGCTCTTCATGATGCGGCAGACCAAGGTTGCGGGGATGTCGGACGAAGAGCGTTTGCGCACAGCAGATATGGCCGACTTCGCCAAGATGGAGGAGATCCGGGCCCGCGTCGACTCGATCGTGACCGATCGCGGTACGGCGAAGGCTCTCAAACCCTGGTATGGCTACTTTTGCAAACGACCGTGCTTCCACGACGAGTACCTACACACCTTCAACCGGGACAACGTCACCCTCGTCGACACACAGGGTCGCGGTGTCGAGGCGATATCGGCGGCCGGTGTCGTGGTAGCCGGCGCGCAGCACAGCATTGATTGCCTGATCTTTGCGACAGGGTTCGAGGTCGGTACCGACTATTCACGGCGCACGGGTTTCGAGATCATCGGTCGAGAAGGCTTGACACTGACCGACAAATGGCGTGATGGTGTCCGCACCGTGCACGGCCTGAGCGTCCACGGCTTCCCGAACTGTTTCATCCTGAGCATCGCCCAGTCGGGCTTCACCGTGAACTTTCCGTATCTCCTCGACGTTCAGGCGCGGCACGCGGCGTGGGTGATCGCGTGGGCATTGAGAAACGACGCAATCGAGATCGAAGCCACCCCCGAGGCTGAAACAGCATGGGTTGAAACGGTCGTCGCACACTCTTCGGCGAGCGCAGGGCGGGCGAAGTCATGCACGCCCGGGTATTACAACAGGGAAGGCCAGGCCAACGCGAAGACCCGCCAGGGCAGCTTCTTCTACGGTAGTCCCACCGAATACGCCGACATTCTCGAAGCGTCCAGGGCAGCCGCGACACCGGAGGGATTCGAGGTTCGATGAGTTCCGGTCCCCGATTCCTCGCGGGTCGCGTGCTGGCGCTCAGCCACCGCCATTCACCGCGCGTTCTGATCATCGGCGCCGGATTCGGTGGACTCGCCGCGGCGGTGGCGCTGCGGCGCAAGGGCATTGATGACCTGTTGATCGTCGAGCGAGCCGACGGCGTCGGTGGAACCTGGCGCCAGAACGTGTATCCGGGCGCAGCCTGCGACATCCAGAGCCACTTGTATTCGTTCTCGTTCGCGTCCAACCGGGCATGGAGTCGCACCTACGCCTCTCAGCCGGAGATCCTTGCCTATCTGGAGACGGTCGCCGACGACTTCGACCTTCGCCGTCACCTGATGCTCGGCACTTCCGTGCGCAGGGTCGTCTGGAACGAGGAAGCGCAGCATTGGGATGTGGAGCTGGCCAGCGAGGGTGCGAACCGCGTGATAGTCGCTGACGTCGTCGTCAGCGCTGTCGGATTGTTCGGCGCCGTGAGATATCCGGACATCGATGGGCTTGCCGATTTCTCCGGCGAGGTCATGCACACTGCGCGGTGGGATACGTCCGTCGACTTGACGGGCAAGCGCGTCGCGATCGTCGGCACGGGCGCAAGCGGCGTGCAGGTGGTACCCGAACTCGCCCACACCACAGCGCAACTGACGGTCTTCCAGCGCACGCCACCGTGGATGGTGCCCAAGGAGGATCGCCCTTACACCATCGAGGAGCTTGCGCGATTCCGTCGGCACCCGTGGGCGGCGCTGCGTGAGCGGTGGCGGCTGTGGAAGTTGCAACACGACAACACCGCGTTGACGCCTGACCATCCGCGGCTGGCCGTGGTTCAGGAAGTGTCCGAGAAGTTTCTGCGGCGACACGTCGCGGACGACGAGCTGCGGGATGCGTTGACACCTCGCTATCCGTTCCGATGCAAGCGGGTCCTGCTCGGTGAAAAGTACTACGTCGCACTGCAACGCCCGCATGTTGATCTGGTGACTGACCCGATCGAACGGATTACCAGCACATCCGTTGTCACCGCAGGCGGCAAGATCGTCGATGTCGACGTGTTAGTGCTGGCGACCGGCTTCGAAACCAGCCGCTACCTGTCCGGACTCGATGTCATCGGGATAGCAGGCGAAAATCTGCACGATCGTTGGGGTTTGGACCCACGCGCCTATCTGGGCGTCGCGGTCAGCGGCTTCCCGAACTTGTTCATGCTGTACGGCCCGAACACTAATCAGGGCGCCAACTCCATCATCTACATATTGGAGGCCGGTGCACGGCTGGTGGCCAGTGCCGTGAGTCGGCTCGCGCGTCGCGGCGGCTTCGTCGATGTGCGTCCCGAAGCCGAGCACCGGTTCAACGAAACGATCAACTCTGAGCTGGAGCGGACGATCTGGACGCGATGTGACAGCTACTACCGATCACCCTCCGGTCGTATCGTCACGCAGTGGCCGCACTCGGAACTCGACTACGCACGGGCGACGTGGCGATTACGGCCGCGCGATTGGGTCCATATCAACTGACTCACGAGATCCCGAAATCGATTACACCGCGGATGAGTTCACCATTCTTGAGATCCGCGTAAGCGTCGTTGATCTCGTCGAGCCGGTATCGCTTCGTCACCATCTCGTCGAGCCGCAACTTGCCGGACTGGTAGAGCCCGGCCAGCATCGCGATGTCCGATCGGGGATTGTAGGGCCCGAAGACGGTGCCGCACAGGTTCTTGTTCATCAGGATGAAGTCCTGCACGTTGACGTTGATCGGCCCGATCGATCGTGACGGCAACCCGGTGAGCACGCACGTGCCGCGCGCTTGAACTCGACGGGCTCGACCGCGACGATGCACAACGCGCCGTTGATGCGCGCGCCCTGCAAGGCCGCTGTGGGATGCCACCCGTGCCGACGACGACAACGGTGTCACCCTCGCGAACGTTGGCTCGGTGGACCGCCGACCCGTATGCGGTTGGGATGGCGCACGCCAGCAGCGCTGCCGGGATCAGTGGTAGGTGCGGGTCGACCTTCACGATCGAATCAGCGGACACCACAGTGTGTTCGGCGAATGCGCCGATCTTCGAGACGTGTCCGAGATTCTGGCCATCGGTCGTGTGATGCCGAAACGTGCGATCCGTCGGCATCCCAGGCGCGAGCGTGCCGGCGCCGACGTCGCAGATGTATTCCATGCCAGATGTGCACCACCGACACTTCCCGCATACCGCCACGAACGACGTCACCACGTGGCCGCCGGGGGTGAACTGGGATACCCCGTCACCGACCTCGATGACGACGCCGGAGCCCTCGTGGCCGCCGATGGTGGGCGACATCGACGGCAGCCCGAGCGTGCCGAGAACGTCCTTGGGCGCGGCCATCAGGCCCTGCCGAATGTGTTCATCGGAGTGGCACAACCCCGCGGCAACGAGCTGCAAGAGCACCTCGCCGGCGCGCGGCGGGTCGAGATTGATGTCCTCGACCGACCACGGTGCACCGTATTCGTGCAGCACCGCGGCGCGGGTTCGCATCAGCCGTCAGGAGTCTCGCTGCGTGGACCGGCTTTTCGAGGACCGCTTTCTTGTCGGGGATTCCGTCGTGCGGGTGGCGAGTCGGCCCAGGGTGGAGACGCCTGGAACCGAGGACACCGCCTTGTAGACGTCGTTTCCCGTCGCGACGAGTGCTTCCAGTTGGGGCAACAATGCGTCCATCGTCCGGATCATCGGATCGGCGAGGGCGAGATACCGCTCGACGCGGTCGAGCGCAGTGTTGAGGCGCTCGGTGGCCTTCGCCAAATTCTGCACAAGGTCGGGTATTTGACCTGCGAGTTGGAGCGAAGCGGGTGGGATACGCATCGCTCCGCTGGCGACGGCCTGCGCGGTCTCCGCTGCCGCCTGTGCGGCCTCCGCCGCCGCCTGCGCGGCAGCCTTGATGTCTTTCGGGCTCGGAACCTTCTGGCTCTTCATATGACAACGATGCCGTATGCCGGCACGACTGTGTGGGATTTGCCGGGTGCAACATCCCGCCCGAAACTGATCTTTTTGATCGATGGATCGGCGACAATACTCGCCGGGGGCACTGTCTGCGGCGACGAAATGGAGTAGCCGGGTGTTGCGAGGGGGCGTTTTCATCGGTGTCGACCGCACCAAGGGTGGAATGCCAACGCTGCGCGCCGCAGCATCCAGCGCCAAGAAAATGTACGACTGGGCGATCGATCCCGCACTTGGGGGGATGGCGGCGGACTGCGTCCGCCTGATCTCCGATGCGGACGGCGCCGTCGTTACGGTTGAGCAGATCAAGACCGCGGTGCGCGATGTCATCGCGGGAGGCGTTGATCAGCTCATTCTGTACTTCTCGGGGCACGGCATGATCATCAACAACCTCGAGACGTGGCTACTGAGCGAGGCGCCCGATGACGGTGACGCGGCGATCAGCGTCACACGGAGTGCCCAAGGCGCTCGGTTCGGTGTCACGCCCCATGTAGTGATCGTGTCCGATGCGTGCAGGACCCCCGCACAGGAGCTTCAAACACAGTCGGTCAATGGCGCTTCGGTGTTCCCGAACAATCCGACCGAGGCACCCGAGAAGCGTGTCGACGTCTTCTATGCCACGGCCCCCGGACGGGCAGCGCTGGAATTGAACACGACTGATTCTCAGGGCATTTACACCGAGGTCTTGCATGGGGCGCTGATCGGCAAGGCGCCCGACGTGCTCGAGCCGGGAGAAAGCGGTGACGCAGCGCGGTACATCTGGTCGGGCCCACTGGGTGAATACCTGGAAACCGCGGTCGCAGAGCGGCTGATCGCGCTGCATATCGACAGAGATCAAACGCCGAAGTTCGATGTGCAGTACGGCAAGAAGAACCTACGGTGGCTGGCCCGTGTGGTCGTCGCGCGGCCTCGCGGTGGGATACCGCGGTCGCCGCTGGACCGGAAGTACGGGGCACCGGCCACGGCTACGCCGCTGCAACCCAGGCGTGGGCGGGACGTGTCAGCGCTTGATGAAGCCGTCACCGTCAGCCAGGTTGCGGAAGGTCTCGTGCGGGCGATCGGCAACGAGCCCGATACTCCATTCGGCGAACACCTCGCGCTGGCCGAGCGAGCACCGGCGCCGGGCACGAAGCGCTTCGTCGAGTCAGTAAAGGCTCTGGCGCAACCGTTTTTCGAGTCAGGAGCAGATCCCCAAGCGGCGGTCAGGGTGCGGGGCGCACAGCTCGTCAGCGCAACGCCGTTCGATAAAGGACGTCCGTCAAACGTATTGGTGGAGTTCGACAACCACACGGTAGCGCTAATGCCGGTGCTGCCCGACTCCGTCACCGACATTACGGTGAACGATCGTGAGATCGTCGCGGTCTCGTTCGAGAGGCCATCCGGACGGTCGAACAGACTTGCTGAGATACGTGCGGTGGTCGCGGCATCCGTCCAGCAGGGCCGTTTTCGGTTGGCCGACGACGGGCGTGATGTGGCGCGGAACCTTCAGTTGCTCAACGGCGAGGATCCTGCGCTTGCGGTGTATGCCGCCTACTCGTATTACGAGATGCAAGCCCATGAGCGACTGCAACAGATGAATGACGCGCTGTTGGACCAGTTGGACGGCTACACGCTGTTCGACGTGGCGCTGTTGGCCGGTTATCTGAGTCAACGGGTACCTCGGCACACAGTGGTGCCATTCGTCCCGCTGTTGGTCCAAGGCTGGGAATTGTTAGACGACTTAGGGATTGGCGATATGGAGTGGTTCGAGCGGATGCGTCCGATGGTGCTTTCATCGTTGTGGACGGTGTTCGACTTGTCCGCTCGAGATCATCTGATGGCAATGATGCGTGCGATCGGACCTAGGTGAAATCGAGTCGAGGAGGGGACTGTGGCTAGGGAACTTGTATTCGTGCATGGCAGAGGGCAGGGTCATAAGGACGCGGCCGCGCTCAAGCGTGAATGGGTGGATTGTCTGGCGGCGGGCTTGGCGAAGAACGACCCGCCTCTTCCGCCGATCGATGAAAGTATGGTGCGATTCCCGTATTACGGGGATGCGCTCGATCAGATGACCGCGGGCACGCCACCCGACGAGGCCGCCGAGGTCATCGTCAAGGGTGAGCCGCAGTTGGACGCCGGTGCGAAACGATTCATGCTGTCTGTATTCGACGAGATCCGCAGCGAGCAAGGCGTTTCCGACGAGGAGGTGCTCGCCGCGTCTGGCGAGCAGATCACCGAGAAAGGCCCGCTGAACTGGCCGTGGGTACGTGCGGTTCTGCACAAGCTGGATACGATGCCGCAGGTCAGTGCCGCGACCATCGCGCTGGCGACCTATGACGTCTACCAGTACCTGACGAACGGGGTGATCCGCCGCAAGATCGACACCGGGATGATGGGCGCGATGACGGCGGGCGCTGAAAGCGTGGTAGTGGCGCATTCGCTGGGCACCGTCGTCGCTTACACCCTGTTGCAGCGGGAGGGTGGACCACGGAACTGGAACGTGCCGTTGTTTGTCACGGTGGGAGCGCCGTTGGCGGTCAACGCGATTCGCAATCTGACTCCGGGTGTCGGCGAGGTGGGGGGTAACCGGACACCGGCCTGTGTGAAGACGTGGTTCAACGCGATGGATCCCCGCGACGTGGTCGCGTTGTATCCGCTTGATGTCGAGCATTTTCCGCTGACTCCGCCGGACCGGCCGATCGAGAACAAGACCGACGTGGACAATCCCACCGACAATCGGCACGGGATCAGCGGATACCTCGGCGATCCCGTGGTGGCCAAGCGTATCTACGACGCGGTACACGGGTAATGAAACACGTTGCCGGCCAACGAACTCCGTGGGTCCCCTCGCGGGTGGCGTGCCGAAAGGGCAGTTAGTCAGCCGCCGCCAGCTTCCCAAGTCTGCGTAGCGACGATTCGATGACGTTCCGCTGCATCTCCAAACGCTCGGCTTCGGCCTCCGGAATGTCGACGTGAACAGAGATTATTGTGCCGCCGCCATCTGCGGGTTGGAGGTACCACTGGAACACCAGATCGGAGCGTAGCAGCGCGCTGCCCAGCCTCGGCCCACGGCCAGTACGGCGGACAACCGATCGTGGGCGTCGTCCCAATGGCGGTCCGGCCGCCGGTGTGGCCTGCCAATTCGGTGAGTTCGGCGACCAAACGGGTCTTTCCGACGCCAGCTTCGCCGTGCACGATCGCCACTCCGCCGGGCTCGTTGCCGCAGAAGTGCGGCCAGGTCAACCGTACTGCTGGAGGGTGTGGCTCCCTGCCCGATCTCCGCCCGGCCGGGCCGGACGAGACGCCAGCAGGTGCGGCTTAGCTGTGAATTACCTGGCGACCTGCGCGAGGCGGCATATCGAGCATTGCCGGTGACGTTGTCAAGATTGAGCGTTACGTCCCGGACATGGCGAGAGAGGCTGATCGGTGACGGTCCAAAGTATTGCCGATCCTTCCGATAGCGCTGTATGGACGACCGCGAACGGGCTCGACGGCTTCGCCTCTCTGTGCTGCCAGGAGCCGCACATCGACCTGTTGAGTGATCCGCAATCGTTCTCCCTCACCCAGCGGGTGGGTGCCATAGGCCCGGTGGTCGTTGCCGAAGTCGTAGTCGGCTCCGACGTGGAAATTCATTGCGGAGAGCTGTGCAGCGCGTACCGCGTGAATGTGCTGCGGTCAGGCCGTGTTGAGTCGGTGCATAGGGGCGCGTCGCTAATCAGCGGTCCTGGCACCGCTGCGGTGTACCAGCCAGAGGGTGACGCCGGTTCGCGATGGGCCGCTGGCAGCCGGTTGTTGGGTGTGTGAAAATCGACCGCTGCGTTGTTGAGGATGCTCTCAGCGATGCGCTCGGTTTGCAGCTGACGTCCCAAATTGATTTCACATCCTGCATGTCGATCGAAGCTGGCGCCGCCCGCAGCTGGATCAACATGCTGGCGCTGTTCGCCGAGCAGCTTTTCCGGCCCGACAGCCTGCTCAATCAACCGCTGGCCGGATTGCCGTTCGTCGACAGCCTGGTTCACGGGCTACTGCTGGCCGCGGATAATCCCTACCGCAGCGCCATTACGGGAGAGACAAATGTGGTCAGCCCTCGCGCTGTCCGCACTGCTGTCGAAATCATCGAAGAGGAAGCACATTTGCCTTTGACCGCCTCCTCGCTCGCTGCGCGCTGCCATGTCAGCGTCCGTTCGCTACAGCAAGGCTTCCGGCGTCACTTGGGCGCTTCGCCGATGGCCTATGTGCGTGAGGTCCGCCTGCGTCGAGCACTCCAGAGCCTGCTCGAATCCGACCCATCGACGACCAGCGCATCGCGGCTGGCGGCGCGTCGTCGAGCTCGGGGGTGACGGACGTGGCGTGCAGCCGTTCGTTCAGTGCTTCCACCGCGATCGGCTCGATGATGGCGTCGGCTGGCTCCTCAGCCTCTGTGTGCGGGTTTCGCCTCACGGGTCGGCGTGGTCGGTGTCCTCACGGGTTTCGAGCCGAGCCAGTCGAGATAACCGAACGCTGTTTCCACCTTCAAGCAAGGCGCCAAAGATCAGCAGCGAGTCCAGGATCGAATGGAACATCTGGAGGCCGGCAAGGAGGAATGCGCCAGCGACTGCAGCGGCGATCTTGCCGGGCACGGAGTCGGTGCCGTGCTGCATCGGCTCGTGTCGTGCGCAGACCGCGACGATATCAGTCGGGTGCCCGCGACATCAGTCGGGTGCCCGCGACCTGCGTCCGCGAGTCATCGGCGGCGTCGGCGCGAGGAATCAGCACATGAATCTTCTTGCGCAGAGCCCTATTTCGAGTGGCACACCGCTCGCAATTCAGGACTTCTTCGATGGAATGACGATGACCACGATCAACGTCAGAATCGAAAAGAACAAACCCAGAACCCCCCACACAAAGGCGCTGCGTCCTTTCGTTCCTGCGATGACAGCGCACACAACTGCGGCGATGATGCTGCCGATCGCGACAAAAACTCCCTTGATGCCACGCAGGATAAATCCCGCGGCCTCGGGCTGGCTCTGCGCGGCTACCAATAACTCGTGAAGCATCATCTGCTGCCACCCAATCTTTCCGAGCCACGCGACGATGCGCCGCCCAGAATCGGCATACCCCGTGACAAATGCATCAACCTGCTAAATCGCTGGAGATCTCGAGGTGCCCGCCGGGGCACGCTGCCGAACGTGGTGTTCGTCGATCCACTCGACGGACAGCAGTTTCACTGCTGAAGGCGGCCAGCATCGGTGCACCGGTCTTCGCTTAATGTGGGCAGCGAGTCCGTCTGCCACGACCTTCGGATAGAAAATCCGCCAGGCCTTGCGGTGGCCGAGCTGGGCAACGTCGGCTCCGCGGGCCCACGAGTCTGGCGTCATCATGGCAGCAGCTGCCATGCGATGTCACCGAACCTTTCCCGGATCGCGCGCGCCTCGGCTCGTCGGTCATGGGTGACCGCGAGGAACGTGCCGCGCTTTGGAGTTTCGTCGCAGCCGCAGCAGCGCATCCCGTTGGGGTAGACCGCTGGGATTGCTGGAATGTTGCCGATGGTTGAACATCCATGTGAATCGTCTCTTGGAGTTCGTGTCGCCGCGGCAATCGGCTTGGCCGACAGCACTACTCACCCGGAGGTGTACCCGGAATGAAGGCCGGGGCGCATCCTGGGAATCCGCCCGGGTGTAGGAAGATCTTGCGGTGGTGATCTCGCAGGACGAACACTATGAGCGCCACGTCGACCTCAGCGAGGCAGACAAGCTGTCGGCCCGAGATGGACACCGACGGACTCGAGTGATCGCCGAAGAGACCTCTGCCGTCGACCCGAGTCGACTAGGCAAGAGCGTCGGATACCTCCGCGCCGACGAGATGCGCCGCGTCGATGCGGCACTGCGCATTGTGCTTGCGTTGTAAGGCATCTCACTGCTTCACCCCATTTTGTCATGATGACGTATTCGGCGGTCTCGTTATATGGTCCGGCGACCGAAAGAGGTTGCGACGTAGATAGAAAGCGGAAGTAATCCGCCACGCCGCGCTCAGAGGTGAGTCACGGTGAGATCGAGATTGCTACGGCCGATCCCGTCACCGATCACGGCATCGCCCAGCGCGCTATCACACTATCGACATCGTCCATGTCGCCAACTAAAACATTAGACGAAATGTTCTACTAGTCAGTCTATTCCGAGTTACAATGATTTACCTTATGTCAAGTTAACCGCCGCATGCTGCTTATTCCTTTGTGTCACAATATCTCTCGATGCAAAGTAACATGGCGCCAATTCCTCCGAGGCCGGTCCGGCCCTCGCTTAACCAGTTTCGAGCTGCCCTCATCAGCATGTAAGGCAGCGCTGATCATTTATCAGATGAATCAGTACGAGCTGATATGTGCGAGGATCACTCGGCCGGCCGAGGACGGACGCAGCCGGACCTAGCCACACCGCTCCCCAGCTGCGGGACTGAGGGCGATGATTACCACGCCTCCCGTGGGTCAGCGACGAGCGACCGGCACCGCGACCTCGTTGCGCCGCCGGAACGGCAGGGTCCAGGGCGGATCGTAGAACCACCCGACCGGTGTGCCGGTCGG
>Ga0207683_10000574_pt1 | contig 34037 bp, 23 predicted proteins | sample KBSM73metaG_FD_184333 | JGI IMG/M metagenome (GOLD analysis project Ga0207683, IMG submission 184333) | Miscanthus rhizosphere microbial communities from Kellogg Biological Station, Michigan, USA - KBS M7-3 metaG (SPAdes) (version 2) | ecosystem: Host-associated > Plants > Roots > Rhizosphere >... | reverse complement strand
GAAACAAGTCCCTCTTTTTATAAAATGAATCTCTTTCTTTCGGTCCGGCTAATACCGCATATTCATTGATGCGCCTTTGTAATACAGCCGTCAGTGTGTCCAACTCTTCGACGCTGTATTTTTTCATGGTAAGACCCAACTGCTTTGCAATGCCTATGCGGTTATAATTCAGGCCCCATAAAAGATTGAATAAAACATAAACAAACAGGCAAAAGAAAATGATCTGCCGGATACCTTTCAGCAACAACCACCGATTGAATTTCTTTTTAAAGACCGTCCGCAACAATCGAAAGACTTTGACAATAAATACCAGTAATACCAATGCATAAAACACATCGCCGATGCTGAACGGGATCCAGCCAAACAGGAAACGCTGCGTTTTTGAAATAACAGGATAGATGCCATACGTATAATATTTCTCGATCCATGAAGGATAGAGTGAAATCCATTTTATAAGCAGGAACAGGATGATAAGTAAAATCCATGCCCACGCTTTTATAATACTCTGAAAAAGACCAGATAAAAACTCTTTCACCACGCCGAATTTTAATTAACTTTAAATCAGGCGGTTAAATTAAGACAGGCATTTGAAAATAATCGAAAAACCATCTTAATTTTTCGGCACTTTCCCCTACCTTTGCATCCCGTTTTTTGATATTAAAAGCAGACTCATGGGTTACAGAAGGGAATTTGAGATCGCGTTTGTAGGATTGAAACCGGGCATTCATGAGTATGACTATGAAATCGGCGATAAGTTCTTTGAGCCTTACCAGCAGCAGGATTTCAGAAATTGCCACGCTACAGTAAAACTCAATCTCGATAAAAAAACAGGTTTCCTGCTTTTGAAGTTTGAGATAGGTGGCAGCCTGGAAACAAATTGCGACCGGTGCGGCAATAACCTGAAAATTGATCTTTGGGATGAATTCAATATAGTCGTGAAAATGGTGGATGACCCGGAACAAATGAACGACCAGGAAGAGGATCCGGACGTTTATTATATCAGCCGCACGGAAAGCCACATAAATGTGTCTGACTGGATATATGAGTTCATCAACCTGAGCATCCCGATGCAAAAGATATGCGGGTTTGATAATGCTGATGGTCCTCAATGCAATCCGGCAGCATTAAAAATTCTGAAGAAGATGGAACCTGAAGTAGAAAAAGAAAAAAAGGATAACCCGATCTGGAAAGGATTGGAGAAGTTCAAGGACCTGGATAATTAGTGGTAAATGATGGACAAAATGCTGGTAACCAAAATATTTTCGTAAATAATTTTAATAATTGATCGATGCCAAATCCCAAACGCAGACACAGTCAGCAAAGAAGCGCAAAACGCAGAACGCATTATAAGGCGTCTGCCACAACATTGAGTACAGACAGCACTACCGGTGAGCTGCATGTGCGCCATCGTGCACATGTAAGCGAAGGCAAGCTGTATTATAAGGGAAAAGTAGTAGCTGAGAAGTCCCCGGTAAAAAAGTAAAAAATATCTAAAGCCGTGATTCTAAATCCGGAACTATCTTCGCGATGGTTTCGAATTTAGAATTTTTATTTTTGAGCCATTATGAGAATCGGTTTAGATATGATGGGCGGAGACTTTGCACCTCTGGAAGCGGTAAAAGGAATCAAAGCCTATTTAACAGAAACAAAAAATCCGGCTGAACTTGTTTTAACGGGCAACCAGGCGCTACTGGAACCGCTGCTGGCAGAATACAAAATACCTTCCGAAAATATTAAGGTCGTGCATGCCGATGAGGTGATCGATATGCACGAACATCCTACCAAAGCGCTCAAGGAAAAACAAAAATCGTCCATCGCCATCGGTTTTCACTTACTGGCCTCGGGTAAAACAGATGCATTTATCAGTGCCGGTAATACAGGCGCCATGCTTGTGGGCGCTCTTTTCAGTATTAAAGCATTGGAAGGTGTGCTTCGCCCAACTATTTCTACCATTATTCCAAAAGAAAATGGGGGCACCGGGTTGCTGCTCGATGTGGGCATCAATGCAGATTGTAAACCGGAGCAGTTAAATCAATTCGCTGTGATGGGTTCTGTGTATGCGCAGCTTATGCTGGGTATTGAAAATCCGCGTGTAGGGCTGCTGAACGTTGGCGAAGAAGAAGGAAAAGGCAATCTTTTGGCCCAGGCTACTTATCCCCTGTTGAAAGAAAACAAGCATATCAATTTTGTGGGAAATGTTGAAGGTCGCGACATATTGGTTGATAAAGCGGATGTTATGGTCTGCGAAGGCTTTACCGGCAACGTGATTTTGAAGCTGGCGGAAACACTTTATGAAATAACTCATCGCAAACACATACGACACGAGTATTTTGATCGTTTTAATTTCGAAATCTATGGTGGCACCCCCGTTTTGGGTGTTGCAAAACCGGTTATCATCGGTCATGGCATTTCACACAGTACAGCCTTTAAGAATATGATCTTCGAAGCACAGAAGATGATTGAAAAAGATGTGCTGACAAAAATGAAGGAAGAACTGGAAAACTGAGGATTCTGTTGTTACTTCATTTATTAATTTTCCCGGATTATAGTCAACGAATAATGTACATGTTGAAGACTTTCTTTTTATTGATAAGTTTCACAGTGGGAATCGTCTGCTTCGGGCAGCAAAAGGTGTTTACGAAAGTAACTGCTACCTATCGGTTAAAACAAACCGAAACGTATTACCGGTTAGGTGATCGGAAAATAGGAGTGGTAACGTACAAATACAATAAAAATCCAAATATTGTAATGATCAATGTACACGACGATGAAATAACATCTATCGAAGTGTCTAAACAGGTTTTACGTAAAACGGGCGGCACATTAATTAAACTGAAGAACGATTCGTCACGGCTTGTACGATTTAAACTGGATGGCGTTGCTTATACATTTGATCCGAACCGGATGTTTTCTGAAACCGGCATTATTGCCTCATTGCGGAAATACAATTCCTATTCTCCGGAGGCAGTAGTAAAAATAAAAGCTTTCGCCCAGTTTGTTCTTGGCAAAATCCCGAAAACAAGCGCAACGCTGATCGCTTTGCATAACAATCATATTGGTGATTACTCCATTAATTCATACGACAATAAAGGCGAGTTTGTATCGGATAGCCGCGCTACGTATATTGACAGCATCCGCGGTACAGACGATTTTTTCCTGACCACAGATGACATTGTCTATAACAAGATAAGAGGCTATGGCTACAATGTGACACTACAAAACAATTTTGCGGCAGTAGATGACGGATCTTTAAGTGTTTATTATGGAAAAAGAAACAGGAGTTATGTAAACGTAGAAACCGAACATGGTAAACCCGAAGTCCAGTTTAACATGTTGATGACCGTTATTAATTCTCCGAAAAGAATTAATCTCAATTACAACGTTTATAATTATGAAATTGGCGATTCAGTTGAAGAAAAAAAGTTCAAAAACCTGAAGATATACTTCAGTAACAAACCGGTTGGTAATCTATTATCTGCTTATTACGCACAAGGATATAGAAAAGTGATTGGTCAACTGGAAATCGATAATAATTTCGGTGTCTTCTCCAATACCGATGTATTTCTTTTTCTAAAAAACTCCGGGGCGCAAATGGAAATACGCATTGATCCTACACGGGAAAGAAAATCGTTTGACCGGCTTAAAGAAACGTTCCAGATAATTGTGAGAAATTAGTGAAACTTCATTTGCAACCTGCATTAATTAAGTTCAGTTATCAGCGCAGGTATATTTTCAAAATCATTCGATTTATCAAGAAACCTGACCGAGCCCAACCGTTCGCATTGCATTCTGTACGCTTTCTTTGTCTCATTGGAAAGCATAATTACTTTACAGTTCCAGCCGGAAAGACGGATAACTTTTAACAGGTCAATGCCCGATTTATTTTGAAGGTGAATATCAAGAAAGACAATATCAGGCCTATGTTCTGCAAGACAGTCCAGTGCCTCATCATACGTTTCCGTCATAAAAATCTCACTATCACTGCCAGACTCCCTGAGCAGTAATGCAAGCCGGGAAATGAACATGGGGCTATCATCAACCAATAATATTTTATGTCCTGTTTTTCGCATGATACCGGAAGCAAAGAACGGATATGGGAGGATTGAAAAAAATAGATGAATATGCCGAAGCCGGGTAATAATAATAAAAGCATTTTGTAGAACTGCAACTACGCAGAAACCCTGTGTTCAGATTAACCTGAATTCATTCGCGTACATGGTAAGATCCGCATTGGATTTCATGTTCATTTTTTCCAATATGCGGCTTCTGTAAGTGCTTACTGTACTGGCGTTCACAGACAAAACAACAGCGATATCTGCAATAGAAGCTCCTGAAGCCAGCAACCTGAATACTTCGAGTTCCCGCTCGCTCAATGATTCGTGAAGGGGCTTATCTTTTACGGATGCCGAAACCGGCCGGGATTTTTCAAGCGTGGTTTCTGAAAAATAATTTTTCCCCGACAGCAGCCGGTGTATGGCCTTAATCAGGTCTTCTCCGGCAGCATCTTTATTAAGATACCCGGACCCGCCGGCGTGCATTACGCGTACAGCATATTGTTCTTCCGGATAGATGCTCAATATTAGTACAGGAAGTGTTGGATGTTGTTCCCTTATCTTTTTAAGTGCAATAAGTCCGCCACCACCGGGCATAGCGAGATCCGAGACAACTATATCCCATGTACCAGGGATTGCCTTTTCAATGAGTTGTGTTGTATCGCCCGCTTCTTCTATATGGGCAAAAGGGAATTCTTCAAGCAATGTTCGCTTCAATCCACGGCGTACAATTTCATGGTCATCAGCTATCAGTACTCGCATTAGGCCCAGCTTTACGTGTTTGGACTCAAATTGCACAAGTCAAAACACACTGCTTGTAGCTGTAAAAATGTTGCAGATGTAGTATTTATACTACTTACATTGAAAAGCATTAGATAATACCTGCACCCAATGCATACCGGGTTAAATCTGCATTAGAACGCATTCCCAGTTTTTCGAGTACACGGCTTCGATAGGTGCTTACGGTAGTTACGCTCAATGAAAGTTTCGTTGCGATTTCCGATACCTGCATACCGGCTGCGAGTAACCGAAATACTTCGAATTCGCGGTCAGATAATTTTTCATGAAGCGATTTATCATTGTCCGAATTCAGCGCATTGGCAAGCTTTTCGGCAACCGAAGGGGTAATAAATTTCTTTCCGAGTAAAACGGTCTGTACCGCTTTAATCAGATCGTTATGAACCGTGTCTTTTCCAAGATAACCGGAGGCACCCGCTTTTAACACACGCAATGCATATTGATCTTCGGGATGCATGCTGATAATCAGTACAGGCAATTTCGGTGAGGCCTGTTTTATCTGGCTCAGCGCATCCAAACCGCTGCGGCCCGGCATGCTTAAATCGCAAATGACTACATCCCATTCGCTGTTCACTGATTTAAAAATAAGACTTTCGGCATCTGTTACTTCTTCTATAACTGCGGTCGGATATTCTTCCAGTAAAAGATGTTTTAAACCTTTACGAACAATAGCGTGATCATCTGCTATAAGAATACGAATCATATCAGTTCGTTTAGTCTGGTGGACAAATTGTGTTTAGGTGGATTTATAATAAGTAATGTGTTTCGTGTTGTTGCTGTAGTAACAAAAACAACATCGGCAACCCACATCAAAATGTTTGTGAAAATGTGCTTTTTCAGTTCCCGTAAAAAGTGCATATTAATTCCTTTCATAAGTCCAAAACTTTCTTTCAGTTAAATAATAACTGCAAACGTTGATGCTCTTTACGTTTCGCCGTAGCTTCTACGCGATTACAAATCCATTTCAGGTGTGCACAAAAGGGAACGGTTTCGGGCATTAAAGTAAAACTTTCCCGCCTACCGGCGGACACTAGTTTGATTGTAAACTTTTCGACTCCTGATATCGGGGTAACAATTTTTATTCCAATCGTTGTCGGCTCAGTCTCAAATTTTTGAAAACTGGCCAGGTTAAAAATTCCTTCCATAGGCAGAAAAGATGACAGGACAATAATTTATAGGAATAGATTTCGACAAAAGTTACACATTATTTTCAAAAATCATTCAAAAACAACGAGATACTTTAGGAATTTGAAAAGAAGAACAGCCTGTCTAAGTGAATTCTCTTAAAAAACTTAATCATTACTGAGTCTCGACGCGACAAGACGTTGATATTTATCAATTAATATAGCCTCCGTCAGTAACTAAAATGTGTTTCCAGTTTTGATCCTTTGTACATTATTTCTTTTTCGATACCGTAAGGAATTAGTTCGATAATTAATTTTCTTGTCCGCGTTTCTTTATTTCCTGCCGGTTGAATAATTAGTTTTCGTTGATTATCATCCCAATCAATACTGGTTAGTGTGTACTTATTTTTCAAATAATCCATGCTCACTCCGTCATCTTCATACAACACAAAATGTCCGTTTGCACCAGTAAAAATTTTTAATCGTAAAGCTGATGTAATGGGTTCAGACGTGTATTGGCGTACTGTATCAAATGGAATAATCGCCCCCGCCCTTGCATAAATCGGCATTGTTGCAAGATCAACGTGTCTTGAAACAAATAGTCCACCCTCTATTTTATTATGGCTCCACCAATCATACCAGTTCCCTTGCGGCAGATAAACCTCCCGCTCCGCTGCCCCCTTTTTAAATACCGGCGCAATCAATAAGTCGCGACCCCATAAGTATTCATCCCCGGTTTTTCTTGCTGTTGCATCTTCCGGATAATGTATCCACAAAGCACGCATTAACGGCAGTCCCTGGGTCCGCGCCTGCCATGCCAGCGTGTACGTATAGGGCATTAGCCGGTACCTTAACTCGTCATATTTTTTTACAACCGGTTCAATAAGAGGATTGTTCATCTCAGATGGTAAAACACCTTTGTATTCGGTTTTCGAATTTTGATTATTCATCTCCGTTATACCCATATCCTTCAGCCCCCAGCCCCACGGTAAAATAGTTTTCCATGTTCGTCCGTGCGCTCTGAACGAACCGCAAAATGAACCGAACTGAAACCAACGCGCGTATAACTCTCCTGTTCTCTCGGGTGTGGCATAAAAGCCGCCGATATCGGAACCCCAGAATGGCCCGATACTTAATGAATAATTTATCCCTACAGCAACCTGTGCTTCCAGCGTTTTCCAGGAGGCTTCCGTATCGCCCGACCACACCCATCCTCCCCATTGTGCAATGCCGGGAAACCCGTTCCGTTGCAGACTCCATGGCCGTATGTTGGGATGAGTGGACAATGATCCCTGGTAATATAACTGGTGCCTTTTGATACGCTCAAAAAGGTTAAACCAGTCACCTTCGTCAGGCCAGAAGGCATCCACACCGGTATTGACGAGATTGACATGTTGGTTCCAGTAACTGCTGATATGCGAGCTATCTACTACTTCGCCCGGAAGCGGAGGTATATTACCGTGCAGCGTGGGCAAACGGTTGCGGTCCCAGGGCACCATATGCAACACAACTTTTATATTTCGGTTGTGCATGTCCGATATAACGTCTTTCGGATCGCGTTTAAAAACTTCAGGATTGAAATTAAAGGACGGCTGAAGCGTATTCCATCCACGCGGTGTAAAACCTGTGCCCAGGTAAATGACCGCATCAACCGGAATTCTTTTTGCCCTGAATGTATCGATGATGCCGATCATTTGCGTATCATCTTCGAGCGTGCGATGAGATTGCATATATCCGAGCGCCCACTTTGGAGGCATAGCGGCATGCCCCGAAAGATCAGCGAAGTCTTTTAGGAAGAGGGATGGATCATGTGCATCAAAAACAATGAGGTCAAATAAACCCGCAACGATGGAATCAACGGGTGGTAACCCTTTACTGCGTGAGAGGCCCTGGTTTTTCTCATTTTGCGGAATGCTATCTGTTGCTGTCGGTTTCCACGGAATAAGTATGCCTTTATTTTTATCTTTCAAATCAACCTGTATCCATGGACTCGAAACAAAAATGGCCCACCCATCAGTACCTATCAGCAAAGGCACGGGATTTCTTGATCCATACGCATCCGATTGCCACCGCGGTTGCATTTTATCTGTTATACCTCTTCTGTCAAACTCCACGGGGAGAATACGCCAGTTTACCCCGGAGTCCGGCTTTGATCCTCCTTCACCCAAACCCAGTACCGGCTGATCATTTAACCTGATTACAATGTTTCCATCTTTGGAAAACAGGATTTGCTGTACCAGTTGTTGGCGTTTATTTTTAATTGTTATGGTTAATGGTGATGGGTTTACAAAAACATTGAGAGAGCCGACGGTTTTATTTACCGGTTCTTTAATTGACTGCACACTTAACGAAACAGGTTTATTCTTGTACCCGGTCAGTGCCGGAGAAAAAGGAAAATCTCTCTTATATGCAACCGGTTTTAGCGTAATCCGTATGCTATGCTCACCGGCCTGCCGGATATCCAATTGAGCGGGCTTACCATCGAAATAAAGCTGCTGCGTAAAGCCTGGCCCATGCAGAAATGCTACAAAACAAAATATTAAAAACCACCTGGGGAAAAATGAATACCCCTTATAATTAATAGTCATCACTAAAATTAAACAAGGGTGCATATTATTCTTTCTCGCATTTTGCCAGGAATGATTCAAATATTTACCATAACGGTTCATGCGGTAATTACTAATCAATAGCAGGTAATACTATAGTATTTACTGCAAAGGTTCAAAAACCAACCTACTGATATTCTCTAATATCGGTTATTGGTAAATACTTACCCTGCACTTTGACCTGGACTTTTAACGATACACTTTGAGATCACAAGGGTATCCACTACGTAAAACGACGGATAGATTTGTGCATAGTTATTACGGTGATTGACTTAAAAATTTCTTAGTAGTTTTTTCATCCGTTGCCGTGAAAACCTCCTGTATCCTTTAACTAACATTAATTCGTTTACCTAAATTCTACTCTATGAAACAGGAATTCTACTCTATGAAGCAAGCAAACGTGTATCTTTTAATACCCGTATTTCTTCTTCTCGTATTCAACTCAAAAGCACAGCAGCTCCCGGTTACCGGCAAAAATCAGAATGGTTCAAAAGCAATGAACAATATTGCTTCAGACAACATCTCTGATAACTGGTACAACGATGCTGTTGCCAATCTTCAAAAGCTGGCGTATGATTTTTTTCCTTCAGGAAACAGGGGATCGTTTAAACTGATCAACTCAAAAAATCATATTGCCTGCACAGTCGATTATAATAACTACACGGTTTGCAACACGCTGCAATCGCAGAATGAAAAACCATGGAGTGTAAAATTTGTCATGAAAGGATTCGGCAGAGGCAGTTCTATTCAATCATTCGATCAGAATTATACAGTTGAAAAAGGAAATGCGGCTGTTGTTTATAAAACAAAAGATGCGGCCGTTGAATACATCAACAATGAAAAAGGACTCCGGCAGAATTTTCTTATCAACACAAGACCTTCCGGTAAAGGTTTACTGAAAATAAGTTTAAACGTTAACAGTAACCTTATACCGGTACTTGTCCATAACAAGCTTAGCTTTTTTGACCAAGGCAATCCAAGTTCAGAAAAGCTGTCTTATACTGACCTGAACGTGTGGGATGCTGATCACAAGATCTTACCTGCGCGTATGGCGTATAATGAACAAACATCAGAACTGAGCCTCTTAATAGATGACACTAAATCAACCTACCCGATTGTAGTAGATCCTATCAATCAAACGCCGGAGTGGACTACTTCTGCTGACGGCCTGCTTTCGGGATTAATCAGCAGCACTGAATTAAACACAGCGTTGTATGGCTATACAGTAGCGTCGATCGGTGATGTTAATGGTGATGGATTTAATGATGCAGCTGTGAGTGCACCGGGACTTGCGGATATATTCAGTGGCAGTGGCACGTTGGCGGGTGTAGGTGCTGTTTTCGTTTATTATGGTTCATTTACGGGATTATCTGCAACGCCCAATAATATATTACAGCCCAATACGGCAGTAGCAGGTGCTTTATTCGGTTTTAGCATTGATGCAGGTGATGTGACCGGTGATGGCAAAAACGATATCATCATCGGGGCACCGCTGGATAAGTATACAGTTCATGTACAAACGGCATTGTTGGGTGGTGCTCCTCTCGGCACCGGTCCGCTTTATGCTGATGTAACGGTGAGCGCCGGTAAAGCGTATATCTATAAAAGCGAAGATTTACCATCGGCGCCAAATCCTGCGTCTTTCCTGCAGATTAAATTGGGTAATGGCTTTTTCAGCCCGGGCATATTAGGTATCATCGGCAATAATATAAATGTAAAATCATTGTTCGGTTTTTCTGTCGCGGCTACGGATGATATGAATAATGATGGAAAAGCAGATGTTGTAATCGGTTGCCCTTCTTATCTCGGTACTGGTTTGCTGGATATACAAAGCGGAGCGGCGTTTGTTTATTACTCGAATAACCTCTCAACATCAACACCTGTTCAATTGCAGGTACCTTCTCTTTCCTTGTTAGGTCTTGCTCAATTGCCTGTATTGAACAGCAGTGGCCTCCTGTTCGGTTATAGTGTTGACGGCGTAGGTGATTATAACAATGATGGACAACCGGATTTAGTAGTAGGTGCGCCCGCAGGTATTGATTTGTCTTCACTTGGTGGCGTATTATCGGGCCAATTTCTCGGTGGCAGCGCCTATGTATATTATGGTAACGGTTCGGGGATTAACTCTTCAATAGGTGCAAGGCTGCAGGCTTCAGCAAGCGGGTTGCTTGGCAACGCTGCAAACCTGTTTGGATATAAAGTAAAAGGAATGAAAAATGTAAACGGCTTACACAACGGAAAGATCGCCGTAGGTGCACCCGTAGGTGGTTTGATTCCAAATGCACTTAGCCTCACCATTCAAACCGGTAACGTCCAGGTGTTTCAGAAAAAAGCATCCTCACCGGCAGGCGTTGTAACGGCTGACCAGGTAATTGAATCTCCTAAATCAACAAGTTTGCTGCAACTTTTGGGTACGCTCAATTTGAATGTACTCTTCGGCGCATCATTGGATAATGCTTATGACGTCAACTGCGATAGTTATCCCGACCTGGTTGTCGGTGAGCCCTTATCTTCAGGAACAAATATCTCACAGCTACAGGTAAACGCAGTGGGCGGCTCGGCTTACATATTCTACGGAACAGCAAACGGACTGTTTAACGCAACTCCGGTATACACCGCTTCTGCTACGTATGGCAGCGAGTTTTTAAGTGTAAACGCGACAGCATTGTTTGGTTTTTCTGTAGCAGGTTTGCCGAAACTCATGGGCCCCACGACAGCACCCCGGATATTAGTGGGATCACCTTCGGGTGCTCTTGACTTCAGCAGCAGTTTGTTGAACCTCGGTAATACGCTGAAAGTATTGTTCAATTTTACAGCAGGCAATAATGGATTGGGTAAGGCGTATACATTCAATCCATCTTTATGTGGTTCATTTCACACACTTCCTGCAGAGCCGCTGGATCTTAAAGGTCATAAAGAACAAACTTCCGTACAACTTAACTGGGCAACAACAAATGAAAATGAAATCAGCGCTTATATCGTGGAAAAAAGTCCTGACGGTATTTCATTCAGCACAATGGCTTATGTTTTTGCAAAAGGCAATGATGATCATAACAATTATTCAATGATCGATAATCACCCGGCCAAAATGAATTATTATCGTGTGCGTGCGATACACAAGGATAACAGTTTTGTTTATTCTTCTATCGTCAAAATAAAATTTGATGATCAATCTTCCGGTAACATTTCGATTGCACCAAACCCGGTTATTAGTGATTACAGGATAAAACTGACGGGTCTTGAAAGCGGTGTTTACACGATGGAGATTAAAAATTCTTCCGGTCAACTGATTCAACGGAGAAATATCTCACTCACCGGTTATGAATATACCGAAACCATGACCCGGTTAACGTCGATGATTACCGGTATTTACTACCTGAACATTTATGACCAAACCAATAAACAGGTAAAGACAATAAAACTTCTTGCTAAATAAAGGGTAGACGGATAGAGAATTATGAGAAGGCTGCATCCTGCGGCCTTCTTTTTATTTTTGCAAAAGAATAGTTCTAAAGTGCTGGCAAAATAATTGATACGATAAATTACTTTAAACTGATAAACATGGAAGAGCATATTGTCCGGATAGAATCGATAACTCCTGTAACACACAACGTAAAGCAATTCCGGCTGACCAAGCCGCAAGGTTATAAGTTTGAACCCGGGCAGGCCACCGAAATTTCAATAAATAAAAATGAATGGAAGGAAAAACGAAATCCGTTTACGTTTACGAGTCTCAATTCGTGGCCTTATCTTGAGTTTACTATCAAAATATATCCCGAACGTAATGGCGTAACAAATGAATTGGGTAAATTAAATCCCGGTGATGAATTGATACTTCATGATGTATGGGGCGCCATTGCCTATAAAGGTGAAGGATATTTTATTGCAGGTGGCGCCGGTATTACTCCATTTATCGCCATATTACGTCAACTAAATAACGATAGCCTGATAAAATCCAACCAGCTATTCTTCTCCAATAGAACTTCGGATGATATTATTCTGCACAAAGAGCTGGACGCCATGCTGGGAGCAAACGCACATTATGTAATTACCAATGAAGAAACCACAACATTTGAAAAAGGGCACATTAACAGGGATTATTTAATCAGCCATGTTACAGACTTCACAAAACCTTTTTACGTATGTGGTCCCGATAAAATGATAAGCGACCTGTCACAGGTGTTAAATGAACTCGGAGCCAGTGCTGACCAGGTTGTATTCGAAAAATAATGATTTATCGATTCAATTCCGATAAATATTGTTTTCCCGGATCATTAAAATGAAGAAGTTAATTGGTATGAGATTGTTTTTGGGTCGCATAAAAAGCCTTTGCGGCATCTAAACCCTTCTGCGTAATACATATTACAATACGCTCCATTTTTTTTAAAACGATCATCTCTTCCTGGGCCAGGGCATCAAGATGTTCCTGTTGCCAACCACCCTGGTGCCGGAGTATGATCTCACGTGTGCTGCATAAATAATTCAGCGGGTGAGGATCGTTTTTTACTATTTCAAAAATGGTGTGTAAGGTTCGGTAATGGTCCTGCATTGCTTAAAAATATATTGAAATATTGTGTCAAAACAATGAATTTATTCACATTCTATTTACATTTCAAATTATTTTTGATTTTCCTCTGACGTCGATTCATTCCGCGCATAACCGTCCCGGGAACATTCATTGACCGCACATACCTAAAAAAGCGAAGTCTGAAAAAATAATGTTGGCGAATTATTTTCCTCCCTTACCTTTACTCATCTGATGATATGATGATATGATTTCCACCCCCATAAAAAAGGTTTCTCTCAGCGAAGAAGTAGCGAGGCAACTGCAGCAACAAATCGCCTCAGGAAAATACACCCTCGGACAAAAATTACCCTGCGAACCCAAGTTGATGGAAGAGTTTGGCGTAGGACGATCCAGTATCCGCGAAGCCGTACGGGTATTAGCCAATACAGGTATCGTGAGAGTGCAGCAGGGTCTCGGCACTTTTGTTGAATTTAAAAATGGTGCAACAGTTCCCTGGTATGAACGATTGAGAGATGCCAAAGGTTATGAATTAAATGAGGTAAGGCAATTGCTTGAATTGAAAATTGCGGAAAAAGCGGCTCTTAACAGGACGGCAAAAGATATAGCGACGCTGAAAAAACTTTTGCAGAAAAGATACGAAGCCGCGACGAACAATAACCCGGAAGAATGCATTGAAGCAGATATCCGTTTTCACATTGCAATTGCCGATGCCGCAAAGAATGATATTCTTGCCGACCTTTATAAAACCATCGCAGCCCAGATAAAACGTTCTTTCAAAGAAGTATATCATGATACGGGAGTTTTTTTATCCCGGCATGCAGAGCATAGTGCCCTTCTGAACAGTATTATTAATAAAAACCCGAAGAAAGCATGGCAATGTGTGGCCAAAATTACCGGGCAGGCAATATGAAGATAAATAGCAAAATAGTTTTTTATTACATCCTGAGTGCAACAGTTACTTTTTCATCATTGACTCAACCGCTGCATGCACAAGAGGCTCCTCTCCTGTTATCAGAAGCTATAAAAACAGGATTGACCAATTATCAGAGCATTGCTGCGAAACGTAATCTTATAAAATCATCGCAGGCACTCGTGCGAAATACAAAAAACGAATACCTGCCAAATGTTGTAGCTTCTCTGCAACAGGATTATGGAACGGTGAACGGGCAATTTGGTCCCTTTTCAGCTTACGGTGCGGCAGGCGTTGCCTCTGCAGGTCCCGTTTATAATAGCCAGGTTTGGAACGCCGGTTTTGGTGCATCGTATATACTGAATACAAACTGGGAAGTATTTACATTCGGCAGGCTGACGTCAAAAATCAATTTATCGCAAGCCCAGGTAAAACGCGACTCCGCAGATTATGTGCAGGAAGAATTTATTCAAAGCGTAAAAATTTCCGGCACCTACCTCGATCTGTTGATTGCAAGGAAGTTGGTTGAAAATGCAAATGCCAATCTGAACAGGGCCATTTCTATTCAAAAAACGGTATTGGCCCGAACACTTTCAGGTCTGAATGCCGGTGTGGACTCTTCCATTGCCAATTCTGAAGTCTCCGGTGCACGATTATCACTGATAAATGCACAGGATTATGAATTGCAGGTAAGAAATCAATTGACGCAATTATTAAATGCAAATCCTTCCACACTATTTATACTCGATAGTAATTATTTTAAAAAAATACCGGCAGAATTTCAGACGGCAAACAATATAACCGAAAATCCACAGGTCAAATATTACCAGGCCCTTATTGACCAAAGCAATAAGACCACCGACTACATACGCAAAAGCGTACTGCCGGGTGTAAACCTGTTTGGTATCTTTCAGTCCCGTGGCTCGGGATTTGGCTATGATTATAACCCGGCTAACAGTAATAGCTACTCTAAGAGTTACACAGACGGGATAAACCCCGTACGCAGCAATTATGCTGCAGGCGTTTCTCTCGCATGGAATATTCTTAGCATTAAGAAAATAAAGGAACAGGCCACGGCTCAAAAATATATTACCGAAGCCTACCGCAATCAATATGATCTCGTTAGCACACAGTTAAAAGACCAATTGGTTCTCGCTGATCAGCGCATCGATAACAGTCTTTTGAGTTTTAAAGAAGTGCCTGTTCAATACAAAGCCGCATCTGATGCTTACCTGCAAAAAAGTGTTCTATATAAAAATGGATTAACCAATATTGTTGACCTGCAACAGGCATTGTATGCAATGAACAAGGCAGAGACAGACCTGGGGGTAGCTTATATACGGGTATGGCAATCTCTTTTGTTAAAGGCAGCCGCATCCGGTGACTTTGATTTGTTTTTAAGACAGGTTCAATAATTGAACAAACGACGTTATGAATTTAATTCGATTCGCACTTCGCAAACCTATAAGCATTCTTGTATTGGTAGCAGGGTTATTTTTCTTTGGTATCAAGGCTGTGCGTACGATCAAGATCGACATCTTTCCGAATATTGATCTGCCGGTCATTTATTTATCACATCCATACGGCGGTTTTACACCCGACCAGATGGAAGCTTATTTTGGTAAAGCATACGTAAACCTGATGCTTTATGTTTCCGGCGTAAAAAGCATTGAAACAAAAAATATACAGGGTCTAACGTTGATGAAGCTTACCTTTTATGAAGGTACCAATATGGCCCAGGCTGCAGCGGAAGTAACGGCATTTAGCGGGCGTGCGCAGGCAATCTTTCCGGCCGGCAGCAATCCACCGTTTATCATTCGATTTGATGCGTCTACATTGCCGGTCGGGCAACTCATCCTGAGCAGCCCGACACGAAACAATAATGAATTGCAGGATCTTGCCAATGTGTATGTCCGTTCCGGTTTTACGTCTATTCCAGGTCTTGTATCGCCGGCACCATTTGGAGGTAATGCACGAACCATTGTTATAAAAGCAGACCCGGAATTACTGCGCTCACATAATCTTACGCCCGATCAGCTGGTCGCTGCGCTGCGTATTAATAACCAGGCAACGCCATCCGGTACCGTACGAATTGGTGATAAAAATTATTTTACGCCGGCAAATACAAGCATCAAAACGGTTAAAGATTTTGAAAGCATCCCATTGTATACAGGCGGCGTACAGAATTTATATTTGAGAGATGTTGCCACTGTTGAAGATGGTGCTGATATTACAACCGGTTATGTATTGGTAAATGGGAAACGGTCTGTTTATCTCCCTATCACAAAATCAGCCGCTGCTTCCACATGGGAAGTGGTACAAAATCTTAAAAAAGCAATTCCGCGTTTCCAGGCACTTTTGCCGGAAGATGTTAACCTGACTTTCGAGTTTGATCAATCAGAATACGTTATCAATTCAGTTAAAAGTCTTTTATCCGAGGGAGCAATCGGTGCTATACTTACAGGCTTGATGGTATTATTGTTTCTGGGAGACGCAAGAGGTGCTTTAATCGTGATCATCACCATTCCAACCTGCGTAATTTCAGGTGTACTCTTTCTTTCCCTGTTTCACCAGACAATAAATATCATGACGCTGAGTGGTCTTTCACTCGCGATCGGCATACTTGTAGATGAATCAACGGTAACCATTGAAAACATACATCAGCATATGGATATGGGTAAGCCCAAAGCGCTGGCAATATGGGATGCCTGTAAAGAAATTGCGTTTTCAAAATTGCTTATCCTTTTCTGTATACTCGCTGTTTTTGCACCTGCATTTACAATGGGCGGTATACCCGGCTCACTGTTTCTTCCTTTGTCGCTTGCCATTGCATTTTCGATGATCACGTCTTACGTCCTGGCACAAACGCTTGTGCCTGTTCTTTCAAATTGGATTATGAAAGAACATCACAATGGAAAATTTAAGAATTTACCGGGCAAAAGAAAATTAAAAGACGCGAGGATATTTGCCGAGTCGGGCATCAACCCGGAAACTGAAAAAAATACATGGCAACAAAGGGAACTCCCGGAAGACCAACGGTCAACAGAAAAAAGAAAAATGTCGCGGTTTAACCGGTTCCGCATACGGTACATGCTTCTTATCAACCGTATGATGAGGTTTCAAAAAGCGATTGTTATTTTTTATATCGTCAGTGCTCTCGGTTTGTCGGTATTTCTTATCAGCCAGATCGGTCGCGATGTTTTACCAAAATCGGATTCCGGGCAGTTCCAGGTACGAATCCGCGATGTAGAAGGAACCCGGATTGAAAAAACTGAAAGAGATGTAATAAAAACACTGGCTGTGTTAGACTCTCTCGTTGGAAAAGACAATGTTTCCATCACGTCTGCCATGGTGGGTATGCACGGCGGTAATTTTTCTACAAACCCGATTTATCTTTTTATGGCCGGGCCTCATGAAGCGGTGTTACAAGTAGCACTTAAAGACGGTTACGAAACGAACATGGATGAACTCAAAGATAAATTCCGGGAAAAAATGAAGGAAGCGCTCCCTGATGTAAAATTATCGTTCGAGCCAATTGAGCTCACCGATAAAATTTTAAGCCAGGGTTCGCCGACACCTATTGAAGTAAAAGTTTCCGGTAAGAATAAAAAACAAAATGAACTGTATGCAGGAAAGGTGATCGAAAAATTAAAACAGATCTCTTACCTGCGGGATGTGCAATTGGGTCAGTCCACTCATAGCCCGGCGGTGAGTATAGATATCGACAGGATCAGGGCCTCACAGTTAGGTACAAACGCAAGTGAGATCAGCCGTTCGCTGATTGCCGCAACTTCCTCGTCACGATACACGGAAAAAAATATATGGCTGGATGCGAAATTAGGTCTTGGCTATAGTGTGCAGGTACAAATCCCTGAAAACGAAATGACCAGCCTACAGGATATCAGTGAAATACCGGTGACACCCAATTCTCCTAGACCTATATTGGCAGATGTCGCGACAATCCGACCCGATACAGTGTACGGCGAAAACGATATTATAGGAGCGATTCCCGTTTTATCGGTTACGGCTAATCTTTATAAAAAAGATTTAGGTAGCGCTACAAAAGATGTGGATGCAGCCATAAAATCCATTGGTGAATTGCCAAGAGGTTTAACCATCGAGACAAAAGGATTAACCCAGGTGTTGACGGAAACTTTAGACAGCCTTCAATCCGGGTTAGTTGTAGCAATCGTTGTTATTTTCCTTATGCTGGCCGCCAATTTTCAGTCATTTAAAGTTTCATTAACTGTATTGTGTACGGTGCCGGCCGTTCTTGCAGGTTCTCTGATCTTACTAATGCTCACCGGCTCCACACTAAATTTACAATCCTATATGGGCATGATCATGTCTGTAGGTGTATCGATCTCAAACTGTGTATTGATGATCACAAATGCTGAAGAATTGCGACAAAAAAACGGGAACGCCCTTTTATCGGCGAAAGAAGCCGCATCCGTGAGATTGAGGCCGATATTAATGACCAGCGTGGCAATGGTAGCCGGTATGATTCCGATGGCCGCCGGCTTTGGCGAAGGCGGCGACCAGGCGGCACCGTTAGGTCGCGCCGTGATTGGCGGGCTGATTGCTTCAACTTTTGCAGCCTTACTGGTATTGCCATTGGTTTTTGCATGGGTACAAAAGAAAACAACGATTGATTCCGTATCCCTCGATCCTGAAGACAGGGGAAGCAAACACTATATTCCTCAATTACCTAAAACAAAATGACAAAGATGCGTATACCATATATTATTTGCTTCCTGTTGCCGGTAGTTTTCTTTTTATCGTGTTCACCAAAAAATGAAAAGAAAGAAGAAAAAATAGAAGCTGTAAAAAAAGATTCAGCTATTGCCACCTTTTCTCCGGAAAAGGGATTGTTGTCATCATCTCTTCACCTTCCCGGCGAACTGATTGCTTTTCAGCAAGTGGATATTTATGCGAAAGTGAACAGCTTTGTAAAAAAATTGATGGTGGACGTCGGATCGCCCGTCAAAAAAGGACAATTATTGGCTATCATGGAGGCGCCGGAAATCAACTCACAACTTACCGGCGCTGAATCGAGACTACAATCGTTGGAAGCGATTTACATTGCCAGCAAAGCCAATTATGACCGGCTGGTGGAAACAAGTAAAACACCCGGCACTATTTCGCCAAATGATCTGGATATTGCCAATGCAAAACAAAAATCCGATTATGCACAGTTTCTTTCTGCAAAAGCAGCCTATAAAGAAATAGCGGATAACAAAAATTATCTCGAAATAAGAGCGCCTTTCAATGGAATTATCAGTGTAAGAAACGTAAGTGCCGGCGCTTATGTCGGCCCCTCCGGCAAAGGATCTGAGCAACCCTTGTTTACGTTGCAGGAACAGGAGCATCTGCGTTTATCTGTGGCCGTTCCTGAAGCCTATACAGGTTATCTAACCAATAAAAGTGAAGTTGAATTCACCGTGCGATCATTACCCGCTCAAAAATTCAAAGCGGCAATAAGCCGCCGTGCAGGTGCGTTGGACAATCGCTATCGTGCAGAACGTATTGAGATGGATGTGTTGAATAAAGACAAAAAATTATTGCCGGGCATGGTTGCAGAGATCATTCTGTCATTGCCGGGGAAAGACAGTGCTTTCATCGTTCCAAAAACCGCCGTTGTCAATTCCAGCGAAAAAGTGTTTGTCATAAAAGTTGCGGATGGCAAAGCAAAATGGGTAACAGTAAAAAAAGGACGTGAGCAAAATGATAGAGTGGAAGTATACGGTGATCTCACTACAAAAGATATTCTGCTGCAGTCGGCAAATGAAGAAATAAGAGAAGATTCGCAGTTGAAACTATAAGAAGAATAATTGCGATTCTGGTTAAAGGCGAATTCTGAAAATCTGTAAAACTATTGGCGGTTTAAGCCGTGCTGTCCAACGCACAATCATTATATTCGTACATTAACATCCCCGCAAACTTGACTCAATTATGGTTAAGCCGATATGCTTGTCGCTGTGCGTTGGAATTATAATGGTTTGTTTCACATCTTGTAATTCCTCTCCCACCCTGTTTAAAAAGATTGACCCTGCAAAATCCGGCATTCATTTCAATAATGTAGTAATCGAAAACGATTCTGTCAACCCGCTGGATATGGAATACCTGTATAACGGCGGCGGTGTAGGTGTTGGTGATTTTAATAATGATGGTTTACCTGATCTGTATTTCACAGCCAGCACTACCTCAAATAAGCTTTACCTCAATAAAGGCAATTTCAGTTTTGCAGATATAACCGAAGAAGCAAAAGTAAAAGGAGACAGCGAATGGTTTAATGCTGTATCGGTGATTGATATTAACAATGATGGCCTAAAAGACATTTACCTGTGTGCGAGTATTCATACAAAAGGACATGACCGGAGAAACCTGCTCTATGTAAACCAGGGACTGGACGCTAATAAAGTTCCGGTGTTTAAAGAAATGGCTGATGAATATGGGTTGGCAGATACCAGCTTTTCTGTACATGCTGCATTTTTTGATTATGATAATGATGGCGATCTCGATATGTATCTCGTCACAACCAAATTGGCAAGAAGAGATGCCGTTACGTTCACAAACCGCAAGGATACCACGCACAAAGATTACGATAAACTATTCCGGGCCGATTGGAACGACTCGTTAAAACATCCTGTATACACCGATGTTTCCAAGGCAGCGGGCATACAGCATCCGGGTTTTGGTCTTGGTGTTGCCATTGCAGATATTAATAAAGATGGCTGGAAAGATATTTATGTCACCGATGATTTTTACAGCAGCGATCTATTGTATATAAACAACAGGAATGGAACATTTACCGAGAAAGCAAAGGAATGCCTGAAACATGCATCGCAAAGTGCGATGGGAAATGATGTGGCGGACATAAATAATGACGGGCTTGCTGATATTATTGCCGTCGATATGGCTGCAGAAGATAATTACCGTCGCAAGAAAAATATGGGCGGCAACAATTACAATCTTTACCTGAACATGCAACGGGAAAACCTGATGCTGCAATACACCAGAAATACATTGCAATTAAATATGGGTCCGCGGGTAAATGGCGAAGATTCAATTGGTGATCCCATTTTTGGCGATATAAGTTTTTATTCCGGTGTAGCTGAAACAGACTGGAGCTGGACGCCTTCTCTTGCTGATTTTGACAACGATGGATACAGGGACCTCGTCGTTACCAATGGATATCCTAAAGATGTAACAGATCACGATTTCATGGCGTTTCGCACTGAATCGGGAAATATTGCATCGAAAGAATACCTGCTTAGCCAGATACCGGCAATAAAGATTCCAAATTATGCATTCAAAAACAATGGCAATCTGAAATTTGACAATGTATCAAAACAATGGGGACTCGATGAGCCTTCTTTTTCAAGCGGTGCTGTTTATGCTGACCTGGACAACGATGGTGACCTGGACTATGTAATTAATAACATCAACGAAGAGGCAACGCTGTATGAAAATACACTTAACCATGACAGTAAGATAAACGGGAATTACCTACGCGTCCAGTTTGAAGGAAGTACTCAAAACCGCAATGGCTTAGGAGCCTGGGCTGAGATTTACTACGATACTACTAAACTTCAGGTGTATGAAAACTCACCTTATCGCGGTTACCTCTCTACGGTAGATGATAAAGCCTGGTTTGGACTCGGCAAAACCCAATCTATAGATTCGCTGGTGATACGATGGCCAAACCATATGAAACAAACCCTGACGAAAGTGCCTGCGAATCAATTTTTGAAAGTCAATATAAACGATGCATTGACGCCTGATGATTGGTCTGCTCCTGTAAAAGCCTCGAATACCTATTTCTCCGATATCAGTGTTACGAGCGGTATTAATTACAGTCACCAGGAAATAGATAATATTGATTTCAATACTGAAAGGCTGTTGCCACACAAGTTGTCTGAATATGGTCCCGGACTTGCAGCAGCAGACATCGATGGGAATGGGCTCGATGATATTTATATTGGCGGCACCGGAAATTTTCCAGGCAGGTTTTTTCTGCAGCAACCGGATGGAAAATTTATCCAGAAAGAATTACCTGTATCGGGTGATCTCAATGTTAAAAAACCCGAGCAGATGGGACTTCTTTTATTTGATGCAGATGGCGATGGTGATCCCGATCTTTATTGTGCGAGCGGCAGTAATGAGTTTGCAGCAAATTCAAAGATTTACCAGGATATACTTTATATCAATGATGGTAAGGGAAATTTTTTAGCCGACTCAACTGCACTACCGGTTAACTATACCAGTAAAAGTTGCGTAAAAGCTGCTGACATAGATAATGATGGTGACCTCGATCTATTTGTTGGTGGCAGGGTGTTGCCGGGGCGATACCCGACAGCAGTCAACTCGTTTATCTATCGGAATGATTCAAAAAATGGAAAAGTTGTTTTCACCGATATAACTACTGAAGCAGCAAAGTCACTGAATGATATCGGGCTTGTGTGCGATGCCATTTGGACCGACTTTGATGGGGATGGCTGGACTGATCTTATCGTAGCTGGTGAATGGATGCCGGTTACCTTTTTAAAAAACAATAAGGGCAAATTTGAGAATGTAACAAACCAGTCTGGAATAAGTGATCAAAAAGGATGGTGGAACAGCATTGCTGCGGGTGATTTTGACAACGATGGCGATGTAGACTACATCATCGGCAACCTTGGCGAAAATTCTTTTTACCGTGCTTCCGGTAAATATCCCGTACGTGTTCACGCAAAGGATTATGATAAAAACAAAAGTCTCGACGCGATTCTTACGCTTTACCTGAATGATCAGAAAGGAGAACGAAAAGAATTTACGGCTAACAACCGGGATGATATTATTGAACAACTTCCCCCGCTCCGAAAAAAATTTCCGACCTATAAATTGTTTGGTGAAGCCACATTCAGCGACTTGTTTACAAAAGAACAAATGGATAGTGCATTAACGCTGGAAGCAACTAACTTCAGCAGCTGCCTGTTAAAAAACAACGGAGGCGGTAAGTTTGAACTGGTTCCATTACCGGCTATGGCACAGCTTGCCCCCTTGTATGGAATGGTGACAGGCGACTTCAATAATGATAACATTCTTGATGTGATAATAAGCGGTAATGATTACGGCACAGAGGTTACAAACGGGAGATATGATGCCATGAACGGCCTGCTGTTACTCGGAGATGGCAAGGGCGGCTTTAATGCGAAAAGTATACTCGAAAGCGGTTTATTTGTACCAGGTGATGCAAAAGCATTGATAAAGCTGAAAGGTGCCGACGGAAAATGCCTTGTTGCAGCTTCGCAAAACAGGGGAAAACTCAAAATTTACCGCGATAATAATCCGCAGCAAAAAATAATATCCCTTAAGCCCGGCGACAAAACGATATTAATAACATTGACTGACGGACATATAAGAAAGGAAGAAGTGGACCACGGCAGCTCATTCCTTTCGCAGTCATCGCAATTTATAACTGTGAATGCGTCCGCAAAAAAAATCGAAATCATTAATACCAAAGGAGAAAAAAGGGTATCTCAATAAAAAAAAATTAAAGGGTTTTATTTCAGCATCGATTGAAAATTATAGTCCCCTGATCCGGTTTCAATAACTGCATATCCTTTTTCATAACGGAGAGGCTTAACTACTTTTCCGTTTTCCTTTACCGGTTCATTTTCTTTTGCAGGCACATAAATGATGGCCGTTGTATTTACAGGTATAGACACATTCAGTGAGAAACTGTTCACTTCTTTCTTCCATTCACTTTTTATTTCCCCACGTATCGATTGGTAACTTCCCTTTGCCCACGTTAAATCACCGGCAGGTTGCGGTTTAATAACAATCTTTTTGAACCCCGGTGCGGCTGCATTTATCCCCAGTAGGGAGCGGTAAAACCATTCTTCTATTGATCCGAACATGGGGTGATTTTGAGAGGGGAAATTGTCTGGATAAGCCCAGGTTTCCCACAATGTTGTAGCCCCGGTGGTCAGCATATGATCCCATCCGGGAAATTCTCTTTTGGTAGCCACTGCGTAAGCCCTGTCATTCATATCATTTTCCCTGAATACATCAAACATCATTTTGGTTGAAAAAATTCCAGTCGCCAGATGTCCGTTATGCCGCGCAAATTCTTTCATTAATACAGCAAATGCCGAATCCTTATCAGCAGCAAAACCGTACCACAACGCGAAAAGTTGTGCACTTTGTGTCGCATTATCAAAACGACCGGTATTACCGACCTGGAAACGACTGATGATTGCTTCTTTTATTTTATCTGCAAGCTTACTGAAATGTAAAGAGTCTTCTTTCTTTTGCAAAATGCCGGCACATTCCGCTGCCAGTTTTACGTGATGATAGTAAAATGCAGATGCCGAGAACGCCTCAGGCTTTGTGTCAATCGCCTCATGATCGCTGATATCCCAATAAAATAAATTATCAACCGCTTTTGACTGCAAAAAGTCAATTTGCTTTTTTAAACCACCGTAATTCTCTTCAATGATCCGTTTGTCTTCATAAAAATCATACAATTGTTTTTGCAGGTATGGAAAAATCAACTCCCATCCTAATGGCCCTGATTCGCCTCCATACCCTTTATCTGCAATGCCAGTATACGGCGCTATTTCCGTGATGCCGCCATCCGGTTGCTGTTCATTGGCATAGTCACGCATGGCTTTGGCATAAAAACGGGCCATGTTATAATTATACATAAATGAATTTGCTGTCACAACCATATCTGCACCGTATCCCATTTTTTCGCGGGCCGGGCAGTCGGATTGCACACTGAAAATATTGCTCTTGAATGTCCAGTCAATAACATCGTGCAACTTGTTCAGCATTGGATTGGAACATTCAAAACTTCCATTTGCTGCTACATCACTGTTCATGCGAAGTCCTTCTATATCGCCGGGTGTCGGCTTACCCGGCCAACCGGTTATCTCAATATAACGGAAACCATGAAACGTAAATCGCGGCGACCATTCTTCTGTTCCGGCACCCTTTAAAATATAATCGTCTTCCTGCCACGCGATGGTTGGTGAGCCGGGACCACCATTTCCCCATTTGAGCTGTGTACAAACCGAGGTCATGAAGTTTAAGGAACCGTCTTTGTAAACATCCTCTCCAAAACGCAGGTGAATTCTTTTGCCTTCACTGCCCTTTACTTTGATACGTGCAACGCCGGCAAAGTTCTGCCCCATATCTACAATAAATGTGTCTGGCTTTACTTCATAAATTTTTAACGGCTTGAGAATTTTAGTTACCCGGATCGGCGGCAGCATTTGCGCCGTCAGTTCGCCGCTTGGGCCGCTAACAACCATCGCCTTTTTCCACACACGCTTATCAGCGCCGGCGGTGCACCAATTCTTTTGTTCCAGCCGGGCATCATAATGTTCACCAAGATAAACGCTGTTTTTAATGATCGGTCCGGGCGCAGCCAGCCAACTGTCATCTGTAACCGTAGTTTCTTCTGATCCATCTGCATATCGTATATGAATTTCCGCTTTAACGCAAGGCCGTTCGGTTTGCTGATGTTTTCGTATTTCGAAACGCCCGAACAGTTTCAGCGGCAAAGGATTCCACCATCCGCTCCCGAGCATAACACCGGCGACATTGTTTCCCCGTTTAAGCATCGCGGTGATATCATACACGGAATACAATACCTGTTTTTTATACGAAGTAAATCCGGGATCAAGCACGTGGTCACCAATTTTTTTCCCATTCAGGTATGCTTCATAATAACCGAGACCACTGATATACAATCTTGCCGAACTTATCGTTTTCCCGGCTGAAAATTCTTTTCTTAGCAATGGCATCCGATCGTCTTTATAATAGTCTTCGTCCTTCTCCGGGTTCATGCTTCCGTCATTTATCCATTGTGCTTTCCAATCCGATACACGTAACATGGCTGTTTCAAAAGAATTGATTTCGCTCCATGCCGATGCTTCACTATTCTTATCATACACCTTAACCCGCCAGTAATATTTAGTAAAAGATTTCAATTCACTACCGGCATATTCGACCTGCACACTCTGTGACGAATTGATCTTACCGCTTTGCCACATATTTCCCCTATCGGCTTGTATATCTTTCAGATTATCGGCTACTATAAGTTCATACGCGGACTGCAGCTGATTTCTTTCTTTGCCGGTAAACAACCAGCTGAAACGCGGCTTTTTTGAATCGATTCCTAACGGATTGCTGACATACTCGCAGGTAAGTTGAATGGGTTGTATGGCGGCACTAACGGAAATGGATATGTTTAAAACGAAAAGGAACAGAAAGATTCTGATGGTTTCTCTTTTACCGATATAGGTCATAAAAAATTATTGAATTATTTCGCTGAATAAATTATACAGAAAAGGTTTCCCGTTAATTGTTTTATCCGCCGGCAATCAGGGTTTGGGATATTTCTTTGCTGCATCATCCAGTACCAATACCCAATCCTGTCCATAACCTGATGACGGCGGTGCAAACTCCCTTACATCTTTATTGTTTACTACGCCGATATCGGTACTCTTACCGGTACGCGGATTATACCAATACGCCTGCAATTCGCTTCCCTGGATTTTTCCCATTATTACATGAAATGGTTTTCCCACTGTGGAATACACAAATAAATAATCACTGCCTCTTGTTGCCTGTATCCTTTCGGCAGGAACATAGTCATTTTCCTTTATCAACGATTGATCCGGTACACGATCGAGCGTAGAGTGAGAAAGAATTAAATTCTTTACAAAGATCATTTGATTGGCACCGGGTAATTCAATTGCATCTGTCCAGAAAACATGCGGGCCATTTACCGGTTCATGGCTGGTAGAATAGAATTGCCACATATCATGACATCCATAAGTGTGTCCGAACGCACCGGCAAATAAATCCAGGTAGGCGGAACGCCGTACATCATAAGCGCTGGATGTTCCCAGGTCTTTCACATTGAAACATACGGGATGATCTTCATAAATAGGTTCTGCATCCATTACCGGTTTTGTAGGTTGCAGCGTATAGTCAGCCTGCATCCTGTCATAGACAGCCGTTGCGCGGCAATGCCCTGTCTGGAACATATTGAAAGCAAGCCAATCATCTTTATGAAACCACTCTGCAGAACCGAGATTGTTGGGTTGAGGATGAAAACTGATAATAGCTTTATTATTTGTTGCTTTCATTATCGCGTTGCCCATCGCTCTCCAGATCCTGACATCCTTTTCATCACGCGGCAGGCGGTCGCCACCAAGTATCCAGATGATGTTCGTTTTATTTTTATAACGGTTAGCGATCCATGCTGCATAGATTGCCGCGTTTTGTTCATTGAATATTTCAGGGCCAACACCCCAGGTATTTTTGAAAACCTTATCACCCCAGGTTGGCAGTAACCCGATATTGATATTATACGACGCTGCTTTATCGATGACATAATCTACATGCTGAAAATATTTTTCATTAGGCTTTGTGGGATCATCGTTGATTAAAGGAGTATCGCCGTTTGCGTTGGGTGTATGCAATCCATCAAATTCTGCCAGGACAACAGCCTGGACAACCGTGAACCCCTGCCCGCTTCTGCGTTTTAAATACTTGTCAGCTTCTTCCCGGGATAATCGATGGAACAGTTCCCACCCTGTATCACCCAACCAGAAAAATGGTTTTCCATCTTTTAAAAGAAACCGCTTGTTGTCGCTTATACTGAACTGGCAAAATGCGTTCAGCATGGCCACAACCAGGAATACAGCAAGCATCGTTTTTCTCATAGTAAACCGCTTTTTTCAAATATCAGGTATTGTGCTAAACCAACTATGCTGCCATGTGATATTCCTTTTTCCCTTTCCAATTCATTCACTCTTTTCCCCCATTGATCATCACCAATAAACAATTGATCGCATGCCTGCTTTGCCGGCAGGTTATCGCCGGGTACTTTCGTGTGTTTATTGCCATATAACCATTACTGCCCCATGCCATTCAAACACTACATATTGTCACTTGCTGTTGCAATTATTTTTGCCGGCGGCGCCGCTGCGCAGAATACAGAAACAGACAGCCTGAAAAGGGCACTGGATACGTCCAGAATAAACACGAGTCGTGTGCACATATTGGAAAGCCTGAGCTATGCCTATCTCTCTGCTTACCCTGATTCGGCGCTGCAATATGCCGTTACCGGCTTACAGGTGGCGAAAGAAATTGACTACCCCCGGGGAATTGCCATGTGTACTAATGCTTTGGGTAACATTTACTGCCAAACCGGCGATTACCCGAGAGCGTTAGAACTATACCTGCAGGCACTGCAAATGAAGGAGCAGGCAAAAGACCAAACCAATATCTCCGTCTATTATTTCAATATCAGTACGGTTTACACAGAACAAAAAGATTATCCGAATGCGCTGACCTATTTATTTAAGGCAAAAAGAGAAGACGAGCGTGCAAAAGATAGTTCCGGGATTATGTTTGACCTGTACAGTCTCGGCTGTATTTACCAGCGGATGAATAAGATCGATTCAGCGCTACACTATTCCAACCTGGCCCATCAATTGGCATTGCGGCAAAATGATGAAAATATGATGGGAGCAATACTGAACTCCATCGGCGCTTCTTACCTGACTTTAAAAAATACTGATCTCGCCTATTCGTATTATCATAGCAGTATTCCTTATGCAATGGCTATAACAGACAACGAAGTACTGGCCGAAGATTATTTTGGCCTTGCTGAAATTGCCAAAAACCGCTCCCAAAAAGACTCTTCTGCATATTATGGACGTAAAGCACTTGAAATTGCAACCACAAATGGCTTTCTAAAACAGGTAATGGATGTCACCAGTTTTCTTGCAGACCTTTACAAAGAAAGAAAAATATTCGACAGCGCTTTTCATTACAAAACGATCAATACCGATACAAAAGACAGTTTATTCAGCGCCGATAATATAAAGAAGATACAAAGCCTGAAATTTGAGGAACAATTGAGACAACAGGCCATTACCACAGCGAAAATGGAATGGAGAAGCAAGGTTAAGATGTATAGTATCGTTGGCGCTGCCGTTGTTTTCCTGTTAATCGCGTTCTTCTTCTGGCAAAACAACCGGCAAAAACAAAAAGCATATATGGAGCTGGAAGCACAGCAATTGAAAACAGTGGAAGCCTATAAAGAATTGAAGACAACTCAGGCACAACTGATTCAATCTGAAAAAATGGCTTCGCTTGGTGAACTGACGGCAGGCATTGCTCATGAAATTCAAAACCCGTTGAACTTTGTAAACAATTTTTCCGAGGTGAATCATGAGTTGTTGAGAGAAATGATCATAGAGTTTGAAAATGGAAATAATGAAGAAGCCATCTTGATCGCCGACGATATAAAACAGAACCTGGAAAAGGTTATTCATCATGGTAAACGTGCAGACGCTATTGTAAAAGGAATGCTGCAACACTCACGCGCCGGCAAAGCTGTGAAAGAAGCCACCGATATCAATGCACTTGCAGATGAATATCTCAAGCTTTCTTACCATGGCACACGATCGAGAGATAAATTATTTCATGCTACAATACAAACTACATTCGATAGCAGTATAGGTAAATTGAATGTAGTGTTCCTGGATATCGGCAGAGTTTTGCTGAATATTTACAACAATGCGTTTTATGCCGTAAGCGAAAAGGCAAAACAAAATATCCCGGGATATGAACCGGTTGTTCAGATAAAAACGCAAAAAATAAATAACAGAATACAAATAACGGTTGCAGACAATGGCAAAGGCATCCCGCAGAACATTATTGATAAAATCTTTCAACCGTTTTTTACAACAAAACCAACAGGACAAGGAACAGGATTGGGCCTGAGTTTAAGTTATGACATCATAAAAGCTCATGGTGGAGATATACGTGTTCATTCAAAACAAAATGAGGGGTCTGAGTTTATTATAACATTGCCTGTCTTAAATAATAAACCTGAAGCTGCAACCCGCAATGAAGTTTTACTAACGGAAAAGTATAGGGCTTAATATGAATGCCATCACTTGGTTCGTTCGGAAACATTGAACCAGTTCCATTCCCATGTATTGCCGTTATCTGCAGAAAATGCCTGGCCCCATACCGGGTTATTTTTATCCCTGGCATCCCATCGGAACATCATAATTATCTTTTTACCGTTAAATGTATCCCTGGTAAAAAAATGCCCGATATTATTTTCGAAAGATCCGACAACCGGTGGATCAAGTACACCAACATTACTGGCTACCCAATACAAACGCCATAGTTTTGTTTTTGGATCAAATAACCGGAGTGTTACACCTTCAAATTTTTTCCCCTCCATGCCGGGCATCTGCGTGGTACTGTATGTATCCATATTTGCCGTACCGCTCAATATCATTGAATTCTCGTCCCACGATACAAATTCTGTCCAGTCTTTACCGTTCTCCAGGCGTTTGTTCAATCTCCGGTTATACATTTTCCATTTACCTACCAAAAAATCAAAATCGTTTTGTGATGAGTTTGCAGATGCTGTAATGATTAATTCCCCTTTCTCATCAAAATTCAGTTTCGGAATCGGAATTGTTGTATCAGCTGTGAGTAATTTTTTCTGGCCCTGAACAGCGACACAGGTGATCAATACCAAACCAACCATTAAGTATTTCATATTTTTTAGTTTAAAAGAATGCTGAAATTTCGATTCAAAGACGATTCTGATAATTACCGTTAATCAAATAGATCATGGCAGCCTGCAAAAATCCCAGGCAATTTGAATTCTGTATTTTAAGACCGGTGATCTTTCAGGCAAGAAAAAGCACGTAAGAGTTGTTGAAAATATTCCCCATTATTTAAGACAAAATAAATATAGACTTGCCTTTTAAATCAAATCTTTGGGTATTCTACGAAGAAATTATTTGAGATGGTACCGTTTTCCGGCCAATTCTATAATAGTTTCCACCGTTTCACGTATATCGTCCACTGTGGCCGGTTTTTTCAGGTATTTACTGGCCCCGTTTTTATAAGCATAATCTATATCATCAGGAGAGGATGAGGTAGTGAGAATTAACAAAGGAACATGGCTGAAATTTTCGGAATCCCTGATCGCAGGTATAATATCCCGGCCGTGTACTTTCGGCAAATTCATATCGAGAATGATGATATCCGGGTTACCCTTATTAAGCTGGATGTAATCGAGCGCTTTGCTGCCATCGTTCACATCTTCCATGATGTACGAAACGCCTTGCTTCAGCAAGGCATCCCGGAGTAATTCGATATCATCCAGGTCATCCTCTATAAGAAGAATATTCAGTTGCATGAGTTCATAAAATTATAGAGGAGAGATGTTAATACAAAATAAATTGGATTTTAAATGAAGAAACTACATTCCAAAGACGAGTTAACTGATCAATTCAATCAACGTATTATTGTCGGCATCGGCGCCTCCGCCGGCGGATTGGAGGCAATCAATGAACTTTTTGATAATATGCCTTCGCGTACGGGCTTTTCATTTGTCGTTGTTCAGCATCTGTCGCCCAATCATCGCAGCCTGATGTCTGAACTGCTGACAAAGCATACTTCGATGGAAATACGCGAGGCTGAAAATGGAACTATTCCCCAGCCGGACTGTGTCTATCTTATCCCTTCACGAAAAATAATTACACTGGAAAATGGCAGGTTTGTATTGCATGAAAAGGAGAAAGGATCGCAGCCCAGCAACGTTATCGATACTTTTTTTGAATCACTTGCCGGCGAATGCACACAAAAAGCGATCGGAATTATTCTATCCGGCACGGGTACCGACGGAACAAAGGGAATTCAGGCAATAAAAAATGCAGGAGGTATTGTCATCGCACAGGACCCGATTTCGGCACAATTCGATGGCATGCCAAACAGCGCCATTTCAACAGGGTGTGTTGATCTTATACTGTCACCGGATATGATACCTGAAGAATTGCTGGAATTTATTAAAGAAGCCCCGCTTATCCGGTCCTTTACAACGTTGACAAACCAGGAAGAAGGGATTCTGCTCGATATACTTCAACTGGTTTATAAAAACACCGGCCACGACTTTACAAATTACAAACGACCGACAATACACCGCCGTCTTGCTAAACGAATGGCGGAACTAAACATCAAATCGTTTATTGAGTATTATGAGCACCTTGAAAAACATCCCAACGAAATTCAGCGGTTAGTCAGGGAGTTGCTGCTGCATGTAACACAATTTTTCAGGGATGAAGAGGCGTTTAACGTTCTCGAGCAAATAGCGATACCCGATATCGTACGTAACAAGGAAAATGGTGAAATTATAAAAGCTTGGACGATAGCCTGCAGCACGGGGGAAGAAGTATATTCAATTGCCATACTGTTTGATGAGGTTTTACACCGCCTGCATAAGCTGGATTGTGAAGTTAAAATCTTTGCTACGGATATTAGTCAATCGGTGATAGAATTTGCTTCGAGAGGAGTTTATTCTGAAGAACAGGTGAAAAATATTTCTGCAGAACGTCTTTCAAAATATTTTATCAAGGAGGCCGGCTCCTACAGGATTATCCCAATGTTGCGCAAAATGGTGGTATTTGCCAAACATGATGTTACCAGGGATCCGCCCTATGGTCATATTGATTTACTAACGTGCAGGAACATGCTGATTTACATGAAGCCTGTGCTGCAAAAAACGATTTTGCAAAAAGCCCATTTTGCAATCGCCGACGGAGGCTATTTCTTTTTTGGCGCCAGTGAAAACATAGGTATTCTGAAAGATGTGGTAATCGAGACGGACAAGAAATGGAAAATTTATAAATGCATCAGCAAAGCAAGAGTGGAACAGGAAGATCTTCACCCGAACGCTGTTTTAAGATTGCCCACTATCAATCTCGGCTCTGCTGCCAAGCCAAAGAATGCACTGCATCATTTACCCGAGATATTTAAGGATACATTGCTGGATGAATACGACTTTGCCGGAATACTGATAGATCGTGAATTTGAAGTAAAACAAGCGACCGGTAATTTCAGAAAGTTTATGAATTTTCCGGAAAGTACATTCAATTTTAATTTATTAAAACTGGTTCCGACCGACCTTTCGATTGCCCTGAGTACGGCCGTGCGGAAAGCGATCCGCGACAATGAGCGGGTTGTTCAAAAAAAGATTAAAGTAGTTGCCGATAACCGTGAGCGGAGAATAACGATGATCGTTAAGCCTTATTTGCAACATAAAGATTATATGCAGCCTTTTCTTTTTATTATACTCAAAGAAGAGGATTTCGAAACAAGAAAGGCTGAGACGCACATTCTTTCTGCCAATGAAAATGATGTTGGCCGTGTAGAAGAATTGCAGAGAGAACTTGAAGAAACAAAAGAAAATCTACAGGCATTGATCGAAGAAGTAGAATCCGCCAATGAAGAGTTGCAATCGAGCAACGAAGAAATTATTTCATCGAATGAAGAACTGCAAAGCACAAACGAAGAACTGCAATCATTAAATGAGGAGCTGCACACCGTCAACGCAGAGCACCAGGCTAAGATAAGAGAACTCGTTGAACTGAACGACGACTTAAATAATTACTTCCTTAATACAGACATAGGGCAGATATTCGTGGATACTAAAATGTTCATCCGCAAATTCACGCCTGCGGCAACACAACAGGTTAATTTAAAAACGTCTGATATTGGCAGACCCATCGGCGATTTTTCTACCAACCTCACAGGCGTTGACCTGATAAAGGAAGTAAAATCGGTCGTGAAAAATAATCTCGCAACAGAGAGGGAAATTACAACTGTTGATGGAACTAATTTCCTGATGCGTATAGCTCCTTATGTTCGCCAAAACGGTTTGATCGACGGTGCCGTTATCAATTTTATAGATATTCATGAAATAACAAAGCTTACCAGTATACTTAAAGCCGTTTTTGAAAGTTCCGGAAACGGTATCGTCGGCCTTAAGGCCATTCGTGACAATAGAGACGAAATCATCGACTTTGAGTTTATTACCTCCAACTCGGCAGCAGAAAAGTTATTAACGCTCAACGGGCCGTTTATTAAACGGCGCTATTCTGAATTTTATGGAGATATTGACCATAAGATTTTAGATACATA
>Ga0207683_10000571_pt1 | contig 34106 bp, 36 predicted proteins | sample KBSM73metaG_FD_184333 | JGI IMG/M metagenome (GOLD analysis project Ga0207683, IMG submission 184333) | Miscanthus rhizosphere microbial communities from Kellogg Biological Station, Michigan, USA - KBS M7-3 metaG (SPAdes) (version 2) | ecosystem: Host-associated > Plants > Roots > Rhizosphere >... | reverse complement strand
TCGACGCGGTGCTGATCACCATCAGCACCGTCGCGATGGCGGCGGCCACCGTTGCGCTCGGCCGCGACGAGGGTGCGTACGAGGAGCAGCTCGAGGCGGAGGTGGCGCAGCGCTCCGCCTAGTGTGTCTCGGAATCGGTTGTCTGCGGCGGTGTTTCGGCGATGGGCACGGGTCGCAGCAACGCCCACGCGATGAACACGATCGATACGCCGATCAGTACCAGGCCCACCCACCAGTTGGCGTCGGTGCCGACGTACAGATCGACGGGGTTGTCGCTGGCGCTGCTGTGGTGGTCACCGAGCAGTCCGGGGGCGAAGCCGGCGATGGTCAGCACGACGCCGTAGATGCCGAGCAGCGAGCCGATGATGTTGCGAACGTCGAATAGGTGTCGCATCACAGTTCCTCTATCAGTGGAATCCGTCTTAGTGGAAAACAATGTTGAGAACGATAACCAGGGCGAGTGAAACGGCGGCGAGCGGAACAGGCTTGTAGTACCAGGCCTTTCCGGCGCTCTCGGGATCGGAGAAAACATCCTTCGAAGTCTCGGAGTAGACCAGTCCCACCAATTCGTTGGCAGGCTTCGGAGTCGTGACCATGGTGACCGCCACGCTGACCAGGATGTCGACGACGAAGGCCACCGACGCGGCGACGAAAGGCACGCCCTGGCCGGGCAGGCTGATCACACCGACCTTGGACAGGATGAAAACGAAGATGGCAGAGAGGGTTCCACACACCAGGCCGGCCCAGCCCGCAGTCGAGGTCATCCGTTTCCAGAACATGCCGAGAATGAACGTCGCGAACAGCGGGGCGTTGAAGAAGCCGAACAGCGTTTGCAGGTAGTCCATCAGGTTGGAGTAGCCCGCCGCGATCAACGCGGTGAAGATGGCGAGGATCGTGGCCGCGATGGTGGCGATCCGCCCAACCAGGATGTAGTAGCTGTCGGGCCGGTCCTTGACCACGTAGTCCTGCCAGATGTCGTAGCTGAACACGGTGTTGAACGCAGAGATGTTGGCCGCCATGCCCGCCATGAACGAGGCGAGCAGACCGGCGACGGCGACACCCAACAGGCCGTTGGGCAGGATGTCGCGGATCATCAGCAGCATCGCGTCGTTGTAGGTGATGTCGCCTTCGCCTGTCGTCTTCAGCCGGATCATGTCACCGATCGCCGCGGCGGCGATCATGCCGGGCACGATAATGACGAAGGGAATGAACATCTTCGGGAACGAGCCGATGATCGGGGAGCGCCGCGCCGCGGAGATGGAATCCGAGGCCATCGCGCGCTGTACCTCGACGAAGTTGGTCGTCCAGTAGCCGAACGACAGCACGAACCCGAGGCCGAACACGATGCCGATCACCGACCACACGGGGCTCTCGAAACCTGACAACGCCTGACCCGGCCACGTGTTGAGTTGCTCATGCACCGACGCCGTCACCTTGCCGTCGGTCATGGTGTCTATCACCTTGTCCTTCAGGCCATTCCAGCCGCCGACCTTGATCAGCCCGAATATGGTCAGTGGAACCAGCGCCGCCACGATCACGAAGAACTGCAGCACCTCGTTGTAGATCGCCGCCGAAAGTCCGCCGAGCGTGATGTAGCTGAGCACCACGAGCGCGGCGACAATCAGCGAGAGCCAGCGCGGCCAGCCCAGGAGCGCGTTGATCACCGTCGCGAGCAGGAACAGGTTGACACCGGCGATCAGCACCTGAGCGGTGGCGAAGCTGATCGCGTTCACCAGGTGGGCACCGGGGCCAAAGCGCCGTCGCATGAACTCGGGAACGCTTCGCACCTTCGAGCCGTAGTAGAACGGCATCATCACCACGCCGAGGAACAGCATGGCCGGGATGGCGCCGATCCAGTAATAGTGCATCGTCGAAAGGCCGACCTGCGCACCGTTGGCGGACATGCCCATGATCTCGACGGCTCCGAGGTTCGCCGAGATGAACGCCAGGCCGGTCACCCAAGCGGGCAGCCTGCGGCCGGACAGGAAGAAGTCCAGGCTGGTCGAGATCTGGCTTCGGGCGATGAAGCCGATCCCGAGAACGAAGACGAAGTAGATCGCGACAAGCAGGTAGTCGAGCCATCCGAGGTTGAGGCGCAGCACGTTCTCGGCAGCCAGTGTCGTGGTGGTCCCACTCATATCTGAGTCATCAACTCCTTCATCGGAGAGGGCACAAGTTCGGTCAGAAGCAACCAGAAACTAACAGGACTAACCCAGCAAACTGGGCTAAATCAAGAAAAATTGTTTGATATTGTGCGTTCCCATGCTCGCCGCTGAACGTCGCCACGCGATCCTGCGGGCGTTGAACGCCGGCGGTGCGGTCCGCGTGGTCGAGCTGGCCGCCGAACTCGACGTGTCCGAGATGACCGTCCGGCGCGACCTCGACGCGCTCGATGCCCAGAACCTGTTGCGCAAGGTGCACGGCGGCGCGGTGACTCGGCACAACCGCGGTGAAGAACCGTGGTCGTCGGTGAAAGCCGGTCAACAGCGCGCCGAGAAGGCCGCGATCGCGGCGGTGGCGGCGGACACCGTCGAGGACGGCATGACGATCGCGATCAGCGCGGGCACGACCACCACCGAGTTCGCCCGCCGGCTGCGACACCGGTCATCGATCACCGTGATCACGAATTCGATCAATGTCTTCGAGGTGCTGACCGATCCCGGCGCAGATGCCGCCGACGCACCGCAGGTGTATCTGTCCGGCGGCGTGCGCACCCCGTCGGATGCGCTGGTGGGACCGCTCGCCGAGGCGGCCATCAACTCCTTTCGGGTGGACGGCACATATCTCGGTGTACACGGGTTCGATCCGGAGGCGGGCCTCACGACACCGAATATCGCTGAGGCGCAGACCAATCGGACATTGATCGGGGTCGGCGCGCAACTGACGGTGCTCGCCGATCACACGAAATACCGGGAAGTGGGGACCAACGTGTTCGCGCGGATGCGCCGGGTGGACAACCTGATCGTCGATGACGGGCTGGCTCTCGTGGACCGCGGCATCATCGAGATGCACGTCGGTCGGCTGACGATCGCCACGGTGCAGCCATGACGGACCTCGTGACGCGGTGGCCACTGGCGGACGGCCGCGAGCTGCTGTTGTTCTCGCTGCCGGGGCACACGCCGGCGCCGGTGCCCGACAAGCGCCCGCTGCCTGACCGCGGAAACCAACAGTCCGACTTGCGATTCGACCGTCAGACTGGCCAATGGGTGATCATCGCGGCGCTGCGTCAGGACCGGACCTACAAGCCGCCCGCCGACCAATGTCCCCTCTGTCCGGGACCATCGGGGCTGACCAGTGAAATCCCCGCTCCCGATTACGACGTCGCGGTCTTCGAGAACCGGTTCCCCAGCCTGTCCGGTGCGGGTAGCGCGCCAATTGCGCTTCCTGCCGTCAACGCCGATCTGTTCGTGACCGCGCCGGGCCACGGCCGATGCGAGGTGATCTGCTTCTCAAGCGATCACACCGGCTCGTTCAGCCAACTGGAACTGCCGCACGCGCGACTCGTCGTCGACGCGTGGCGGCACCGCACCGCCGATCTGATGGCCCGCCCCGGCATCGCGCACGTGTTCTGCTTCGAGAACCGCGGCGAGGAGATCGGCGTGACGTTGACCCATCCGCACGGCCAGATCTACGGCTATCCGTACCTGCCCCCGCGCACGGCGGTCATGCTGCGTGAGGCACGCGCCCATGCCGAGCGAACCGGCGGCAATCTGTTCACCGACATCCTCGCCAACGAGGTGGCCGACGGCAGCCGCATCGTCGTCAGGACGGAGCGGTTCACCGCGTTCGTTCCGTTCGCCGCCAGGTGGCCCGTCGAGGTGCACATCTATCCGAACCGGTTCGTGCACAACCTCGTTGACCTGACCGATTCCGAGCTCGACGATTTCGCGCACATCTACCTCGACGTGCTCGGCAGGTTCGACCGCATGTATCCGACTGCACTGCCGTATATTTCGGCGCTGCACCAATACACCGATGCCGACGAACAGCGCGAGGGCTACTTCCATGTCGAGCTGATGTCGGTGCGGCGCAGCGCGACCAAGCTGAAGTTCCTGGCCGGTTCCGAGTCGGCGATGGACGCATTCATCAGCGACGTCACACCAGAAAGCGTCGCGCAGCGACTGCGGGAGCTCGGATGACCGCGATCAGATACGCGGCGCCGGGCCGGATCAACCTGATCGGCGAACACACCGACTACAACCTGGGTTTCGCGCTGCCGATCGCGCTGCCCGAACGCACGGTCGTGACGTATGTGCCCGACGACGGCGCCGAGATCGCGGTGCGCAGCGACCGGGAGCACGACGCGATCCGCATCCCGCTCGATACCTCTCCGGGTGACGTGGCCGGCTGGGCCGGGTATGTGGCGGGGGTGATCTGGGCGCTGCGCGGCGCGGGCCATCGCGTCCGGGGCGGGACGATGTCGATCACGAGTGACGTCGAGATGGGCTCTGGGGTGTCGTCTTCGGCGGCATTGGAGTGTGCGGTCAGCGGTGCACTCGCGACGGATGCGGACCTTCGCGTTGATCGGATCGAGTTGGCCCACCTCGCGCAGCGGGCCGAGAACGACTATGTCGGTGCGCCGACCGGGATGATGGACCAGCTGGCCTCGCTGTGCGGAGAGCCGGGCAAGGCGTTGATGATCGACTTCAGGGAGCCGACCGTGCGGCCGGTCACGTTCGATCCGGATGCCAACGGGGTTGCCTTGCTGCTGATCAATTCGCGTGCGCCGCACCAACATGCGGGTGGGGAATACGCGTTGCGCCGGGCATCGTGCGAACGGGCGGCGGCCGCCCTCGGCGTGTCGTCGTTGCGGGAGGTGCAGGACCGTGGTGTTGCGGTTCTATCCGCCGTCACGGACCCTGTCGATGCGCGCCGCGCCCGCCACATCCTGACCGACAACCAGCGCGTGCTTGATGTCGTTGCAGCGCTTGAGGAGTCCGACTTCACCACGATCGGTTTGTTGTTCAACGCCTCACAGGCTTCGATGCGTGACGACTTCGAGATCACCACCACCCACATTGATCTGATCGCCGACACCGCCGTCGATGCGGGCGCGCTCGGCGCACGGATGACGGGCGGGGGGTTCGGCGGGTGCGTGATAGCCCTTGCGCCGGTCGCAAAGGCCGACCACATCGCCGACGCTGTTCGTGAAGCCGTCGCCGACGCAGGCTACAACGCGCCGGCGATCACCCGCACCCGGGCAGGCGAGGGTGCCGCACTAGTGCGTTAGCGGTGCCTCCGACAGCGCCGCCCACATCAACCGCGCGGCCTCACGCGTGCGCTCGTCCGGTGTGATCGGCATTCCCGTGTCCGGCTGCTCCGCAGGCGCGCCGCTGATGTGCTCGACGAGCGCCACCGCCAGCTCCCTCAGTTTCACGTTGAACTCCTGGCTGGCACGCCGCAGCATTCGCCACGCGTGTTCGGCGTCGCACCGCACCAAACCCATCAGCGCACCCTTGGCCTGTTCGATGGCGCCGCGGGACTGAAGCACCGTGATGATGTCCGCTATAGCCGAAGCGTTTTCAGCAGCGGTGGTGATCAGCGCCGCTGACACGAGTTGCTCGTAGTTGATGAGACTGGCCACGGTCGCGGCACTGGCCGGTTGGCTGAGCGTGCAACAGACGACGACGGTGGCGTCGTCGGCCCAGACACCGGGCACCGCAGCTGCCCCATGCACCTGCTCCCAGATCGAATCATGTTGCGGTGCAAGGTCCCGCATGGTGGCCAAGGTCAGCTCGGGCCATCGGTCGTCGGTCCACAGGTCGGGGCTCAGCACCGGCACCTGGTAAGCGAGGGCATCGGGTACCGGGCCGCCGACACCCGACAGCTGGGCAGCGGCGAAGTCAGCGCCGATGCCGAGCGAGGCGATCACCGACGGCTGATCGTCATGAGCCTTGTCGTGGACGGTGATCGCCATGCCGAGCGCATCGAGCAGATCGAACTGCATGCGCTCGAGGATGCGCTTCATCAGCGCCACCAGCTGCGGGTGCTGGTGTGGCTGAAAGTACGGCGGAGCCATGTTCAGTCGCGGGTCACCACGGTCGCGACGCGATCGAAACCGGAGATACTCAGCAGCGTCAAGATGGGTCCCGTCGCGGGCACGATGAGTGCGAGTTTGGTGGTCGCGGCAACGGCGAACAAGGCGCGCACGGCCGCGCTGTCGCAGTAGGTCACGTCCGACAGGTCGACAGTGATGGCGTCGTTGTTGGCGGCCGCTCGGTCGAGCACCGCGGAGAACTCGTTGACGTTGGCCAGGTCGATGTCGCCGGTCGCGATGACGACGGGCGGTTGCTCGGCCTCCTCAGCGGACATCCGGAACTGACTGTTGGTCATGCCTCGACTCCCGCTCGCTCCGGTCCTCGCTCGTTCCTCGCTGCGATCCTCACTCGCGGTCGCCTTCGGAAGGTCATGGATGCAGCTCCTTGCGCATTTCCACCGTGGTCCCCTGCGGGGTTGGCGTGATCGTGACCGTATCGACGAGGGCTCTCATCAACCTGCTGCCATGTCCGCGTTGCCCTGGCGCATTCGACGCCGGTAGGTGCCAGCGTCCGTTGTCCTTGATCGTCAACGCCAGCCCGGTGGCGGTGGCCCGGGCAGTGACCTCCACTTCGACATCACGGGTGGCGCCACGGACCGCATGCTCGACGGCGTTGGAGGCCGCCTCCCCGACGGCGAGCAGGATCTCGCCGGCCGCGGCGGCGCTGACGGCGGCGGTGGGCAGCCAACTCCGCAGACCGGCGCGGATGACGGCGAGACTGGCCGGGATGGCGGGTAGTTGGATGCGCAACGGAGCGGGTTTGCGCATGTCGGCACCGGGAACGTGGGTCACCAGCACCTCCGGATGTCTTGGTCTGCCTCGCCTCGACAGCCGCAAATTGCCGTTGTTGTCATATCACGCGAGAGCCCGCGTCGTGCCATACTCGCCCCTATCCGATTGCGAACCGCATGCCGACGGTGGTGCCGTGCGCCGTGCCGTCGAGGTCCACCTGCTCGCTCAGCGTCCGCATCAGCAGCAGGCCCCGGCCCCTGGTACCGGGGTCGGCGGGCGGTGTCTTCCACGAGCCCGAGTCGGCGACCCTGATCTGTATGTGCCGGTCCTCGACCGCGGCCTGCACACGCATCATCCCCGGCTGCTGCCCGCGGTACGCGTGCTCGGCACTGTTGCTGCACGCCTCGTTCACCACCAGCACGATGTCCTCAGCGCGCGCGTTGGGCACATTCGCACCGCGCAGCCAGTCACCGAGTTGATGCCGCACGTCGGTCAACCGTGCTGGAATCGCCTCGATCTCGATGACGAGGGCGTTACCCGGGTGGCGGTAGAGCACGATCGCGACGTCGTCGTCGTAACCCATCGCGGGGGCCAGTTTGTCGAGCATCGCGTCGGCGACCGCGTCGACGGGCGCTTCCATCGTCTGCGCCATTACCTCGGCGACGCGAGCCATCCCCGCGTCGATCGGTTCATCACGGCGCTCGACGAGGCCGTCGGTGTAGAGCAGCAGCGTCGACCCTGCGGTCAGGGCCGTGGTGGCTTGCGGGCGTGGCTCGTGTCTGCGCACCGCCAACGGCACCGACCGCGCATCCGTCAACAGCTGCGGCGGCGAATCGGGCGCGGCGAGTACCGCGGGCACGTGTCCGGCGCTGCTGTACATCAGCGTTTCCGACCGAGTGTCGAGGACTGCGACAAATACCGTGGTGCAGAACGCATCTGGGATGAAGGCCGCCACCGAATCGAGCTGTTCGAGCAACCTGGCCGGCTCGGCACCGGTGAGCAGCAGAGCGCGGGCCGAGCTGCGCAGCTGACCCATCACCGCGGCAGCGGAGAGGCCGCGACCGACGCAGTCGCCGACGATGATGCCGATGCGGTCGTCGCCGACGGGCAGCACGTCGTACCAGTCGCCGCCGATCTCCAGAGGGGGTACCGCGGGCTCGTACCGCACCGCGAAGCCCGCGGGCAGTTCCGTGGGCGCGAGCATCGAACGCTGCAGCGTCAACGACGTCTCGCGGGCGAGCTCGAACTGGCGGACGTGCTGGATCGCCAGGCTGAGGTGTCCGACGACGGCGGTGACGAGCTGTCGGTCCTCCACGCTCACCCTGCGGGGCTGCGCGAATTCGAGCCACAGCGTGGTGTCCCGCGACAGTGTGGCGACGATGCCGTGCGCGATATCCGGCTCTGTCGCCCATCCGACGGGTTCGACAGTCAGCGGCAGCCACCCGCGGGCGTCCTCGAGTGAGCTGCGCAGCGGTGGGTCGAGGTCGTGCCACGGCGACGTCGACAGCGTTCCGGCCAGGTGGACGGTCGGATCATGCTCGCCCGCCGGCCACATGACGGCGGCGACACGTCCGACGCCAAGCGCCGTGCGGCACTCGTCGAGTGTCGCCGACAACACCTCGGCCACGTTCTTCGCCACGCTGACCGCGGTGGCGAGGTGTACGACGGCGCGTTCCCGGACGGCCGTGGCCCGCGTGGCGGTGATGTCGCGAATGGTGCCGACGTAGGTGTCCTGGTCTGCGCTCGGCGAGGTGACGGCGTTGACGCTGATCGCCACCCAGACGATGTGGCCGTCGCGGTGCCGGATCGGCGCCTCCGCCTCCAGCGTGCCCTGTGAGAGCAGTCTGGAGAGTCGCTCACCGGATCCGGTGTCGTCGGCCATCCACGGGTGCGGCCACGTGTAGGGCACACGGTCGGCTCCGAAACCCGTGATGTCGGCGAACGCATCGTTGATCTCGACGACCGCGCCGGTGCGGTCGGCGACGAAGAAACCCTCCTGCAGCGAATTCACCAACGCGGTGCGGAACTGGTCGCGATCGGCGAGATCGTCGGCGCGGGCCCGTTGTTGTTCGTATCGCCTTGTGCCGTCGATGAATCCACGCGTCGCCACATCCAGCGCGGCCAGCGTCTGCAGCAGAAACTGCAGCGCGACCGCGTTCTCGCTGCCGGAGTCCTGCCCGTAGACCAGCCGGGAGTGGTTTTCGATGATCTCCAGCATGCTTATCTGGTCGGCCAGTGCTCGCCGTCCGAGTTCGTGACCGACCGCGAGGGTGTTCTCGCCCCGGGCGGCCAGGTAGGCCCGCAGCGCCGCCGCGTACTCGGCATGGAAGTCCGCGGCTTCTGTCATGACGAGGTGCCCCGGTGCCGCGCGGCGAGCACCAGCGCGTCATCGGATTCCCTGCTGTAGGCGTCGAGGATGTGTTCGGCGATCGTCATCGCGGGTGCGGCGAAGTCGATGTCCTTGACGTGGTCTTCGAGAATGCCGTCGGTCGCGATTACGAGCAGGTCGCCTGGGCTGATCGACACCTGATGGGTGGTCAGCGCGTGGGGTATGCGGTAGCCCACGATGCCGCCTGCCAGCAGGGCAGAGGCCCGGATCTGCGCACCCCCGGGGCTTTTGGCGACAAGGTCGGCGGTCACGTTGCCGATGCCGATCCAGCTCAGCGTGCCGGTCTCGAAGTCGATGCGGGTCAGCGTGATTGCCGCCCCTCGTGTATTGGCCAGGCCGCGGTGGCACAGCTGCAGCTGGACATCGAGTGGCTCAGTGCGACAACGGTTCACAATCTCTTCTGCGCGCAGCGCCGCGGTCTCGGCCGCTCTGCCGTGGCCGAGTCCGTCCGCTACGCCGAACAGCGCGGCCGCGCCGCCGACGTCGACCGCGATCGGAAAGTCGCCGCACACCTCTTCGCCAGGTAGTGGGCGCCGCGCCGCAGCCCACTCGATCCGCCCGATCCAACCTTTTCTACGCACTTGGCGGGATCCATTTCCACATCTCGACGACTGTGCCTTGCCCGGGTGTCGACTCGACGATCAGCCGGTCCATCAACCGTCGCGCACCGGGCAGGCCGAGGCCAAGCCCGCGGCCCGTCGAGTAGCCGTCCTCCAGCGCTCGTTCGATGTCGACGATGCCCGGGCCCTCGTCCTCGGCACGCACCACCAACGCCTTGCGACCGTCCCGGTCGGCAACGGCGACCCTGATCGCGCCGGAGCCGGCGTAGCTGGTGATGTTGCGGGCGATCTCCGAGATCGCCGTCGCGATCATCGTGACGTCGGTCAGCGAGAAGCCGAGATCGCGCGCGAGCTGATGCCCGGCTTGGCGGGCTGCGACGATGTCGTCGGAATTCTTGACGTCGATCACTTCTTCACCCGGCGTCATTCGGCACCGTCGCGTCCGATCGTCGGCTGGCGCGATTCGAGTTGTCGATTGAGAAACGCGAGGCCCTCTTCGAGGTCCAGCGCCGTGTACATGTCGTCGAACACCAGCCCGAGTTGGACCATGGAGAAGGCCACCTCGGGCTGCAGGCCCACGATCACCGTGTCTGCGCCGCGCAGCCGGGTCATATGCGCGATCGTGCGCAGTGACCGGGCAGCGAAAGAGTCCATCACGTCGATCGCGGTGACGTCGACGATGATGCCGTGGGCACGGTACCGGCTGACCCGCTCCATCAGATCGTGGCGCAGCCGTTCGGCATCGGAGTCGGTGAGCGCGGCCTGCACCGATGCGATGAGGATCGCGCCCTGTTTCAGGATGGGTACTGGCATGAGACGGTCGCGCTCGCGCGAATCATCCGTTCGTTTCGCCGGTGCGGCTCACTTCGTAGCCGAGGAGGCGTTCGGCCTCTTCGATTCCGCCCTGCAGGTCGCCGACCGCGTTCATCTTGGACAGGTCGAGCCCGATTGTCACCAGGGTCAACGCGATGTCCGACGACAGGCCGGTGATGATCACGCTCGCACCCATCAGGCCCGACGCGTCGACGGTCTGCACGAGGTGGTTGGCCACCGTGGAGTCGATGGTCGGCACACCGGTGATGTCGATGACGACCACCTTGGCGCGGTTGGCGCGGATCGCCCGCAACAGCTGCTCGGTGACCTGGCGGGCGCGCTGGCTGTCCAACACGCCGATGATCGGGAGGATCAACAACTGCTCGCGCACCTGAAGCACGGGCGTGGACAGCTCGCGGATGGCCTCCTGCTGCTGGCGGATGATGCGCTCGCGCTCCTGCACAAAGCCGACGGCCACCGTGTTGGCGATGCGGTTGGCGGCGGGCTCGTATGCGTCGAGCACCCGGTTCAGCAGGTCGAAGTCGGTCTGGTACTTCTCGAACAGAGAGCGCGCCAGCACGTCGCGCAGGAGCAGCACGATGCCGACCACCTCGTCGGTTTCGACGCCTCGCGGGATGATGCGCTCCGACAGGTCACGGGCATAGTCCTGCAACGCCTCGACGCTGCCGGTCTCCAGCACCTCGACGTAGCTGTCGTAAACCGTGGTGGCCTCGGAGAAGATCTCCTCCGGCGACATCGCCGTCAGCAGTTCGGCCTCGGTGATTCGGCGGGCCCACTCCTCGCGCAGGGCCGTCCGGTTCTGGCGAAGGTGCTGGACGAGTTGGGGCAGCAGATCCTGGCCCACAAGTTTGGTGACGGGTATGGCGATGCTGGGGAATTCTGTCGTCGAGTCAGACATGCGGCCTCCCAACTTCACTCGCGCTCGGTGGAAGTGCACGAGTCCTGTGCCGACACTAGCGTTAGCGTCGACCGTCGAAGTAACCAATCTGCAGCTACAACCGAAAGACTAGGCTCTGTGCATGCCTGACCAGGAAGCGATCGCCACCGCGGTTGCCTACCAGAATGGGATCGCGGTGCTCAAGGTCGGTGGGGACATCGACCTGGCCACGGTCCCGGTATTGGAGGCCGCGATCGACGAGGCGCTGGTGCCGAAGCCGACGGGATTGGTGATCGACCTGTCCGAAGTCGGGTTCCTTGCCTCGGCGGGGCTGCAGGCCTTGGTGGCGACGCACAACAACGTCAGCCCGTCCGCGCAGTTCGCAGTCGTCGCGAACAGCGCCGCGACGAGCCGTCCGATTCAGTTGACCGGCCTCGACAAGATCTTCGAGTTGTATCCGACGCTCGACGAGGCGCTCACCGCGGTTCAGCCGAAATAGCTTGGCCGAAAACCGATTCCGTCGCCGTTATCAGGGCACCATCCAGGACAGCACAGACGCCTGCAGCGCCGAGATCACACACAGCAGCGCCAGGAACACCAAACTCCACACCACGACGCGACGGAAGATGTCGCCTTCCTTGCCGTTCATGCCGACCGCGGCCGCCGCGATGGCGAGATTCTGCGGCGAAATCATCTTGCCGAGCACTCCGCCAGAACTGTTCGTCGCTGCCATCAACACATCGGACAGCCCGGCCTGGTTTGCCGCGGTCACCTGAAGAGCGCCGAACAGCGAGTTCGCTGACGTATCCGAACCCGTGACGGCGGTACCGAGCCAGCCCAGCACCGGAGAGAGCAATGCGAACGCACCGCCGGCGCCCGCCATCCACGTGCCGAGAGTGATCGTCTGCCCCGACAGGTTCATCACGAACGCCAGCGCCAGCACCACCATCACGGTCACGATCGCGAACCGAAGCTGTACGAGTGTGACGCCGTACGCCTTGACCGCACGCGGCACCGACAGCTTGAGCACGATCATCGTGAGCACCCCTGCGACGAGCATCTGCGTGCCGGGAGTGGTCAGCAGGTTCAGCGTGAACTCGGTCAGTGACACCGGTTTTCCCTTGGGACTCACAACGTGCAACCCCGGCCACTGGAACTTGATGGTCGCCTTGTCGAGCAGGTTCTTGACCGCGGTGATCTGACAGATCACGAAGACCGCGATGATGATCGCGTACGGCGCGTACGCACGCGCGACCTCGGCCCGGTCGTCGGGATTCGCGACGCGCTGTGCGAACTCTGGAGTCGGCTCATCGGCGGCGCCGCCCGCGATGACCGCGGGCGCCTGCTCGCGGCGCGGATGCCAGACGCGGACCATCGCGACCACCGCGGCCGCCGACAGCAGCGACGCGACCACGTCGGCCAACGGCACCGAGATGAAGTTCGAAGTCGCGTACTGCCCGATCGCGAAGACGACGCCGCACACCAGCGCCACCGGCCAGGTCTCCCGCAGACCGCGCCAACCGTCGACGATCGCGACCAGCGCCAACGGCACGAAAAGCGCGAGGATCGGCGTCTGCCTGCCCACCATCGCGCCGAGCGTGTCGCTCGGCAGGCCGGTCACCTTGCCCAGCGTCAGGATCGGGGTGGCCATCGCGCCGAATGCGACGGGAGCGGTGTTGGCGGTCAGCGCGAGCGCCGCCGCCTTGAGCGGACGGAAGCCAAGCGCCATCAACATCACCGACGTCACCGCGACCGGCGTGCCGAACCCGGCCAGCGCCTCCAACAGCGCGCCGAACGAGAACGCGATGATGACGGCTTGTACCCGCTGGTCATCGCTGACCCGTGCGAACGAGCGCCGCAGCACGTCGAAATGCCCTGTCTCGACGGTCATTTGGTAGACCCAGATCGCATTGATCACGATCCACAGAATCGGGAAGAACCCGAAGGCGGCGCCCTCTGTCCCGGCGAGCAGACTCTGACCGAGCGGCATCCCGTACACGAAGACCGCCACCACGATCGCCAGCGCGAGCGACACCAGCGACGCCAGCCATGCGGTCACCCGCAGCACGCCCAGCATCACGAACAACAGCAGCAGTGGCAGCGCCGCGACAAGCGAGCTCCACGCCAGGGATTGTGCGACCGGATCGAGAACCTGTTGGTACACGGCGACCACCTCGCGGGCACGGCGATACGAGCGACAAGGTGGGGTAGCCCGAATCGATGCAGTTCAACCTTCCGCTGAGTGACGCCTGCATAATCACTGTGCGCCTGCTAAAACATTGGATTAGAGTTCCGTTCGCCAGATTGATCTTCAAAACAGCTGGCATAGGTCGGGAAGGACGAAATTATGGGTCGGATGGCTCGCCGTGTCGCGGCGCTTGTCGGCGGTGCTGCGATTGTGACGATGGTGGGCTTGACCGCCTCGTGCGCCAAGGAAGAGCAGAAAGCGCCGGAGACGACCACCACGACCACCACGACGACGACCACGTCGGCGGAGACGCCTGCACCGCCGCCGCCCGCACCGACCGAGAAGTCGATCAACCCGACTGGCGGCAACCTGTTCACGCCTCCTGTGAAGGCGCCGCCGCCGGCGACAGCCATCCCCGGCGATAACTAGAAACCCATCTGGCCAGCACGGACGTACGCTGGCGATTGTGGTAATCCGCCATTTCGGCACGCTAGCGCTCATTGCAGTCGGGGTGTTCGCGCTCGTCTCCGACCTGCGCCCGACGGTGTCCGGCAGCGCAGGCCTGATCAGCGGGCCTTACGCGTACCTGCTGGCCAGCTCCACCGACCTCGGGCCGTCGCACCGGCCCGACACCCAACTGACGGCCTCTCTGCGCGACTCGACCCGGCCTGACGCGCTGTTCGGGTGGGCCGGCGACCACGGGCTGACGGTGCGCTGGCGACAGGGCGAAACCTGGGCCGTCGTCGAGGGCGCCGCCGAGAATGTCGCAAAGGCCTTCGACGTCGAGGTGCACGACTACCGCGGCCAGCGCGGGCAGGACTTCTACGCCTCGCCGCAACAGCCGTCGATCCCCGAATCGCTGCGCGACGAGGTCGCCGAGTTCGGCAGGATCCTGGGCTACACGCCGCACCACATGTCGCGACCGTCGTTCCTGCCGCTGGATGTGCCGGACAGGGGGCTGACTCCTGGCGGGTTGCTGACCACCTACAACGTCAACAAGCTCGCCGCCCAGGGATTCACCGGCAAGGGCACGACGATCGTCTTCTTCGCGTTCGACGGCTTCGAGCAGGCCGATCTCGACACGTTCGCCACCACCTATAACCTGCCGAAGTTCACCCCCACGGTGGTCGGCGGGCAACCGGGGGAGGCGCGCGGCGAGACGACGATGGACCTCGAGGTCGCGCACGCCGTCGCGCCTGACGCGCGCAAGGTCGTCGTCAACGCCCGTCCGACCGTGCAGGGCGACGGCGGCTACGAGAAGATCGGCCAGATGCTCGAGGACGCCGACCGGCAGTTCCCCGGGGCGATATGGAGCTTCTCGATCGGCTGGGGGTGCGACAAGCTGATCACCGCTGCCGATCTGGCGCCGATTCGTTCGGCGCTGCAGGCTGCGCACTCACACGGCATTACGGCGTTCAACGCCAGCGGAGACCTCGCGGGTCTCGAGTGCAAGGGCGGTGAGGACTGGTCGTCACCACCGGGGGCCAGCGACGTCGGCCTCGACTCGGTGGCCTCGCTGCCCGAGATGGTCGACGTCGGCGGCACCACGCTGTCGACCGACGCCAAAGGCGTATGGCAGGCCGAACAAGCGTGGTTCGATGTGCCGCTGTCCCAGGGCACCGGCGGCGGGGTGTCGTCGTTGTTCGACCGTCCGGATTGGCAGCGCGCGGTGATGCCCGACAAGGATCCGACCCGTCGGCTGACACCTGATGTCGCCGCGGTCGCGGATCCGTTCACCGGCGTGCAGATCGTGCTCAACCAACAACAACTCGTCGGCGGTGGTACGTCACAGTCCGCGCCGATCTGGGCCGGGCTGGCGGCGGTGATGACTCAGTACCTGCTCGCGAACGGCGGCCAGCCGCTCGGCGACCTCAACCCGATGCTGTATCGCATGGCTGCCGGTGCACCGCTGCCCGGGTTCCGGGACGTCGTATTGGGTGGGAACGCCGTCGACACGGCGGGCCCCGGCTACGACCTGGTAACCGGGCTGGGCACACCCGACATCGACAACATGGTGCGCAATTTGCTCGTTCTCCAGAAGGCAACACGATGAGCACGAATGACGAGCAGGTCCCCACCGCCGAATGCCGGATATGCCAGGTCGAAGTGCCGGCCGGCGAGTATTGCGGGCTGTGCGGCTGTCACCTGACCCCGCGGAAGGGCGAAGGGCCGGACTGGCTGCGCATCCGCGACTTCGGCGCCGCGCCCGGCGAACACCTGCTGCAGCCGTCGCTGGCGAGTTCGCTGTTCCCGCACCTGCCACCGCGGTCGCGCACCGTGTTCCGGGTCGGGCTGGCGGTGGTGTTCGTCGCCCTGGTTGCGTTCGCGCTGCTGCGGATGCCCGGAGCGCTCGTCACCGTCGAGGCGCTGGGCTTCCCGTTCCTGTTCGTGCTCTATCTCGTCGAGTCCGATGGTTTCCGTGACATCCCAACACCCATGTGGGTGCTGACAGCGGCGCTTGGCGTCGGGCTGGGGGTCGGATGGGTGCTCCTGACAGGCATGATGGTGGCCCGGTCGTACGGAATCGAATTAGGCGCTGACGTCGGCGGGGCCCGGATGGTGCGCACCGGCATCGCGATTCCGCTTGGCGGGGTGATCCTGATGCTGATGCCCGCGCTGATCGTGCGGCTGCTGCGACCGCCCACGCGGGAAGCCTTGGATGGCTTCATGGTGGGAGCGTTGGGCGCGCTCTCCTTCACCGCGGCAGCGACTCTGGCCCGGCTGGCCCCGCAGTTCGTCACGGGTGTGGTGAGCAAGCGGCCGATGGACAGCCTGCTCGTCGAGGCGGGCATCAGGGGAGTGGCAGTGCCGCTCACCGCGGCTGCGGCAGGCGGATTGATCGGCGCCGCACTGTGGTTCACCCGACCGCCGAGCAAGGAGAAGCAGCATCCCGGCGTCGTACGTGCGCTTCTGGTGTTCTTCGCAGTCGCGGTGCTCGTGGTGTACGTGGGTCTTGGTCTGATCGACGTCGCTCACTTCCCGCAGGTGCTGATGCTAGTGCTGTATCTGCTCCTCGCTGCGGTGGCGCTGTTCCTGCTGCGCGTCGGGTTGCAGCTGGCGCTATTGCACGAGGCGCACGACGAGATCCAGTCCGACGAGCCGCTGCTGTGCCCGCACTGTGGACATGTCGTTCCCGATATGGCGTTCTGTCCGGCGTGCGGCGTCGCGACGCGCGCGTCGTCACGCTCGTCGCGCACGTCACGACGTGACACGCGCCCGGTGCGCACCACTCAGGAGTCCGACGGGTCATGAGCGCGCCACCACCCAAGTTTTTCCCCGGTTATGCCGTCCCGCAGGGGTCATACGCCGCTCCGCCGATACGCCACGCCAAGCAATCCCGCGTGTTGCTGATCTGGTTCCTCGCTATAGCGGTGATAGCCCTGACGCTGGTGGGTGTCACGATGCTGATAAGCAAGCCGCCCGCGCGATACATGTGCCCGCCCAGCTGCGGGCGGCCACCGACGGGAACCCCCGTCGAAACCAATCCCCGGTTCACCGCGCAGGACGGCGCCTTCTCGGTGTCGTATCCGGCCGAGGGGTCCGCGTACAAGATCACCACCAAACCCAACGGGGTGACGGCGGACTTGCAGGCCGGCGACGGTGGCACGTTGCAGTTGTTCAGTGAGGCCGCGGCGAACCGGTCACCGGAACAGATCGCCAAGAACTTGATCAGCCGGACGTTTCCGGATGCCCACACCGCATACAAGATCCCCAACGCGATGGTCGGATACCAGCCCGGCTACGGCGAGGCAGCCGACTGCTGGCCGCAGGGCGCCAACAGCAGCTACATGAAGATGCGCGTGTTGGTGATGGTGGCCGTCAAGAACGATGTCGCTCTGGTGGCCGCCGCAGTGGGCCCGTTCCGCCCGTTCGGCCCGGACTTCGGCAGCGGCAAGCCGTCGGGCGCGAACCTCCAAATCGCGTTGGACATGGGCAAGTACGTCAACAGCTTTTCTTGGCGCGGCGACCCGCCACGGTGATCAGGCGACGTCGGTCAGGCCGTAGCCACGATCCCTGGCGACTTCGGCCAGCAGAGCGCGCAGCCGGTGCCTGCCGCGGTGCAGCCGCGACATCACGGTTCCGATCGGGGCACCGGTGAGCTCGGCGATCTCCTTGAATCTGCGACCCTCGATATCGGCGTAATAGACCGCGGTGCGCAGCTTTTCGGGCAGCTGCCGCATCGCCTCCCTGACGTCGTTGTCGCCCAGCAGATCCAGCACCTGGTCCTCTGCTGAGCGCAGTCCGCTGGACGAGTGCCTGGCCTCGGCGAGCAGCTGGCCGTCGGTGATCTCGTCGGTCAGCCACTGCACCGGCCTGCGCTGCTGTTTGCGGTAACCGCTGATGTGGGTGTTCAACAGAATCCGGTACAGCCAGCCACCGAGATTGGTGCCGTCGCGAAATCCGTGAAATCCGGCGAATGCCTTGGCTGCGGTCTCTTGCAGTAAGTCTTCGGCCTCGGCGCGGTTGCGGGTCATCTTCATCGCTTGCGGATAGAACCCGTCGAGCAACGGGATCGCGTCACGCTCGAATCGAGCGGCCAGCGCTTCGTCGCGAATAGTCTCCAACTCCGGTGATGCGGTGCTACTGTGCATTCGACGCTCCTGGTTGCAACGGATCTCGTTGTATGCTCACAACTCTCATGACAGGCAGGCGACCTGTCTGCACGGCTGACCCCACAATGGGGGTCCTGGAAACCCCACCCGGCGTATACCGGTTAACCCCCATACCGGGGGTTGTGAACAGGACCTGCCAGGCCACCACCACCGCGGCCGCAGCAAGAACGACCGTCGAGACGACGTGCCGGACCAGGCGCGCACCGGAGGTGGTGTCCATGGCGGCAACGATCCCGGGTTTTGCGGTGTGCGTCTTCGACGCTGGCGCCCATTCGGGATTACCGCTAGCGGCACTTGACACCCGTCCCCAGTCGGCCGACAGTAAACGCACAGTTGTCTGGCAGCAGCGCGAGTTATCCAGAATGCGTGACCGCGCGCGGGCCCGGCGGGGTCGAACAACATCGGCGGCGACACTCGGTAGGCCGGGTGTTGTCGCTCTTGGTGCGCCCGACAGCGCCGCCGATGTGGCTGGGCCTGGTCGTCGCGGCAGCGGTGATCTCGGCGGAGACACTGCTGGTGGTCGTGCTCAGGAGCCTCGCGCCGATGGACACCTTCGGCGTGGTGTACCTGCTTGGGGCGTTGGTCGTCGCGATCGGATGGGGAACCGGCCTGGCCGCGGTGACTTCGGTGGTGAGTGCGTTCGGATTCGGGTACTTCCGTGAATGGCCGAACGATGTCTTCGATCCCACCGACCTGCGCAACTGGGTGGTGATCGGCGTGTTCCTGCTCATCACGTTGATGGCCAACACGCTGGCCGGGTTCGCCAGGGACAGGGCAGCCGAGGCCGACGCACGCCGCCTCGAGGCGGACAGGACCGCTGAGCGACAGGCAGCGCTGAGGCGCGTCGCGACCGCGGTCGCGCAGGGAGCGCCGCCCAGTCACGTGTTCTCAACGGTGACAACGGAGTTGGCGCACGCTCTTCGCGCCCCCCACGCCGCACTGTTTCGGTACGAACCCGACGGGACCGCCGTGCTGCTCGCGGTCCACGACGATTCCGGCGAGCAGTCGACCATGGTGGGTGAGCGCTTCCTGCTCGAGGGTGACAATGCCGCGACCAGGGTGTTGCGTGAGGGCCGGACGGCGCCGATCGTCGTCGACGGTAGGGAATGGGGAGTGGCTGTGGTGAGTTCGTTTCGCACACAACCATTCCCGCCCGACACCGAGGCGCGCCTCGCCGACTTCGCCAAACTCGTGGCGATGGCGATCGCGAACGCGCAGGCCCAGTCGGATCTCACCGCGTCCCGGACGCGGATCGTGACGGCCGCCGACGACGCCCGCAGGCGTCTGGAGCGTGATCTGCACGACGGGGCGCAGCAGCGCCTGGTTTCGCTTGCGCTGAAGGCCCGGATGACCGAGCTGTCGCTGCCTGCCGGGCAGGATGAGATCAAAGAGCAGTTGATCGACATCGTGCAGGGCCTTGGCGATGTGTCCGAGGAGCTGCGAGCCATCTCCCGGGGCATCCATCCGGCGATCCTGTCCAAAGGCGGGCTCGGCCCGGCGCTGCGATCGCTGGCCTGGCGCTCGGCGGTGCCCGTCGAGCTCGACGTCGACGTAGCAGGCCGACTGCCCGACCGGGTCGAAGTGGCGGCGTATTACGTTGTGGCAGAGGCGCTCACCAACACCGCCCGGCATGCACATGCCGGCGAGGTCAAGGTGATTGTGAAAGCGGTCGACGGCCAGCTCGACCTGAAGATCCAGGACGATGGAATCGGAGGTGCGGACCTGGCGAACGGATCAGGTTTGATCGGGCTGGTCGATCGCGTCGAAGCCGTCGGCGGTCACCTGTGGGTGGACAGTCCCGTCGGGATTGGCACGTCACTTGCCGCGACCATTCCGTGTGCGGCGTAGTCCCGTAGCAACCGGCACCGACAAGTCTGTGTCGAGAGGCCGAGTTATCCACAGTTCTGACTTCATCCACAGATTCTGTGACGGTCGGACCTGCGCTGGCTTGTTTGGCGGTGGTGGTGGATAGCGTTGGGGTGTGGGTGGATTCGTGACCGGGAGGCGGCGCGTGAGCGGTTTCGCGCGTTGGCCGATCAGGTGGAGTCCGCTTACGCCGAAATCCGCTGCCTGTCCAGTGATGAGGTGGGCAACGAGTTCCGCGTGGAAATGGCCGAACACCTCGCGACTCAGGAGCGCAGCAACCGCGGGCTGATGTATCGGGTATTCGGTGAGATCGCCGATCCGCCCGATCAGACCGGGATGGTGCCGGCGGTGGTGAACAGCCTGGCCGGGCGGCTGCGTATCGCGCCCCGAGAGGTCAAACGCCGGATGAAGGTGGCCGCGCGCATCCGGCCGCGAACTGAGCGGCCCGCCGCTGCCACCGCAACTGCCCCCTGTGGCCGCCGCGGTGCAGGCCGGGAGGATCGGGAGGATCATCTGCGGGTGATCAGCTGGGCGATGAGGTGGAGCGCAGCCTGGTGCGCGAGGCGGCCAAGAACGATGCCGACATCGTTTCGGCCGCGGCCCGGCGTATCGATGAGATCTTCAACCCCGACGGGGATTTCGACGAAGAAGACCGGGCCCGCCGCCGCGGCCTGACGCTGGGCGGCCAGGGCCCCGACGGCAGCCTCGCCGAGACCCGCGATGAGCGCAGCGCGGCGCAGCGTCCCCCGCAAGCGGGAGGTGCCCCCAGCCCACGGCGTCAAACTCGGCCTGAAGGCGGGGATCGCCTCCGGCGGGCTGGGCGCCCATCGCGGGCATGCGGTGACGGTGATCGTGCGCACCACGCTGGCCGAACTGGACCAGGCCGCCCATGCCGTCACCCACCCCGAGGTGCCGATGCCGGGTCCGGCGCGCACCGGCGGGGACAGCGCGCTGCCGATGCGCGAGGCGATCCGGATGGCCGCCGATTCCATCCACTACCTGGCGGTCTTCCATGAGCACACCGGACGCCCGATCGATCTGGGCCGGCAGGCCCGCATCGCCACCGCCGATCAGCGCATCATCTGCTACGCCCGCGACGGCGGCGGCACCCGGCCGGGCTGTCTGACACCGGGCTATTACAGCGAGGTACACCACAGCCCCGACTGGTCACCGGAGGGCGCCGCCGACGCCGACAAACTGTTCTTCCCCTGCGGCCCCGACCACGGCCTGCTCACCAGCGGGCACTACCGCGCCGAGGTCACCGACACCGGCCGGCTGGCCTGGACCGACGGCACCAACCACCCGACATCAACCACGCCCACCACCCCGAAGAACTCCTGCACGGCAACACCGACCCACCCGACGAAGACGAGAAGTGATATTGGCGTTCAGCGGCTTTCGGGCTTACCAGTGCCGGGGACCGCCCCAGGGATGCCACCAGCGATGTACCGGCCATCCGCCCCGAAACCCGTGTCCGTAGCCACGTCCGTAACCATGCCCGTGACCGTAACCGTACCAACCGGCCGGTTGCACCACCGCAGTCCCCGAATTCGACTCGGAAGGGCTGGCGTTGGCGACTCCCGCGCCGATGCCGAGGGTGGACGCGCCGACGACGCCGGCGATCGCCACGGTGCCAATCAATCGCTTGACATTCATAGGATGACTCCTTCGAAATCAATTACAAATAGGGAAGATTGACGCGCTCGCGCCCTGCGGTCGATGCGTCCTCAGTGTTCCCACGTATTCCAGGCTTCCGCGGCCGACGGCACGCGTCGTCCCGGTTGGCGCCCAAAAGGCACCCCCAGCTAGCCGGTAGTCGTGGAGGTGAGCTCCCGGCACAACCTCACGTTGCTGTGCGGCACGTTCGTACCGCCGTAGAAGTCGTTGTGGTCCAACCAGGCCAAGGTCTTTTGCTGGGTATTCACACCGCATTTGGAGATGATCCACACCCTGCGTTCGAACAAGGCGACCAGCCTGGGAATCACCTCAAAGGCACCACAAAGCTGGTGTCGGGCGCCCCATCGGGACCGAGTCCGCAGCTGTCAGGCAGTCGTTTTCACCTTGGATGCCGCCGACTCGGGCATCGGTTCGTAACGCGCAAACGACCGTGTGAACGATCCAGCGCCATGCGACAGCGACCTCAAATCGATTGCGTAGCGGGTCAACTCGACCTCGGGAATCTCCGCCTTGATCAGCGTCCGGTCCTCGCCGACCTTGTCGGTACCGAGTACGCGGCCCCGTCGCCCTGCCAGGTCGCCCATCACTGCGCCGACCATGTCGTCGGGCACCAGTACCGACACGACATCGACCGGTTCGAGCAGGTTCACCCGGGTCGCCGCGGCGGCCTCGCGCAGCGCCAGCCCACCGGCCATCTGGAACGCGAAATCCGACGAGTCCACACTGTGGGCCTTGCCGTCGAACAACGTCACGCGGATGTCGACTACCGGATAGCCGGCGCTGACGCCCTTCTCCATCTGTGCGCGGACGCCCTTCTCGACGCTGGGAATGAAGTTGCGTGGCACGGAGCCGCCGACCACCTTGTCGACGAACTCGAAGCCGGTGCCCTCCGGAAGGGGCTCCACCGCGATGTCACACACCGCGTACTGGCCGTGGCCGCCGGACTGCTTGACGTGCCTGCCGTGCCCTTTCGCATTGCCGCCGAACGTTTCTCGCAGCGGGACCCGGAGTTCGATGGTGTCGACGGCAACGCCGTACCGCCGGGCCAGCGCATCAAGCACCACACCCGAATGGGCCTCACCCATGCACCACAGCACGATCTGATGTGTTTCAGGATTCTGCTCGATGTGCAGCGTCGGGTCCTCGGCGGCGAGTCGGCCCAACCCGACCGACAGCTTGTCCTCGTCGGTCTTGGCGCGTGGCTGCACCGCGACCGGCAGTAGCGGTTCGGGCATCGTCCACGGCTTGAGCACCAGCGGATCGGACTTGTCGGACAGCGTGTCGCCCGTCTCCGCCCGGCTCAGCTTGCCGATCGCGCAGATATCGCCTGCGACCACCTCGGGTGCGGGCCGCTGCTGCTTGCCAAGTGGGAACGAGAGCGTGCCGATGCGTTCATCCTCGTCGTGGTCGGCATGGCCTGCCATCGATGATCCGGAATCGGCATGAGTTCCGTCGGAACCGACGAACTGCGAGAGATGGCCCGAGACATGCACTGTCGCGTCGGGCCTGATGGTCCCGGAGAACACCCGGACCAGGCTCACCCTCCCGACGTAGGGGTCCGACGTTGTCTTGACAACCTCCGCGAGCAGCGGTCCGGCCTGGTCGCAGGCGAGCCCGTTGCGGGCCTTGCCCTGCGGCGTGAAGACCTCGGGCAGCTGGTGTTCCGGAGGTGACGGGAATGCGCTGGTGATGATCTCGAGCAGTTCGAGCGTTCCGACGCCGGTGCCGCTGCACGCGGGGATCACCGGGAAGAACGAAGCGCGGGCGACGGCCTCCTCCAGGTCGTCGATCAGCACGGACTGGTCTATCTCCTCGCCGCCGAGGTAGCGCTCCATCAAGGTCTCGTCCTCCGACTCCTCGATGATTCCCTCGATCAGCGTGCCGCGCAGTTCCTCGATCGCATCGGAGTACGACGCGTCGGGGGCGTGGGTCGTCGTGCGCTTGCCGCCGGCGTACTCGTAGTGCGTCTGCGACAGCAGTCCGATCAGGCCGGTGCACGGGGTGTCGGCGGCGAGGTACAGCGGAAGCACTTTGTCGCCGAAAGCCTGCTGGGCCGCAGCGAGGGCGCTCTCATAGTTGGCGCGCGCGTGGTCGAGCTTGGTGATCACCACCGCGCGGGGCATGCCGACCTGAGCACACTCCAGCCACAGCGACTTGGTCGGATCGTCGACAGCTTCGTTCGCGGCGATCACGAACAGCGCACAGTCCGCGGCCCTCAGCCCGGCGCGCAGCTCGCCCACGAAGTCGGCATAGCCGGGCGTGTCGATCAAGTTGACCTTGATCCCGTCGTGTTCGAGCGACGCGAGCGCGAGACCGACCGATCGCTGCTGTGCGATCTCCGCCTCGTCGCTGTCGCAGACTGTGTTGCCGTCGACCACGGAGCCCTGTCTGGTGAGAACCCCGGCGGCGACCAGGAGGGCCTCGACGAGTGTGGTCTTGCCGCCACCCGATGGGCCCACCAGCACCACATTGCGGATGGCGGCCGGACTGTCCGCGGTGGGGGCGGCTCCGGCGCCTTGGGACGTTGTCGTCTTGTCGGCCATGACATTCCCTCCCGGGAAGCGACTGTGCTTCCCATCGGTCTGTTAATCCACAATTCCCCGAACCGACACCGAGCACAAGCGATTCGATGACTTTCGCGCACGTGAGCTTGCGCCTACCTGCCAGGTAATCGACAGCAGGCCGCGCCGCCGCGAGGGTTACAGCCATGACTACTCATGACGAACTCGCGCAGCGCTACATCGACACCTGGAACGAGACGGATCCGAGCGCCCGCCGAGCCGCCGTCGACCAGCTCTACACCGAGGAAGCCAGCTACATCGACCCGCTGGCCGTCGCCGACGGCCGCGAGGCGATCGCATCGATGATCGGCGCGGTTCAGCAGCAGTTCCCAGGCTTCAGATTCCGGTTGGCCGGGCCGGTCGACGGGCACCACAACCAGGCCCGCTTCGGCTGGGAGCTCGGCCCCGACGGGGCACCCGCACCGATCGTGGGCTTCGACGTCGCCGTCAGCGACGACTCCGGCCGCATCCAGACCGTGCTCGGCTTCCTCGACAAGGTCCCCGCGCCGGCCTGAGCGCATCACGCGTGCCAGGACGACCAGCGCTGCACCTCGACCGTGACCACCGGCCCGTCGAGCGCAATGCGTTGGTACTGAACGTATTTCTTGCGCAACAGGGCGTAGCCGGCGGCCATCTCCTCGCCGCTGTGGTGGACCGCCGCTACGCCGTCTGCGCGCACCCACCACAACTGCGACCAGTCGTCGGCGTAGTGGTCGACAAGCATGCTCACCTGCGGATTGGCCTCGATGTTCGCCAACCGGCGAAGTCGTTGTGTGGTCTTACGTTTGGCGTCGACCGCCGTATAGACAACATCGCCGTGGACCGCGAACACGACTGGGACCAGATGCGGCCTACCGTCGGCCCCGACCGTGGCAAGCATGGCCACGGGCGATTCGGCGAACTTCACGGCGGCTTCGTTTTCGGCCATCAATCCAGACTATTCCTGGCCGCTGCCGCGCACGTCGGGCGCTCCGTGGCGCGCGACAGCAGTGTGTACAAGGTCTCTTGTTCCTGCGGCGTCAACGGACTGAGGACCCGCTGCTCGACCCGAGTCAGAAGCTCCTCGATGTCCTTTAGTCGGGCCCTGCCTGCTGAGGTCAGCGCGACGGTGTGGCGGCGACGATCCTGCGGCGACCGGCGCCGCTGCACCAGATCGTCGGCCTCCAACTCATTGAGCAGCGCGACGACATTGGTGGCGTCCATCCCCAGCGTCGCCGAAAGGTCCGACTGATTCTGCTCGCCGAGATCGCGTAGCAGGGTCAGCGCGATGACGTGGCGCGCACGCAGGCCGAATACGGCGAGTTCGGCCTCGGCCTCGGTCTGCATCCGGCGGGCGAGGTGGATGAGCAGCGGTGTCGACAGGTGCTCCGCGGGCCGGACAACGGGCAGGTCATCCACCTGTCCAGGCTACTGGAATAAACAAACAGTCAGCCTGGTATAGATAATTGGCATTACACAAGCTATCTATGGAGGACTAGAGATGGCCCACCTGCTTCACATCGACTCGTCCGTGCAGGGCGACCGCTCCGTCAGCCGGCGTCTTACCGCCCGTGCGGCCGACCGCTGGCGCGCGACGCATCCCGGCGGCACGGTCAACTACCGCGACCTCGCCGTGAACCCGGTACCGCACCTCGACGGCGTGACAGGGACGGCCCGATTGCTGCCCGTCGACCAGCACACGCCGGCGCAGCACGAGTCGTTCGCGCTGAGCGTCGTGCTTGTCGACGAGATCAAGAACGCCGACACGGTTCTGTTGGGTCTGCCGTTGTACAACTTCGGGCCGCCGAGCGCCGTCAAGGCCTGGGTGGACCACATCGTGGCGCCGGGCCTGTCGATCGATGCCGAAACCGGCGAAGGCCTGTTGGGCGCCACCGACTTCGTCGTGCTCACCAGCCGTGGCGGCGGATACGCGCCCGGCACTCCCCGAGAAGGATGGGATCACAACGCGACCTGGCTGCCGCACGCGGTTTCGCTGACCGGGCTGCAGCCGCGCTTCATCACCGCCGAGCTGACGATGGCGGATGTGAACCCGGCGATGGCCGACCTCAAACCGCTGGCCGCCGAAAGTCTCAGCCGTGCGCTGGCCGCCATCGACCAGCTGTGGAGGGCCGACGAGAATGCCGCATAGCCGTCACGCGTCGCGGTAGGCCTCCAGCAACCGCAGCCACACCTCGCTGATGGTCGGGAAACAGGGCACGGCATGCCACAGCCGGTCGACCGGAACCTGTCCCGCCACGGCGATGGTCGCGGAGTGCAGCATTTCGGCGACACCTGGGCCCACGAACGTGACGCCGAGCAGCGTGCCCGCATCGAGGTCGACGACCATCCGGGCCCGGCCGGTGTAGCCGTCGGCATAGAACTTCGCCCCAGGTACCACCTCACCGATCTCGACATCCACCACGCGGGTCCGATACCCCGCTTGCTCGGCCTGAGTCGCCGACAGCCCGACCGCACCTGCCTCCGGGTCGGTGAAGAACGCCTGTGGCACGGCGTGCGTGTCGGCAGTGGTGGTGTGGCGGCCCCACGGAGCGTCATCGACCGGTTGTCCGGCGGCCCGCGCGGCGATCGCCCCGGCAGCCATCCGTGCCTGATACTTGCCCTGGTGGGTCAGCAGTGCGCGGTGGTTGGCGTCACCCATCGCGTACAGCCAGCCGTCGGCGACATCGCGCACCCGACAGGTTTCGTCGACGTCGAGCCATGAACCAGGCGTCAAACCGACTGTCTGCAAACCGATGTCGTGCGTCAGTGGCGCCCTGCCTGTCGCGAAGAGCACCTCGTCGACCTCCAACTCGCTGCCGTCGTCGAGCGTGAGCGTGGCCGGTCCGCTGCCACTCGGCCTGCGCAGCTCGGTGATCGAGACGCCGACCCGCACGTCCACACCTGCCTCTGCGAGGCCACGTGCCACCAGTTCCCCGACGAACGGCTCCATCCGCGGGAGCACACCTGACCGGCGGGCCAGCAGTGTCACCTCGGAGCCCAAACCCCGCCACGCCGTTGCCATTTCGACGGCGACACCGCCGCCGCCGACGACCGCCAACCTGGCGGGCACCGAGCTGCTGTCGGTCGCCCTCCGGTTGGTCCACGGCCGCGCTTCGGCGATACCGGGGAGGTCAGGCAGCGCTGCCGTGCTGCCGATGCAGATGGCGACGGCGTGTCGGGCCGTCAGCGTCACGATGTCGTCGTCCGGGGTTGCGACGGCAACCCGACGCGGTCCGTCGAGCCTGCCGTGTCCACGGATCAGGTCGGCACCGGTCGCCTTGACCCAGTTGGCCTGGCCGGTGTCGTCGTAATTCGTCGTATACCGGTCGCGCCTGCCGAACACCCCATCGGCACAGATCGATCCGCCGATGGCTTCGCGAGCGCCGTCCACCTTCCTGGCGTCGGCCACCGCGAGCACGGGGCGCAGCAGTGCCTTGCTGGGCACGCAACCCCAGTACGAACATTCGCCGCCGACGAGTTCCCGTTCCACGACGGCCACGGACAGGCCCGCGGCGCGGCTGCGTTCGGTCACGTTCTGCCCGACCGGACCCGCGCCCAGCACGACGACGTCGTACATGTCGTCCATCCTCGGATTCCTTCCTGTTGACCGCCTGAACGTCGCCGGCCACGGCGATAAGCTCGGCGCATGGCGGGGTCGGCGTAGACATGGAGTTCCGTGAACTCGCCGCATTCGTCGCTATCGTCGAGGAGGGCGGGCTCTCGGCCGCCTCACGCCGCCTGCATATCAGCCAACCCGCGCTGTCGCAGACCGTCAACAACCTCGAACGTGAGCTTGCCGTCAAGCTGTTGGTGCGCAGCAGCACCGGGGTGCAGCCGACCGAGGCGGGCATCACGCTGCTGACGGAGGCGCGCGCGGTGCTCGCGCGCCGCGACCAGGCACTCGCGACGATGGCCGAGCTGACCACAGATGGTGAAAGCGTCATCCGACTGGGCATTCCGCTGGAACTCGACCCGGATGTGCTTCCGCCCGCATTGGCCCGCTTCACCGCGAAATTCCCTGAGATAAGGGTGGTTCCGCGCCAGCTGTCCACTGCGGCACAATTCGCCGCGCTGCGTGATGACTCACTCGACATCGGCCTCGTGCGCGAACGCCCGGCAGGGCCGGAGTTCGACGCGATGCTGGTGTCCAGGGAGAACCTCGGCATCCTGATCGCGTCTGATCTGGCCGGCGAGCTCATCGGTCCCGACGGCGTGCGGCTGGATGCCCTGCACAGGCTGAAATGGGTCGGCTTTCCGCGCGTAGGCAGTCCCGCATGGTTCGACGAACTGACCTCGATCCTGCGCAGCCATGGCATCGACGTCGGGCTGCCCGTGCCGGAGGACCTGGAGCTCATCGTCGCGATGAAGTTCGCCGCGGTGAGCTCCGGCGACGCGTTCGCACTGTCCCCGCCGCGGCGGCTCGACCAGCTGCCCGATGCCGTCGTCTGGGCACCGTTGGTGGGCAACCCGCTGGTGCGCAGAACCTGGGCGGTCTGGTCGGCCAGCTCCCGCAGGCGCGATATCGGACACTTCGTCACCACGTTCGACAGCCCCGACGACGGCTAGGGCTACGGCGCGATCGCGAGCTGCCCGCCGGTGGCGTGCAGGATCGCACCGTTGATGTAGCTCGCCTCCGGAGATGCCAGAAACGTTACCGCGCGGGCGATTTCGGTTGGATCGGCGACCCTGCCGAGGGTCGTTGTGGTTGCGAGCCCGTCGGTCAGGCCCGGCGTCACGGAGGTGCCTGGCGTCTCGGTCGGCCCCGCCGCGACCGCGTTGACCCGTACACCGGAGCGGCCGAACTCGTCGGCCCACACGCGGGTGAGCAGTTCAACGCCTGCCTTGGTGGCGCCGTAGATGCCCGCCTGGCGCGCAGGCGTGGACGCCGCAAGCGTGCTGATGTTGACGACGGCGCCGTGGCCGCGTTCGGCCATGCCCGGCACGAGTTTCTGGACCAGGATGTAGGGCGCACGCAGGTTCAGGTTTACGTGCTCGTCAAAGAATGCGTCGTCAGTGTCGGCGGTCGCTCCGAACCGGTAGACGCCCGCGTTGTTGATCAGGATGTCGACCGGGCCCGCCTCATCGGCCAGCCGGCGGACCTCGTAAGCCCGCGACAGGTCCGCGGCGACGAAACGCGCCTTCCCGCCCTCGTTCTCGATCGCTCGGACGGTCTCGGCACCCCGTTCGGGGCTGCGCCCATGCACCACGACCTCGGCGCCGAGGCTGGCGAGCTGCTGTGCGATCGCCCTGCCGATGCCCGACGTCGCCCCGGTTACCAATGCGGAGGACCCCTCAAGTGTTGTTGCCATACCTCAGTAAATCGCGGTCTGAGCCCACGCCTTCCGGTTCGGTGATGCGCGAAATTTATCGCCGCTATCGGTCGCGGATATGGCCGTTGGCAATAGCCGGCCACCCCGCCGCGTTGTGGCCACCATGACCAAGAACATCCGCGTCGGCGTCCAGCTGTGGCCCGGCGGCACACCTGACTACCCAACCTGGCGCGAAGCGGTGCTCACCGCCGATGGCCTCGGCGTCGACGCCATCTTCGGCTACGACCACTTCCACAAGCCGTTCGCCGTGCCGGCGGAGGACGGGCTGCCGCAGTTGCTGCCCGACCAGCTCGACGTGAACAACTTCGAAGGCTGGACCGCGCTGGCGTCCTGGGCCGAGATCACCAGCCACGCCGATATCGGGCTGCTCGTCACCGGGATCGGCTACCGCAATCCCGACCTGTTGGCCGACATGGCCCGCACCGTGGACCACATCAGCGGAGGCCGGCTGATTCTCGGCCTCGGATCGGGCTGGTACGAAAAGGATTACGCCGTCTACGGATACGACTACGGCACGGTCAAGTCCCGGATGGATCTCTTCGAGGACGGCCTCGCGCGCATCGAGCACCGGCTAACCCAACTCGTCCCTCGGCCTGTCCGCAAGATCCCGATTCTGATCGGGGGCATGGGCGTCAAGCGAAGCCTGCCGATCGTCGCCAAGCACGCCGACGTCTGGCACACCTTCGCCACCGTTCCCGAGTTCCAACGCAAGAACTCGCTGCTCAAGGAGTTGACCGCGGCCGCGGGACGCGACGAAAAACAGATCGAGCGGGCGGTGCACTGGACCGGGCAGGACAACGCAGACGCGTTCGTCGGTGAGGGCGTCACCTTGTTCACCACCGAGATCCACCCGACCGAGGACGGCTACGACTTCGGCGAGCTGAAGGACATGCTGGCCTGGCGGGACCGCCAGCTCTAAGCCGATGCCGTCAGCGCGGCCCACGCTGTTGCGGCGCGACGCTGATCGGCGCTCGGGTGACGTTGATCTCGGGACCCTTCGTCTGTCGCGGCTGTACCCGCGGGGCCTGATAGTTCGGCGCCGGGTTCATCGGCGAGGCGGCGGTCTCCGCCGGTGGCGGTGGCGGCGCGGACACAGGCGGCGGTGGCGGCGGTGGCGGCGGGGACGCGGGAGGTGAGGGTGCCTCGCTGCTCGCCACCTGAACCGGTGCGGCGCTCGTCGGTGCGGTCGGGGTGACTGACGACGTCACTTCGTTGACGGTTTCGCTCTGGCCGCGGAACACCAGCAACACGCCCGACACGACGATCGCGGCGACGGCGGCGGAGGCCGCGACTATGACCGTCGCCGCTTGCCTGCTGCGATACCATGCCGTCGGCGCGGGCTTGAACCTCCATGTGTTGACGTTGAACGCGTCGAAGTGGCCGGTGTCCTCTACATCCCGGACCTCGGGCTGGTTATCCCAGAAGTTGTCGTCCGGTTCATCCCAGAGGTCAGCGCCCGGGTCGCTGGGCGGGTGGTCGAGTTCCTCCGCTCGCTGCGACTGGACGTCGTGGTCATGGCTGGTCAACCCGTCCTCATCGGCCGGGTCATCCCAGAGGTAGCCGAAGTCCCCCGGGGCTTCGCGTTCAGCCACACAGTGATGCTAGCGCCCGTACCAGGGCAAATGTGCATCCGTCCGCAAACCTGCCCGAGTGCTGGGAACTCGCACCGGTTCCGGCGCCGCCACGGTAGGGTTCGGTCGCCCCGTTGGATTCATTCACCGCGGAGACCCGGCGCCGTAACCGCTGTGCCACCGCGCGGTTTCCTACCCATCGGAAGGTTTCACGAATGAAAAGGTCTCTCCTGGCAGTCTCCGCCGCTTCCGCCCTCCTCCTCGCGGGCCTGATCGCCTGCGCTCCTCCGCAGAAGGACAACTCGGGCGGCGAAACCAAGTCCGGCGTGAAGGTCAGCGAGGCGAAGTCCGCCGCCGACTTCGGTGGGATGGACGCTCTCGTCGAGGCGGCCAAGAAGGAGGGCGAGCTCAATGTGATTGCGCTGCCGCCGGATTGGGCCAACTACGGCGCCATCATCAAGGCGTTCTCCGACAAGTACGGCATCAAGGTCAACTCGGCGCAGCCCGACGCCGCCAGCCAGGACGAGGTCAACGCCGCCAACCAGCAGAAGGGCAAGAGCAGCGCGCCCGACGTCTTCGATCTGGGCCAGGCGGTGGCCCTCGCCAACACGTCGATGTTCGCGCCGTACACGGTGGCGACATTCGACGACATTCCCGCGGCGTTCAAGGATCCCAACGGGACTTGGGTCAACGACTACGGTGGCTACATGTCGATCGGATTCGACACCACCAAGGTGCCGCCGGTCACCAGCGTCAACGATCTGCTCAAGCCGGAGTACAAGGGCAAGGTGGCGCTGAACGGCGACCCCACGCAGGCGGGCGCCGCGTTCTCCGGGGTGATGATGGTCGCGCTGTCCCAGGGTGGGTCGGTGGACGACGTCGCGCCAGGAGTCGAGTTCTTCCGCAAGCTCAAGGAGGCTGGCAACTTCCTGCCCGTCGACCCCACTCCTGCGACCATCGAGTCCGGTCAGACGCCGGTGGTGATCGACTGGAACTACTTGAACGCGACCGAAACAGCGAAGTTGCCGACCTGGCAGGTCGTCGTGCCGTCGAACGCTGTCCTCGCCGGTTACTACTACCAGGCCATCAACAAGGACGCCCCGCATCCCGCGGCGGCGCGGCTGTGGCAGGAGTTCCTGTACGGCGACGAGGGCCAGAACCTCTTCGCCGCGGGCGGCGTCCGGCCGGTGCGCGCAGACCAGATGCTGCAGGCGGGCACGATCGACAAGGCGGTGGTGAACAAGATCCCGGTCATCGACGGCCCCGTCTCCGTTCCGAGCCCCGACCAGACCGACAAAGCCACCAAGTACCTGACGGACAACTGGGCCAAGGCGATCGGCTGACCGTGTTGCGCAAGCTTCGTGACGCGCTACCGCTGCTGCCGTTCCTGGCCGTCGTGGTGATCTTTCTGATCATCCCGACGGTCACCGTGATCGTCAGTTCGGTGTACGCCGACGGTGTGTTCTCGTTCGCTCGGATCCAGGCGCTGTTCTCCGATACCGCGCTGAACGCATTGGTCAAGAGCGTGCTGCTCTCGGGAAGCACCGCGCTCATCGGGGCGGTCCTCGGCGCGGTGCTGGCGTGGCTGATCGTGAGCAGCCCGCAGACCTCGATGGTGCGCCGAGCGGTGATCTCGCTCTGCAGTGTGCTGGCTCAGTTCGGCGGCGTCGCACTGGCATTCGCGTTCTTGGCGACCGTCGGCCTCAACGGCGTGCTGACCTTGTGGGTGCAGCAGGTGTTCGGCTGGAACCTTGCCGGTTCCGGGTGGCTGTACAGCCTCGGAGGCCTGATGTTGGTCTACACGTACTTCCAGATCCCGTTGATGGTGATCGTGTTCGTGCCCGCTCTCGAAGGACTGCGCGATCAGTGGCGCGAGGCGGCGGTCAGCCTTGGGGCGTCGACATGGCGCTACTGGCGCGAAGTCGCGATCCCGTTGCTGACGCCCGCATTTCTCGGGTCGGCACTGCTGTTGTTCGCCAACGCTTTTGCGGCGTATGCGACCGCGGCGGCATTGGTCAGCCAGGGCAGCCCGATCCTGCCACTGCTGATCCGGGCGGCACTCACCAGCGAAGTCGTGCTGGGCCAGGCCGGGTTCGCATACGCGCTCGCGCTCGAGATGATCGTTGTCGTCGCCGTCGTGATGGTGGCCTATAACGCACTGGTCAAACGGACGGCAAGGTGGTTGCGATGAGGCGCACCACGCTGGGCGGCAAGGCCTTTCGCGCGGCGCTGTGGCTGGGCTTCGGGCTGTTCTTCCTGTTCCCGTTGTACGCGATGGCCGACTTCTCCACCCGCAACCTGATCGCAGGCGGGCGTACCCTGCGGGCGTGGCAGAACCTCGTCGCCGACGAAGCGCTGTACCAGTCGATCGTGATCTCGCTGCTGCTGGCGGTTTTCACGGTGGTCGGGATGCTGCTGATTCTCGTGCCGACGATGATCTGGGTGCGGCTGCGCACGCCGTGGGCCAAGGGCATGGTGGAGTTCTTGTGCCTGCTTCCCCTTACCATCCCTGCCCTGGTGATCGTGGTGGGGCTGCGCAACGTCTATCTGTGGGTGACGTACTTCCTCGGTGAATCCGCGCTGACGCTGACGTTCGTCTACGTCGTGCTGGTGCTGCCCTTCGCGTACCGGTCGATCGATGCCGCGCTCGCGTCCATTGACCTGAAGACGCTTGCCGAGGCGGCACGGTCTCTCGGTGCAGGCTGGGCGACGACTATCCTGCGGGTCGTGGTGCCCAACATCTGGTCCGGAATCCTGTCTGCCGCCTTCATTTCCATCGCGGTGGTACTGGGCGAGTACACGATCGCATCGCTGTCCGGATATCAGACACTGCAGGTCCAGATCGTCCAGATCGGCAAGACCGACGGCCCGACGTCGGTGGCCGCGTCCCTG
>Ga0207683_10000569_pt1 | contig 34187 bp, 36 predicted proteins | sample KBSM73metaG_FD_184333 | JGI IMG/M metagenome (GOLD analysis project Ga0207683, IMG submission 184333) | Miscanthus rhizosphere microbial communities from Kellogg Biological Station, Michigan, USA - KBS M7-3 metaG (SPAdes) (version 2) | ecosystem: Host-associated > Plants > Roots > Rhizosphere >... | reverse complement strand
CGCGACTAAGTCGGCCTATTCGACCGCGTCGTACAGCTTCCGCACGCCGAGTGTGGACTTGTGTCACGGTTTCGGTCGGGAGGCGTGACGGTAACCCACGTTCGGCGAAAATCTGGCGCGCGACTAGTCGCCCGAACCCAGCTGTGTCGCGATCTGACGGCTGACACCGCGGACGGCTGAGCCCACAACGTCTACCTCGTCAGGACTCAAGGTGCTGAACGGAGCGGCGGTAACCGACATCACGACTGCGCCCTCAACATCGATGACAGGTGCCGAGATGGTAGCGATTTGGTGGCCGGCACTCGCCGCGAGCTCGTCGGCCATGCCCGTCGACGAAGCCTGGAGGTCCGTGGAGCTGCTGACCGATGAGGTGTTGCCGGCGCTGGCAGCCGACCGCGACCACGCCACCTGAACCGTTCAGCATTGACAGCGTCGGCTTCGGGCTGTGATAGTGATCGTCGTTATCTGAAAATCGTGTTTTCAGATAATGCACTCGATCGCACTCGCAGAGGCGGAGGGAACGTGAGCGCGCTGGCCTGGTTACCGCACTCGATTGCGGAGGCATCACTGTCCGGTGATCCGGACCGCGACGACGTGGACCTATCTGCGGCGTGGTCGCATCTACTGCAGAAGCTCGAGGCCGCAGCACAGATCGTTGACTCCGATCCAGTGAGTCGAAATCGGGTCGACCGCGCGTCGGGGATGCGACATCTGCTCGTTCTGCTCGCCGCGGGCATCGATGAGGTGTTGCGGTTCGATCCCGATCCGATTCTCAGTGTCCAACGCACAAGCACCGATGACCTGGTGACGTGGGGAATGGAATGCCCGGACTGCCTGTACATCCGCGCCACGCTGCGGGGTGGCGAAAGCTACCGGCTATCCGGTAGCCGCGGCACCGCCCGGTATGTCGGCCTGCAGACGATGAACGGGATCGCCTCCACCGCAAACGAATTGGTCGACGAACTCGAGATAGACCCCGACGGCAACTTCGAAGTCGTCCTGTCCGCGCAGGAGCGCGACGGGAACTGGATGCGGATCGAGGGCGCCCACCCCACGCTGACAGTTCGGCACTTCTTCTATGACTGGGACACCGAAAAGCCGTCGTCGCTGCGCATCGAACGACTCGGTGATCCTGTTGCGGCAGAGAACACCACAGTCGATCGGTATGTCGCGGTGTCGCGCCAACTCGTCGCCCTCGGCGAGTTCGTTCACGACAACCTGCAGTTCTTTCTCCAGTTTGGTGCGGCCGCACCGCCCAACGGCTTCCTGCCTCCGGTCGACCGCACCGCGATCGGGGCGGCCGCGGAGAACAAACCCGTCATCGGCCGCTGGGAACTGGGTGCCGACGAGGCGCTGATCCTCGAAGTCGAACCGCCCGAAGGCGTTTACTGGAGCTACTCGCTCGGCAATCCGTGGTGGGAAACGATCCACTACGGACGCCATCAGTCCAGCCTGAACGCACACCAGGCCGTCGTCGACTCCGACGGCCTGGTGCGAGTGGTGCTGTGCGGCCGCGACCCGGGCGTGGCCAACTGGCTCGACACCGCGGGCCACAGCAACGGAGCGATGATCCTGCGCTGTGTGCGCACTACGACTGCGCCGACACCGCGAGGCCGGGTGGTGTCCTTCGAAGACATCGCGTCGGCGCTACCCGCCGACACCAAGAGGCTCACCGCGGATGAGCGGGCATCCATCCTTGACCGACGCCGGCGTGCCGTACACGAGAGATTCGCACGATGACCTTCTCCGCCGACGAACTCGAGGACGGCGCCCGAGCCGCGACCGGGTTGCACGACTTCGGCTCGCCCTATTACCGAGAGGGTCTCGAACGCACTGTCGATGCGTTGAACACCGAGGCCGACCTCTCCGACATAGGTCGGGTGATACAGCACGCCACCATCAGCAACGCCCTCATTCAACGGCTGAAGATCGAGGACACATATAGTCACCACCCCGAGATCGACGACGAAACCATAGGCGGCCCAGTCTTTGTCATCGGCCTGCCCCGCACCGGAACAACCGCACTCAGTCAACTCGTCGCCGCCGACCCCCAGTTCCGGTCACTGCGAATGTGGGAGTCGCAGGCGCCGACCCCGCCGCCCGAGGCGGCAACCCAGCACACCGACCCGCGCATCGCGCAAGCCGAAGCAGGCCTGCAAATGCTGAACGACATGTTCCCGTTGATGAAGACGCTGTACAACTCCGAAGCGACCGCCGCGACGGAATGCCAGGACCTGATGGGAATGAGCTTTCGTACCTTCCATTTCGACGGTGTCGTTCGGGTTCCCGGTTACCTGGCGTGGCTGATGGATTGCGATATGCGGGAGACCTACACGTTCCACCGCCGGGTGCTCAAACTCTTGCAGTGGCACTGCCCACCGACCGTGTGGCACCTGAAGACGCCGGTCCACGTGTTCGCACTCGATGCGCTGGTCGAGGCGTATCCGAACGCCAAATTCATGTGGAGTCACCGTGATCCGGCCAAGGTGATGGGCTCTGTGTGCAGCCTCATCCGCTACGTGCGCAGCTGGAGTAGCGACCGCGACGACCCCGAGGAACTCGGCGCCGAACAGCTGGACAGTTGGTCAGAAGGCATCCGGCGCGCGATGGATTTCCGCAAACGCACTGGCGACGAACGGTTTTCCGACGTCGCGTTCGCCGACTTGCAGGCCGATCCGGTGAACACGCTGGCGGCCGGCTACGAGGCCCTTGGCCTGACCTTCACCGACGCCACCGCTCGCTCGGTCGAGCGGTGGGCGCGCGACCACAAGCCTGGCGCTCGCGGTGCACACGACTACGACCTGGCCGACTACGGCCTGACGCCCGAGGGTGTCCGCGAACGGTTCGCGGAGTACCTCCTCACCTACGACGCGAGCGCATGACCCGACCAACTACGCGCAGGCGCGACAAGCTCGCACCCGACCCCGATGTGCGCCGCACCATCGTGGCTGCGGCATCGAAATCGGTTCGCGAACAAGGTGTTCGCGGCCTCAGCGTCTCCGTGGTCCTCGATCGCGCCGGCCTGAGCACACGGGCGTTCTATCGACATTTCGATTCAAAGGACCAGCTGGTAGCGGCCGTCTTTCTGGAGATGGCTCGTGCTGAGAAGCGGCGGCTCAGAAGGACAATGGCGGAGGCCACCACACCGGTTGAGGCGGTCGCCGCATGGATCGACGGCCGACTCGACCTCGCGTTCGACGAGAACATCAAGTCCGATCTGCGCCGCCTGTCCCTCGAGGCGCAATCGCAGATGTTCGCCTCCCCCGAGCTGATCCAGCCCGCATACGCCGAGATGCTCGAGCCGCTCGTCGAACAACTCCAGCGCGGCCTGGACCAAGGCTTGTTCCACGACATCGATCCGCTGACCGAAGCACAGTCCGTGCAGGGCGTGGTCTGGGCCAGCACCGAACGGCAATGGGCGGCAGGAGATTGCGAACGCGCCGACGTCCGCGAACATGCGCTCCGGTTCTGTTTGCGCGGACTCGGCGTCGCGCCGGACAACCCACCGGGCAACTGATACCAAGGGAGAATCGATGGACCTGGGCTTCACCGGATCGAAAGCCGTTGTGACTGGCGGTAGCAAGGGTATGGGGCTGGCGATCGCGAAGACCCTGGCCGCCGAAGGAGCCAGCGTCGCCGTGATGGCCCGGGGCAGGGGGGCGCTCGACGCCGCAGTGGAAGCGCTACGCGAGGCGGGGGCTCCTGAAGCTGTGGGAATCAGCGTGGACATGGCCGACGCGGCCTCCATCACCGCCGGCTTCGCCGCCGTCTCCGAACGCTGGGGACAGCTGAACAGCCTGGTCCACACCATCGGCCCTGGCGATGGCTATTTCGAGCAGATGGACGACTCGGAATGGGAGGCGGCATTCACGCTCGGCACCATGTCGGGTGTGCGGTCCATTCGCGCCGCGTTGCCCCTGCTGCGCGCAGCCGACTGGGCGCGCATCGTGACACTGTCTGCACACTCCATTCAGCGGCAAAATCCGCGCATTGTCGCCTACACGGCATCGAAGTCTGCACTGTCCAGTGTGACGAAGAACTTATCGAAAAGCCTTGCCAAGGACGGCATCCTGGTCAACTGTGTATGCCCTGGCACCATTGTGACGGCCAGCTTCACCGAGAATCTCAAAGACATCCTCGCCGCCGACGGACTCGATGCCACCGACCCGCACGACGTCATGACCTGGATAGACAACAACTTCCATCAGCCATGCGATCTCGGCCGCGCCGGGCTCCCCGAGGAGATCGCTTCCATCACCGCCTATCTGGCGTCGCGGCGCAACGGATATGTCACCGGAGCAACGGTGAACGTCGACGGCGGGTCGGACTTTGTCTGACACGTGTGTGTGCTCTTGCATAATCGTCCTACCAGCCCGTCGGGACGACGCTAGGACCGCACTGTGAACACGTCACCTGAACCATTCGCAACCGACGGCGTTGACGGCGTCCGCATCGTCGCCGATCGTCTTGGCGATCCACTCGCACCGGCCGTGGTGTTCCTGCACGGCGGCGGTCAAACCCGCCGCTCGTGGGGCAGGGCGGCCGCGGCAGTGGCCGAGCGTGGCTGGCAAGCGGTCACGGTCGACCTGCGCGGCCACGGTGAGTCCGACTGGTCCGAAGACGGCGATTACCGCGTCACCACCTTCGCGCGCGACGTGCTGGAAGTGCTGCGGCGGCTTCCTCCGCAACCGGTGTTGGTAGGTGCCTCCCTGGGTGGATTCACGGCAATGCTCCTCGCAGGCGAGCTCTCGGCAGCCGCCGTCCGCGCGGTCGTGCTCGTCGACATCGTGCCCAACATGAACCCATCCGGGGCGTCACGGATACACGACTTCATGAACGACCGCATGGCATCAGGATTCGAATCACTGGACGAGGTCGCCGACTCGATCCAGGAGTACAACCCGCACCGGCCCAGACCAACCGATCTCGATGGCCTCCGAACAAACCTGCGCCACCGTGACGGTCGCTGGTACTGGCACTGGGATCCGAAGTTCATCGACGGCACCTCGGCCCATCCGCCTATCGAGGTAACGGAAGTAGATCGCATGTATGCGGCGGTCGGAGCGATTCTCCGCGGCGGCGTGCCCATGCTCCTGGTGCGAGGTCAGGTGAGTGATCTCGTCACTCAGCAGCGAGCCGACGAATTCATCGCACGCTTTCCGGATATCGACTTCGTCGATGTCGGCGGCGCCGGGCATATGGTCGCCGGTGATCGCAACGACCTATTCGCCGGGGCGGTGGTGGATTTTCTCGCCCGCCACGCCGAGGACAGGTGATAGACATGCGCGCTAAACGCGTCACGGCCAACCTTCGAGTCGCCGATGTCGATGCCGCGAAGAGCTTCTACACCGACTACCTCGGCCTGAGTACGGAGGAGTTCAACATAGGCTGGGTGGCCCGCTACACCTCACCCGACAGCGGCGCGCACGTCCAACTCGTCTCGCGCGATGCAAAGGCGCCCGAGGATCCCGTCATCTCGGTTCACACGGATGACGTCGACGCTGCGTACGAGGAAGCGCAGAAGCTCGGATACGAGATCGTGCACCCGCTGACCACGGAGCCGTGGGGTGTGCGCCGGTTCCTCCTCCGCGCGCCCGATGGCAATGTCATCAACATCGTGCGCCATCGGGACTAGGGCAGATCACCGCTGCGAGAAGGACTCCTCGAGGTAGCCGAGTGCCCGGGAGCCGTCGTCGGTGACGAAGGCGAGTTCGGCCAGCGGCACCGGCAAGAACCCCTCCTCCTCCATCCGCCGCAGTTGCAGCATCAACCCGTCGTAGAAACCTGCCGTGTTCAGCAGCACCACCGGTTTGTCATGCAGCCCATGCTTTTTCAGCTCGAGGATCTCGGTCACCTCGTCCAGCGTTCCCAGACCACCGGCCATCGCCACCACCGCGTCCGATCGAGCCAGGAGCAACGCCTTACGTTCCGCGAGATCGTCGGCGAATAACATCTCGTCCGCGTCTGCCCTGGCCCAGTCCCGCAGAAGCGCCACCGAGATGCCGACGAGCCGTCCGCCGGTTTCGCGAACTCCGTCGGCGACGACCTTCATCAGCCCGGTGTTGGAACCGCCCCACACCAGCGTGTGCCCGCCCTTACCGATGCGCTCGGCGAGATCGCGTGCCGGCTTGGTGTAGCGCTCGTCGAGGTCGGCAGCGGAGAGGAAGACACAAATGTTCATGGTCAGCCATCGACGTTACCGCCGATTGGCTTAGTGTTGTGGTTCATTCACCGCATGAGTTCTTGGGCCATTACACGGTAGCTCACATGCCGTGCGTGGCGAAGAACTGCCCCGTCTCTTGCGACGTGTCGAAGCCTGGTCCGGTCGGCCACGTGTGACTACCACCGTCGATCTGGACGAAGACGACCTCGGTCCCGCCTGCGCATCCGGCCGCGGTGAACCGGTGCACAGCACCCGAGACATTCTCGACAGGCGGACCCGGGCAGCCATCCAGTTCGCGCCAGCGCTGCGCCATCGCCGGAGCTGCCACGATGTCGCTGTACCCGCCACGGCCGAGCATCGTGCCGCCGCCGAACGGCACGACCGGATCGGCGGTTCCGTGTACCTGCAGGACCGAGACCGGTCGCGACGGCGCGCACGGAAATGCGATGCCCAACGTCCCGGCAACCGGCGCGACGGCGGAAACGATGTCGGCGCGCTCACAGGCCAACCGGTTCGCCATGAACGCGCCCGCCGACGTGCCCGTGACGAAGACCCGGCCAGGAGCGACTCCATAGTCGCGGGAGAGGCGATCGATGAGTGCCCCGAGGAAGCCGACGTCGTCGACGCCCTGCCGGTCAGGGATCGATGCGCCGCGCCCGTCGGCCCAGCTGAGGTCGATGCCATCGGGGTATGCCACGACGAAGCCATGCTGGTCGGCGATCGCGTCGTAGTTCGTCGCCGCCGCCTGGTCGCCTCCGGTCATACCGGCACCGTGCAGATTGATCACGAGGCCCGCCGGGTGGTCGAGACCAGTCGGGACGTGCACCTGATACGTGCGATCCAATCCCCCGAGCGTCAGCGCGCCCGCGATATCTCCGCCGGGCAGGGCCGATGCGCGCGCACCGCCGTATACGACGAAACTCACAAGGACGGCGACCACAGCCGTCATGCGTCCGATGGCGTTCACGCTAAGCACTAATGGGCGACTCTATGGGATGCGACGGCCGCGCGCGCAACGGCATCCGCACCGAACCTCGACCGCAGGTGAACAGCGGTGCCCGATTTCCCTCGCCCCGTAGATGAGGCGAATGCCTCATGTGCCGGTATCGGTGGCCGGTAGACGATTCCCGCATCGATCATTCGAAACCGCAGGTGATCACGGTTGGGAGGCGATCATGTTCACTATCGAAGAGCTGGCCACCATTCCACTCTTCTCCGAGCTCGGTGAGAAAGAGCTGGAGTTCCTTGCCGGCGCCGTCGAGGACATCCACCTCATCCCCGGCGAATACGTGGCGCACGAGGGGGACGGCAGGTTCCTGGCCGTCGTCGTCGAAGGAACGACCGAGCTGACGAAGGTGGTCAACGGCGTCGAACGAGTGATCGGCGTGCGGGGACCGGGCGAGCTCGGAGGCGAGGTCCCGATGACACTCGGTACGCCACTGCCCGCCAGCATGCGGGCCGTCGACCCCGCGCGGGTGCTCAAGCTGACCGTCGAGGATTTCCACACGCTCGCCGCCATGGCCCCACAGATTTCGGCGACGGTCGGCGCCGCAGCGGTGGAGCGCATGGAGATGCTGAGAAGCGCCACCGCGCAGCCGCCCGAGCCCGCGCTGTTCGTCATCGGCCCGCGCCTGGACCCGGGGGTTCACAGCTGCGACAGCTTCCTCCGTCGCAACCAGATTCCCTACGAACGCCTCGATCCCGACGATGCCGGTGCCGTTGCACGCACCCTCGGAGCCGCGGTGGGCGAGCCCTATCCGGTGGTGGTACTCCGTGACGGCACCCGGCTGGTCGCCCCGACGATGCGGTCCGTTGCCACAGTCGCCGGACTGACGGTCGCGCCCGGCCGAGCGCAGTACGACGTGGTGATCGTGGGCGGTGGCCCGGCGGGACTGACGGCAGCGGTCAACGCCGCCTCCGAGGGCCTGCGGACTGCGCTGATCGAGTCCTTCGCCCCGGGCGGTCAGGCAGGCACCTCGACCCGGATCGAGAACTACACGGGATTCCCGTTCGGCGTGTCCGGAGACGACCTCGCGAGCCGGGCGCTGCAACAGGCCAAACGGCTGGGCGCCGAAATCGTCGTGACCCGGCGCGTCGAGAGCATCGACCCTGCCGCCATGACCGTCGAGCTGGATGGCGGCGACGTTCTCAGGACCCGATCGATCGTTCTCGCGATGGGCGTGGAGTGGCGGCGTCTCGGGGTCGATTCGATCGACCGATTCGTCGGCTCCGGCGTCTACTACGGTGCGGCACGCAGCGACGCCGGTCTGGCGCAGGGAAACGACGTCTACCTGATCGGGGCCGGCAATTCAGCCGGACAGGCCGCCATCTTCTTCTCCAACCACGCCCGATCGGTGACGCTTCTCGTGCGGGGTGAATCGCTGGCCGAGAGCATGTCTCACTACCTCATCGAGCAGATCGCGACGAAAGCGAACATCCGGGTGGAAACACGATCCGAGGTCGTCGCAGTGCACGGAGACGAACAGCTCGACGCGATCGAGGTCATCGATCGACGGACCGGCGCGACATCTCGCCGGGATACGAAGGTGCTCTTCGTCCTGATCGGCGCCGAAGCGGCTACCGACTGGCTTCCCTCGGAGATCTCACGCGACGAGCACGGCTTCGTCTCAACGGGCACTGACGCGTTGAAGGCGGATCAGTGGACCGCCGACCGCGAGCCGTTCGCGCTCGAAACGAGCGCACCGGGGATCTTCGCCGTCGGGGACATCCGCTCCGGATCGGTGAAGCGCGTTGCGGCCTCCGTCGGTGAGGGCGGTGTGGCGATCGCCCTCGTGCATCGCTACCTTCAGCTCTCCCAGTCATGACCACCACGGAGACCGCCCGATCGAACGGGATCGCGCCAACCATCACCGATGTCTCTGAGCGCAGGCGCTACGAGATCGCGATCGACGGGGTAGTCGTAGGCATCGCCGAGTACCGGCGCCGACCCGGCGTCATCTCCTTCATCCACACCGAAGTCGACCCGTCGCGTAAGGGCGACGGCCTGGGAACAATGCTCGTCAAGGCCGCGCTGGACAGCGCTCGGGCGGCGGGGCTTGCGGTGCTGCCCTACTGCCCGTTCGTCCGCAACTTCATCGACCGTCACCGCGGCGACTACCTCGACCTCGTGCCGGTAGAACGACGCGCAATGTTCGCGCTCGACGACGCCTGACGTCGTGCGAATCGGTTTCAGTGTTAGCCCCAGGTAAACCCGGTGCGGCGACTAAAGTAAATCGCCGTGCGCATCTGGGTCGCCGCACTCGTCCTCATCTTGATAGTCACGGCCGCGATCACCATCAAGCTTCTCGTCCGCCGAAACGCGCCCGAGGGCGGCTGGTTCACTGACTCGTCCCGCAGCGCCGGCACGCTGTCGCTGATCGGCACCATGTTCGCAGTCATGCTCGCGTTCGTGATCCTCTTCGCGCTCCAGAGCTATCAGCGGGCGCGAAACGGGTCGAGTGTCGAGGCCATCGCCGTCGCCGAACTCGACTCCATTGCGGAGGTGTTCCAGCCGCCTGCGGGCGATCGCCTGCACGACGGACTGGTCTGCTATGCGCGCGCCGTGGTCGAGGACGAATGGCCTGCGATGAGGAACGGGCGCGCCAGCGACCTGGTGCAGTCATGGATCGACAAGGTGGGCCACGAGTTCGCAGTCGCCGATCCCCACGGCGTGCGCGAGGAGACCGCCTATGCGCAATGGTTCGACGAGCAGGCACAGCGCAGGGAAGGTCGGCGCGAGCGCCTCGCCGAGGCAAGCCCGCAAGTACCCCTCCCGCTCTGGTTCGTTCTCTGCATCGGCGCCTCACTCACGCTCGCCTACATGGCTGCGCAGGCCGACCGGCGCGAGGGAGTCCTTGTCCAGTCGATACCCATCGGCTTCTTCAGCGCGATGGTGACCGCGGCCCTGCTCGTGGTCTTCTTCCTCGACCATCCGTACACAAACGAGACCGGCGGCATTGCGCCCACCGAAATGCAGCGGACACTCACGCTCATCGACAACGGGAGCGATATGACGTGCGACGAACGCGGCGTCCCCCGTTCTTCTTAGAGCCGTGTTCTTTCGTCGGCGGGCGGTCCAGGTAACGACCTACGACCCCGCGACGAATCGTTGGAATGGTGTCGACGATGCACATGCGGTCGATCGCGACGAGCTGACGCTCACCACGTTCAACGTTTGGTTCGACACCTACTTCGCGGATCAACGGTACCGCGCGATCGCGCGGCTGTTGGCCCGAGATATGCCGGACGTCATGGTGTTTCAAGAAATCACTGACGGAGCACTGACCATCTTTCTGTCCCAACCGTGGATCAGAGAGCACTACCAGAGCGCGGCGGTCGTCGGCGGCAGGATCGGCAACTACGGCATGCTGATGTTGTCCCGATTGCCGACCGCGAGGGTCACCTACACCAGGCTGCCGACCCGGCTATCACGCGGATTCCTGAAGGCTGAATTCACGGTCAACGGCAAACCACTGGTTGTCTGCTCAGTTCATCTCGAAAGCGGCAAACGCAATGTCCGGTTACGAGGTCGCCAGTTGCGCAGGTTGTTCCGCGCGTTGAGATCCGCCGACGACGCGGTCGTCCTCGGCGACTTCAACATGCGGGACACGGAGAACGCGCGGATCACCCCGCCCTATCGCGACGTCTGGCCGGCGCTGCGTCCCGACGATGACGGCTTCACCGAAGACACGGCCATCAACCACATGCGATACGACAGCAAGCCCAAGCACAGGCAGGTCCGCTTCGACCGCGTGCTTCTCAAGGGACATCACTGGGCCGCCGCGCACATCAACCTGCTAGGGACCGACGCGATTTCGCGTACGCACCCCCGAGTGTTTCCATCCGACCACTTCGGCGTGATCTGCGGTCTGGTCAGCCAGCCTTCGTCGCGCGGATGACCAAACCCGCGACGGGTGCGCCTGCCTCATTCCGGAGTTCCGCGAATTCGGCTGCCACGATCAGCCCTGACTCGGTGAGCACTCGCTTCACGTACTCGCGGCTGTGGCTGTAGCGACCGTGTAGTTCCAGCCGGTAGTCGATACTGTCCTGTCCGACAGCGTGTTCCAAGGTGAACACGAGCAACCCGGGACGGCGAAGTGCGCCGGCGGCGGCTTCGCAGAACGCGCCAAGGTCACCGAAATACACCAACGTATCGGCGGAGACCATGACGTCGAACTCCTCATGCCGGGCGCGCAGAAACTCGGTCAGCTCGCACTGCCGTAAGTCGGTGTAGATGTTCTTTTGCTTGGCGAGCGCGAGCATCCCCGCGGACAGGTCGACGCCCGTGAGTCGCGACGCGTACGGACGAAGCAGCGGCCCGCACAGCCCGGTTCCGCAGCCGATGTCGAGTATCTCGAACCGGCCGTCGGCCACCAGTCCGGAATCGGCCAGTGCGGCGGCTACGAGATCCGGCGCACGGTAGGACAGGCTTTCCAGCTTGGCCTCGAAGCTGGCCGCGAAGGCGTCGAAGGTCTTCTCCACGAACGCATTCGACGCGCGTGACGGCACGTCGCGGCCGGTGCTGGCGGCCAGCATGTGCTCCGCGATCGGATCACCGGGATCCTCCCGTAGCCACTCCTCGAGCACCTTGACGGCTTCGTCGACTTCGCCGATCATGCAGTGCGCCAATGCAAGTAGTCGCCGGGCGTCTGGATGTTTGGGACGCAACGTGATGGCCTTGCAGAAGCAGTCCGAGGCTTCCTTGGCGCGGTTCAGGCCATTGAGCAGGATGCCGAGGTTCGTGTAGGCATCCACATGGTCGGGACACAGGCGGATCGCCGCACGGTAGGCGGCCTCCGCCTCCTGCGACCTGCCCGCGGCGCGCAGCAGGACGCCGAGATTGCTGTGCGCGTTGGCGTGGCCGGGGTCGAGTTCAATCGCGCGTTCGTACTCGGCGATCGCGTCGCCGAGTCGGCCACTGGATTGCAGAACGATTCCAAGATTGCTGTGCCAGTCCGCCTGATTCGGGCTGAGCGCGAGGCTCTGCCCGATGAGGTTGACGGCTTCATCGGTTCGGCCTCGTTGGTGCGCCAGCAGGCCGCTGTAGTGAAGAGCGTCCGGGTGCTGCGGCGCCACGTCGAGCACGCCGGCATACAGCTGTTCCGCCTCGGCCAGGTGATGCTGCTTCTGCAGCAGAATCGCCAGCGCGATGGCCTCGTCGACCGTCAGCGCCCGCGGCTCCGACGGTTCCACCGCTATCCGACCTTGTTGGCCTGCAGGTCGAACTTGAAGTGCAGCCCCTCGTCCAGCGAGCCGTCGGACCGCTGCGGCTTGTACTCGAGGTCCACCTTGGCGAACTTCAGGCTCACGGACTCGGCATATGGCTGGTCTTCGGCGCCCGCGTGAGTGACAGCGGTAATCGTCACGTCATTCAGCTTGATGATGAGGAATTCCTGCTGCCCCTTGCCCGCCTTGCGGTGGGTGATCGTCGCGTCCTTGATGTGCTGTCCGGTCGCGCAGGCTTTGAGAAGTGCGGGTGTGGCCTTGTCGATGCCGTGAACGATCGACAGATCCTGGAACGTCGCCTTGCCCGCTCCTCCGCCGCCGCCTGTCGAGGTCGATCCGGAATTCGTGACACCCCACGAGAACGAGAGCACTTCGATCTCGTCCTTGTGTTTGGCGTCAACTGATTCGCCTTTGATGTCACCGATCTTGGCGAAGATGTCCGTGGCCATTGGCGCCCCTCCCCCTGCGGCTATCTGCACGATTCTAAAGACTGAATGCAGCCTGAACCGAGCCATTGAGCACTTTTCAGCGCCGCGGCGACCTGGTCATCGATCGTTCGACGCCGTGGTGCACGCGGAACTGCAGTTAGCAATACATCTCCTGGCGTAACAAGTCGCTTCATTGATCGGCAATAACCAGCGAGTTCGTGGTCTACTGAAATTCAGGGTTGGGTCGAGAGGGGGCCGATATGGCCAAACGAGTCAGTCGCGGGGCGGGTGAATCGGCACCTCCTCCGCTCGCGATAGATGCGCCGGTCGTCGTTTTTCCAGGTACGGATCAACAACAGGGCGGCGTAATCGTCGAGGACTTCGGGGAGAGCGCGGGGCAGGCTGTCGAAATCGGTGGGAATCGGATCGTGGGTGCGGCGCGGCGGTGGGCTGTCCAACTCAACGACGGAACCCTCGTCTTCGTCGACAGTGAGCAGCTCAGCGCCCTGTAAGTCCGCGGTCGCACAACAACGTTTTATGCAATGCCCGGGCGAAAAGCCGGCTGGTGGAAACATGGGCGGACAATCCAGAACCGGCTGCCAATGATCGGATGTCGCGGTACGGTTCCAACGCCAAGTTGGGTCCGTTCACAGCAGTAACCCAGTAACTGCCGCAGAACTGCGGCGCCTCCTGCCATCGGAAGGTTCGGCAATGACCAGATCACGGCTCCTCGCAGCCGCAGCCGCGTCGGCCCTCGTCGTCATCGGATTGGCGGGGTGCGCACCCCCCGAGAAGAAGGAAAGCGGCAATCAGACCGAGTCCGGTGTGAACGCCAAAGAGGCCACCTCCGCAGCCGACTTCGGCGGGATGGACGGCCTGGTGAAAGCCGCGAAGGCCGAGGGTGAACTCAATGTCATTGCGCTGCCGCCGGATTGGGCCAACTACAAGGAGATCATCGACACCTTCTCCAACAAGTACGGCATCAAGGTGAACTCGGCCCAGCCCGACGCCAACAGCCAGGACGAGATCAACGCCGCCAACCAGCAGAAGGGCAGAAGCACCGCGCCCGACGTCTTCGACCTGGGACAGGCGATCGCGTTGGGGAACACCAGTCTGTTCGCGCCGTACAAGGTGGCGACATTCGATGAGATCCCGGCGCAGTTCAAGGATCCGAACGGTACCTGGGTCAACGACTACGGGGGCTACATGTCGGTCGGCTACGACTCGTCCAAGGTCCCGGAACTCAAGGACGTCAACGACCTGCTCAAGCCCGAGTTCAAGGGCAAGGTCGCCCTCAACGGTGATCCCACGACCGCCAGCGCCGCGGCCAACGGGGTGTTGATGACCGCGATCGCCAACGGCGGGTCGGTGGACGACATCGCCAAGGGCGTCGACTTCTTCCTACGGCTCAAGGACGCCGGCAACTTCGTGCCGGTCGACCCGACGCCCGCGACCATCGAATCCGGCCAGACGCCCGTCGTCATCGACTGGGATTACCTGAGCTCGGCCGAGACCAAGAAGGTCCCCACCTGGAAGGTGTTCGTGCCGAACAACGCGCTCGTGGGGGGCTATTACTTCCAGGCGATCAACAAGGACGGACCGCACCCTGCCGCGGCTCGGCTCTGGCAAGAGTTCCTCTACAGCGACGAAGGTCAGAACCTCTTCCTGAAGGGCCTCGCTCGGCCGGTGCGCGCAGACGCGATGGAGAAGGCGGGCACAGTCGACAAGAACCTGCTCGGCGCGCTGCCTTCGGTTCAGGGCACGCCGGTGGTCCCGACCGACGCGCAGAGCAAGAAGATGGCGGAGTACCTCGGGGCCAACTGGTCCAAGGTCATCAGCTGATCCGGACGCCCTGGCGGATCAGCTCCGCCTGGACCGCGGAGATGTCCACGTCGTCCAAAGGCCGGTCCGCGCGGATCGACAACGCGGCCGCCACGCCGGCGCCCTGGCCGGTGACGGCACAGCACGACATGTTGCGGGTAGCCGCGTGCGCGATGCGGTCCCCTCCCGTGGCACGCCCGGCCACCATCAGGTGGCGGACCGCCTTTGGCAGCAGCGACCGGTACGGGATCTGCAGGTAGCGCCCGGTCGTCGGCAGTACCAGCACGCCGTAGCCGTCGATGAACTCCGGGTAGATGCCGATGCTGTCCTCGAACCGGCCCTGTTCGCGCACGTCGGCTTCGGTGAGGTTGTAAACGGCGTCGATCTTGCGGGTGTCGCGGATGCCGATGGTCATCCCGAAGTTGCGCAGGCGCGCAGTTTCGCAGCCCGGTGTGTAGCGGCGCAGCGCCTCGATCGCCAGCATTGCCTGCCTGCGGCCCTCGATCTCGAAGCGGGTGAGGCTGTCGGGGTCGGTGCCGTCGCAGCCGGCGAGGTGCACCAGGTTCATGTAGGTCAGCTCGCCGGTGTCGTGCATCGCGCCCCAGGTGCCGCCGATCGTGTTCAACTGCGCAGGGAGCAGGCCGTCCGCGATGGCCTTCGCGAAGGGCTTACCGAGGTACGGCGAGTACAGGTCGGCGTCCTTCTGGTCGGTCTCGGCGGCGAATTCGCCTGCGGCCCAGTCGCGGTACGTCTGCGGATCCTCGGCCACCCCCTTGAGGAACGCCGCCTTGTCAACACCGGCGAGATGGAACATCACCGAGGCCGCCATCATCTCTTCGACTGGCGTCTTGTGGGCCGGGGCGCCCGCCCGCGTGGCCACGTCGGCGTCCCCGGTCGCGTCGACGACCCGGCGGGCCAGGATCGCCTCACGACCGGCCTTGGACTCGGTGATGACGCCGATGATCTCTTCGCCGTCCATCAGCGGTGCGACGACCTGGCGGTGCAGCATCGCGTGGATGCCGGCCTCCTCCACCAGCCGGTCGGCGACCAGCTTGAAGCCCTCGGAGTCGAGTTCGTAGGACAGCGACTGGCTCTCGGGCACCGCCGCGCCCATCTCCTTGGCGCGTTGCTCGAACTCCCACCCGATGCCGCCGGCCTCCACCGTCTGTTCGTGGCGGTACCACGCGAAGCCCTCGACGCCGACCGCGGTGATGTTTCCCCCGAAGCAGCCGAAGCGTTCGACGAGAGCGACCTGCACGCCGGCGCGTGCTGCGGCCAGGGCTGCGGCGAGGCCACCCGGACCCGAGCCGACCACCAGCACATCGGTCTCGTGAATGACGTCGATCTCGCGGCTCGGTTCGGTGATGGTTCGGGGGCGCGCCGGCATGGTGCGGAATCCTAGCCGTCGAGCATGTCCATTAGACCGATCGGTGAGGAGGCGCATGACTCTGCTACCGGGCCCTTGTTCATCGGCGGGCCGAATTCGCCGCCTGGCCATGCCGGTTTGTAGGCTTCGGGGATGCCGTTCAAAAACGGTGAGATCTTCGCTGGCTACGTTCTTCAGCGCTTGCTCGGCACCGGTGGGATGGGCGAGGTTTACCTCGCCCAGCATCCTCGTCTGCCTCGTCAAGACGCGCTCAAGATCTTGTCGTCGGCCTCGGCGAACGACGACGAATTCAGGGCGAGATTCAACCGCGAGGCCGAATTGGCCGCGACGCTGTGGCACCCACATATCGTTGGCGTTCTCGATCGTGGCGAGTTCAACGGCCGGCTCTGGATCTCGATGGACTACGTGGATGGCACTGACGCGGCTCATTTGATCCGAGAGCAGTACCCGGGCGGCATGCCCGAACAAGATGTCTCGGAAATCGTCACAGCGGTGGCTGACGCGCTCGACTTCGGTCATGAGCGACGTCTGCTCCATCGTGACGTCAAGCCGGAGAACATCCTCGTCACCGCGCCCGACGGCCACCGGCGCAGGGTGCTCTTAACGGACTTCGGCATCGCTCGCAGAATTGATGATGTCAGCAACCTCACTGACGACAACATCGCCGTGGGAACCATCAGTTACATAGCTCCCGAGCAACTCTTGGGCAAGCCGCTTGACGGGCGCGCGGATCAATATGCGTTGGCCGCCACGACCTTTCACCTTCTGACCGGCGCGCCACCTTTTCAAGACTCGAATCGCGCTGTCGTGATCAGCCACCACCTACATACGCCGCCACCGCGAATATCAGACCGCCGACCCGATCTCGCCCATCTCGACGCCGTGCTGGCAAGGGCGCTGGCCAAAGACCCCAACGAGCGATACCCGAATTGCCTCGCCTTTGCCCGAGCCCTCACGCAGGGCCCACCTCCGCAAAGCGGCTCGCAGACAACGGGATTGCGTCCCGCCGAGGACCTCGGTGCAAGCGGTCGTCCACCCACCCAACGTCTCGAGCGCGTGGTCGTTCAAGGGACAGCACGCCGCGTACAGCAAAGCGCGGTCGGTACTCGACATCAGGTCGGAACCTTGTCGTTTCAAGTCGTGCCCCATGACTCGACAGACAACCGGCGTGCTCCCATTCCGGTTGAGATCCAAACTCAACTCGTAGCGGGGCAGCTCGCACACGGGGACGAGGTCGAGGTCAGCGGCGTCTGGGACGGTCGCACCCTCGACGCAGACACAATCGTCAACTTTTCGACTGGGGCTCGTCCCAAGCGACGGTCGCCTCGGGTCCGTGCTGAGACGCCGCGCAACAAGGCACCGAAAGGCAGAAGGCGCCGGAAGGTTGCACTCTTCGCACTCGTCGGTGTGATCGTGTTGGCGGCGGCTGCGGTTCTGTGGTTCACCGATGGATTCGGCATCTGGAGTCGCCCAGGACCAATCGTCAAGCCGGTGAGTGCGACCGTGTTCTCACCCAGCGGGTCCCCAGACAATCCGCAGAAGGCCAGCCTGGCGATCGACGGCAACCCAGACACGTCGTGGCCCACCGTTACGTATAAGGACCCCGTCCCATTCCCGAATTTCGTCGAGGGAGAGGGTCTGTTGCTGCACCTGTCCGAACCGACCGCGCTGAGTGCCGTCACGATCGACTTGTCCAGCACAGGAACCGAGGTTCAGATCCGCTCCTCGTCCACCGAAACCCCGGCCACACTGGCCGACACCACCGAGCTCACCCCGACCACGCCACTGCAGCCGGGACACAATCGAGTAGAAGTGCACGACCGCAGCAAAACATCCAATGTTTTGGTGTGGATCACCAAATTGGGCATGACCGATGGCCAAAGCCGGACGGAGATTTCCGAGATCACGCTGCAGGCTGCTGCGTGAAATCACACACGTAAATCACCGTTCGAGGACGCCGACATCGGTTCCGGTACGCCTCATCCTCGTGGCCGGACTCCGAGAACTGGTCCACGGCGGGTGAGAGTCGCTGATCGGTGGTTATCATCGCAGCGCCGATGCCAGGACGCGCACCATCTCGCCACGAAAGCGCGTCATCGATGGCGCGTTGCCGTCGAGGAACACGTCGGCGGCGTGATACATCCCGGGCTCCACGTGCACCTGGCACGCCACCCCTGCCGCTTCGAGTCGGCGGGCGTAGTCGGTGTCCTCGGGGTAGAAGAGATCGATGTCGCCAACGCCGATCCACGCGGGCGGGAGCCCCCGAAGGTCCTCACGTCGTGCCGCCGCGATGTACGCACGGTCGTCGTCCTCACGTGGCGGGCGCCCGAGATAGGCCGTCCAGGCGTAGCCGTTAGATCGCGGCGTCCAGGTGTACGCGCGGTCCTGCGGCGCGGCCCGCAGGACGGTGCGGTCATCGAGCATCGGGTAGGCCAACAGCTGAAAGCAGACCGGGCTCCCGGTGTCGTGTGCGCGCTGGGCAAGCACCGCCGCAAGTCCGCCGCCGGTGCTCGCGCCTGCCACCGCTATCCGAGCCGGATCGACCCCGAGCTCACCGGCGCTGTCGCACAGCCAAAGCAGCGCGGCATAGCAGTCGTCGAGCGCGGCCGGAAACGGATGCTCAGGCGCCAGGCGATAGTCGACGCTGATCACCAGAGCCCCGAGCTCGTCGGCCAGACGAGCGCACCATCCGTGATCTTGACGCGCGGCGCCCATCACCGTGCCCCCGTCATGCATCCACAACAGCGCGCCGCTCGGCCGGGCTCGCGAGGGCGACTCATACGTGAACACATCCGGCCCAGCACCAAATGTCCGGTGCTCCATTCGGATGTCCGGCCTGGCGGGGCCGCGAGGCCGCGACCACACGCGCCGGTGAGCAGCACGGTGCGGCCGTAGAGCGGTCCCGCAACCCGCAGGAGTCGGAGCGCGGTCAGGCCTGCGAGCGGAAGTGTGGCCGCATCGGTATGCGATACGCATTCCGGGAGCTCGACCAGACGATCCGAGCCCACCGCGACCAGCTCTGCCCAGCCACCCGCATCGACGTGGGCGACCACCCGCGCTCCGACGGCCGGACCGCTGCCGTCTGCGCACGCGGCGACTACCGATCCCGAGATGTCCTTGCCGGGGCGCCAGCCTGCGGGCTCGCGCTCGAGCAGGAACGTCTCACCTCTGTTGACCGAGAACGCGTGTACGGCGATGACCGCCTCATCGCGTCTGGGGGTTGGTGCGTCGACATCGATCATCTCGATCGCGGGAGCGTCGTCCCGAGCGACAGCGAATGCCTTCATGGTGGGAACCGTATGAGACCAGCTCTCCATCTGGAAGATAGTACTTAAAAGTGGTATAGGTACCCAATGGAAACCTGTATCCGGTGGGACGCGATGAAGGCGGCCTGCCCGACGCGCCAGGTGATCGCCCGCATCGCCGACAAGTGGGCGATGCTTGTCATCACGGCGCTCGAGGGCGACGAGGCACTGCGTTTCTCCGAGCTGCGCCGTCGGATCGAGGGCGTGAGTCAGAAGATGCTCACGCAGACGCTGCGGGCACTCGAGCGCGACGGGCTCGTGAGCAGGACCGTCTACCCCACGGTGCCGGTGACGGTCGAATACCGGCTCACGCCCCTTGGGCAGAGCCTGACGGAAGCGGTCGACGCGATCCGCGACTGGGCGTACGGGCACATGTCCGAGATCGAGCTTGCGCGCGACGCATTCGATGGACGCGCCGCCTCGTCGCCATGATCTTGTCGAGCCGTCCTGAGACTCTCACACGCCCTGGATCAACCGACCGGGGTAACACCTCATCCTCGGTTTGGTCACGACAACGGGCGCGCGCTTCCCGCTTGACGACGACGGTGGTTTGATCGGGCAACCGATCTGTGCGAACGATTGTCTGGAGGTTGCCACGTGAGTGCGGCCGGATCGCTGCCATTGATTCTGCTCGTGGCGTTCGGCACTGGGGCAGTGTGTGGCTTCATCGCATCGGCGGTGATTCTGAGGAACAAGAGACGTGCCCGCGGGTACTTCATCCTCGGCGTGCTCACCGGATTGATGGCGACGGCGCTCACTCACGGCAGGTATCGCAAGCTGAGCGCGTTCGGAGCCCTCGCCCGTGGCTTGGTCCGTACTGAGAGGATCCGTCGACCAGTTCCTCAGGCCGGTCTCGCAACAGCGTTTGCGTGGCGCCGGCTCCGCTCCCACGGCCAGGTCATCAGGGCCCATACGATCAGGACGATCGCGACCTCGGCCAGAAGATAGAGCGGCCAGGGGCCCAACACGTCGAGCAGCGATGCGGTGGGCGGTTTCCTGTTGAGGTAGCCGTAGTTGGTCCCCGTGATCGCGTTGAAGGTGAACGTGCACGCCGCCCACACGAGGGTCACGATGATCGCGAAGCGGTAGTCGCGCCACCCTGGCCGATTCCGTTGCCCCCACGTGAGATAGATGGCGGCCCATACCACGAGTACGTGAAGCGTGAAGAACGTCAGGAAAAGATGGTGAGGGAAGTCCGGCGCGCCTTCCTCCGGCGTGCCGACGTCCGGCGTGATCAACGCCTGCGAGCTCAGCACGAGGCCCCAGTAATAGGTGAGCACAAAAGCCCAATGCCGTTGCGACCACAAGGCATACGCCGCCGTGAGTTCCGCGACGTCGCACAGCTGCAGCGGAACCGAGGTGTCGAGGGCGGGTCGGATCAGCTTGTATACCAGCGCCACGACGAATGCCGCGACGATCAGGGCGGCCAGCACGCGGCCGAGGAGCCGGGCCTGAGACTCGGTCTGCCGGCGTCCGATCCAGACCAGAAGCACAGCGCCTACGGCGAACACCGCGAGCACCACCAAGTGCGACGGGCCGTACGCCGAGAACTCCCGTTGTGCAGAGAATGACAGCATCAATTCGCGATTCCGACAGCTCGTTCCAGATCGGCCAACGAGTCCTCGAGATGGATGAGCAGTCGCTGCAGGTGTGGAACGCTACGGCGGCACCCGACTAGACCGAAGTCGAGGTTGTCGGCGGTGTTGGTCAGCGTGATGTTGAGGGCTTGCCCGTCCAACGCGATCGACAGCGGGTAATGGCCGTCGAGTCGGGCGCCCTTCCAATACAACGGTTCGCGCGCACCGGGAACGTTGGAAATGACGATGTTGAAAGGCGGCGGCGCCGACGACACGAACCCGGGCACCAACGCCAGTGCGATGCCGGACATCAGAAACGCCGACAACGCGAGCGCCTGGTTTCGTGGAAGCTCGGCGAACACCTTCTTGTTGTCGCGCATCGAGGTGTTGATCGCCTCGAGCCGCTTGGCGGGGTCGGCGGTGTCGGTCGCCAGGTTGCACAGAATCGTGCCAACCATGTTGCCGCCCGCGTCCTGCTCGTCCTGCCCGCGAAGGCTGATCGGAACCATCGCCACCAGAGGTGTGTCGGGCAGTGCGTCGAGTTCGATGAGGTAGGCGCGTAGCGCACCCGAGCACATCGCCAGCACGACGTCGTTGACGGTTACGCCTGCGGCGGACTTGACGGCGCGGATGCGCGCCAGCGCCCATGACTGTGCGGCGACCCGTCGCGCTCCCCCGATCGGCACATTGAACATCGTCTTGGGCGCGCGAAACGGCAGGGTCAATTGCTGTTCCAAAAGCGCGGCCCTTGCCACTGAGAGTGTGGACGGGCCCAGCGAGGCAACCGATCCGACTGCGCCGGTGATTGACTGCAGTGCAGACCGCGACTGCCCCGAGTCCTTGTTCCTTCGCTTCGGGCCGAGTGTCCACGGCACTCGGATTTGGAGATCGTCGGGGTCCGTTGTCATCGACCGAATCGTCAGGCGCTGAGCAGAGACTCCGTCGAGCAGCGCGTGGTGCATCTTCGTGTAGATCGCGAAGCGGCCGTCTTCGAGGCCCTCGACGAGGTGGGCCTCCCACAATGGTCGGTGCCGATCGAGCAGCGTGCCATGTAACCGGGATGTGAGCTCGAGCAGCTCACGGATTCGGCCGGGACGCGGCAATGCCGACCTGCGCAGGTGGTAATCGATGTCGACGTCATCATCGAATTCCCAGGCGACGTTGGCGAAGCCGCCGAGAAGTCTGCCGGGATGCTTTCTGAACGTCGGCTGAAAGTCATCGTGCTCGACGATCGCCTCGTGCAGATCGCGGATGAAATCGGGGCCGCCCTCCTCGGGAGGTTCGAAGAGCTGCAGGCCTGCAACGTGCATCGGGTGTTCACGGGATTCGCCGATGAGGAACAACGAATCGGTCGGCGAAATCAGCTTCATCGACGTGACGGTACCCACGCCACCGGTGATTCGTGCAAGGTATAGGGGCCAATCTTTCTGCACGAGAGGTAACGATGACGAACACAGTTGGCAGAGTGGCCGACAAGGTCGCGTTCATCACCGGTGCAGCGCGGGGCCAGGGCCGCGAACACGCCATCCGGCTCGCGGAGGAAGGCGCCGACATCATCGCGGTCGATGTGTGCAGCGACATCGGCAGCGCCGGCTACCCCGGTGCGACGGAAGCGGATCTCGACGAAACCGCGGCACTGGTCGAGAAGCTCGACCGGCGCATCGTCACCGCGAAGGCAGACGTCAGGGACCTCGAGGGTCTTCGCGCCGCGCTGCAACGGGGAGTGGACGAATTGGGCAGGCCCGATGTGGTCGTGGCCAATGCCGGTATCGCTGGGTCCCCCTCCCCCGCCGCCCTGATCGACGAGTCTGCGTGGCAGACAATGCTCGACATCAATCTGACCGGCGTCATGCACACGGTCAAGGTGGCACTGCCCCATATGTCTGACGGCCGCGGAGGATCGATCATCTTGGTGAGCTCGATGCTGGGATTGCGCGGCGGGGGCTATATGGCCGGCTACGCCTCGGCCAAGCACGCCGTGGTCGGCCTGATGAACTCGCTGGCCAATGAGCTTGCACCGCAGTGGATCAGAGTGAACTCGATACACCCCGGCAACATCCTGACACCGATGATCGACAACGACCACTTTCGTCGCACCGTGCGGCCGGACCTCGCCGAGCCGACCATGGCCGACGCGACACAGGTGATCGGACATTTTCATCTGCTGCCGAAGCCAGTGATCGAGGCGCGAGCAGTCAGCAATGCCGTGCTTTTCCTCGCCTCCGACGAAGCACAGTACATAACCGGAGCGGCGCTGCCGATCGACGCTGGAGCGGTTGCAAAGTTCTGACGCCACAAGCCCCGCGCCATCGTCAAACCCCGGGCGTGTGCACCCGCTCTGCCAGCCATGGCAAGTCGTTGGAGAAAGCCCTCGCGGCGAATTGCCAGGTGTGGTAGCCCGGATACACCCGCAACGAGCATCCGATGTCGACCTTGAGCGCGGCAGCACACAGATCCGGTAGCGCGCCCTTCTCGCGGAACTCGTCTGCGTCGTCGTGGCCGCCGAATCCCACTGGCGCATCGCGTTGCAGCCGGCGCTCGGGCAGATTCTTTGTCTTATCGTCGGCAGGTTCTTGAGAGTCGTCGAAGTATCCCGCGACGCCGACATAGGGTCCGTGCTTCGCCATGACGGTGCGTGGGTCGAACGCGGCCCAGGCCGCGGCGTCACCGCCGTACAGGCGCTCGATCGTCTGTTGCTTGGTACCGGAGTTGGGACCCCGATCACCGCCGATGTCATCGAAGGTCGTGAACAGGTCGGGATGCATCACGGTGAGGTCGATGGCACACGTGCCACCCATGGACCAGCCGACCACGCCCCACTGCGAAGGATCCGGCGACGCGCCGAATCGAGACACCACGAACGGGCGGACGTCTTTGGTCAGGTGGTCGGCGGCGTCGCCACGCGGGCCGTTCACGCATTCGGTGTCGTTGTTGAAGTTCCCGCTGGAGTCGACGAACACGAACAGCGGCGCCGCACCTGCGTGCGCCTTGGCGAACTCGTCGATCACGGACACTGCGTTTCCGGTCCGCATCCAGTTGGTCGGGTTACTGAACTCCCCGGCGATCATCATCACAGCCGGAAGAGGTGGCGGTGCCGTCCCGGTGAACCAGATCGGCGGGAGGTAGACGTATTCGCGTCGGTGCTTGAAGCCGCTGGCGTCCTCGGGGATGTCGACGGGCACCAACTTGCCTGTTTCGGGATGCGTGTTGCGCAGGCCGTCGAGCGCGGACATATCGGTCTGGTCAGGTAGCGGGCCCGAGGTCAGATCGCCCCACGCCCTCTGCACGGTCGGGTAGTAGCCGACCCAGTTGTTCAGCACCAGCAGAGTGCACAGCAGCGTCAGGGGAATCGCCAGGAAAGACAGTCCACGACGCCACCATGGCGTACCGCGAAAACCCAGCACCGCCACCGCTATTGAGGCCGCAAAGATCGATGTCCACAGCCACAGCCGCAACGGTGCCGGGTCCGACGCCAGCCCTTCAGAGTTCATGTAGGCGCGCGCGCCGAGGGCCACCGCGACTCCGACGGCGGCGGCGACCGGTACCCAGACGAATCGCCAGCGACGGGTTCGCCAACCGATCGCAATGACCAGCGCGACGACCGCCAGGATTTCGGCTGTGACTGGAAGCCAACCGCCCAGCAGCGAGATCCCGTGCCCGAACCTGCTGAAATCGGGGTCGGGCAGCGGGGGCATCGGTATCGGAGTGGGAACCGGGGGTGTGGTCGAAGGAGCGATCGGTGGCACTCCGCCAGTCTCGAAGCGCTTGCTGAGAAAAAGCTGACCTTCAGTCCATCACAGGCTCGCAGGCACGTGTCGCGCCAGCCGAAGGGTCCGCGTCAAGCCTGCTGGGAGCGTTGTGATGATCACCTCTACCGCGCCGCTTGGCGTGACGGTGTAGCACTCCTCGACATCCGGCCCGAACTCCCGGCGGCCAACCGACCGGTGCCTGAGGTCGTCCTCGTCGTGCAAGTCCGGATCGAACGGGAAGAAGACCGGATCGTAGGGCGTCACGTCGCCGTCTGGGCGGCCGTCGGTGAGGCGACTGCACTCGACGAACCGGAAGTGTCCGATGTTGTGTACGGCGCGATACTTCCGCGTCACCACGAGCGGGGGCTCGCCACCGGCGCAGGGAAAGGTCCTTCGGAAGGATGGGGTCGAATACGACGTCTTCGCCACTGTGCGCCTCGCGAAAGACCCCGAAATGCCGCGAAAAGCGGTCGGAGAGCGCGAAGCCGGCCTCCTTGTCGAGGAATGCCGCGAGGCCGATGGCCGTCGCCGCGAAGGGGTGCGGTGAGCGCTTCACGCGCTTTTCACCGAAGGATTTGCGCAGCATCCGGCCTACCAACGGGAAGCCGGCGGCCCCGCCCACCGTGTAGATACCGGCGATCTCTGACCACTCCACGTGGCCGCGGTGCCTGGCGGGATCGCGCAGGACGCTGGTCAGAACTTCGACTGTCTTGTCGACGAGCGGTGCGCAGGCCGCGTAGACGTCTTCGATTGGACGGGAGAGCGGTGGCCGATCGATCTCGGAAAGGTCCACCAGGAAGCGGCGCGTGTTCGGCCCGACGGCTTCCTTGCGGACTGTGCACTCCTCGAGTGGGAGGTCACGCGTGGTCGGATCCAGTTCGTGAAGCAGCTTCGACTCTGTCAGGACGAGCTTCAGGATCATCTCGTCGAAGTCGTCGCCGCCGAGGCGTTGGATGCCCTCGCTCGTGACCACTTCGTTCCACCGCCCGGTCATCTTCACAGCGACGCGTCGAACGTGCCACCGCCGAGGTCGTAGATGACGACGTACTCGCGCTTGCCGGTGATGGTCGAGCGGTAACGGTGGGCATATTCGAAACCCGCGGCGGACGGCTCATTGAGGAGAACGACGACTTCGAAGCCTGCAGTGAGGAAGGCATCCAGCGTCAGAAAGCGTTGAGCACTCGAGGCATTGGCCGGAACGCTGATCGCGGCCTCGATGCGCTCACCCGGCTCCAATTCGACGTTCGCGCGACGGACAAGGTCGCTCTTCAGCTGAACGAGGAAGCCCGTCAGAAGATCGGACAACCGGTGGATGCGCCCGCTCAGCGTCACCTCGGTCCGGGGCCCGGCGTTGTTGAGCAGGTGCTTGAAGGACCGCACGACCGACCACCCTGCCTCACGGCGGACGGCGGCGGCGTCCAGACCGAAGCGCAACTCTCCAGCGGCGTTCCCAGCGACGAGCGATGGCCACGTGTCGACGCCGTCAAAGTACACGACGGGGTAGTTGCCTCTGTCGACGATCGCCGCGACGGTGTGCGTGGTGCCGAAGTCGATCCCGACCCTCATTCCGCCAAAGTCTCGGCGCTGCACAGCGTTCGGTCGCCGCGGTTGAAGAGCAGATGCTGTCACGCCAGACGCCTGGCGATGACCAGCGATGGCGGCGGTTGGCAGGTAGGTCGTCGTTGAGGCTGTCACGGAGTCATGGTTGGCGGCAGCACCATGGTCAGTCGCGTGCCCGCGGGGGATCGTGGAGGAGTTGGATGGGCGTTACCCGGGAACTCGCAGATACAAGGTGCTTCGGGTTATCCGTCAACGCACGACAAGTCACGGAGATTCCGTGACGGTAGTAAAGGAGGCACGACGTGAGTGACGTTCCCATGATCGAACTGCGGGATGGCGCGCTGATTCCGCAATTGGGTTTCGGGGTGTTTCAGATTCCCCCCGACGAGACCGCCGATGCGGTCGAGACCGCGCTGCAGATCGGCTACCGACACATCGACACAGCGGAGATGTATCAGAACGAACGCGGCGTCGGGCAGGGCATCCGCGCCGCGGGTCTGGACCGGTCCGCGGTCTACATCACCAGCAAGCTCAACAATGGTTTTCACCGTCCCGACGATGCGAGACGCGCGTTCGATGACACACTGACGGCACTCGATACGGACTATGTCGATTTGTTCTTGATCCATTGGCCGCTGCCGACGCTGTACGACGGTGACTACGTGTCGACCTGGCAAACCCTCGAGCAGTTCAAGAACGAGGGGCGCGCGCGCAGCATCGGCGTGTCGAACTTCCAGGTCCCCCACCTTCAGCGGCTCGCGCAACAGACCGAGACCACCCCGGCGGTCAACCAGATCGAGGTGCACCCGTATTTCACCAACGACACGGTCCGCGCGTATGGCGCTGAGCACAGCATCGCGACCGAGGCGTGGTCACCGATCGCCCAAGGCAACGTGCTCGGTGACCCGGTCGTGCAGCGCATCGCCAAAGCCGCGGGTAAGACACCCGCCCAGGTCGTGCTGCGCTGGCACATCCAGCGAGGCGACACCGTCTTCCCGAAATCGGTTACACCCCAGCGTGTTCGAGAGAACTTCGCGCTGTTCGACTTCGAGTTGACCGACACCGACATCGACGCGTTGACGGCGCTCGACAAGGGTGAGGCGGGCCGCACGGGGCCGAACCCCGATCAGTTCGATTACATACCTGATTAGCTGCTCGCGTCCCGATGGCTGAGCGGTGAATCACACAGCGCCGCATGGAATCTCGGCGGCAAGTGTGGTGCCCTGGTGATCGCGGCTGGTGAGGTGGATGTGGCCGCCCAGCGCCTCCACTCGGTCCTTGAGCCCGAGCAGTCCAGAACCGCCGCCCGGGACAGCACCTCCTACGCCGTCGTCTGTCACCGACAGGCGCAGAAGCTTGTCGTCGGCATTTACGTCGACGGTGACCTGTGATGCGCACGCGTGCTTGGCGGCGTTGGTCAGCGCTTCCGCGACGACGTAATAGGCGGCCACCTCAACGGACTCGGGTAGTCGTCGCTCGACATCGACTCTGAGCTCGACGGGGATGGCAGCGCGGCGGCGCAGCGCGCCCAAAGCCGGGCGCAGCCCCCCTTGGGTCAACACCGCCGGATGGATGCCGTGTGAAACCTGCCGTAGTTCCTCGGACGCTTCGGCGAGTCCGTCACCGACGTCGGCGAGTTGCTGGCGGAGGTCGCTGTCCGTCGGCGGGGATGCCTGCAGCAACCGGACTCGCAACGCGAGTGCAACAAGGCGTTGTTGTGCTCCGTCGTGCAGGTCGCGCTCGATTCGGCGCCTAGCCTCGTCGCCCGCCGTCACGATTCGCGCACGCGAGGCAATCAACTCGCCACGAGCTTCGGCGTTGGCGATTGCCGTCGCGACCAATTCGGCGAAATCGGTCAGCCGCTCTTCGGTATCGGGTGGGGGTGGTTCGGATCCGGGGAATCCGACAATCGCCGCTCCCCACAGCCGCCCGTCGACGATGATGGGCGCTCCCACCCCAGAGACAAGGCCTAGATCTCGGATCAGCGCGGCAGCCGAACCGGCCGCGTGCTGATGGCTGTTCATTCGTGCGGTGGCGCCCGTGCGCAGCACCAACGCCGGGATGTTGTCACCCTCCAGGGTCAACAGCGCGCCGACCGGCAGTTTTCTCGGGCCCTCGTCGTAGGCCGCGACGATTTCGCCCGAGGCAGCGTCCAGAAAGCGGAACAGCGTGGCGTTGCCCACCCCGAGCGCGTTGGCCACCTCGTCGGCCACCGCGGCGAAAATCTCATCTGGTGAGACGCCGTGGGCAACCAACGTGGCCACGCGGCGCAGGGCGGCCTGCCCGTGGGCCAACTCACTGACCTGTCGTGTCGCGCGCCGGGCTTCGGCGGCGCGCTGCCGCGCCTGGGCGCCCAGGACGTTGGTCAATAGGGCGATGGGCAAGAAGACGGCCACCGCGACGAGGTTCTGCGGGTCGGCCGGGAGCAGCCCATTGCCGGTCGCGAGGTGGATTTCCAGATAGACCACCGCGCTGACCAGTGTGGTGACCACCGAGAGGCCTATTCCCCACCCGAATGAGATCACAAGTACGCCAAGTAGATACACCGCGCCGAAAATCATGCGCGGTCCAACCCGTCCCAGCAGCTCTACGAGCACGGTCTCGCCGAGGATCAACACCGCTGCGACGATGATTCCCGGCCACAGCGGTGGGCTCGGACGCGTCAGTAAGGAAGCGAGGCGTGAGCGCCATCCCAAGCCCGGCGGTCGAGTTCGACAGATCGGCCACTTACTCGGCGCCGTCGCATGTTCACCTCGCTTCGCCGGCGCTCCCGTCAAGGGTTCTGCTCCTACGGCGCACAAGGTCAGCTGCGAGAAGCCGCTTGCCGGACTCATTGCGACGACGCTCCCTTCGACGCGGGTCGACCGCGATCGCAGCTGTCTACGTGCTTGTGCCGACACTCGTCGACTGCTAATCAATGCTCCCCCGCCGAATCTGATCGCGATGCGCGGTCAGCGCCCAACTGCCGCGGGTGTTAGCGGCAAACACCCAGTACCGGCCAGCAGGAAGATCTGCTCCGGCGTGGTGTAACCGGGGCTTACGGGGTGCACCATTGTCCCAACGCATCAGCCGCCCCCAGGGAGGGACACGATTCACATGCAGGTCCGGACGAGAAGCGCCCCCGACGCCGACATCGAGTCAGCAATGCAGGGCAAACGCTTGATCGTCGCCGACGACGACGTGTTGTTACGCGAAGGCTTGGCAAGTCTGTTGACCAGCTGTGGCTTCAATGTCATCGCACAGGTAGGCGACGGCGCTGAACTGCTGACGCAAGCGCGCGCGCAGCACCCTGACGTTGTGGTTGTCGACATCCGCATGCCTCCTACCAGGACGACCGAGGGCCTGGCCGCGGCGCGGGTGATCCGCGATGAACTGCCCGACACCGCCATCCTGGTCTTATCAGCACACGTCGAGGTCGAGCACGCGATGGAGCTTCTGGCCAGCGGACAGCGCATCGGCTACCTGCTCAAGAGTCGGGTCACCGAGGTCGCCGAGTTCGTTGACGACCTGCGGCGAGTTGCCAACGGCGGCGCGGTCATCGACCCCAGTCTGGTCCAGGAACTGGTGTCGACACGGCGACGTGACGATCCACTGACCGTGCTGAGTGCTCGCGAGCAGGAGGTGCTGGCGCTGATGGCCGAGGGACGCTCCAATGCCGGTATCGCGCGTCGCATCTGGGTGACCGAGGGGACCGTCGAGAAGCATGTGCGCTCCATCATGATGAAACTCAACCTTCCCGACACCAATGAGGATCACCGCCGAGTGCGCGCTGTGATCACCTTCCTCGAAGCTCGGTAGTAACCGTGGTCGCCGGATACCACAGCGAGGTCGGCGGTTCGGCCGTCACCGGCAACACCACTGCCGCAATGGATTACCACCAGCATGAAGCGTGAATTGATGCCTGCCGTGCAGACATACACCGCACCAACCGCGAATCTGGAGCTATGGCTATATCTCGATCCCAACGACCGCTCAGGACGGCCGTGCGCCCGCCCGACTCCGTTGTCACGGTCGAGGCGGCCCGCGCCGGTGCGGAGATGGGGTCGGCCGCGGGGAGGGTATTGACCTGATGGGTCTGCATCGCAAGGGAATTCAGGTGGCTCGGTTCCACGAGCTGTTGGCCTCCGAACAACGCAGCGCGGCGCTCTACACCCGTCTGGCCAGGGCTGTGATGGGCGAACAACAAAATGTGCTTGCCGTGCTGCCCTTCCTCGAGCGCGCCGAGCATGTAGACGCCGGACGGTACCGGGGCGACGCGAACGCGACCGCGGCGATGGCGATTGACGAACGCTCGCACGCCCGCGTGCTCACCCATCTGCGAGAATCGGATACGACGGATGACCCACGCAGCATTCGACGCCGTGAGCGTTGGCACCGGGGAGATCGATCAGGGGCGTTGCGCGCGGCAGTGTTTGGCGTCAACGACGGATTGGTCTCGAACACCTCGCTTGTAATGGGGTTCGCCGGCTCGGGGGCGTCCAGCACGACCATCCTGTTCGCGGGCCTGGCGGGACTGATGGCCGGCGCATTCTCGATGTCTGTCGGCGAATACATCTCGATGCGTAGCCAGAAAGAATCCTACGGACGCGAAATCAGCTTGGAATCGGAGGAACTGCGTGATGACCCCGAGGCCGAGCGCGAGGAATTGGCACTGATCTATCGGGCCAAAGGCCTCGACACCGAGGAAGCTCGACGGGTGGCGACGACCATCATGAAGAACAGCGACGCCGCGTTGGACACCATGGTCCGCGAACAACTTGGGCTCGATCCAGGCCAACTCGGCTCACCCTGGTCGGCCGCGATCTCGAGCCTGCTTGCGTTCGCGTTCGGCGCGGTTTTGGTGGTACTGCCGTTTGCGTTCGATTCGGGTCTGACCGCGCTGTTTGTTGCCATTGCGTCGGCGGGCACAGCCCTGTTCGTGGTTGGCGCGACGATGGGGCTCCTCAACGGGAGAAGCGCGTGGCGCTGTGGAGTGCGTCAATTGCTCCTCGGGGGTGGCGCTGCCGTACTGGTTTTCATCATCGGCCGCTTAGCGCGGGTCGGTACCGGTGCTTAGTACGCCTCGCGGATTGGAGCTATCTGCAATGAATGACCACGGGCTGGCGGATCACACTGACGATATGCAGTCAGAAGAGAAGGCGTTGCGGTGCGTCATCGTCGACGACAACCCTGCTTTCGTTCATGCTGCGGCACACTTTCTTGGCCACCAAGGCATTGACATCGTCGGAGTCGCATTCACGATCGGAGAAGCACTGAGTTGCGTCAGGAGGCTACGGCCGGATGTGACGATCGCGGACATCCATCTCGGCGACGAGAGCGGATTCGAATTGGCCGAGCGCCTCTGCAGTGAGCCGACGTCACCGGCGGTGATACTGACCTCCACCCATTCCGAGCTGGAATTCGCCGACATGATCGCGGCCAGCCCCGCTCTTGGGTTCGTGCCAAAGGTCGACCTGTCGGCGGACTCGGTGAGGCGTCTTCTCGACGACTCTTCCCACGAACGCCATCTGCTCGCGTAGTGACGACACGAATCTGGTCCCGCTGCAGCGGGCGACGCGGTGGTCAAACTCGACATCGACCCGCCGTCCGGCCTCAGACGTGAATGGGTTCGCATACGATCCGAATCGCTTACGGCGCTGGACCGAGGCCGACGGACCGCCTTGACCCAAGCCGGTCGAAGGTGGCAGGCGCCAGCACCGGCAGTTCGGCGAAAACGGGTAGGCGTTGTTCGAGGTAGATCACGCCGCCGGGAATCCGTTGGCCGCCGCGGTCCCTAGCATCACCTGCGCCCACGGCCTGCCGGGTACCAAGCGGCCCGCACTGACCGCAACGACTGTGCCTTCCTCCAATTGCTGTGTCGGCGTTACGGTATCGCTCGCGGCTCACCGGCGCGATCGTGGGAATCGTCGAAGGGTGCCGCCAGCCCAACCGGGGCATTCGCTGAAATGTGCGAACCCGCCACCCGAACGCTACCTATCAGAACGGCACGTCCACTTGACCGTTGGTCGTGTACACCTCGTCATGGTTCGACTCGTGGTAGCCAACACGTAGGGAGAGTGAGGAGTGGTGCCATACGGCACCGATCCGGTGAATCCGACCATCTTCGGGTACCACACTTCCAACGACGTGGCGAACCCGACCAGCAGCGCAGCAGACGTTCCGTTCTGATGCGCACAGGCCGCTCAAGCAGCGGCAGGTGCCGGACCGACGCGATAGCTTGCTTTTTCCTAGGTTGGGAGCGCTTGCGGGGTGACGAGGAATTTCTCCCCGGTCGCCCGCTTGACGTAGCTGTTGAACGCATCAGGCCGCAGCATGCCGGCAAGGGAAACCTCACGGGTGTAGGTGCTCGCAAACGTGGTGGTGAGCTCCGCAGCCACCCGGGCTCGCAGTCGGCGAACGACCTCGTCGCCGGCGTTCTGGAGGAACGGGGTGAGCAGCCACCCGCCAATACCCCATGCCATGCCGAAGTTCCTGGTGAGGATGGTCGGACTGGTATCGAGTCCGCCGTAGATATACGCCTGCTTGTGGACGGTCGACCCATAGCGCGAGTACTCCGTCGCGATCGAATTGGCCGCTTCCTCCATACCGTTGAGGATCTGACTTGCCAGCGTTCCTCCACCGGTGGCGTCGAACGCAAGCGTCGCAGACGTCGCTTTGAGAGCTTCGACGAGATCTGTCGTGAACGTCGGCGATGTTGTGCTGCAGACGTGTACCGCGCCCAGCGAGCGCAGCAGTTCCTCTTGGTCAGGCTTGCGGACGATGTTGACGAGCGGCACCCCGTCCGCTATGCAGAGCTTGACGAGCATCTGGCCAAGATTCGACGCCGCGGCCGTGTGCACCAGACCCGAATGACCTTCGCGGCGCATGGTTTCCAGCATTCCGAGAGCCGTCAAGGGATTGACAAACGACGATGCCCCGTCCTTCGCCGTTGCTCCCGACGGCAATACCAGACACGCGGCAGCATCAACTACTCGGTACTGCGTGTACATCCCGCCGCCCGCAATTCCCACCGTTTTCCCCAACAGGGCCTGCGCCGCTGACGACTGGCCCGCTGCCACGACTGTCCCTGCGCCCTCATTACCCACCGGAAGTGGTTTGTCGATTCGTGCCGAAAGCCCGGCCAGGGCGCCAGCGCCCAACGATGCCGTGACGACCGGGCGGTCCGGTGCGCCCTCCACCGTCGCGGTAGTCATATCCGCGCCCGGAATGAGGACTCCCAAGTCCGACGGATTGATCGGCGCGGCTTCCACGCGTACCAACACCTCGTTGGGACCGGGAGTTGGAACAGGGACGTCAAGCAGTGAGAGTTCCAGCGTGCCCTGCGACGTCACCGTCGAACGAAGTGCCAACGCGCTATCAGGAAAACCTGCGGTCATAGGAAGTGCCTCGTTCCAGTCGGGACCTGTCCATCAACTTTATGGACTCGGACGCAACCACAGAACTTCCGCCGTGGCTTCGGAATCGCGTAGGTGCTGGCGCTGAGGACTTGCCCCCTCCCGCATAGAGGGGGCAAGTCCTTTGAAAGGGCGACGGGGCAGCCGCGCCTGGGGGCTACGACTCGTCGCCGGCACCGCCGGCCCCGCCGGCACCGCCTTCGCTGCCAGTCGCCGCGTGACCGGGTTGGCCCGCATTGCCTTGACTGCCCTGATTGCCCGGACCACCGGCGCGCGTGCTGCCGATGCTGGTGCCTGAGCCGCCGGCGCCGCCCTTGCCGCCCCTCTTGCCAGGGATGCCCAACCCGCCGGTGCCGCCGGCGCCGCCGAACACGCCGCCGTCAGCGGCGTCGCCACCGCGATTTTCGTCGGCCTTTCGATCGTGCGCCTGCTCTGCTCGGAGGCATGGGTGAGGTCTAGCTGTGGAACATGCCTGCCGACGCGTCGCAGCACGATGGTGTCGGACTGGTGGACCGGCTGATTGGCGCCTGGATAAACACTGTCATGCTCGCCGACGGCGAAGCCGTTTTGCCGCACCA